>JAESFH010000360.1_pt1 | contig 11524 bp, 7 predicted proteins | sample 9269381 | NCBI WGS metagenome assembly JAESFH01 (sample SAMN14504062, study PRJNA617094) | algae metagenome | isolation source: Aphanothece sp. CMT-3BRIN-NPC111 and co-occurring heterotrophs from well... | place: USA: Clark Mountains Wilderness, California | collected 2010-04-18
GGTCTTGACCTTGGCGACCCGCAGCGTGCGCAGCACCTCGTAGCCCGACATGTCGGGCAGGTTCAGATCCAGCAGGATGATGTCGTAGTCGTAGAGCTTGCCGAGGTCGATCCCCTCCTCGCCCAGATCCGTCGTGTAGACGTTGAAGTTCTCCGACTTCAGCATCAACTCGATCGAGGAGGCCACCGCCACATCGTCCTCAATGACCAGAACCCGCATCGCGGCCTCCTCCACCACCCGAGCTAGATTGGCGCAGGTAACGTAAAGGAGGCGTTAAGCTCTCTTAACAAACCCGTGATGCGGGCCGACCCGGCGCAAGTAGGCATCACCCGTACAACAGGTTACCAGGGAAACGTTCATCCTGCGCGATTAGAGGATCCTAGGAAGATCAACGTCGACGCGCACGCTACTTGGCCAGCGGATCTGGTCGCACCTGAATGTGCACGGCACGCGGCTTCGAGCCTTTGCCGCCCTCCATCAGCCAGGGCGTGCGGTCACCGTTCGTGCTCCACAAGCCGCGCCCCTTCCAGCCGGCGTTCGCGTCGTCAATGCGCCCATCCAGCCCTTTGGCAAAGAAGCCAGTCGGATAGGGGATGCGCAGCATCACCATCTGCCCATCCTTGAAGGCAACGAAGCCGTCATTGAGATTGGCCGTCGAGATTGGCACGTTCTCGCCAAGTCCGACCGTATTGTGGTGGTCGACCCAAGTGTAATAGCTCGCCTCACCGGTTCCACTCTCAAAGCCTTCAAACGATGGGCCGGGATACTTGTGGAATGAGAAGCCCTCCGGGCAGTGGTTTCCGGTCGCCTGAGGCCCGTTGAGTGGGCTCTTGCACTTGCTCCGGTCGAAGCTGATGAGAGCGCCGTTCGAGCCTGAGCCCCAGAGCACGCCATTCCTGTCGATGTCCCCGCCGCGTACTCCGATCCCTTCCTTCGGAATGGCATAAAACTCACTCAGGCTCGTCCTCGGATCAAAGCGCAGGAATCCCGGCGTGCCGACGAACACATTGGTCGTGTACCAAACCGAACCGTCGCTCGGATGCGGCATGACCGCATACGGGCCAGAGCCGGCAATACGCATGTCCTTGTCCGGTTCCACCGGCTTGCCTGGCTCCACCCATTCATCGACTTTGCCGTTGGCGCTGGTGTCAAGCACGAAGGGATGCCAGCCCTGCGCTTTCACAGCGTCTCCGGTCTCGTCCCAGATTTTGGTGTTCACCCAGCCGGCCACCGGGCCGCTGCCTGAAAGCCACAGCGTGTCATCCGCGTCATAGCCGAACTGAGGGTGGTGCGTACCAAAACAGGTGTCGATATGATGGTACTTCATCGTCTTGGGATCGAGCATCGACACCTGACGTCCCGAGACGTCGAGCGGGAACACCTTGGCCGAGGGATGATCGGAGCCCTTCCTGCAGAAGGCAGGGTTCTCGGTCCCGCGCACGGCCGCCGCAAACCACACGCGGCTCTTCCGATCGATCATGCCGTTGTGGTTGTTTGTCCGCTGGCTCCAGATTTTCTCATCGCCCCAATAGGCCGACGGTGTGGTCGGCGTCGGCATGGCTGTGAGATGGAACGGGGGCCCGAAAGACTCTGGTGCTTTCGGGTCAGCAACGGTCATCTTGAAGAACGTTACCTTGTGGGTCTTCGGATCGAGGATTGGAATATCGTCGCTCGAGTACTCTGGCGAGCCGTAGAGGGGGCCGTAAGGGTTCACCGTCGGAAAGCGCCGGTCCGAGGAGATCAAGTCGTGGAGGAAGGTTTTTTCCGTGCCCCATTCCCAGGACGTAACGACGACATTGCGCTCGACGCCGGTTGGCCGCGCTGGTTTGTGCTTCGGCAGCTCGCCTTTGGCGACACGGTCGGTCCATTCGCCAAAATACCTGAACGGCACGCCCCCGAGCTGCCCCGCCAGCCGGTTGACCATCCACTCGCCGGTATGACCAGCAGCGACGCGGCGCGCCCATGCGTCTGCGCCTGACTCGAACGTACCGAACTGTGACGGAATGGTCCGTGTCGACTCCTGTCCGAGCTGATGGCAACCGACACAGTCGACGTTGCCCATGCGCTGGCGCCATATCTCTCGGGTGATGCCCGCCGGTATCTCGGTCTTGCCACCAAAATCACCGGCCGGTGGCATTTTCATCATCGTATACCAGTAGATCGCCGGGTAGTAGTGGGCGGCCGTACGCTCATCCGGTGCCGGCACCGCCGCGAGGTCGAGCGGCTGACCGGGCTTTCCCCGCATTTTCGGGGAGTCCACGAGGCCGTAGCCGCGCACCCAGACTCTGTAGTTCGCGATCGGCAAGTCGGGGATGACGTAGCGGCCCTGATCGTCAGTAACCACCATTCTGGCGAACTTTGTCGGCAGTTCCGTTGTTTCGGCGACCACCCACACGCCAGCCTCTGGACCGCTCGGCCCACGCACAACGCCGCCGATATCGTCACCATCGAGAGCAACCGATGGCTGCTGAGCATGCACGGGCGCTGAAACAACGGCTAGGGAGGCGCTCGTCAGCGCGACCAAACCGATTCTCGATACGGGCGAATAGAAAGTTTGCTTCGGCTTCACGGTAGTCCTCCCTCAACTTTCCGAGCGTTTGCCCGTTGTTTTGCAGCGATACTACACGAGATTTGATCTAGTGCCAAAGGAATGGGCCCACCAGTAGACTCGCTCGCGACTGAGTGCCAATAGTGCTCAGCGCTACTCGATCGAATACCGCGTTCGAAGTCAGGGTCATCATGGCGTTCGCGACTTGAGCCGCTTAGCCGATCGAGCTTGAACACGCCGAACTCGGTCGCCCTCGGAGCCGTTCAGAATACAAAGCCCCGCTCAGGGCGGGGGTAGACCCTTACAGCGATTATGGAGATCGACCAGTGCGGAGTGTACCCGTAATCCTGGCGCTGATCTGGTTCGCCTCAGCTTCCCATAATTCGGCAGTCGCGCAGACACCCCCGTCACCTGCCGAACTCACTGCCTATAAGGGACTCCATGCCGCCGCGGCCCGTGGAGATCCGGGCGATATCCAGCGCCTGGTGCGAGAGGGCATAGCCCTCGATAGCCGCGACAGCAACGGACGCACGCCTCTCCATGTTGCGGCCTTTCAAGGACACGGCGGTGCCGCACGGGCGTTGATCGCCGCCGGCGCGGCCCCGCACCTTCTCGACAACCAGCGCTACGACGCCGTGACGATCGCGGCGGTCCGCGACGACGTCACGACCCTGCGCTCGCTGCTCGATGCGGGCGCCAGCGCGAAGCTCGTCACCAGCATCTATGATGGCACCGCCGTCATCGCGGCGGCTCATCTCGGCCACGATGGAGTGGTGCGCGAACTGATCCGCGCGGGTGCGCCGCTCGACCACGTCAACAACCTCGGCTGGACTGCGCTGATCGAGGCGGTGATCCTCGGAAGCGGTGGACCGCGCCACGTCGAGACCGTGCGGGCGCTTCTCGATGCAGGAGCAGATCCGAAGATTGCTGACCGGAACGGGATCACCCCACTCCAGCATGCCCGCCAGCGTGGGTACACACCCATGGTGGCGCTGATCGAAGCTGCCGAGGCACGGCGCTAACCTGGGCTCAATGGGGCATACTGACCCCAGATCAGGCTCTGCGCGCTGTTGCGTGAGTGGGCCAGTCGATCACGTTTGCGACAGGAAATCCCATCTCAGTTAATGAAACGCTTAATCGGTGTTCAAGGTCCGAACCCATGACCCGCGGATTAAGGTCTCGCTGCGCTCCCTCCTTCAGGGTGGATGCGCTTTTCTCCATCCATTCAAGCTCTCAGCCGGGATCTGCTTTAAAGCCAAGCTCTCTACTCTCAGCCAGCGCTCCCAATCCGGGAGAATGCTCCAGCTGGGATCGCCTACATGGGCCTGTGGAAGGCGGTAGTGGAACACTGGTCGTGACCCGATCTTCTCACGGGGAAGTGCCCCGCGAACATGCTCCTCGTCCAGGTAGGCCAGGAGCGGGAGGAGGTCGAGGGCTCGCTTCCGGGTTGGGTTCGCCTTGAGGTAGTCGGCTGTCAACGTCCTCAGGTCCGGCCAATAGTCCGGAGCCAGCACCCGCTGTCTGTAGACCGCTGGGTAGTCCGGCGGAAGGACAAAGGCGAGCCGCGGGCTCCCACGGGATTCTTCCTGGCGCAAGCTCGCGTCTACGGAAAGAAACGCTTTGAGATAGGCCATGAGCGTGACCGCATCCAGACTTGGCGGATCGATGTTGAAGTGGAGGCTGAGCGAATCGAAGAGAACGGCCCCGCGCCCAGAGCCACCAGCCGATCTCACGCTGGCGATCGCCTCATCCACCTCCCGAAGACGAGCGATCGGTATAGGAGCCGTAACAAGCTCGCGTGGAACGAACGGAGTGACAAGCGTGCCCAGCCATGACGCTGCCCGTCTGCCGAGCCGGATACCAAGATCGGGGTACCGTTGAGGATGGGCGTAACGCAGGTCGGTTTCAACCCGCAGGTCCCCGATGCGGGTGCTGCGGATCTTGTAGGCGTGTGGGTCCTCGATCTCAATAAAGCCGCCCAGGTCGCGAGCAAGGACTTCTGCAGCCGAGCGTGCGCTCAAGCCCATGAACTCGATCTCGACGCCCACCCGCCGAGGAGTACCATCCGCCGCAATCAGGAGAGGAGATCGGAGTGCCCCGGGAGCGGCGACCTTGTCATGCATCAGGGCCATGACATGGGAGGAGGATCATCGAATGGCAACTCACACCCGTCGGGCTGATGCCATCGCTCGATCTTTGGACCTCGAACTCCCATTTCAGACCTGATGCCTGATCTGAACACCCCCTCGGGTAGCACTTTCCTCAAGCGAGCCGGCGCTCTGCGTCACCTGCCGGGGCTCTTCCACCTAGTCTGGCAGGCGAGCCCCGCCCTCACCCTGGCAAGCCTCGCACTCCGGCTCACCCGGGCGGCCCTACCGGTTGTGATGCTCTATGTCGGCAAGCTCATCATCGATGAGGTGGTAGCTCAGAGCCGAGTCCCTCCACCTGGCGACAGCTTGTCGGCCTGGATCACGAGTGGACGCCTGCTGGCTCTCGGCGGGCTCATCGCCCTCGAGTGCGCTCTGGCGATTATGGCCGACCTCCTCGGCCGGGCCAGCTCTCTCGTCGACAGCCTGCTCTCCGAGCTTTACAGCAACTTCGCCAGTGTGCGCCTGATGGAGCATGCGGCGACCCTGGACCTGGAGCAGTTCGAGAGCAGCGAACAGCAGGACAGGCTGGAGCGCGCCAGGCGCCAGGTCACCGGGCGCACCACGCTCCTGACCCAGATCTTCGGCCAAGCTCAGGACGCCCTTACGGCGATCTCCCTGGCCGCTGGTCTCATTGTCTATGCCCCCTGGCTGATCGGACTCATCTTTCTGGCACTCCTGCCGGCGTTCCTGGGCGAGGTGCACTTCAATGCCCAAAGCTATCGGCTGAACTACTTCCGCACGCCCGAGCGGCGGCAGCTCGATTATGTGCGCTACCTCGGATCGAGCGTCGAGACGGCCAAAGAGGTCAAGCTCTTCGGGCTCGACACCTTCCTGATCGACCGCTTCCGCCGCTTCGCGGAGCAGATGTATGCCGACAACCGCCGGCTCGCTTTGCGCCGTGCGGCCTGGGGTGGACTGTTCGCGGCGCTGGCATCCCTAGCCTATTACCTCGCCTACGCCATCCTGGTGTGGCGCACTGTTCAAGGTGCATTCAGCCTCGGAGACCTGACCTTTCTCGCAGGTTCCTTCCTGCGCCTTCGGACCGTGTTAGAAGGTCTGCTTCTAGGGTTTTCCCAGATCGCTGGGCAGGCGATGTACCTGGAGGACCTGTTCTCGTTCTTTGATGTGCGCCCACGCATCCTGTCCCGGCCAGGCGCGCGGCCTTTTCCGCGGCTGATGCGCCAGGGGATCGTGTTCGAAGATGTGGGCTTTCGCTATCCGGATACCGACCGTTGGGTCGTGCGCCACCTCAGCCTGACCGTCAGCGCCGGAGAAGTTATCGCGCTTGTGGGCGGGAACGGAGCCGGCAAGACCACCATCGTGAAGCTTCTTGCGCGGCTCTACGACCCCAGTGAAGGTCGCATCCTGCTCGACGGGTATGATCTGCGGGACTACGACCTCGCGGATCTGAGGCGCCACATTGGCGTGATCTTCCAGGACTTCGTCCGGTTTCATTTCACCGCGAGCGAGAATATCTCAGCGGGCCGAATCGATGCCGCTGGCGACCGCGGCCGCATCGAGCGAGCCGCCGAGCGGAGCCTTGCGGATGGTGTGGTCGCTCGTCTGCCTCAGGGCTATGACCAGCCGCTTGGCAGGCGCTTTAACGAGGGGGCTGAGCTCTCCGGCGGAGAGTGGCAGAAGATTGCGATTGCCCGGGCCTACATGCGTGATGCGGACGTTCTGATCCTGGATGAACCTACCGCGGCACTGGACGCCCGCTCGGAATACGAGGTGTTCCAGCGTTTCCGCGACCTCAGTAGAGGCAAGACCGCCGTGTTGATCTCGCACCGGTTTTCGACCGTGCGCATGGCCGATCGCATTCTGGTGCTGGAAGAAGGCCGTGTCATAGAGGATGGAGCCCACGAACAGCTCCTGGCCATGCGCGGCCGCTACGCCGAGCTGTTCGAACTCCAGGCTTCCGGTTATCGCTAAAGAGCGGCTCAGGATTGCGGCACAGGTCACCGGAGCGGGTTGTGCGAGTTGCGAGGGGACAGTTGCAGGCTAAGGTTGCGGTGAGCAGGAGGTAAGGAGAGCTGAGATGGGGTTCCTGACACGGCTGATCGTGGTTGCCCTAGGGCTGTGGCTCGCCTCGGAGCTTGTGGCAGGCATCGAGATCCGTGGCGGTTGGACACTTCTTGGAGCGGCGATCCTGCTTGGGATCGTGAACGCGGTCGTTCGACCGGTCCTTGTGGTGCTCACGCTCCCCTTCACGATCCTGACGCTCGGTCTGTTTCTCCTGGTGATCAATGCAGCCATGCTTGGTCTTGTAGCGGCAATGTTCGATGGCTTCAGGATCGCAAGCTTCTGGTCGGCCGTTCTCGGCTCGATCATCATCAGCATCACGGGCTGGCTCGCGTCCTGGTTCATCGGCTCGCGGGGCCGTGTTGAGGTTCTTGTTCATCGTGGCCCGTAGGCGACAAGTGTAATTGCAGCAGCCTAAGGTCGGCACGCTCTCGACTAGCGCGGCCCGCAGCAATCTCTGGCATGGTGATAGGGCTGGGAAACGCCAGCAAGTCAACCTTGAGTGTTGAGGCAGGGAGGCCAGTCACAATGGGTGGCGAATAGATTGCGCTCCTGCGCCCGATGGGCCTGCGCGGGCACATGTTAGGCCGACCTGTAATGGACGCTCCGGCCGCATTCGCCACGAGGCCGAGCCACCAGTCATGGCCGGAACTCTGATGCTCATCTGTGGCTGTCCACGAAATAGTCCAGAAGCACCCATTGCGCCCCGGTGTAGTCCTCATCAGAGCTGAGCTTGCACCTCACCTATGCGCCATAGACGCTTGACCCTATAGCGCTGGCACGCGAAGCCTGACTGCATGACCTCGACCGTGCTTGCCCCCTCCTCAAGCCGACCGCTCCTGCCCATGCTGGCAGCGCTGAGCGTGGCGCACCTCCTCAATGACGTGATCCAGTCCATGATCCCGGCGATCTACCCGGTGATCAAGGAGGTCTACCGCCTCGACTTCGCTCAGATCGGCCTGATCACTCTCGCCTTTCAGGTGACATCGTCGATCTTGCAGCCGTTGCTGGGATACCTGACGGACCGCAGGCCTTGGCCCCACGCCATGATGGCTGGCATGGGGGCGACTCTCCTTGGCCTTTTGGGTCTGTCGTTCGCGACCAGCTACGGGATGATCCTGGTGGCCGTGGCCTTCATTGGGCTCGGCTCGGCCGTCTTCCATCCGGAAGCAACGCGCATGGCCCGGCACGCGGCGGCGGGCCGGCAGGGGCTGGCCCAGGGTGTGTTCCAGATCGGCGGGCACGTCGGGTATTCCGTGGGCCCCCTACTGGCTGCGGCGGTCGTGGTGCCGCGCGGTCAGGCCAGCCTGTCCTGGTTCTCAGGCGTGGCGCTGATCGCCATGGTGCTGATGTCCTGGATTGCAGGCCGCTACATCACTCTCCGCCGAGAGCAGGCAGCTGCCTCAGGTGGACGCTCCAAGATTCCACCGAGCAACCTACCGGTAAGCCGTGTCGTGTTCGCGATGACGGTGCTGATTGTCCTTCTGTTCTCGAAGAACGCCTACACCGCTGGCTTCACGTCCTACTACACGTTCTACCTGATCGAGCGCTTCCACGTGTCCGTTCAGGTCTCCCAGCTGATGCTGTTCCTCTACCTGGTGGTCGGGGCTGTCGGCGTGATCGTCGGCGGGATGATCGGTGACCGGATCGGACGTGACCGCGTGATCTGGCTGTCGATCCTGGGCGCGCTGCCCTTCGCACTGGCTCTGGCCTATGCGGATCTGTACTGGACCGGCGTCCTCAGCGTGCTGATCAGCTTCATCATGGCGAGCGCGTTCTCATCGATCCTCATCTATGCGATCGATCTCGTGCCACACCGGATCGGCCTCGTCGGTGGGCTTTTCTATGGATTGGCTTTCGGTCTGGGCGGTGTGGCAGCCGCCGGGCTCGGGCTCCTGGCCGACCGGATCGGGATCATTGAGGTGTTCCGTCTGTGCGCCTGGCTCCCGGCCATCGGGCTTCTCACCTTCCTGCTGCCACGAAGGCCTGGACCCACCTGATATAAGGCTCAGATCCGAAGGCCCCCGATAGGCAGGGGCACGGTGACGATTACCTCAGACGTAATCGACCGCCCTCCCCTGCACGGGCAAGATCTCTCCTGAACATAGGAGAGAGCCATGCCTGCTTATGCTGTCGCCCACCTCTGCAACGTGAAGATTGGGCCTGAGATCGTCGAGTACCTGCGGCAGATCGATGCCACCCTGGAGCCATTTGGCGGCCAGTTCATCATCCATGGCGGACTGGTGGACCTGTTGGAGGGTGACTGGTCAGGCGACCTGATCGTGATTGCATTCAAGGACCGCGAGACGGCTCATGCCTGGTACGCCTCAGAGGCCTATCAAGCTATCCTGAAGCTGCGGACCAACAACGCCGAAGGCGATACCTTCATCATCCAAGGCGTGCCAGACGGTCATCACGCCTCGGACGTGCTCGCGCCGCTTGCCCGGACGATGGCGTGAGAATGGCAGAGACGTCTTGACATCCTCACTTCCAGACCGCCTTCAGAACGACACTGTCCACTGCCTGTTATAGCGCCCCTGGTGATGGTGGCCACCATAGTGGGGCCAGTCTGATCTCTCGCTGCTCGACTCCACGGCTCCAGACCGAATTCATGCTGTTCTGCAAGTGGTTAGGCTTGCTGCGCCCGGGCCTCGAGTCCAGCTTCTAACCACCTGTTTACCGTTCCGGTTCACTGTGCCGGCAGCGCCGCGCTCGGCTGCGCGCATTCCAAGGTCAAGCCGGTAAGAGCTCATGCATTCGACACGTCACCCGCCGTATTCGCCACCGCCGCTTCCAGAGGAGATCAATGAGAGACAAGGTGGGTCCCGCGTCGTGAGGTTACATCGGAACACCGCTGATTCGGGGCGGTCCCCCGGACCGGTAAGCCAGGAACCGGCCTGGCGGCAGGCTTTCGTCCTGGGAGATGGCGTCATCGCCACAAGAACTCCGGACAGGGTCATCCGTGCAAGGAGCGGTCATCCGGAGCCGACACCTCTGGGCAAGCCTGTCAGGGCTGCCGATCCTGAGACGGACAAAGGGTTCCGATCGTCGCATCCGGTGCCCGGAGAGGCCGTGACGGAGCTGACCGTTCAGGACCAGATCGATTGTCTCCGCACTGCCTTCAGTGCCGATGGCCCCGTCCCCTCGCAGACGCCGCCACCGCCTGCCCGACGAGCGGCCCTGCCGGCGGAAGCCAATGGGCTAGACGTCAAGGTGGCAGATACCTTTCCGCAGCCGACGATCGAAAACGTGCTGCCTATGCCCCTGGTCGGATCCGAGCAGGCAGAGGCGCAGCTCGCGTCTGCCGACGCCCCTCCGGTCAGGGGGGATCGTGCAGCGACTGGCATGACCGTCTTTCTGCAAGGGCCAGCGGTTTCGTTCGTCTGGAAGCAGTCGACTTACTTCGTGCATGCGGACCAGCAGGCCAGCTCGATGGACCAGGCGCACCGCGCTCCGGAGCACCCTCCCGAGCAGGGTGCAGCGGACCTGCCCGTCAATACACCGACGGCTCAGCCTGCTTCGGATGAGGTCATAGTGGATGAGTTCAGCGCACCTGTTGCCCCTACGCTGGAAGCCGAGGCGGTTGAGCACATGACCCACGCAGCGGATCCCACTGAACTGACGGCTGGCGAAGTCGACATTGGCTACCTCGCGCTCTACGAGGAGTTCAGCTCCGTCATCAGCGGGCCCGTTTCAGAGCAGCAGTACGCCACGATCCCCGAAGCTGCGGGCGACCCGGCGCAACTCGCCCTCGCAACCTTATCATCTGAGCCACCTGTAGAGGTGGTCACGACGCTCGATGTGGCGCCGGCGCATGAGTTCGGAATGGCGGCAGACGTCCTAGAAGAGGGAGAGGCGGAGTGTGAGGTCAGAGTCGAGAGCGTCCCTGCCGGACCCGCCCTGCTGCAAGGCGATCCGGTGCCTGGCTGCGCCACGATCGTGGACCTCCCGAAGGTTGGACCATCGACCTGGGGCGACCCGCTGCCCGAGCACCCCCGTGGTGAGGAATGGACGTACCAGAAGCCTGATGTTGCATTCCTGACCGAGCCGCCGGCTCGCGATGCCCCGGAGCTGACCGAGGACATCCTCGAGGAGACCGCGGGTAAGCTCGAGAAGGTCATCCGGGACTTCGGCGTGAAGGGCGAGGTCATCCACGTCCATCCCGGCCCCGTCGTGACGCTCTACGAGTTCGAGCCCGCCCCCGGTGTCAAGTCATCGCGTGTTATTGCCCTGACAGATGACATTGCCCGCTCGATGAGCGCCATCTCGGCACGCGTGGCGGTCCTGCCGGGGCGCAACGCCATCGGCATTGAGCTGCCGAACGAGCTGCGGGAGACCGTATACCTGCGCGAGCTGCTCGCCTCTGGGGACTTCGCGACCTCGAACCAGAAGCTCCCGCTCTGCTTAGGAAAAACCATCGGGGGCGAGCCCGTCATCGCGGACCTCGCCCGCATGCCCCACCTGCTCGTGGCCGGCACCACCGGCTCGGGCAAGTCGGTGGCGATCAACACCATGATCCTGTCGCTGCTCTATCGCTTCACACCCGAGGAGTGCCGCCTCATCATGGTGGATCCCAAGATGCTGGAGCTCTCGGTCTATGACGGCATCCCGCATCTGCTCACGCCCGTGGTGACCGATCCCAGGAAGGCGATCATTGCCTTGCGTTGGGCTGTGCGCGAGATGGAGGAGCGCTACAAGAAGATGGCAAAGCTCGCGGTGCGCAACATCGACGGCTTCAATGCCAGAGTTCTGGAGGCGAAAGCCAAGGGCGAGGTCATCACCAGAACCGTCGAAACGGGGTTCG
>JAESFH010000361.1_pt1 | contig 11511 bp, 18 predicted proteins | sample 9269381 | NCBI WGS metagenome assembly JAESFH01 (sample SAMN14504062, study PRJNA617094) | algae metagenome | isolation source: Aphanothece sp. CMT-3BRIN-NPC111 and co-occurring heterotrophs from well... | place: USA: Clark Mountains Wilderness, California | collected 2010-04-18
TCATTGCCTCCTCCATAGTACATCCATGCATTTGTCTGCCGAGCGTTCATGCCGAACGGTATGGCAGTTCCAAGACTGAATGTCGGATCCTTTCCGACGTAATAGTACGAAGCTGTATGGGCAACCTCTACCGTGCCATTGCTGACTGCATCCACGGCCTGAAAAGTGCCGACGAGCTCTCCCGCAGCGAAGGGCTGAATCTGAAACTTTCCGTCTGTCGCCTCTGCCACGAGCCGGGAGAGGGTCTCAGCCGCACTGAACACGGTGTCGAGAGATCGTGGGAATCCTGACGTCACCCGCCAGCGTATCTCCGGCATAGACTGGGCGATTGCTGGGGCCGCTAGCCCTGTAGAGACACCCGTGACGCTTGCTGCTTTAAGAAATTCACGACGTTTCACAGACTTCCCCTCCTAATCATGACATGGTCAATCATCGGCTGTTCTTTTCTCGCATACGGAAAGCGACATGCAGGATGCGGGTAGCGTCAGCCGTTCTCGGCCGTAGGCGCGTGCCGCCAAATCGCTCAACACGCCCCGGTGGTCGGGATCATCTCACGTCTGCCGTCTGCGCCACATTCAGCATCTGGGCATGATGCGGCCTGCTGGGGATCAGCTTGGGTGCTTCAGTAGGAGCATCGGTTCAGAGTGACTTCAGTTTACTTGATGCGCGAGAACGGCGCCGGCCGAACAAGCTTCGTTTCCTGCCGAATGACAAGCGAGTCGCCCTGAGCAGAGCAAAGAGGCTGCCCGCCCATCTTTTCGCGAATAGCAACCCGCTCGTCCAGGCTCTTGTATGCCCAAATGTGCATCCACTGATTAACAACACCAACATCGGAGGCGAAGAGGCCGATCAGGGCATTGACCTCACTGGCCGCCTCGAGACGTCGCCTCCATTGCTCTGCCATTGCAGGTATTGTGAATGGCTTCAAGGTATCGACACGGATCTCGAACACTGATCCGCTTTCCCTTGGGGGCAAGTCGGGTGAGAACGGCAAGCGGTCGAAGATCTCTGCTCTCATATCGACGATCAATTCACCGGTCTTGGGCGGCCAACTGCCGTCCTTTACCGCTTCGGCTCGAATCCGGGTGCGTTCGTGGGCGTTCTCGTAGGGCCACACGTGAATGACCTCGTTCAACGGCCCAATTTCGGTATGCCAGAACGCAGCAAGTTGCGAGAATCTCTCTCGCTTCGGCAGCGCCTCGGCAAAAAGCTGAAGGAAATGGCTCAAAGTGCCGGGGCGAAGTGTGTAGGTTCGGAACTCGTAGATCATGAGAGCGACCAACCTTATCGAACGCAGCTGGTGTGGCCGGATCCGAGGGCCAGTTCCGTGATGTGCAGGCCATTCGCCGAGCGGCGTGAAGGATATACATCCTTCAGACGAGCCTCGTGGACTGGGATAACCCGCTTCGGGTCGCCACCAACTTTTCCGACCATTTCGTCCATCGCGAGCAGCAGGTTGGTCTTGCTCCCCGTTGCCAGACCAATCGGAGTGTAGCTCACGTCGTTTTCATCGACGCCCGTCAGGTTATCGAACCGGTAGACTAAGTCACCGGCGAGGATCCAGCCGTCGGATGTCCCTTGCGTCCCGCCATTCCGGACGAGCACGTATTGGCTGCCTGGCGTGTGGGTATCAAAGGCTGGGTACAGATCGATACCTGGGAGTACGTTCTCTCGTACACCTTCTACGGAGACAAGACGGCCTGCACGGGCGAGGCTCACCGCGCGGATGATGTCGCTCGGATCGATAGCCGCCGTGAGCCACCGGAAGCGGCGATCGAGTGCCATCGCCCAGACCCACTTCGCGAGTTCCTGCTGCTGGATGTAAAAAGTAGCGTTGGGAAACAAATCGGCGGCGCCGAGATGGTCAAAATGTGCGTGCGTGATGAACACGTGCGTGACGTCTTCTGGGGTCACGCCGCAACCGGCCAAAACGTCTTGGGGCGAGTGCCAGTTCTCTACACCGAAGCGGTCATTCAGTTCTCGGCCGTAGGCGACGTTGTCGTAGCCGACATCAACCATTGCGACGCAGTTTTTTCCTTTGATGAGGACATAGGCGTACGAAAACTTGACGGTGCCCTCGTTGTGAGCGCCATCGAGAAGGACGCTCTTTGGGAACTCGCTCGTATACCCGTATTCCAGAACCCAGATCGAGTAATCACTCATTGGACGTCCCTCGCTTACTCGAGATTGCCGAAATGGTGTGTTCCATCGTTGTCGGGCGGCGATGGTGGGCGCAGCAGGCTTGATCGAGCGCGACAATTTCAAAGCCGGGTACCGTCATTGCGCTCCAGCGCAGCTCGTCCCACCCACGCCGCAGAACCCGTAGAGTTCCATCGACGTCGAGCATACCGGCGGGCCCCGTGGTGCTTCGAGCGTGCTCCAAGGCGCGGCCTATGCACATTGCCGCCGCCGTCAGGTGGCGGTGGTGATGCAGACACCGAGGAGGCGCGGTCGCTCCGAAAATGGTTCCAACGGAGCTGTCATACCTTCTTTGTGCCAGAGTCATCATTGTATGGTCCGGCGTGATCGCCCGGTCTCCGGCCGCCGCAAGAACCAGCAAGCCCGCGATTTGCCCTGCCACTTGCCGCAGGTCCTCGAAGGTGTCCTGTACCGAAAGCACGTAGGCGGTTGAGCGATCGTCCAGATCGTCGGGCAAGGAGGGAACCTCGCTCCCCCCTCCGACTGCTAGGGCATCGCACATGAAGCGTTCGGGTGCGCGCTCAAGGGAACTTGTTCTCGAGAGCGGTGAAGATGCTTCTGAATCTGTGCTCATGATTTGCACTGCACGATCACGCCCTTTTTCCGAACCACAGGATTGGCTGAACCAATTCCGTGTTCGACCGTCGCTGGACGGCTGCCCATGGAACTTCGCCTGTTGCGCCTTTAAGCTGTGAACGGCTTGCGACGGCGGAAGTCCTCTGCGATTGCGTCCATCGTCATCCAGCGAACGCCTTGGTGCGCGTTGATGTGGGAGATGAGACGTTCGAGAAGCAGGAGAACCTGAGGGCGCCCCGCGACGTCCGGGTGGATCGTGATCGGGAAAACCGCATAGTCCATTTCCCTGTAGACCCAGTCGAATTGGTCCCGCCACATCTCCTCGATGTCGCGCGGATTGAACCAACCGCCACTGTTCGGAGCCTTCTTGATGAACATCAGCGGAGGCAGATCATCGATGTACCAATTCGTTGGAATTTCAACGAGATCAACTTCCTTGCCGTGAATCAGAGGACGCATCCACTCCGCGGCCGGTTTCGCGTAATCAACCTTTGTCCAGGTCTCACCCGTGCGGGCGTAGAACGGAAGGAAGTCGTGATACGCCTGGGTATGGCCGTAGCGAAAACCATGTTGGAGCAGGAGGTCAAAGGTATGGGCTGATGGCTCCCACCACGGCGCGGAATAACCGCTCGGCCGCTTTCCGGAGACGGCCTCAATCAGTTCAATGGACCGTACGAGGACATCCTCTTCCTGCTCCCGGGTAAGGCCGATCGGAGGTTCATGGGAGTATCCGTGCGCGCCGATCTCATGCCCTGCATCGACCACCATCTTGGTCTGCTGCGGAAAGGTTTCGATGGAGTGTCCCGGAACAAACCAGGTCGCTTTGATGCCGTACCGTTCGAATAGCTTCAGCAACCGGGGAGTTCCCACTTCGCCGGCAAAGATACCTCGCTGTATATCGTACAGCGAGTCCCCTCCACCCCAGGAACCGAGAAAGCCTGCGACGGCATCGATATCCACGCTGAAAGTACAAAGAATTTCCTTGGCCATATGCAATGTCCTCTACAGTTTATTAGGCTGCCGGCGCGACCGGCCGGTAGACTCATAGGCAGCGCCAGTGAACGTCCTGGCAGCTCGCCCTGGCGCGTATTCACGAAGTTTCTAGATAGCTAAGCTCGCGTGGCGTCGTTGTATTGCTCGTCAGTGACGTGCTCCATCCAGGTCACATGTTCACCGTCGAGATCTTCCTGCGTGGCGATGTATGTCATCGTGGTGCTACGACCCGCACCGTGCCAGTGCTTCTCGAGAGGCGGAATCCAAACAACATCTCCCGCTCGCACTTCGTGCGCATCCCCATTCCAACTTTGCACGCGCCCGATTCCAGCGAGAATGCACAAGGTTTGGCCGAGCGGATGGGTGTGCCATGCTGTGCGTGAGCCAGGTTCGAAGTGGGCGAAGCCAGACCGAATACGGGAAGGAGCAGGCGCCTCGATAATGAGCTCGCGCCAGACCGTTCCTGTGAAGTGCTCCGACGCTCCCCGCCGGGATGGCCGGGACCCTGCACGTAGAATTTCCATTGCTGCGACCCTCGTGACAATTGTTCGAAATCCTGAGCAGACAGCCAGCTTAAACGTCCCCGTCGGGACCATTCTTGTGGCGTGTCGAGACGAAATTTTCCTAAAACGAATGGACTCTTCGACTGGAACTCGCGGTTGGGCATGACTTTGGTTGACTAAATCTAGCCGGCCCAGGTGTGAGAACCTCTGTCGCTCGATAACTGACAGGCGCCGGGGAGGCGTTCAGGTGCCTGTTTGTGTCCGGCGTTCGATCGCGTGAATCACGCCCACCATGTCGGAGCCACCAAGCCCAAGCCCTGCGCTCTCGTCGAACAATCGGTGGCACGTGTCGAGCACCGGAGACGATATGTTGGCATCGCGCGCGGCTTGCGCAATCAATCGGACGTTCTCGAGAACGTTCGTGATGGAGGCTTGAACAGTAAAGTCCCGGGCGAGGAGCTTAGTGGCCTTCCCGCGAGACACATCACTTGCAAGGGGCCCCGCATCGAGCACCGCCACGAACTGTGCCATGTCGAGCTTGTGGCTCTCGGCAAAATGAGCTGCTTCGGCAAGACCCGTGACCACCGCCGTGAGGAAGAGATTAACGGCGAGTTTCATGTGAAGCGCGTTCGGCACCGCGCCGCACAGGACCGCATCGCGGTAAAGTGGCGCCAGCAGCGGACGAGCGAGGGACACGTCGTCCGGCGCACCGGCAAGCATGGCCACAAGCTGACCTGTCTCGGCTGGCTTGCGAGAACCTGAGACGGGCGCTTCCACATAGCGTCCGCCCGCTGCAAGTATATCTGCTTCAAGCGCGCGGGAGTAACTCGGAGGGGTCGTCGCCATATTGATGATAAGTCGGTCGGCCACCCTCGTGCGAAAGTCTGCCTCATGTCGGGCGAGCACGGTATCGGTCGCGTCTCCATCGACGAGCATAAGAATGATAACTCTACATTGCTCGAAGACGGCTGCAGGGTTCGGGGCTACGGTCGCCCCGAGCGCCGCGACATTTACGCACCGTTCCGGCGATCGATTCCAAACAACCAGAGTCCTGCCGGCATGCGCCAGTCTTCGGGCCATAGGTTCCCCCATTGTCCCAAGTCCAAGGAAGCCGACCTTCTCGATTGATGGAGTTCGCATGTGTCCTTCTCAAGCATTGACGCCGATCCTCGGGGCTCTGTCGCGGTGACTCCGCAGCTTGGCTCAGCTCTTTCGAGGAGCCCTTTAAACAGCAATGCGTTTTCCGACCCCGAGATGGTGAAGGGTGCCGGTGTGCTGGGGCATCCGATCAATGTAATCCGGTTGCCCGGGGAACGACCCACGAATTGCATAGTTGTGGTGTGTGTTGACGTATCTCATGAGGAGGACAGGCATAGATTTGGCTTGAGATAGACGCTAGCGGGCTGCGCGAAATTTGAAAAACAATAAAATTTGAAGTGCCAGTTCAAAGGCGCTGAAGTAGGCATCCAGCACTGACCGATGCACCTGACTACGAGGTTTCGCCTGGGCCAGCGGGGCCAGGGGATTCCCTGTTCAGAAGATGGGGGCGCATTGCTGGAGGGCCGAATTGGACTGCGGTGCCGATGCACTGGCATCTGTTCGACAGACGCTGCGTGGTCAGCCTCCCCATTTGACTCACGAGCGCAAGAGCAAAGTGGCTATTTCCTTGAGCAATCATGTGGTTTATTGCTGCGGCTCAAGGGCCGGTATAAGCAGCGTGTGCGAGCGCAGCTTTGTCGCTTGGATGTCTTAAACTATCATGGAGCCAAGGCCGGATCGTTGACCTATAAGGATCATCTGCGACGTATCATGAACATTGGATTGCGCTGAAGACAAAGTTCAAGGAGCCGAAACGATGCGACCTACCTTCGACATGGATGCGTTGCGGACGATCGTTGTCGCAACGGAGCTCAAGAGCTTTGCGCGCGCGGCTGCACAGCTCGGGATGACACAGTCGGCTGTCAGCATGCAGTTGAAGAGGCTTGAGAACCAAGCTCGCCAGCCGTTGTTTCGTCGTAGCGGCCGAGGGCTAGTCCCCACGGAAGCTGGCGATGCCTTGCTCGTTTACGCCCGGCGAATCATAGCGCTTCACGACGAGGCTGCAGCGTCACTGGGTACGGCTGCCACCCCGGCCTCCGTTCGCATTGGAATACCGCAGGATTTCTTTGAGGATGTCGTGGCGGACGCGATACAGCGATTCTCCCGGCAGAGGCCGGGCGTTCACGTTGAGGTCCGAACCGGGCGAAACCACGCACTTGAGGAGGAAGTTCGGGCCAATCGGCTCGATGTGGCGATTGCTTGGTTTCCTGACGGATCAAACGGTTCTGGGTTAACACTGGCTTCTCTACCCATGCAGTGGTTTGGGCCGGAGGGATGGGCGAGAGGAGGCGCCGCCGATCCGCTCTCGCTTGTATTATTTGATCATCCTTGTGTGTTCCGCCAAGCCGCTCTTCAGTCACTGGAGCGGGAGGGCCTGTGGTGGAGGGTTGCCCTGACGACGCCGAGTCTTCCTGGCGTGTGGTCCGCTGTGCGGCACGGACATGGAGTTTCTGTCCGAACAAGTCATCGCGTACCCCAAGGGGTTCGAGGACTCGGTCCCGAGAGCAGGCTGCCGCGTCTTCCACTCGTAGAGTTACGGATGCTGACAGCAACCGAGATATCGCCCGCTGGCTCCGAGTTGCGCGACATTCTCGACGGTGTCGTTCGAACGCAAATGGCACAACAAACACTGGATAGCGCGGCTTAGAGTCCGGGCCGAAACCATGAAGCACGTGCCAATCGCCGGATGAGGATCATGGCTCAGGTGGCGTAGAGGAGGGCGCTGGCGGAGGCGAGTGTCGCTTTTCGAGTCTTTCCAGAGCCGCCGGTTGTGGTGGATCCAGGCGAAGTACCACCCAAGGACCCGCCGGCGCGGGTGCACTGCGAACCCGATTTGGTCTGACGGTTTGTCTTTCGAGCTCGATGGAGATCGCGGTGGCGTTTGCAGGTCCCTTGTCCGCGATGATGAGCTTGCGGCACTCGCCTGGGCTTGAGGTACCGACCAACGGGCCTAGTGTGTACCTGAGCTTGTCGCGGGTTCGAGCCGCGGCCTTGCGCAGAGGCGCTTTCATGTTGGCGAAGAGCTGGGCCGATTATTCTGGTATGTTGACCGGAAGGGACCGGGCCTGACAGGCCTGTCCGAGCCGTAGAAGCGGGCTCTCTTGATCGCCGATAACCGCATCGCTGAGAAGGCCGGCTGGGATCGCCAGCGCCAGCATGCCGAGCTCCTCGAGCTGCAGGAGCTCCTCGTCGAGGCGGATCTCGACGTCACTCCGCACCTCCTCCTACAGCACGGTGCGTGCCATGTCCGTGCTTCGTGCCCAGCGCCTCACCCAGCGGCCGGAGGCGGAGTGAATTCTCGGCTCTGCCGGCATTCATGCATTGAGAGGAGAGCGCTCGGCACCAGCAGAAGCGGGACGCGAGCGACCGGAGCTGGTGTTGAGGATGACGACCCGGCGCGGGGCCTGGCGCGGTTCAAGGAGGGGATATCGAGCGCATGGGAGATGCGATCTGCCCGCCAGATGTTTGCTGGCCTGCGCCCGCGCCGAACTCGGAGGTTGAGGTGATCCGCTCGGCCAGAAGGTTGCACGAGACGTGCAGCAGGCGAAAGCCGGCCTGGCCGCTGCGCTGACGCGGTGGCAACTGGCTGGATGGCTGCGTAGCGATGCCGATCTGCGAGCCCTGGCGCGTTTCATTCAGGCGCTGCTGCGCGGCATGGCGACCATTCACAATGGCGACGGGCGAGATGGACCCCGCACAAGATTCGGCCAGGGGTGGACTGTAGGCCCCTAACCCCTGGCTCATTCGCGCTACGCTCGCTTCCCGACACATCGGGAACACCGCTTCCAGGGTTCAGCAAACTGCCGGGGCCTCTTGTGGTCGCAGGAGAACGGGTATATACCCGCGATATGATTGAAACGAAATGTCTTTGTACAAAAGTCCGGCGTGCCGCGCTTGGCATGACTTCAGCTTATGACCAGACGCTGGAGCGCGTTGGCCTGAAAGCCACCCAGTTCTCACTGCTGCGCACGATCGCCTATATCGAATCCCCCACCATCAGCACGCTCGCTGAGGCGACCGGTCATGACCGTTCGACACTCGGCCGTAACCTCCGGGTGCTGATGAAGAGGGGGTTGGTCAGTCTCGGCCCCGGCGAAGACGAGCGAACGCGCCTTGTCAGGCTCACTGCCGACGGTCGTGCTCGGATCGAAGCTGCGCTGCCCCTCTGGGAGGAAGCGCAGCGTGCCATGGAGGCGCGACTTGGCCGGGATCGCTGGGAAACGCTGCAGGCGATTCTTACTGACTTGAACAGGGAAAGCATCTGATGGGCGCTCATTTGCCAAATTCCGGGTATCTACCCGCATCAGCGGAGGATTAGCGATGACGATAGATCGTGACTGGCGCTCGCCGCAGATTATGCTCGCCTGTGGCGCCCTGATTCTGGCGGTCTCGCTCGGAGTTCGGCACGGGTTCGGTCTGTTCCTTCAGCCCGTTACCAGCGATAGCGGCTGGGGACGCGAGGTCTTCGCTCTCGGGATTGCCCTCCAGAACCTGATCTGGGGCGCGACGCAGCCGTTCACCGGGATGCTTGCCGACCGGATCGGTGCCGGCAAGGTTATCCTCGGCGGCGCTCTGCTCTACGCCGGCGGCCTCGTCCTGATGGCAATCCCACAGGATCCGACCGGCTTCGTGCTGAGCGCGAGCCTGGTCGGCCTTGGCCTGAGCGGCACCACGTTTCCCATCGTGTTTGGCGCGATCAGCCGATCGACGTCCCTGGAGCGGCGCAGCCTGGTGATGGGCATTGCTATGGCGGTCGGATCGTTCGGCCAGTTCATCATGTTGCCTGGTACCTATGGGCTGATGAGCCTGTTGGGCTGGTCCGGTGCCCTACTCGCCCTCGCCCTACTCTCCGCCCTGATCATCCCTCTCTCCTTCGCGCTGTTCGAGCGCCGGGAACCGCAGACGGCGGCAAGCTCACTCCCGGCAGGCCCCTCCGCCGGCGCGGCAATCCGCGACGCGCTCCAGCATCGCGGCTTCTGGCTGCTCTCCCTTGGCTTCTTCGTCTGTGGCTTCCAGGTGGTGTTCATTGCCGTCCACCTACCGGCATTCCTCGCCGACAAGGGCCTGTCCACCGGGGTCGGATCGACAGTCCTGGCGCTGATCGGGCTGGTGAATGTCGCCGGAACCTACTACGCGGGGCTGTGGGGCGGACGCTATCGCAAGCCCATGCTCCTGGCCTGGATCTATCTCGGCCGCGCCGCCGCCATTGCGCTGTTTGTGTTACTGCCTGTTACGACCTTGTCGGGTTATGCCTTCGGCATCACCATCGGGCTGTTCTGGCTCTCGACGGTGCCACTGACGAACGGCACGGTGGCAAGTCTGTTCGGGGTCAAGAACATGTCCATGCTGGCAGGCGTCGTGTTCTTCGCCCATCAGCTCGGGTCATTCCTGGGCGGGTGGCTGGGCGGGTACCTCTACGACCGGCTCGGCTCTTATGATGCGGCCTGGGGGCTAGCCATCGGGCTGAGCCTGGTGGCGGGCCTCCTCAACCTGCCGATCCGTGAGCAACCCGCAGCGGTACAGCCCGCTCGAGCGAAGACCGCGGGATGATCAAGACCCTTGCCCGTGGTTTGATCATCATTCTGGCTGCTGGCGGAGCCTTCCTCGCCCTGATCGGGTACGGATCTCCCGGCATGGCACTACTCCTCAGCGCAATGCCACTTTGCAGATGAATGGCCGAACTATGAGCGTATTCCGGGGGCAGGAGAAGCTGATGACCTTCTGGCGCCAGAACGTACCAGCCGGCATGAGCATGACGATCCACGAAGTGGCCGGTCCTGCCCACATCCTGGCCCACCACCTCCAGCAGACGAAGCCGAGATCCCGCGGCCGCTCCAGCCGCTAGAGAGGAGATCATGTCCATGTCGGCACGAGCGTATAAACCCGGATAAAGGGCGCAATACCAGTGGGATCACGTCAGGCGATGCTGCAGCATCCCGCCATCGAGATGCTACCGCCGTCGTCGCTGAAGCCGTACCCGCGCAACGCCCGCACCCACTCCAAGAAACAGGTCGGGCAGATCGCGCACTCCATCGAGCGCTTCGGCTTCACCAATCCGGTGCTGGTCGACGAGGCCGATCAGATCATCGCCGGTCAGGGATGGGGTCTCAGACAGAGCTTACCGATAGGTAGTTCCTCTAGGTCCTAGAACCACTTCGTATTTGCCCTTCACGAACCCCTATGGGACTCATCAACGAACGCTCGCTAGCGCTCGCACGGGTCGCAGTAGACGCGTGATCTTGCCAGGAGTGACCATGCACTACCAGCACCTCATCCGGGACAGAGAGGATCTTTACAAGCTCTATGGCCAGGGCAGCCCAGCGTCACTCGTCAAAGAAATCGACTACATCCATCCCCATTACAGAGCCTTCATCGAGGCCTCGCCCTATGTGATCATTGCATCGAATGGAGCGGGTGGGCTGGATGCATCTCCCAGGGGAGATCCGGCTGGCTTTGTCGTCGTCAAAGACGAACGGACGTTGCTGATCCCGGATCGACGCGGCAATAACCGGGTCGATACTTTGCACAATCTTGTCGAAGATCCCCGTGTCGGATTGCTGTTCCTGATCCCCGGTATAGCGGAGTCGCTCCGTGTGAACGGCACCGCGTTGATCTCCGTGGATCCCGCGCTTCTCGGGCAGTTCATGATGGGAGATAAGCCGCCACGCTCGGTGGTCATCGTCAATGTAGAGACCATCTACTTTCAATGTCCAAGGGCTGCAGTCCGGGCAGACTTGTGGAACCCAGAAAAGTTCCTCCAGAGATCGGCGCTCCCGAGCAATGGCACCATCCTGGCGGATTTGAGTGGGGAGAAGAGCTATCGCGAGCGTGATGCGACCCGTGAGCAGACAGTTCGAGCAACGCTTTATTAGACATGGGCCGTTGGGCACGACAATGACGACTGCAGACACAAATCGCGTCATATTCACTGGCGAAAATCACTTTATCCGCCTGAGTCCCATCGATAGCGATGAATACACAACGATCGCCAGTTTCTGGAGAATTATTTTCTGTGGTGGCGGGTCAGGACATGTGCTCTACCTCAGGTCTGAGATAACCCATGACAAATGGCGTATATACTCCGATAATATTTCGGCTGCACGTTGGCTGCAGGCGACTGTTCAAGGAATGCTCGTTTCGG
>JAESFH010000362.1_pt1 | contig 11472 bp, 13 predicted proteins | sample 9269381 | NCBI WGS metagenome assembly JAESFH01 (sample SAMN14504062, study PRJNA617094) | algae metagenome | isolation source: Aphanothece sp. CMT-3BRIN-NPC111 and co-occurring heterotrophs from well... | place: USA: Clark Mountains Wilderness, California | collected 2010-04-18
GGTTCTCCTTCTCGGCCTTGTCGAGGAGGGCCCGCATTTCAGTGACGCGCTGCACGCGCGCCTGTCTTAGTTCAGCAAGCTTACTCACGCTCTCGCTCCATCAAAGGGATCGTCTGCAATCACTGCAGTCGTTCCGGGTTGGAGCCGGATCTTCTATGCCACCGGCTCGGTCTTCCTTCGCCGCTTCGGCGTCTCTGCCGAGGCGGGTACGGTTTCGTTCGTGTTCAAGTCGGCGATCTTTTCTGCCGCCTCGCGCGCAAATTGGGTGAGGTTGATGATTTTGGCGGTGCCGAAGACGTATGCTCTCTTACCATCATCGGTGAGGCTGCTCAGGAGCGTTTCGACCTGATCCCAACTGAAGCAGATCGCCTCGCGGGTCGCGCCATTCGGCCATTGTGCCACCACGGCGAAGAACTGCTGCTCATCCCCGCCCCGTAGAGCGTCCAGCAATGCGCTCTGCATGGTGTCGAGGAAGCTATCAGTCAGGTCCTTCATCGCCGCCCCTACGGGAATGCCTGCATCGATCAGTGCTCGTACAAGCCGCAACCGCGCGACATCCCGCACGTCAAACACCGTCCAGCCACCCTTACCTGCTGGGATCAGTTTGCGCCGACGCCAATCCTGCTGCGTCACCGGCTTTACTCCAGTGATTACAGCCACTTGTCCTGCTGTCCATGTATGCTTCGTGCTCATATCCTGAGATCTGCCATGATTATATAAACGCAAGGAAATATGGTCTGTTCCGAGGTCTATCTTGCAAGATTGCAAATTTTTTTCTTCTCGGTCCCCGATTTTTGCCCCCCCATGCGGTCCCAAGCCCCACAAGCTGGAACTCAAAAATGAGCCCTGCTCCGCCGGTGACGCATGACGCTTCATGACGTGTCATCCGTCCTTCTGCAGATACCCGGGCACACGCGCACACGCGTAAGGGAGGGAAGGAGCGATGACGCGTCATGATCCGTCATCCGTCATCCCCGTATCGGAGTTGGGTCTTGAGCTGGATGCCAAGCCATCCCCGTGCGGCCATCGTTCGGTATGGCTTGAAGCCCCTGAGGCGCATGGCTGGAGCGAAGCTCTTCACGGTACCGGGCTCGTCACCGGCGTCTCGGGCATAGGCTGACCACGACGCGAACAGCTCTGTGGTCGTTGCTTTCTTGTACTCGTTGTCGGGCTCCACGTCGCAGGCGTCCTCGAGCCATCGGGTGAAGAGGTCCTGCTCGGAGAAGTAGTCGGCAGTTGCCGCCGTGACGGTCGTAGGCCTTACGAGGCCGTTCTGCTGCCAGTCCAAGCAGCCCTCGATCATCCATCGTAGGATGCCCGGCCACTCTGCCCGGAGCTTTTCTTCCAGTTCGGGGTCAGGCTGCGCGGGCTTGCGGGTGAAGGGCACGATGTTGAACCGCCGCCGGGCTGCCTCATCCACGTTTCGGAGCACAGGCTGGTGGTTGCCCACGATCGTGAGCTTGAACTGGGGCACGTAGGCGAAGAAATCCTGCCGCATGAACCGCGCCTGGACCGGATCGCCGCCAGTCATCTGCTTGATGCGAGCCTCGGCCCAGGCCCGGCCTTCCTCAGTCTCTGAGGCCGTCACAAGCCGGGCGCCACAGAGCAACGCGAGGTCAGTCGGGTGCTTGTCAAAGTGCGAGGACGTGAAGGTGTCCATGGCGGCCGCAGTGGCATAATCCTTTAGGATGCCCGTCAGGGCGTTCAGGAAGACGCTCTTCCCGTTCCCACCGGGCCCATGCACGAACACCAGGGCATGTTCGCGGGTGACACCTGTGAGGGCATAGCCACACCATTGCTGCAGGAACCGGATTAGCTCCGCGTCGCCGCCAGTGGTCTCGTCGAGGAAGGCAAGCCATCGGGGGCAATCCGGGTGGTCGGATGGTGCCACCGCCGTAGCCTTGGTGATCCGCTCAACAGGGTCGGCAGTCCTCAACCTTCCGGTTCGCAGGTCCACCGTGCCGTCGGGAGTGCCCAAGAGCCAAGGGTCAGCGTCCCAATCTCCCATCGTGACCGCGAACGCAGGATCTGAGCGTGCAAACCGCTCCACACCTGCCGCGAACGTGGTCTTATTGATGATGTACCGGGCTTTGGCGGGCTCGTTCGCTGAGAGGGCGCGTGCCAGCTCCCGCGCCCGCTGGAAAGCGGTTCCAGTCCGGCTCGGCCGCCAGATCGCGCCATCCCATTCAAACCAGGCGCCGGTGTTGTGGCAGAACAGCAGCTTGCCTTCGTAGAGGGCCGTGAACTGGAGTGCCGCGCTGTCCTCTGTGACGATATCGTTGGAGCCAAGCGGCTTCCTCGTGCGTGCCTCGCCCTTGGATGCTTTCGGCTGTTCCGCAGCGTTTGGCTTGGCGTCCTTGTTGTCCAACTTCGCGCGCCAGGTCCCCACGGGTAAGCCGGCCGCCACATCGGTGGCATCTTCGATATCGAGCTGGGGCCCATGGTCGATCACGCGCTGCAGCTCGTCCGCGAAGGGGGCGGGCTTCATCCGCGCCTCCGCGCAGCCTTCATCTCCTGCAGGTCACCGAGGGTGCTCATGGCGAGCCGGACATACGCCACAAGCTGCCTCATAGCGTAAACCAGCCCGGCATCATCCCCCGCAGCGACGTAGAGATCGCCCAGCTGGGCCTGGACCCTGATCCTCCAAAGCGCCTCTTGGATCACCTGCCGGTATGCGTCGGGGGTGCCATAGGGGGCAGGCTCAAGTTGGGTGCCGCTCTCCTTCATCACTTGCGCCCCCGCTTCTGAGCAGCTTGGAGCGCTTTGATGAGTTCCGGCACTATCTCGGCCCGAATGCCCACCAAACCCTTATTGGTCCAGATGCGTTCGGGCTCGCCGTAGTACGCGCCATAGATCCTGATCTCGACACTTTGGCTTTGACCACTGTCCCAGAGGAAGACCCTGACATCCTCGTCCTTGGTTTTCGGGATCACCGCAATTTGGTGCCGTTCGATACGCGCGGCTGTGCTCATCGCTACTTGCCTCCTGGCAAATCATGGGACTTGCCATGATTAAAACCATGAGAGGCCCCATGGTTCCATACTCGCCATTAGGGAATTTTTTACCGACTGTGCCGCACCGTCATCGTGGGGACAGCCACGCGGGCTGTCCTGACGAGAGCCGCTATGACTGTCGCAATGACCTATGAGATCCTGGCCGAACGCCTAGGGATCAATGTCGCATCCGCCCGACGCCTCGTGCTTCGCCGGCGATGGGCGAAGAGTGCAGGTAACGACGGTAAGACGGTTGTGCAGGTGCCAGAGGAGTTCCTGCAAAACCGTGACGACAGTCGTACCGATGATCGTGACGGCAATCCTAAGGACACCGCTGAGGCAGTCGCAGAGACAGGCCTTGTGTCTGACCTAGTGTCTCGCCTAGCGGCAGCGCAGAGCGAGCTGGTGGAGATGGCTCGCAAGCTGGGTGCCGCCGAGACCGAGATCACTACCCTGCGAGCGCAGTCGGAGGAGGCTCGCGCGACTGTCGTAGCGATCAGCGAGAAGGCTACGCGGGCGGACGTGCTGCAGGCCCAACTGGAAGCTGAAAGGAAGAGAGCCGACGAGTGGAAGGCTGCAGCCGAAGCACCGCGTGGGTGGTGGCTATTTCGGCGGAGGGCATGAGGCGCTCATTCCTCAAACCATGAGGATCCTGCGCATCGTTGACAGCGCGACAGCGCAAGAGTCGAATGAGCTTAGGCGAACGAGGAGTCGAAGAGCCTAGAAACACGAAAGCCCGCCGAAGGGGCGGGCCTCATGCAGTACCGGCGAACCGGGAATGGATCGATTTGGCGATCTGATCCTCCCGAAAACCCGGTCTCTCGTCAAGGCGGAAAACATCGTTTCCGTCGAGTGCGGAGCTTTGGCCGCATGGCGCGCGCCTCCCTGACAGCGGGCTTCACAGCCCGAAGGGAAAGTTGTGCCCACCGTTCAACACATGCTTGCCTTCGCCCGGCCGCTTGCGGCGCGGGTGAGATCCGTGCGCCGTCCGTTCAAGCCCTCAGCGGGGGAGGGTGCCTATCGTCTTCCTCGTGAGATCCTTGACCTCTTAGGGCGGGACCTCGCCCCCTTTCGGAACCGAGACGCAGCACTCTCGCTTGCAACCTTCCTAGCGCGCTACCACTCGAACCCCACCCGGCTCCTAGTGTCGTTCGTGATCGACCGCCGGGTGCTCTCTGCTCATGAAGACCTCGACCTCACAGAGGCGCGGGTCCGAGGGGCGATCCAGACCTTGGAGGCTGTGGGCTACCTCGAGCGGGCCATCCCGCCTTCCGGCTCGCGCTACAAGGCGACGGCCGATGGGCTCCATCGCAAGCCGATCGCCTTCGTGTTCGGCGCTGAGTTCGCCCCCCTGTTTGCGGCCGCCAATAAACGGGCCAGGAGGGCCAAGGGCGCCGTTCCACATGCTCGGAGGCCTTTGGTACCGATGCGGTCTTCGCGTCCGTCTGCGGCCCCTCTAGAGGCTCGACCGCTTAACTCGCCCAAAGACACAAGCGAAGCGAAACCTCAGGTGAATCTGGGCGAGATAACAAAAGGGATCGATCTTTCCGCAGAACCCTCCGCTCCCACAGCCTTGGAGCTCGCATTGCAGCGGCTCTCAGAAGGGGTTTTCGGCAAGCCGAGGGTCAGTTACGGCGGCGCATGATAGGTCTTAGTGGGCTCAGGAACAGCCACTACAAAGCGATAAAGTAGATAGGATCGAATATGGCTAGGAAGAAAAAAAGAAATTCTCCTAAGATAACTCGACATATATATGCGGAGGCTAGAACAATACTTTTTAGTAGAAGTATTCAAGCGACTCACATTGCTCACAAGTTGTATAACCGCGGTGAAAGAACTTATCGTGAAATTTCAACTATGCTATCTAAACTAGGGTACAATAACAGAAACGGTAGGCCATATAGCACATCATCAATTCAGCAAATGTTGAAGACGAGTATAATTGATACTAATACAGGAAAGAGAGTGTTTCGATTTAGGATATGGAACAGTACGTATAGGATGATACATGGGATAAAGAATATAGATCGCGAAGCATTCCAATGGGTCAGAGACGTAAATAAGGAATACGTGCGGATCAAAGCGTTTGCGAGAAAGCGGCTTGCCGCAAAGAATTTGAACGAAAAATAGCATATGTCTCAATGACTTATAGATTTATCGGCGTCGATAAGTCGCCTTTTTGAACAAGAAATTCCATATATATCAGTGACTTATGCATTTCAAAAAGTTAACTTTGATGCAAATACTTCTCGAGCTGCGTTGACAGCTCTTTATACTTCCCCATCCTTAGCGGGCGCCTGAAGACCGCTGATGCGACGCAGAAAACGCATCTTTGTTCAATTGGGCTTGCGAGCCTCCCGCGTGAGAGGCGGCGATAAGGAAAAGGCCGCCCGGCTCTTGCAAAACCGGAACGGCCTGATGGGTTGCCCCAGCTCGTGGCGAGCAAGGTCAATCTTATCACACCTGTCGCATTATACGACAAGGGAGATTGGCCAATGACGGCGTCCAACTAAGAGGTCCAGCGCGCCTTCAGCGCTAACACCCCCCAGTTCTGTCACCAAAGGCTCGATGCAGATTGCGCGAGGGCAGCTTGTTGCGCGCCTCCCCTGTCCGCATCGAGTCCAGTAAGGACTCCGTTATGCCCCGTTCCCATCAGGTTGCCGCTCTTCGGGTGGCTGACGAAGAATTTCTCGTGGCCAGCATGATCGAACGCTGTCCCAAGCCCATGATGATCCGCGAGCTCATTCAGAACGCCATTGAAGCAGCGGTCCAAGCGCCGAAGGGGTCGCAGATCATCGAGATTAGCATGAAACAGATCGCAGGCGTCGACAAACTCTGCATCTGGAACACGGGCCCAGGTATGTCGAGCGAGGAACTGCACCAGATCTGCAATCTCGCCGCCTCGTTCGGTAAGGACAAAGGCCTGGACCGGAACTTTGGGATGGGCGCGAAGGTCGCCTCTCTCCCTTCGAACCGGTATGGCTTACGATACCGTTCCTGCAAGGCTGGCAGGGTCAGCGAGGTCATTCTCTGTGAGCGTGACGGTGTCTATGGGCGGCTGAGACGCCAGAGCGAGGACGGCACGGTCGAAGAGGTCTTCGACGTCACGGAGACTTGCAGGGGGGAGCGCGACCTGTCTCGTGACTGGACTGAGGTCGTCCTCTTTGGGAACCGCGCTGATCAGAACACCGTCCGGGATCCTTACGATGGCAATCCTGCCGTTCATGGGCAGTGGCTCGCCGATTACCTCTACCATCGGTTCTACCAACTGCCGCCGGATTTGATCGTCAGGTTCCTGCCCGGCACCCATAAACTCGATGGGACGCGACAGTTCCGAACCATTCCTCAGCGCGCCTTCCCAATGGGCCGGGCGGAGAGTGTGCTCACACCTGGGGGGATCAAGATCCACTATTTCTATGATCCACCTTTTGCCGCGACGAGCCACAACAAATCGATCAGCGGATCCATGACCACGGACGTGAGCATCTGCGCTATCGTCTACAAAGATGAGATCTATGATGTGCGGCGTGGGCGTCATTGGACGCTTGATGCCCCGATCTACGGGGTGACCTTCGGAGCCAAGCACATCTCAGTGCATGTTGAGCTCCCCGATGATCACCCGGTCCGGCCCGAGGCATATCGACAATTCCTGCGCTACCGGGAAGGGGATCAGCGCCAGGTGTTCGTGCAGGATTTTGCAGAGATCGTCCGCATCTACCGTCCGGGTTGGCTGATCGACATCATCAACTCGATGGCTCCCTCCAACGCGGATAACGCCAACGACATCCGGGACGAACTCCAAAAGCTGCTCAACACGCTCCGCGTTAGATCCCGCAGCCCTCGGATCAGTCTGGTCGGCGACGTCCAGGTCGAGCCAGGACGGGGGCCAGGGGCTCGTGCTGACCGAGATGGCGATGGTCCCGGCGGTGGGAAAACTCCACGGCTCATACCCGAAGACTTGCTCACTGTTCCTGCTGGCGCGAGGCGCGCGACGGTCTCCCTTAACGCGGAACGCGCCCCGGAAATTATCCCACTGCGCGATGAGGCCGGGATCGATGAGAAGGGGATCCGGGGTAAGGCGGCCCGGTACTATGCGGACACAGGCCAACTGTTCGTCAACATGCGCTACCCAGCCATTGCGGATATGTGCCACCAGCTGGAGCTGGAGTATGCCGCTACCTCCGAACCAGAGGTGATGCGGCGCTTGGCGCTGGAGTTGGCGGAGCGGACAATTATGCTCCGGGTTGGCCGTGCTGTCGTTTACGCTCAGGCGAAGCAATTGAACCGGGAGTGGACGGCAGAGGATCGTGCTCGCGCCCAGTCGCCGGAAAGCCTGAGCCTGGCGGCTGATGACTTCGCTGACGCCTTGCAGAACGTCCGGCGTCGCATGGGCCACATCCTTCGCACCAGTCGGCAAGAGATCGAGGAGTTAACCCCAGCCTAGGGTAGGGGCCTCGCGCGCGCGAGGGCTGCAATGGCCCTCGCGCAACATTCGTGCGCCCGGTTCCATAACGTCTATTACCGGAGGAAAACGTCGCCCTTTTTGGGTATTCGGGAAGTGCTCGCGGACGCGACGCGGGCGGCGCCAGTCAAACAGGCCGGATATAGCCTCCGATGGGCCTCCTGGCTTCCGCATGAATACTCAAAAAATCTTCGAGGCCTACATATCTAAAAAAGATATGTACTGTAACATATATATCCGCCTGGTTGCAAACGGCAGGGGTTTATGATGGCTGAAACTAATTGGTACCTTGAGGGCGTCAAACTATTACCGACGACCATAATAGGATTGATCGCCGTCTATATCGCATTTGCACAATGGCGCACAGCCCATCAGAAAGTAGTTCTAGATCTATTTGATCGAAGGATGAAAGTTTATGAAAAGGCAGCCGCTGCTGCTATATCTGTAATTCGATCTGCTAGAGTAGATAATGATGCATCGTGGAATTTACGTGAGGCTATGAGGGATGCTCGTTTCTTGTTCGGCGATGATGTAACTAGCTATTTAGATAATCTAAACCAAGCTTTCGTAGACATAGATCAATATAATAGTGAATTAAATGTTCTGCAGTCAGAACCAGAAAGGATAGAGGTTCTTAGAAAGAAGCGCGAGAAGATGGAATTTGTTCATAAGTTTTATCCCACATTCCCCGATCTTTGCTATCAATATATGCGAATGGATCAGAAGCTCAAATAAGGCCGGTCGTAGGGGGTGTGATGTTCGAGGGCCGTAGGAGCCCATTGCCTCCCTCGTGCGGGTTGTAGCCGAACCAATCACGGCCTTCGTTTAGGCTGAGGAACGGTCCGCCGACGGCCGCCTGCACGGCCTTGAACTCCTCGGCCGTGTCGCCCCGCATCAGGCCGCTGAGGTCGTGCTCCAGCGACAGCCTCGTGCGCTCCTCGCGGGTCAGCAGCGCGATCTGCATCTGGGTCTCGATCAGCCGTGACCACGGCCCGAGGCAGTAGCGGGCCAGTGAGCGGCTCTCCTCGGTCAGCGAGCCATACGAGGCGTTCTTCCCGAGCCCCACCACGGAGAGCGGCACGCCGTAGGCGCGGGCGATGTCCTCCAGTCCGAGAACGCGAGCCTCGTGGAACTGCTGCTCCCGGCTCGGCGCGGCGAGGGGCTTCGCTTTCAGCCCGGCCTCGAGGAGCAGCGCCGTCGGGTCGCTCCCCATCCTGCGCAGTCGCTCGGTGAGTTGCGCCTTCAGCCTCGCGAAGGCCGTGTCGCCGGTCGCGTCGTCGAAGGCTCGATCAGTCTCGAAGGCGACGTCGGGCACGAAGCCGCGCCGCACCTGCGCCTCGGCTAGCGTGGACTGCGCCGACACCAGCGTCGTGCTGGTGCGGGCCCATGTCAGCGGGTCGACACCCCAGAAGCCGTCACGGGTCGCATAGCGGATGTGGACCACCTCGCCCGAGAGCAGCACACGCTGTCGCCCGAGATGGTCGGTCACCCGGTAGCGCCACCGGCCCGACGGGAGCACCTCGGGCAGTACCATGGTCCACGGCCAGTGGATCAGCCCCTCCACGTCGCCGCGCCCGGTGCGCACCACCTCCGCCACGGCGTTGCCGAAGCGTGCCACGTCGCGCGCCATGGCTTCGCGGAAGCAGAAGGCCGGCACGCCGTCGGAGGCCTCGTCGTTCAGCACGCGCCAAAGCGGGTGATCGCGATCCTCGGTGCGGCCGCCTGCGCTCCGCCGGTACACCACCAACGGCACGCTCGCAGTCGTCTGCGAGATGAGCGAGCGGCACCGCTCGGCCACGGCCTGCCCGGCCGCGTCATGTAGATGGTCGCCGAACAGCGCCCGCATGCCCTCTACGTCGCCGACGCTGGCGCCTGCGAGGGGAATGACGGAGCGCCGCTCAGAACCGAAGAGACGTGCAAGGAGGCCCATCTCACGCTCCGATGGTGTCGAGGTAGCGCTGCGCCAGTATCAGCCGTGAGCGGCCTCCTCTGGCGTTCCTGACGTTCACCTCGGTGGCCGCGTAGGCCGCGAAGGACGTGATCACGCTGACCTCGAACAAGTCGATGTCAACGAGGGTCCGGTTCTTCCCCCTCCACTCGTCGCCCTTGTCGGGGACGCTGAAGGCGAAGGACATGCCCCCGAGGTCGCCGCGCTGCGCCAGCTCAAGCACGTCGCGGCCGGCGCTGGTGTCAGGCACGGCCAGTTCGAATGCGAGGCCGCGCAAGTCCTCGGACAGCTTCAAGCTGCCGGATCGGGTGCGGGCCAGGACGGCGGCCGGGTCGTGGTTGACGAGGCCGAGAATGTCGCGGCCGGACGCGAGGGAGCGCCGGAACGCCCCCGCGCGGATGATCTCGCGGTAGGCTCCGGAGATATCGGTCTCGATGTCGAAGACCGCCGCGTAGCCGTGGAGCGTGCGCCCCTTAGCCCGCAGCTCGACCTCGGCCGAGCGCCGCTCCATCAGGTCGCTTGCGGGCCGGAAGAGGTCGGGTTGCATCACGCCCCCCGCTTCTTCGCCGCGCGCTTGGTGCTCGCCGGCTCGCCACGCCGCTGTAGCTCCTCGCGCAGGATCTCGTCGGCCTCTTCGACCGTGAGCCCGTCGCGGCCGCTGATCTCCTTCGCGACGCGGATGCGCTGCAGGTGGTGCTCGCTGAGGATCTCGCTGTTGATCACGACAGGCACCACCTGCCCTGTGACTGGAGCAAGGACGGGCTCCGGTTCAGGCTCTTGATCGGTCCAGCCCATCCGTCGGTAGTGCTTGGCCTCGGCTTCGCTCACCTCGTGCTCGCCCGGCGCGAGGATCCCGCCGAGCCGCACGTTGGTCACCTGCCGCGTGAGGGTCACCTTCATGTCGGTGCCCTCCGTTAGGCCGTGATCGCGCCGAAGGAGCCCGTCACCATCGCCTGCGGGACGGAGATCGCCAGCGCGACGCGTTCCTCGCTACGGACCAGCACCAAATTCCTACGGAAATAGTCGAGGTGCTCAGTCGAGAGCAGAACTTCCGGCGCCATCCGGTCGAAGATGGTCGCGGCCTGCTGGAAGTCGCCGATGAGGAACGTCCCCGCTGCCATCGCGGGCGAAGCCGCCACAGGCAGGCCCCACAGGCGCGGCTGGTCGACCGTGCCGAACGGGCCCTGAGACAGATACTGACCGTTCGAGTCCTTCTGCTCCACCATAGCCATCCAGTCGGCGAGGTTCAGGACGATGCCGGAAGCCGCGACGCCGATGTCGGCTAGCTGCGCGATGGCGTGGTGGATCACGTCGGTGCGCTTGTCGCCCGCCTTATTCCGTGCGGTGTTGTAGGCCGTGGCCACGCCAACCAGGCCCTGCAGATTAGGGCTCACGCCGTCACCGGACAGGAACTGTGCTTCCTCAGCCCGTCGCAGCCCGTCGCGCATGCGGATGTCGAGGAAGGTGCGGAGCTGGTCGACGTCGTCCAGGGCCTGTCGGGAGACGGTCAGGACGTGCGCGATCCATTCGACCGGCGCGTCGTAGAGCCCGAGCTGGAGGTCGCTCTCGGGCTTCACGCCGCTGTTGGCAGTGCCGTCGCTCTCCATCACGGGGGCGGCGTTGTTCACGAACAGCATCTCCCGCACCACACGGATGCTGTCGGACGTGGTCCGCGCCGTCGGCAGGAGATCCCGCAGAAAGAGACGGGGACGCGGGAAGGCGACAATGCCGGGCCGCTGGTCGGGTTCGACCACGCTCAGATTAGTTACCGCCCGCTGCTCTGCCTGGAGCTGGAGGCGCACCGATCCGCGCGCATTCGCCTGGAGGAAGGAGCGCACCTCGGGGGAGGCTGCGGCCTGCTCGCCGAGCGTCTGGGCGCGAGTCTCTCCACCCCCGCCGGGGACGGCCGGGGCGTTGCGCTCCAGCTCATCGAGTGCCTCGCGCTGGGCGATGCGCATCTCGATGGCGGAGATGTCAGTCTTGAGGGTTTCGAAGCGGCCCTGTTCCTCGGCCGAGAGGTCGCGGTTCTCCTTCTCGGCCTTGTCGAGGCGGGCCCGCATTTCAGTGAC
>JAESFH010000363.1_pt1:0-7500 | contig 11471 bp, 7 predicted proteins | sample 9269381 | NCBI WGS metagenome assembly JAESFH01 (sample SAMN14504062, study PRJNA617094) | algae metagenome | isolation source: Aphanothece sp. CMT-3BRIN-NPC111 and co-occurring heterotrophs from well... | place: USA: Clark Mountains Wilderness, California | collected 2010-04-18
AATATGGACAGGGATATTTTTTCTCCTGCCCCGTGGATAGCTCATCTGCTGCAAAGTTACTAGCAACTTTATTGTGTGGGGGGTAATCTCGTGTCCGTTGTATCGTGATTCTGAGGGTGGAGGATGTCAATGAAGCGGATTATTGGTCTCACCGGCGGTATTGGCACTGGGAAAAGCACTGTCTCTAATTATCTCGCTAGCATCCACCGGCTGCCTGTTTTGGATGCGGACGTCTATGCAAGAGTTGCGGTACAACCAGGTTCGCCGGTACTAAGCCAGATTGCAGAACGTTACGGTGCTGGTGTATTGCTAAGCGATCGCACCCTCAACCGACGGCGTCTGGGCGAGATTGTTTTCAGCAACCCAGCTGAGCGTCGGTGGTTGGAGGAACAAATTCACCCTTACGTGCGCGATCGCTTCCTTGCTGAATTAGACGCTTTGGAGGCACAGCAATATCCCACGGTGGTTTTAGTCGTGCCGTTGCTGTTTGAAGCTGGCATGACGGATTTAGTTACTGAAATTTGGGTGGTATACTGTTCTAAGGAACAACAAATGCAGCGACTGATGGAACGCGAGCGGCTTAGTTTAGAACAAGCTCAAGCCCGGATCAATAGCCAGATGCCGATAGAAGAAAAGCGTGATCTGGCTTCGATAGTTCTGGATAACTCTTCAACATTAGAATCCTTAATCAAACAGGTAGATTTGGCTCTAAAAACGCCTAACTACTAAACTCTGACTTTTATCAAAAAAGAATTCAGGAGTCAGAATTCAGCATGAATTTTGGTACACTACTGCAAAATCGCTACAAAATTATCGATAAATTGGGAACTGGGGGATTTGGCGAAACTTACTTGGCAGAAGACCTCCATATTCCCGGCACACTCAAGCCTATATGTGTCGTCAAGCGGCTTAAGCCTCAGATAATGCATCCAGATATCGAACGTTTGTTTGAAAAAGAAGCAGAAATTCTTTATCGGCTGAATGGAGTCCAAAACCAAATTCCTATATTTTATGCCTACTTTGAGGAGAACAAAGAATTCTATCTCATTCAGGAACTAATTAAGGGGCATGATTTGAGCAAAGAACTTATCCCTAGTAAGCAACTCAGTGAGGCTTACGTTATTAAACTTTTGCAGGATATTTTGCAAATTTTGGCTTCTGTTCATCAGCATAACGTTATCCACCGAGATATTAAGCCATCCAATATTATGCGACGCCAGCAAGATGGCAAACTTGTGCTGATTGATTTTGGAGCAGTCAAAGAAGTTATAAATACCGCAGGGCTAACAAGTCGTACAATTGCCGTTGGCACTCCTGGTTATATGCCTAGCGAGCAGGCTTTAGGTAAACCAAAGCCCAGCAGTGACATTTATGCAGTGGGGATGGTAGCAATTCAAGCCTTGACTGGGATAATGCCACACCTACTTCCTGAAGACAATTTAGGTGAGGTGGTTTGGCGCGATCGCATCTCTGTAAGCGACAAGCTAGCGGAAATTTTGACCAAGATGGTGCGCTATCAATTCAGCCAACGCTACCAGTCAGCTTCAGAGGTATTAGAAGAACTTAGATTTTTTGCAGCGCTACCAACTTTTCAGTTTTCGCTTCCGGCAGTTAGCAGGCTAAAACCAGTTGAAATTGACTCTAAATATGGTTATAGGGATCAAAATGGGCAGATAGTTATCCAACCCGACTTTGATGAAGCTGGCGAATTTAGTGAAGGTTTAGCAGCCATCAAAATTGGTTCTAAGTTTGGTTATATCGACGAAACTGGACTAGAAGTAATTCCACCTAAATTTGATCAGGCAAAACCTTTTTCTGAAGGGCTGGCATCGGTCAAATTGGGGCGCAAGTTTGGGTATATAGACCAAAAAGGTCAATTTGCTATCTCACCGCAGTTTTCTCACTGTAGTCAATTTTCTGAAGGACTAGCAGTAGCCCTAATTAGCAAAAAGCGGTTGGGAGTGCCATATATATATCAGTATGGTTATATCGATAAGTTAGGAGAAGTGAAGATCCGCCCTCAATTTGATAAGGCAAAACCTTTTTCTGAAGGGCTGGCAAGGGTTTTGATTTGCTTGAGGGGCGGTCTTAATGGTTGTAGATGGGGTTATATTAACAAAAGAGGGGTGGTGGTGATCCAGCCTCAATTTGATGAAGCTGGAGACTTTTCTGAAGGACTAGCATGGGTGAAGGTTGGCTCGCAATGGGGTTATATTGACAAAAGAGGGGTGGTGGTGATCCAGCCTCAATTTGATGAAGCTGGAGGCTTTTCTGAAGGACTAGCATGGGTGAAGGTTGGCTCGAAAATTGGCTATATCAACAAAACCGGGATAATAGCAATCCAGCCTCAGTTTGATGAAGCTCAAGACTTTTCCCAAGGACGGGCAAACGTCAGGAATGGTGCACAGTGGAGCTATATCAACACTACGGGTAATTTTATTAGTTGAAACTCTAAGAGCGTACTTTGGGTCTGAAACCGCGTACTTGAAACTCTATAGCACCAGTGGCCTGAGAGGGAGGATAGAAGCGCTCGAATTCCTGGCGTACAAGTTCTTCTGGTGTGGTAGCAGCCGGAGTTTGTTTGCAGCCAGAAATCCTCATTGTCAATAGTCCCAGCCCTATCAAGGTGATTAGCTGTCTAGGAAGCATTCACCTTCTTAACCAGCAGCCTCACCACCAACTACTACATCGTGAATGCGAAGACTCGGACCGCCACAACCTACCGCCAAGCCACTTTGACCGCCCTTACCGCAGCCACCAGATTCATCCCAGTAGAAATCATCGCCGATTGCTTCAATATCAGCCAAGGTTTTAAAAACATTACCGGAGAGAGTTACATCCCGCACTGGTTCGGCAATTTTTCCATCCCGGATCATCCAAGCTTCACCAGCGCTGAAGGTGAACATTTCCCCATTTGTCATTCCACCCAGCCAATTACGAGCATAAACGCCTTCTTTGATATCCGTGAATAAATCGGCAACTGGCGTCTTACCTCGCTCAATCCAGGTATTGGTCATCCGCACAATTGGGGGATAGTGGTAATTGAGACAACGGGCATTGCCAGTAGGTGTTTCCCCTAACTTTCCGGCGGTTTCGCGGGAGTGGAGGCGTCCCACCAAGATGCCATCCTTAATTAGTTGGGTAGTAGTTGCTGGTGTACCTTCATCGTCGTATAAATAGCTGCCACGATGTCCAGGAGGTGCGGCACCATCAAAGATTTGCAATTCTTTGGGACCAAAGCGTCGCCCAATGCTCATCACTTCCAGCAAGTCGGGATTTTCATATGCCATATCCGCTTCTGAAAGGTGTCCGAAGGCTTCGTGGACAAATAACCCCGTGAGAATCGGGTCAATTACTACTGTGTAGGTATTACCTTTCACAGGTGGTAAGGAGAGGGCATTTACGGCACGTTGGGCGGCACTACTAGCCTGAGCGTCAAGAGTGGTAAGGTCTTCATAGGCTTTGCGAGAGCCGCTGGTATCGCGACCTGTTTGCACAGTCTCGCCAGTCCGGGCGGTAGCTGCAAAGCGCATTTCCATATCTACCCAGCCTTGCTCAATCAAGGTGCCGTCGGAAGTAGCAATTATGACTTTTTGGGCGCTGTCGCTATAGCGTACAGAGGTGGTGGTAATTCGCCGGTCGGTGCTGCGGAGGATTTGATTGTAGCGATCGCACAATTCTTTTTTCTGAACCAAGGGAATGTGGCGGGGATCTGTACCAATGAGAGGCACAAAACACACGTCCTGAATTGCTTCCACAGGTGCTAGTAGGGTTTCTTCATCGCCTACTAACCGAGCAGATGCGATCGCTTCTTCCACTCGATCTGCCAGGGTAGCCAATTGGTTAAAACTAGCAAAGCCCCAGCCTCCTTTATAACAAGCCCGGACTTGCCCACCAATGGATAAACCTTCACTCAGCGTTTCTACCTTGTCGCCCCGCAACAATATGTCAGTCCCTTCTGCCTCTTCTAGGCGAATTGCTAAATAATCTACCCTGTTGCGATAGCGGGCAACCAAGTCAGAGAGCAAGTTTTTGGCATCAGTAAGTAAAGTTGGCATAGGAGGCAGCTACATTGATAGACTGCCTCTATTGTGCAATTTATCAGCCTTGGCTTGCTACTCTTCAAGCCGTCTCCTTCCTATACCCTCTAAGACTTTGGCTTATACGTTGAAGCTACATACAATTCCTTCAATTGCTTCTCATCCACCCCAGACGGAGCATTAGTCAACAAACACCGTGCCTGCTGTGTCTTCGGAAAGGCAATCACATCCCGAATCGACTCTTCCCCGGCTAACAGCATCACCAATCGGTCTAAGCCGTAGGCAATCCCACCGTGAGGCGGCGTTCCATATTCAAACGCCTCTAATAAAAACCCAAACTTGTTATATGCTTCCTCTGGAGATAAGCCAATCGCTTCAAATACCTCTTCCTGAATTTCTCGCTGGTAAATCCGCAGGCTGCCACCGCCGATTTCATAGCCGTTATAGACTAAATCGTATGCTTGCGCTCGTGCCGTCTTCAGATCCTTAACATCATCCGGGTGAGGAGCAGTAAACGGGTGATGCAGCGCCTCTAGCCGCTTTTCTTCAGCATTCCACTCAAACATGGGGAAATCTGTCAGCCAGAGCAAGTTAATTTTGTTGGGGTCAATCAGTCCCAGTTCACGACCAATTACCAAGCGCAGCCTGTCTAGGGTTTTATTGACCATATCACCTGCACCCGCACCAAATAGCAACAAGTGACCCGCCTTTGCGCCCGTGCGGTTCAGCAGTTCTTGTTTTTGTGCGTCCGTCAGGTTGTCTTTAATCGCGCCAATTGTATCAATTTCGCCGTCATCACGTACCCGAATGTAGGCAAGACCTTTAGCGCCAGCTTCGCTAGCTTCTTTGAATAAGTCGCCACCCGGCTTAATCCGCACATTAGAGATGGCGTCATTACCCCCCGGAATGGGTAGAATTTTGACGATACCGCCAGAAGCAACAGCCCCGGAAAACACCTTGAAGCCAGAGTCCTTCATTAAATCGGAGACATCGACTAACTCTAAGCCAAAGCGGGTGTCGGGTTTATCGCTGCCGTATCTCTCGATTGCTTCGGCGTAAGTGAGACGCGGGAAGGGACGCGGCAGTTCGATGCCTTTAACTGTTTTGAAGATATAACTAACTAAATCTTCATTTAGCTGGAGAATTTCTTCTTGGGACATGAAACTCATTTCCATGTCCAACTGAGTAAATTCTGGTTGCCTGTCTGCCCGTAAATCTTCATCCCGGAAGCAACGAGCAATCTGGTAGTATCTGTCCATCCCAGACACCATCAGCAGTTGTTTAAATAGTTGTGGGGACTGAGGTAGAGCAAACCACTCGCTAGGGTTGACGCGACTGGGTACAAGGTAATCTCTTGCGCCTTCGGGTGTCGATCGAGTTAGGATCGGGGTTTCGATTTCAATGAAATCCTGGACATCTTCTAAGTATCGGCGTATGGCTTTGACGACGTTATGGCGAAGTTGCAGGTTCTGAGACATGCGATCGCGCCTTAAATCTAAATATCGATACTTCAGCCGCAAGTCTTCCCGCACGGGTTCAGTATCTGCCGCCGCCACTTGGAAGGGTAGCTGCTTGTGTAAGCGATTGAGCAGTTCAATTTGATCGGCGTATATTTCCAATTCCCCAGTCGGTAGCCGGGGGTTGAGGGAATCTTCTGGACGCTGCGTTACTCGTCCAGTGATTTTAAGTACATATTCATTACGTATGGTTTCTGCTTGCTCATAGGAACCAGCGGTGCGCTGGGGGTCGCTGACGATTTGGACAATACCAGTGCGATCGCGCAGATCTAGAAAAATAACGCCCCCGTGGTCGCGGCGACGGTCTACCCATCCATACAGGGTGACTGTTTCTCCAATGTGTTCAGTTCGGAGTTGACCGCAATAATGAGTTCGCATAGTGGCTGAGCAAAAGGCTTGGATACTAAAAATTACATTAGGCTAACAAGCTGGGGAAAGCGCTGTCTCCCCGAGGCAATGAAAGCCCTCCCATTATGCAGCATTGTTTTAATAACTGGCAAGGCTTGTATAATTTATTTTCATAAATATAAACTGCTAGTTCATATTTATTACTTGCTCAGCTCTTAAATTTGCTAATCGAAACTACCTTAAACACAATTAATTATATGTTTTTTTCCTTAACTAGCTAGCCCTTATATTAGTTAACTTCCGTTACAATCTTACTTACCCATGAAAATTTTGAAGGCTATAGAACAAATCAGATCTAGCTATCACCTTACGAATAAAAAAAGGTTTGGCAACCAATATTCCTTTGTTAAGCTCTTCATAAGTAACGCCAGATGCCCTGTTAGAGAAGACCAGGGTTCTTATGGCATCATAGATAAATCCAACAGAAAAACCAAAATTTGAGGCTTGTCGATCTGCCGTCTCACATCAAATATGGGCCTTATATCAACCAATAACTACGGTATCAATATGCTTGTTAAATATGCAAATTCGGAAATCATATCCTGTTGTACACGCTTTCGTTTATCAGGCTATTTTCTGCCCAAACTACAGGCATTAGGTGATTGAGATAGCAATATAAGTGGAGATTTATAGGTTATAAAGTTCAAGTAAGGCTCTATTTAGATAGTGTTGGTTACATCTCATAAGAAGTGGTTAAGAGGTAGATTGAAAACCAAAAGCACAAAAGTTAATTTAGCGAACTCCGTACCGTTCGGCTGACGCTCACGGAAGCCTACGTTTCCCCGTCTTTCATCTACAACCACAAGGGTACGCAGTCTTTTCGGCAGATCTAATAAAAAAAATAGTATATTTGCATCCCCACACCCATCAAATCCTCAATAAGTGGCTCAAGTATGCAAGCCAGGAAACAACTAAAGCCCAACCAAAGAGTCGGTTGAGCGATGTGTTGGCATCATCCGCGCAGCACCCTACCAGGAACACGCGCTTAGCGTAGCCATCCCTATTGTTTAAAGAGGCGAACGTTTTTGTCTGACGGGAGACCAGGAGCTACTGAAAAGCCCACACTGTAATACTTGCAGTCAGTGTGGGAATATGCCACAAAAACTATAGACTGGCTTACTTAACCCAGTGGGCCTTTTTCTATAGCTTCTTGCACTACATAGTCAGTAACGGCGCTAGACTAGCTAAGTCTGGGATTGACGTCCTTTGCCATCTCCCGGTAATCATCTGGGTTGGCGTCCGAGGTTGCTGTTGTCACTGTCTCCTCAGGCTCAGACACTTTAAAATGCGGTGCAGTTGCAGCAGCTGCTGCTGATTCACCAGCACCAGTTTTGTCAATGTCGCTGACGCTGAACTCCTTAGATGCTTTGTAATCGGCTTCAGTATCGACTGCTGCCGGTCTTTCTTCACCAGCAGCCATTCTCTCAGCTGCTAGCTGACCTTCTTGGGTAGTAGCTTGATTCGGGTCTGGCTTAATTTCTTCAGGCATGGAAAACTCCTATTAAAATTTTTCTAATCGTGCCGCTAATTTTATC
>JAESFH010000364.1_pt1 | contig 11450 bp, 11 predicted proteins | sample 9269381 | NCBI WGS metagenome assembly JAESFH01 (sample SAMN14504062, study PRJNA617094) | algae metagenome | isolation source: Aphanothece sp. CMT-3BRIN-NPC111 and co-occurring heterotrophs from well... | place: USA: Clark Mountains Wilderness, California | collected 2010-04-18
GGAGTCACTCGCCAGTTTGAGCGATGATCCCATGCTCAGGCTGTCCGCCGTGGCCGCCTGACCAAACCTCGGACCCTGCCGAGGACCGGCTCTCCTACACCACTCCAAGGGACACGACCGCATCAGATCCATTATACCGCCTCCCCGATTGCCGGGAGAGACATTGCCATGATTGATCTAAGACCCAGGCGCAAGCTGGCCGGGTTCTCGCCAAGCAGCGGGAGGAGGTCTCTATGATTTCACCCACCCCCAACCGCTCGCGTGTGTTCCTCGACGGCTTCAACCTGGCGCTTGATCAAGGCACCGGCATTGCCACCTACGCCCGCAACCTGAGCTTCGCCATGGAACGGCTCGGCTTTCAGGTTGGGGTGCTCTACGGCACCCGTGCAGCTCCCTCGCGCAATCCACTGATCCGCGAGGTCGCCTTCTTCGATGAGCGCGTAGGTGAGGCAGGGTCGCGGTGGCTGAGAGAGATCCGGCAGTTCCAACGCGTGCCGTGGGGACTACTGCGAGCCGAATCTGCAGTGCAGGTGCCGATCACCGGCCAAGTCATCATGAACACGTTTCGCGACCGCCTACCGTATTTTGATGAAATCTGGAACGCTGAGCACGTGTTTGACCGGGCTCATATCTTCCACCGCCGGTTCGGCAAACTGCTGGACGTGAAGCTGACGCAGCGAGCACCGGAACCGAGGCTGCGACCGGCGGAGCTAATGCATTGGACCTACCCTCTGCCGGTGCGCCTGACCGGTTCGCGCAACATCTACACTCTGCATGACCTGGTGCCGTTGCGCTTGCCCTACACCACGCTGGATATCAAGAACCGCTACCTCAAGCTGCACCGATCGCTGGTGCAAACGGCTGACCACATCGTCACTGTCTCGGAGGCCTCGAAGCGGGATATCATCAATCTGCTCGGCGTCCCGGAAGAGCGTGTCACGAACACCTATCAAGCCGTGGACATCCCTCGGAAGTTGTCCGATGTGCCGATGCAGGTTGTCCAGGACGAGGTGCACGGCAGCTTCGGACTCACGGCCGGCGCATACTGGCTTTTCTTTGGCGCCATCGAACCGAAGAAGAACGTGGGCCGCATGATCCAGGCCTTCCTCGCCAGTGGCGTTGACGGGCCCCTCGTAATCGTCGGCAAGAAGGCGTGGAAGTCGGAGCAGGAGCTTCGCCTGATGTTCGACGACCACGTCCGCTATCTAGTGCAGGAGGGCGCGACGCTCCGCACTCGAAGCAAAATCGTGATCTTGGACTACGCGCCCTTCCGCCTGCTGGTGAACCTCATTCGTGGCGCAAAAGGCGTGCTGTTCCCCTCTCTGTACGAGGGTTTTGGTCTGCCGGCGCTGGAGGCCATGTTGCTAGGCACGCCGGTCATCACCTCCAATACAGCCTCAATGCCGGAGGTCGTCGGTGATGCCGCTATAACAGTCGATCCCTACGATATCAGCGCCTTGGTGCAAGCCATCCAGGCACTGGACAGAGATGCGGATCTGCGGGGCCGCCTGGCGGAGGCGGGGCCCCGCCGCGCTGATCTATTCAGCGCAGAGCGCTATGCGGCGCGACTGGGGGCGCTCTATAGCCGGCTCGGCGTCACCCCGCCGATTGCCCCCGCGGGGGAGCCGGAACGGCAGCTCGCAGCAGAGTAGGTGATCGACTCATTTTCGGTTGGCCGACCCCGGGGACAGGCTCAGCCGCACACCCCGGTGGAGGTCGCAGACGGGGCCAACCCGGCGGCCCCATTTTCGTGCTTTGTTTACCTGAGGCGGTCCGAAGCAGAGAGCAGTGGTTGGCCGTCTTGTCTTGGTGGGTGGATAGGTCCTGCCATGGGAACCGTTCCCGCCTACCCTGACAGCTCTCCGGAGCCGCCACACAATCCCTTAACGGCCCTGGCTTCGTCTGCATCCGAGCGGGGTTGCATATCGGACCGACACACCAGTGTCCGCCGTCGGTTGCTCAGGCATCGGGGGCGTTTGCGTTCGCCAGCCAAGAGACAGAAGCGTGAGGCGCTACCCCTTCACGCGCACCGTGTTGGCACGGGTACCGGTGCTGCCCGTCGTGTTGGGATCGATCCGGCCGTAGTCACATCCCGTGCAGATGTCCCGAATGAGACGTTGGATCCGCTGCTCGCTCGCGCGAAGCCGGGCTTCCCGAGCCTCACGCTCCTGCTGGATCTGCGCGTCTCTTGCTTGGTCCTGTGTCCTCTGAGAACCAGGGGCGGCACCCGAGACAGGCGCGGTGCTGCCCGGCCGGCTTGTCCGGGTCCCGCCAGCCGGCGCTGGAGCCTGGACGGGAGCCCCTAAGGTCGGGGAGGGGTCGGGTCGGACCTGTCCGCCCTCAGCCCCTGCGACCGGGGGAGCGGTCTGGGTGGGTGTCACGTTCGGAGCCACCGAGGATCCGACCGGAGCCGTTTGGGTCGGCGACAGGTTCGGAGCCACCGAGGGCGGGCTCGTGACCCCTGGAGACCCGCCGCGCGATGGAGCAAGCGCCGGTGCTGTCGTGGTGGACGCTCCTCCTGTTGAAGATCCCCCCGAAGACGAGCCACCGGACGAGGATCCGCCCGAGGACGACCCGGCCTGTGAGAACGCGGTCACGGGCATCAGCAGCACGGCGGCGACGATCAGAGCGCGCATGAACGTCCTCCTTCAGGAATCCATCCAAATCTCCCTAAAGACTCAACGCATCCAGGCTCAGCTGTTTCCATGCCCCGACAGAATCGCGCTTCGTGACTTTTCGCCCGGCGGCTGGTTTTGCCGAACAGTCTTCTGAGGCTCAGGCGTCGGTCGCGACCCCGACTACTTTCTCAGACCTGTATTGCCTGACGGTTCTGCCTGGGATCCATCCTCCTTGCCGCATCCGCGGCCGGCCGAGCCGGGTCGGATCGGCGGCTGTGGCCGCCTTGGCGCTTGGGCGTCATCCGAGCTGCGTCACCTCGTGGAATCACGCCGGCTCCGCCGCCGTTCTCCGGGACGAACTCAGCCCAAGTAATTGAAGCGCGAGCCAGCTCGCAATGAAAGCCATCGATGGACGGCCTTCGCCCGCCCTCATCAACGCCGCTGACGAAGGAAACGGGCATCCCTGCAGAACCTTTCGTTGCTACCGCCCTGGAGCTCGCCTTGCAGCGGCTCAGAGCCCGTTCCAAAATCCCGGTCGGACCACGCTGGGGTAACGCTAGGGGTAGCAAACCTCACCCGGTAGACTCAGACGATCTGTCGCTCACGGCGAGGTGCGATGAGAAGCGGCGCTGTGTGTAAACCAGACGCTCAGAAGCGAACCGTGTGGGCCGATGCAGGCATCGTCCAGCCCCTGCTGGAGCCGCTGCCGGCCAAAGTTAAAGTCATCCTTGTACCAGTGGCGATCGGGACGGCCGCTAACGCCTCCAACCAAAGGACCAGCGCCTACGCGGCGGCGGTTCGAGTGCGGATGCCGAGGCCGGCCTGAGGAAGGGGTGGTATTTCGGCGGCACGAACACTGGGTCGACTAGCTCAGGCTCATAAGCGTGTCGGCCGATGACCAGGAACACCTCGTTGGCGTAGATCATGTGCCAACCCTCCGGTCCAATCTGGGCCAGCACGTGGGCCAATTCCGGCTCGCGGCCCTTGTGCAGGATGATAAAGTCGATGTCGGTTAGATCCGACAGGACCTGAATCGGAATCACGCGGGCCGAGTGCGCCCGCATCTCATCCGGACCGACCGCGCGGCCCGGCGGGCGCTTGGCGACAGAGGCCCAAGCCTCCTCCCACTTCTCGTCCGGAAGGGGGGCGGGGAGAGTGGTGCCAGGATCAGCGGCTGCTGCATCGCTGGTGTGAAGCGCCCCCTGCTGAACAGACTGTGGCGCACCCAGCTCTCGGCGTATCGTCCCAGCCTTGGCTGGCGCCGCATTGCGGGCTTCTATAGATCGGATCAGAACGGAACGGATGGCCTTGACATAGAATTCGTGACGCTCGCTTTCCTTGAGGAGGTCAGAAATCACGCGAGAGGCGAATTGCCGCCCAACTCCGGAGGGGACTGCATCGACAGCAATATTTCCGATAATCATAATCATTTCTCGAAATTCAGCCATTGATTTGAGATCAATCAGGGAGAAAGCTATGGATGCTTTCGTATCTGACAAATCAGCCCTGAGGCCATGGCTGGCGAACAGGTCCTCCATGTCGCGCCGATATGAAGCCTGCTCCGCGACGTGATTTATATCGAGGATAACATCTGCGGCTGAGGCTGCGTGGCCGTAGAGATAGATATGCGTAAAGACGAAGAGGTAGAATGTATTCAAGTCCCGTTCTGACGGCACCTCGATCGGGAACAACGCTGACAATTTTTTGATGATCGAATCGTGGCTGTTCAGGCGAGCGATGGTTGTAATGGTATCGAGAAAATACCGGTTTCCGACCACCGCCTGCTCGGTATAGGAACACCATTGCTGAAAGAGATCGCGATAGAGAAGCACATGCAAACCGGGTGCCTCCGCCTTCAGGCCCGCCACCCGCCCGAGGCTCCGCGTTGCAGTGAGCACGGGAATTTTGCCCCTGCCCTTCGCGTGTTCAATCAGCCCGCGCACATAGGCAGCCTCCGATGCCGAGATCTCGCTGCTTGGGCCTCCCGGCGGAACAAAGCGTTCGTAGCTAAACGATGCATCGAACCCCACGACACCGCCCTCGGGGCGCAGCAACGGCAAGTACTCGAGGAAATACGGTGACCCATCCGGGTGCTTCGAAGCCCATGAATCTGGTGACGACTTGCTAATTGATTCGAGCGACATCGTCCCTAGTTGCTCATTGAAGATCTCGCAATATGCCAGGGCACAGTCGTTTGCTCTGAAGCGCGACCAAACATAGGTGCTTGAAGTTCTGAAACCCGAGTGAATAAAGATCATGTTCGCCCTATTCCCAAAACCCCTAGTGGATCCGCGTTCCTCGGCTAAAATCTGCCGTTTCTCGTAACTTAGAGCCGGGCCAGAAAAGGGTTGATTGGCCGAGGCGAGGCTGATTCCAAGGAGTTGCTGAAGCCTGACTTGGACGCGCCATGTCGACCCCAGCCACTCGGCGGCAGCATAGCCGCGATGGGTTGCGATACGAAACAGATTTGACCGATGCCGAATGGGCTCTGCTGGAGCCCCTGATGCCCGAGCCCCGGCAGCGAGGACGCCCACGTGCATGGCCCACTGCGGGAGATCGTCAACGCGATCTTCTACGTCCTGCGGGGTGGCATCGCCTGGCGTCTCCTGCCGACAGACTTGCCGCCTCGAACCACCGTCTACCGCTGGTTTGCTCTCTGGCGCGACACGGGCCTCTCAGGGCGCGTGTGGTTTGATGAGGTGCAGATCAAGCCGGCCGAACGATAACGGGTGGTCATCCACTGGCGGTGGTGATGGCCCAGGTGTCCGAGCCTGTTGATGCATCCGCGGGCGCGACGGCTTCAGAGGATCTGGACGCGCGGGACCAACTCCTGGCCGTGCTGCTGCGCCAGTTGGCGGCGCTCGGCCGCTATGAGAAGCGCGCGTTTGGGCGCCGGAATCGCGCCATCCGCAACCTGACGAAAATCGAAAAGCACCAGCGGTGATCCCGGTCGGCTGGCGGAAGCTTGACCTCCTCCGGCTTTGTCCGCGGGACTTAGGGCCGGAGCCACAAAACAGCCGTCTGAGCTTTGCTAGAGTATTAGGCCAGAGATGCTGCATCACGAAGGTCGCCGCCATGCGGCCGTGGGCGCCTGCGAACTTGAGACAGACGTCAGCCTGCCTGTCGCTGTTTACGGCAGCAAAATGAAGTTGCTTGCTGATGTCGTCGTGAAGCGCAGGTCACCCCCTAGCCTGTGGAGGTCCCACTCCCACTGACTCAAAGAAGAGGGAGAGGTGAACATGGGTTGAGGTCCATGCCACCTCAGGGGGCGGAGGGCTTGCAGGGTCGTTACGCTGCTTCCGGCTCGGCAGGCTTGGCCTCCAGGCGGAGCCCCAGAGCCTTGAGCACCTTGATCGTCGTGGTGAGCTCCGGGTTCCCCTCGGGAGAGAGCGCGCGGTACAGGCTCTCGCGAGACATGCCGATCTCGCGGGCAAGCTTCGACATGCCCTTGGCACGAGCCACATCGCCGATCGCGGCGGCAATGAGATGCGGGTCGCCGTCCTCGAATGCGGCGCGGAGATAGGCGGCGGCAGCCTCAGGGGTGTCGAGGTGATCGGCTGCATCCCACTTTGTGGTCCTAAGGGGCATCGTCACTTCTCCAGTTGCTTCGCGAGGGCCTTGGCATTCCTGATGTCCGTATCCTGGGTGCGCTTATCTCCACCGCAGAGCAGGATGACGACCGTCCCACCATGAGGCACGAAATTAACTCGGTATCCGGGGCCGTAGTCGATTCGAAGTTCGCTGATGCCATCGCCTACTGGGCGCACGTCGCCGGGGTTGCCGAGAGCGAGGCGGCGGATGCGAACCAAGATCCGGGCGCGGGCCTCGAGGTCGCGCAGCTTCGCAAACCACTTCGTGAATTCGCCTGTCTGCTGGACCTCGACCATTATCGTAGCTTATAAGCTACAGCTCGGATATCGGCAAGGGGCAGCCTTGGATTCGCTGCTGCCTGAACCGCACTGGGATTTCCGGAGGCGGGTTGGGTCACGTGGCCACGGGTAAGGTCTCCCTCTGCTCGCAACCCGAGACAGCCGCTGCCATAGCGGCTCAAGCCGAGATCATGCTGCGGCAGGAGGGATGCTGTGCCGATTGTGGCACCCGGCTGATCCTGGGCTTCTTTATCTTCGACCACCGCCCTCCCCTCGCCTTGCGGGGAGCAGAGGAGGATCCCAACGATCCTGATCGTCTGGCGGCAATCTGCTGGACCTGCAACGAGCTGAAGACGCCTAAAGATCTGAAGGAGATTGCCCGGGCGAAGCGCTTGGCTGAGAAGCACCAGGAGCACCTCGAGCGGCAGCGCGCGAAAGTGCCGGGACGGCGATTGCCTTCACGGAAGCAGTGGCGGCGGTTGCAAAACCACACCTCAGGCAACACCTCATCGTGGCCTGCATCTGGGCCGCGCCTGTTGGGGCGGCGTTCCAATGGCGGTGGAGACGAGCGGTAAACGTCAGAAGACCTCCCGGGTCCACCTCCGCTTTCTGGGGCGACCACAAGGCAGCCCCAGCACCTGATTGCCAAGAGACGTCGAGGCCCAACCCACCTCTACTGGCCTAGGTCATCAAGCAGGGCCCGACTGGCCTTCAGGTCCGGCGTGTCAAATCCTTCAGTGAACCAGCCGCAGACGGGCGAAAGGAGATCATGGGCTTCCGTCAAGCGCCCCTCCCGCCGCCAAAGCCGGGCGAGGGTTATTATGGCCCGGAGTTGAAGTGGCTTCGAGCCTTGGTGCTCGGCGCATCGAGCGGCTTGTCGCAGAAGGGCCTCGGCTTCCTTGGATAGCTGCCGGTCCAAGCGCACGCGAACTTCGGCTTTCAAGCGCCAGAGTTCCGCATCCATCCAGCGCTCGAAGGTTTCCTCCGTCATGTGGAGGGCCATGTCGATCGTCCGCTCGGCCTCGTCCAGGTGACCTGCAACGAACTGCGCCTCCGCGAGACCGGCGAGGAAGGCCGGGCGGAAGGCTCTGCTGCAACTCAGCTCCGCGTTTCGGATCCCCTCCCGAATAAGCATGATGCCGTCCTCGGCCCGGCCCGCCTTCGCAAGCGCCACGCCTTCCAGGCACATGTTCAACTGGATCCAATGGGGCAGCTTGTGGTCTCGGGCATGAGCGCAGGCCACGTCAGAACAGCGCTGAAGTGCTTCGAAATCCCGGCGACGGAAGGCTGATAAGGTTCCGCAGTAGAACAGCGCATATGCCTTTGAATTCGGATGCTGAAGGTGTTCCGCCAGCTCGAGAGCCTGGCGCTCGTAGGCCAGGGAGCAATCGATCTGACCCGCGTGCCATAGGGCAATGCCCATATGGTTCAACGCGGCGACACCCAGGTCATGGACGTAGCGCCAGGCCGCTGGCCCGTGACGCTCCGGGTCGTAGAGGGCCAGGGCGGCTTCCGCGTGAGGGAGAGCCGCCGGGAACTCACCCATTGCATTCAAAGACGCGGCGACCATCCGGTGTCCGATGCATTTCGGAGCGGCTTCACTCTGGTGCTGTGCCGCGTCCAGAAACTCAGTGGCCACGCGATGCGCTTTCTGAAATTCAGCCAGATTGAAGTATCCCACGAAGAGGCCGGTCAGGACGGCGTCGGCGTGGGAGCGTTCGCCGGTGCGCTGGATCAGCTCCTGAGCCCGCTCGAAGGCCGCCATGGTCTCCGGCGCGGCGTAGCCCTTCATGCCGTTCGACGCGGGTCCGAGCACCGTCTGTAGGTCAAGCTCAAGGCTGTCGCGCTCCACCCCGGCTGGAAGGTGCGGCAGCAGGTCGAGGCCTCGTCTCAGATGGGCGACGGCCTCGATGTTCGCCGACCGCGCCGCGGCGAGCTGGCCCGCCTTGAGCCAAGACCGGATGGCCTCCAAAGGAAGGTCCGCTTCCGTCAGGTGGTGAGCGATGATCTCAGGCTGGTGTTGGACAAGATCGGGGTGCCGCTCCCTCAAAGCCGCCGCGATGCGCCCGTGGATCTCCGCACGGCGCCCCCGCAGGAGCGTGGAGTATGCCACATCCTGCACGAGGGCGTGCTTAAAGGTGTAGACAGCCTGCGGCGGCTCTCCACGGGCGAACACCAGCTCAGCGCTGGTGAGTTCGCGCAGAGCATCCCGCAATGCGTCGTCAGACCTGCCGGTGACCGCCACCAGAAGGTCATAGGAGAATTCCCGGCCGATGGCGGCACCGATCTGGGCCACCTCGCGAAGCGGCGCCAATCGGTCCAGACGAGCCATCAAGGAGTCGTGGAGACTGGACGGGACAGCATGGGACGACAGCGGTTGAGCGGCCACGAAGCGGTTGTTCTCTTCGCGGACGAGACCGCTCTCCAGCACCGTCTTGGTGAGCTCCTCGATAAACAGGGGCACGCCATCGGTGCGAGCGAGGATCTGATCCATCACCTCAGGCGGGAGAGGCTTCCCGCCGGTGATCTCGTTCACCAAAGCGGCATTCTCCCGCCGCCCGAGGCGAGAGAGCGTCAAGGAGGTCACATGCGGCTGCCCCGACCAAGGCGGCTCGAATTCCGGCCGGAAGGTAATGACCAGCAGGACCGGGAGTTCGGCGACTCGGGCGGCCAAACGGTCGAGCAGTTCGCGCGAGGTCGGGTCGATCCAGTGAACATCCTCCCAGAGGATCAGCACCGGCTGGACCTGCGCCAGTGCGATAACCCAGCGCACAAGGGCCGCGAGGGTGCGCTCCTTGCGCTGCTGGGGACTGATCTCCCGCGCCGCATCGGTCCCGGGCACCGGAAGCGACAACAACTCCGCAAGGAAAGCCTGCTCCTCCTGCGATGCCGTGTCGGGCGCCAGCAGGGTCTCGAGCTTCCGCCACTTCTGCTCGACCGTGTCGCCGGCTTGAAACCCGGCCCCGCGGCTGAGCTGACCGATGACGGGGGCCAACGGACTATGGCTGTGGTGCGGCGAGCTGAAATAGCGCAGGCACGTGTGCGGCTCAGGCCCTAATTCCTCGAGCAGGGCTGCCGTGAGCCGCGACTTCCCGAGACCTGGCTCACCCTCCAGGAGCACGACGCAGCCCTCGCCGCATTGGGCCTGCCTCCAGCGGCGGCGGAGGAGGTCCAACTCCTCCTCGCGCCCGACGAGGGATGTCTGGCTTGAGCGCAGGGCCTCAAATCGGCTCTCGACCGCACTTTCGCCGATGACCTGCCACGCCTGGATTAGGGCGGCGAAGCCCTTGGCGGCCACCGTCCCGAGATCACGGTAGTCAAACAGCCGTCCTGCGAGCCGTCGGGTCGCGTCCGAAACCACGACGGTGTTCGGCTCGGCAACAGCTTGCAGCCGCGCCGCGAGGTTCGGTGTCTCGCCGACCACCCCGTGCTCTTGGGCCTGGCCGGAGCCGATAAGATCGCCCACGACCACCAATCCCGTTGCAATGCCGACCCGGACCTGGAGCGGCTCAGGGCCTGGGGGCAGTTGCCTGATGGCGTCCACGAGACCCAGTCCGGCCCGGATCGCGCGTTCGGCTTCGTCCTCGTGCGCTTGGGGATAGCCAAAGTAGATCAACACCCCGTCGCCCATGTACTTGGCCACGAAGCCCTCGAACCGGCCCACCACCGCGGCGACGCAGCCGTGATAGACAGCCATCAGCTCGCGGAGGTCCTCCGGGTCAAGGCGGGTCGAAAGCGCCGTTGAGCCCACGAGGTCGCAGAACATGACGGTGAGCTGACGTCGTTCGGCCGCACCGGGTGGTGCCCTCTGGATAGCCCCTGGGGGGACGGCCCGCGATGCTGCGGCTGTGCCGCTTCCTGTGAGTTTGGCGCCGCAATCACCGCAGAACTTGGCCGTGGGCGGATTGGGGCTACGGCACGCGGGACACGGGACGGGCATGGGCGCCCCGCATTCCATGCAGAAGCGCTTTCCCTCCGGCACCTCAGCCCGGCAGCCTGCGCATTCCATGACGCACCTCAAGTGGCGGCGATCGTCAGTTTAACACAGATGTTCTCGCTTCTTTCCGCGCGGGCGGAGGGGTCGAGGGCGCAGGGACGCCCTGCTACTCTCGGTTAGATGTACCCGTGCCGTCGCATCCTCTCATTCCACAGCCGCCGGTCCTTGCGGCGGAGGGAGTAGAGTCCAGTCACGAAACCCGCTCCAAAGACGGCACAAACCAAGGCGAGGAGCACGAGGCTGTCCGTGACGATCAAAGGCACGGCAATCGCAGGCATGGGGTGCATCCTGCACAGCAGCGCTGACGGAAGCCGCAGGGGCACCATAGGGCTATGCTGCAGGGCGGGGCGAACAATCGCCCGCGGCAAATGAGCGACACAGGAAGCCCTGCCGATCACGGCGGGGCAGAGTACCCGACTGGACCTGATGTAACGTCCGTGAAACGGGAAAGAAGAGGTGGGCTTCGGCCCGTCTAAGTGTGCTTATCCTCACCGACGCTGAGGAACAACGGGCCATGGTTAACAGAATTTTCTAGCACGGATAAAAGGAAATGCCGAAGCGGGGTAGGAGGTCTCAGGCAGAACGGGCCAGACCCCAGAGATAAGCTCCCGATCCGAATCGGATGTTATGCAACAGCCGCTATTGGCGTCATCGGACCAGAGTCCGATTTCGTGGATTGGCAGCCATACGCATGACGCCGGATCCGAGGGGCGGCACCAGTCTTGGATCAGTGCGCGAGTTGATTGGCTTACTCTGGTTGATTGTGGCTCCGGTGCTTGAGGCGGACGCCGGCTCCGCCGCCGTTCTCAGGGATGAGCTCGGCACGGCTGCCTCGAGGAAGCCGGACCGCGCGCGAATCGCATGTCACGGGCGTTCGCCCGCCCTGCGCGAGAGCTCTTCTCCGGTGGGTCCGAGGTTCGATCCCAGAAGGCGAGCGAGAGGCCCTCGACAGGCATAAGCTCCGGT
>JAESFH010000365.1_pt1 | contig 11427 bp, 14 predicted proteins | sample 9269381 | NCBI WGS metagenome assembly JAESFH01 (sample SAMN14504062, study PRJNA617094) | algae metagenome | isolation source: Aphanothece sp. CMT-3BRIN-NPC111 and co-occurring heterotrophs from well... | place: USA: Clark Mountains Wilderness, California | collected 2010-04-18
GCCCGCTGGTGGGGCAGGCCTTACATTGTGCAGTGCAACACGGCGATTGGCGTCGCGGTGTTGCTGCCCTTCTTGGGCGTTTCCTCCCTAAACTTCGGGCCGCTGGCAACAGCGGCCTTTTTTCTTGTTCGCCGCGTTTTTCGGGGCGAATTGCCTCATCTGCCGCCGGGCGCGCCACTCTGATGTCAATTCGGGCATGTTTTTACCCTTCCCGTCATGGAAGGTTCACGAATGGCTGCCTATATTGCACTGCAACAGAGCGAAGAGCCACAGCCTGAAATCTTGAGGAAGCGCCTGAGCCGAACCCCTCAGGAGATTGACCATGTTCTTCATCCTTCGCGCCGTCCTTCGGGTCGTAAATGCCGTCGGCGAAGCAAATCAGCGCCGGGCCGAGCGCGAGATCGCCCGCGCGATCCGCAACAGCGGCGGCAAGTTCACCGACAGCCTGGAACGCGGCATTGAGCGGTCCTGGCGCTGACTTCGACCCGCTTTCCATCCAGCCCTCCCCTTCTTGTTGAGTTCCGCCATGATCCTGCTGACCGCCTTCCGCCTGCTTCGATCCGTCTGGATTGAAGCCCGTGCCCTCGAGCGCGAGGCGCTCAAGCGCTACCCCTATCTCGGTCGGGAGTCGTAACCGCCCGCCTTCCCCAACCGGGACGTGGGGATGGCCGCCGCCCGGCGCTGCCCCGCCCCTGCCCCGGGCGAGAACCGAATCCGCCGGTCGCGCGTTCAGGTGTCTCCCGCGTCGGCGGGCTGCGGCTGATCGCGTCGCAGAAGCGATCGGCGCATCTCCGCGGGCCCTGCCCGCTCAATTCCGAGAAGAGGCAATCTATGGATTCGAAGACGCTTGAGCGCTGGTCACCGTTGATGCTGGCGGTGCTGCGCATCGTGACCGCGCTGATCTTCATGGAGCATGGCACGCAGAAGCTCCTCGGCTTTCCCGCGGGCTCGAATCCGCAGCCGCCCCTGTTCTCGCTCTATGGCTTCGCCGGGATGCTGGAACTCGTCGGCGGCGTCCTGATCCTGCTTGGCCTCTTTACCCGACCTGTCGCCTTCATCCTCTCCGGCCAGATGGCCTTCGCCTACTTCTTGGGCCATGCGCCCCGCGGCTTCTTTCCCGTCAACAACGGCGGCGACGCGTCGATCCTCTACTGCTTCGTGTTCCTCTACTTCGTGTTCTCGGGCCCTGGCGCCTGGAGCCTGGACCGGGTCATGAGGCGCAACTCGGATCACGCCCGAAGGCTTTAAGGGCCGTCGCACGCCTGGAGGCGCGGCACCGCATAGGTGGAACACTCCGCTCGAAGGAGGCATGATGGCGGTGGAGGGCCCACATGACCGCCATCGATCCGGTGCCCGGCCGTTCCGGCGCGGGCTTCATTTTGCTTCTGGCCGCGGTCAGCGCCAGCGTCGGCTTCACCTTCGGGACCTCGTCAGCTCCGACGGTCGATCCCGCGCTCCATGCCGAACTCGCCCGGATGGCGGCGGAGCGCGATAGGTTGTTGATGGCGCGCGACAAGTTGGATGCGGAGCTGCAATCGGCCCGAGAGGAGACCGGTCGGACTCGGCAGATGCTCGAGCAGGTTCGCCGTGACCTGGCCGCCGCTCAGACCCCGAAGGTCGACCCGCCCTCCGAACCGGCCGCCAGCAAGGAACCATCCGTCCAGCCACCGGTTCCCCGCAGGCCAGCGCCTCGTCCGGCGCGGGCACCATCAGCCGGGCCGCAGCCCTGACCTCCTGGAGGTCATCTCCTGGAGGTCATCTCCGGGGTGTCCGTCCCGTCGACGACTCTCCCCAAAGATCGCCCTGCTTCGGAATGGTCCACCGCAAGTGCAAGCCCCTGCGCCACGAGGCGGTCCAGGGTTAACCGTGTAGGCTTCCGGCCCGGATCGCGGCGGTGTGGCCGCCGACCGCATGGCCGGCCCGGGCGGCGGCCATCAAAACCCCGGCATCGACGGGCACTTCCCGGCTGCGGAACGGGCGGCCACTGCAGGCCGGGTCGGTGTGGAGAGTCGTCGCTGCAAGAGCGGCACGGAGATCCTGCACCTCAGCGTGCAAGGCGAGGCGCTCCTGCCGGAGGGCGTCGACATGGTCACGCAGCCGGATCACCGAGTCCCACAAGTCGTCGCGACGGCTCTCGTCCTGGCCGCGCTGCTGGGCGTTCGCATCCGGCCCGTCACCGCCCTGTCTCACGACGGCGCCCCGCGCGGGAGCAGACCCTGCGGCCGCCTCGCCGCCGTGGGAGGCCGGCTCCAGGATCGGCGCATGTCCATTCGGATGCGCCGCGGTCGTCGGGTGAGAAAGGGGGCGTCCGATGTCTCTCGTTCCGTCCTCGGAGGGCCGTCGGGCCTGCGCTGCCGAAGGGGCCGTCGCCGGGGGCAGGCTGTCGGCGGGGGCTGCACCGTCCCGGAGGCACAGCACGAGCGAGACGCCCGCGAGCGCCGCCAGGAAGAGAAAGGTGACCTGAAAGAGGATCGGCATGGGATGAGCCTTAGGGCGCAGGACGGCGGGCGGATCGAAGGAGATCTGCGGCCGTCACGAGAGCCGCTTCTCGGCGATCTCGATGATCGACGCGAGGTGTTGCGTCTGAACGGGGTCGGCGCCGGACCGGCGCATGTACCGCAGCGCGGCGCGCAGGTTCGCCACCGCCTCGGCGTGGTTCCGCTCGCGCAAGCGCTTCACCGCCCGTTCCAGGCAGGCGGTTCCAAGATCGATGAACGTGCTGCTCGGCATGATCTCTACCTCCCTTTAGCGTGCGGAGAAGAAAACAGGAGCATACGCCGTGACCAGAACCGCATCGCGGTAGAATTGAACAGGCCCAATGAACATGATGACGTCCCTGTGTCGAAGCATCGGCGCCTTTTCGCGGTGCCGTTTTCTTATGAGGCCGAACCTATCTTCGTGCCGATTAAGCGGGACTTTCTGAACATCCTTACTCCAGGAGTAGGATTAACGACGCGTCGATGCGGGATCCGTTAAGGTTAGGCTCCGGGAAATGTCCGGTCCGAGGAGCGCCTCCGTGAGCCGGCGCAACCTGCTCTTAACCCTATGCCGCTAGAGCTGTTTCGACTTGCGTCGAATCAGCTCTCCTCTTGGTGTTGACGCGTTTTCTTCACGTGAGCCGGATCCACCTCACGCGAAAACGCTCTAGGAGCCTGAAGGCGTGGATTCTTTGCAGCCTCGAGGGCGGGATGGGCGAGCGGTCGGTGGAACTCTTCGGCATCATGGCGCTGGTTGCCGCAATCGGCTGGGGCAGCGGCTACTTCTGGTGAAGGCGCGGCCCGAGAGGGACAGACGACCTTCGCAATCCCCGCATCCGGTAAGCGCGCGCCGCGAGAGGGACGCACCGCCTCCGGTCGATGCGGCCTCCGGTTGACGCGGGACCTGAAAGGGACCGACGGCCCCTCGAAAACTCAGCGGCCGGACCTCGCCGCGATGAGGCGTTCGGCGAGTTCGGCAAAACCATCGCCGGAATGGCCCCTCGTCACGAAGGCGGGCTTCGTCGCGAGACGATGGGCAAAGGCGCGGATGTTGGCGACCCCGACCGAGAGCGGCACACCCGCGAACATGGGCTCGTCGTTGGGAGAATCGCCGGCGTAAAGGACCCGGCCGCTGTCGCCGGAGAGCGAAACGCCGAATTCCTCCTGCAGCAGGATGCGCGTCATCGACAGCTTGTCGTAGTCGCCGAACCAACCGTTCACATGGATCGAGCTGACCTTGGCCTGCGCCCCCTCCTCCCGGAACAGCGACACGATGCGGTCGACCGCCGCCTCGGGCAGCCTCGGCACGTCCTCGCAGAAATCGATCGCTAGATCGGCGATCCGGTAGGGCTGGTCGCTGGCCAGGGCCGAGCCCGGAACGGCCTCGAGGATTCTTTCGCCGAGGCTGTCGAGCCGGCGCCGGTTTTGTGCCCTGGTCGCGGAGTCGGCCCAGAAGCGCTGGCGCATGGTGCGCCCCGCGCGGTCGTAGACGAAGGCGAGGGCGCCGTTCTCGCCGACGACGCCGTCCACCGGCCACATGCGGCAGATGTGATCGCACCAGCCCGCCGGGCGGCCCGTGATCGGGACGACTTTGAAACCCGCCTCCTGCAGGCGCTCCAACGCCCGATAGGCCGTCGCCGTGAGCCGCCCCTCCGTCGTGATCGTGTCGTCGATGTCCGACAGGACGATGTCGACCCGTGCCAGCGCGTCGGACCCAAGCTCGTCGAGATCTCTCATGCTTCCCCGTCGGCCCGCGCCGGCATGCCGGCGCCAAGCGCCCAGACATGTCCCAGGACCGGCGGCCCCAGCACCCTGGGCCGATCCCTTCCATGGCTTCCCTTAGCGCGGGGTGAGGCGGCGCGAAAGCCGAACACCCCGTGGAGCCGCCTGCCGGTACTGCCGGCGCATGGCACCGAGGATTTGGGCGCACGAGGTCCTGCACGATGCATGGCTCGGATCCGCTGCAGCTCGGATGCGACCTCCGCCGCGCGGTCGCGCTCGATTGCAGTGGCCAGCGAAGCAGGAAGCGCGTAGCCTTCGCCAGCCCGGATTGCAGGCCATGCTTCGGGTGCCGGAGGGCTGCAGGGTGGGCAACGGTCGGCTGGCCGCCCATATGGGCGTGAGTCTTATCCTTTTCCTGGCGGCTGTGGGGGGCTGGGGTGCCTATGCCTACAACGTCTCCTCGGATCGCCGGCAGGAGCGCGCGTTGCGCGAGCAGGTCACCCGTTCGGCAAAGGAGAACGAGCGGGTCAACGCCGACCTGCGGCAGCTCCAGATCGAAGCCGATCGCAACCGTCAGGCCCTCGATCAGGCCCGCCGCGATCTGGCCTTCGCCCAGCAGCAGATCACATCGCTGACGGAGCAGCTGAGGGCCAGGGAACGGGCGGCCGCAGCGCCGGCGGGCGCCATCCGTGCGCCGCCGGCTTCCGCGCAGCCCGTCGCACCCCCGGCCCGAGCGCCAAGGAGCCAGACGGTACGAGACCCGATCTGAACTCGACACTGGGTCCCGCGCCTCCCCTGCCGGCACCCGAGCCCCGCCGCAGGATGCGATGGTCAAGGGTCACAAGGCATGGGACACCCGCGTTGCGCCAAAGCCGGAGCGGCGGGATCCCGCGCAGGTGGTGGCGACTTCCAACCGCAGCGAACTCCGCCCCCGGGGTCAGCGCCCTTTGAAGGCGGGCTTGCGCTTCTCCGCGAAGGCGCGGCGGCCTTCGGCGTAGTCCTCGCTCTCGAAGCACTCGCGCACGAGGCGCTCGCACAGCGCGAGGTCCCGCTCGCCCGGATCCTTGAGGGCCTCGCCGACGATGCGCTTGATCGAGGAGACGGTCAGCGGCGCGTTTGCGGCGATCTGACGGGCGTAATCGGTCACGAAGGTTTCGAGTTCGCCCTGCGGCACCACCCGGTTGACGAGGCCCATGATGCGCGCCTCCTCGGCCCCGAACTGGCGCGCGGTGAAGAAGATCTCCTTCGCGAAGGCCGGGCTCACCACGTCGAGCAGGCGGCGCACGCGGTGATAACCGTAGCCAAGGCCGAGCCTGGCCGCCGGGATCGCGAACTTCGCGGTCTCGCTGCAGATCCGCAGGTCGCAGCACACCGCGAGATTGGCGCCGCCGCCGATGCAGTAGCCCTGGATCATCGCGATGGTGGGCTTCGATGCGGCACGCAGGGACGAGTACGCTCCTTCCGTCGCCGCGTCGTAGCGCTTCACGGCGTCCTGCTCGGCACGCTCGTTGTCGAACTTCGAGATGTCGGCCCCCGACACGAAGGATTTCTCGCCGGCGCCGCGCACGACGATCACCCGCACGGCGTCGTCGCGCTCAAAATCCGCGATGATGTCGATCGCGGCCTCCCACATGTCGAGCGACACGGCATTGTGCCGCTCCGGGTTGTTGAAGATCATCCAGCCGATACCATCGGCCTTCTGCGCGATCATCTTGTCGGTGGGCATGGTCTCTCTCGCTTGATGCTGGTTTGGATCTTGCGCCGCGCGGCGCCTGTGGGCCCCGCGGACTTTGAGCCTCTAGACGGTCCCGTCGCGGCGCAGCGCCGCGATGTCCTCGGCCGAGTAGCCGAACTCGGTCAGGATTTCCTCGGTGTGCTCGCCCGGCTCGGGTGGCGGGACGCTCATGGAGCTCGGAGTGGCGCTCAGGACCACGGGCTGGCCCACGAGCGTGATGGTGCGACCGAGGGCCGGCGCTTCGATGCTCTGGGCGATGCCGAGGTGCTGCACCTGCGGATCGGAGAAGACCTCGTCGACCTGGTAGATCGGTCCGCACGGCACGTCCGCCTCGTTGAACCTCTTGATCCAGGTGGCGCTGTCGTGAGGCGCAAGCGCGGCGTTGATCTCGTCGGTCAGCGCATCGCGGTTGCGGGAGCGCAGCGCCGTGCTCTTGTAGTCCGGGTGAGTGATCAGGTCGGGCCGCTCGATCGCGCGGCAGAACCGTTCCCAGATGACCTGCCCCGTGACCGCGAGGTTGATGTGGCCGTCCGCGGTGCGGAAGACGCCGGTCGGGATCATGGTCGGATGGTTGTTGCCGGCCTGCTTGGGTCGCTCGCCCTCCATGAGCCAGCGGGTGGCCTGGAAGTCGAGCATCGCGATCTGGGCCTGAAGCAGGGAGGTCTGCACCCACTGCCCCTCCCCGGTCTCCTCGCGGGCGAGGAGCGCCACCAGGATACCGTAGGCGCAGTAGAGGCCGGCCGTGAGATCGGCAATCGGAATGCCGACCCGCATCGGGCCCTGGCCGGGCTGGCCCGTGATCGACATCAGCCCGCCCATGCCTTGCGCGATCTGGTCAAAGCCCGGCCGCTCGCGATAGGGCCCGTCCTGCCCGAACCCGGAGATGCTGGCATAGACCAGGCGCGGATTGATCGCCTTCAGGCTCTCGTAGTCGATCCCGAGGCGGTGCTTCACGTCCGGGCGGTAATTCTCGACCACCACATCGGCCCGCGTCACGAGGCGGCGGAGCACGTCGCGCCCGGATTCGGATTTCAGGTTCAGGGTCAGGCCGCGCTTGTTGCGGTGCAGGTTCTGGAAGTCGGGGCCATGGCGCGGCCCGCCTGGCTTCTCGCCGGCCTCCAGAGCCTCAGGCATCTCGATCTTGATGACATTTGCCCCCCAATCGGCGAGCTGCCGCACGGCCGTCGGGCCCGAGCGCACCCGGGTCAGGTCCAGGACCGTGAAGCGGGACAGCGCCCGCGAGGCTGGCTTGAACGACATGATGGTCCTCCCTTTCGGCCCGAAACTGCGCAGCAGATTGTCGGCTGTCAACAATTTCGGTGTCACGTGTTGACAGGCGGCGCGACGCTGCCGCACCATCCCGGCACAATACGAGCCGCTCCCCGGCGAAGCCGGAGAGACGGTCGCATGCCTGGCGCGGTCGCGTCGGGATGCAGCGAGAACCCGGGATACGGGTCGGTTTGCCTCAACGAGGATCAAACGGAGGAACGCCTATGACGAGAGCACCAACTGTCGGCAAGCGAACGGCGACGAGCGGAACGAAAGCATGGCTGCACCGGATCGCGGCCGCAGCGCTTCTGGCCCTTCCGCTCCTCGGCCCCGGCACGCCGGCCGAGGCGCAGGACGCCTCCGGCTATCCCAACAAGCGCCTCTCCTGGACGATCGCATTCGGTCCGGGCGGCGGGAACGATATCATGTCCCGCACGCTCATCCAGATCATCGAGAAGTACAAGCTGTACCCGGGCGACATCATGGCCGAGAACCGGGCCGGCGGCAGCGGCGCGGTGGGCTGGGGCTATCTCTTCAACCAGAAGGGCAACCCCTACCACATCTCCTCCACGAGCGGCAGCTTCGTGACGACGCCGCTGCAGGCGAACACGCCCTGGAAGCCGACGGACTTCACGCCGATTGCGTTGCTGGCCGCAGATGACCTCCTCCTGGTCGTCAAGGGCGACTCGAAGATCACCAATCTCAAGGAGTTCATCGACAGCGCGAAGCAGAAGCCGCCGAGCATCGGCGGCATCGGCGCGGTGAACGTGGACTTCATCGTCCCGACGCTGCTCGCCAAGCAGGCCGGGTTCAAGTTCGAGTACGTCTCCTTCAACAAGGCGGGCGAGCTCACGACGGCACTCCTCTCGAACGCGCTCGACGCCATGATGGTGAACCCCGGCGAGGCGCTCGGCCTCCTCAAGTCCGGCGACGTCAAGCCCCTCGCCTATACCGGCACCAAGACGCCGGCGGCTCTCGGCAATGTGCCGACCCTCGCCGAGTCCGGGTACAAGATCGACGTCTCGATGCCGCGCGGCCTCGTGCTCCCGCCCGGCGTTCCGGCGGAGGTGCAGCAATGGTGGATCAACACCATCAAGAAGGTGGTCGAGACCCCCGAGTGGCGCGACTATGTCGAGAAGCAGATCCTGACCGAGCAGGTGCTGTACGGCGAGGATTTCCGGACCTTCCTGAAGAACACGCAGGACGTGTTCGCCGTCACGCTGCGCGAGAACGGTGCGATCAAATAACGCCGCCTCCACCGCGCAACACCTGAGACGATACAGCCCTGCGGGAGAGCCCCCGCAGGGCTCCATGGCGGGACCGTTCATGAAGGTTGCCTTTCTCGTCGCGATCCTCTGCATCGCGCTGCTCTACACATACTCGGCGTTCACCGACCTGACCTTCCTGACCGTGTCGGGCCGTCTCGGACCCGGCTTCTTCCCACGCATCATCGGCGGCCTGCTCGTCGCGGCCTGCCTCTACAATCTGGTCATGGCGCACCGCGCCAAACCCGACGAAGGCGAGGCGAGCGACGGCGACTGGCGGGTGACGATCGGCGTCCTCGCTCTGTCCGCGGCGTTCGTCGGCCTCCTCGAGGTCTTGGGCGGTCTCCTCGCGATGGTCCTGTTCCTGCTGGCGACTCTTTTCATCCTGAATCGCGGTAGGCTCGTGCAGAACCTGGCCATCAGCCTGCTCCTGCCGGCGGCGGTCTATCTCATGTTCGACGTGTGGTTGAAGGCCTCCATGCCCCGGGGCCTGATCCCGCTGCCCGTCTGACCGTCCCCGCCCCACCGCAGGGGCTTAGCCCGTTGCCTGTGCGGCCGCTCCCCGAACGGCACGCGCTCACCCATCCCGCTACGCACCGACGATCGGCCCGGTGGAGTCACCATGGATCTCTTCGCTGACCTCTGGCTCGGCTTCGCGACCGCGCTCTCGCCCATGAACCTGCTCTACCTGCTGATCGGCACGATGATCGGGATGGTGGTGGGCATCATCCCGGGCTTCGGGCCCTCCGCCGGCATCGCGATCCTCCTGCCGATCACCTTCGGGATGGACCCGACGGGCGCCGTCGTGATGCTGGCGGCGATCTATTACGGGTCCATGTACGGCGGCACGATCACCTCGATCCTGCTCAACACGCCCGGCGAATCCGCGACCGTCGCGAGCACCTTCGACGGTTATCCGCTGGCCCAGCAGGGCCGCGCCGGCCCGGCGCTCGTGATGCAGGCGGTCGCCTCCTTCATCGGCGGCACCATCGGGGTGATCCTCATCACCGTGCTGGCCCCCCTGTTCGCCCAGCTCGCGCGCAGCTTCGGTCCCCCGGAATACTTCCTGCTCGCCCTGCTCGGCATCGCGATGATCGTCGTCATGGTGGCGGGCAGCTGGCGCTACGGCCTCGTCTCCGCCCTGATGGGCTTCGCGCTCGCCACGGTCGGGGTCGACCTCCAGACCGGGCAGCAGCGCTTCACCCTGGGCTCGCCCGAACTCATCGGCGGGGTGGACTTCATCCCCGTCGCGATCGGCCTCTTCGGCCTCGGCGAGCTCTTCTACGCCTTCTACCTGGGCCAGCACCGCTCGGCATCCGGCAGCATCGTGCAGTACGACAAGGAGCCCCGGTTCTGGCCGGAGGCGAGGGATTGGATCGAGACCCGCTTCACGATGATCCGCGCCTCCGTGCTCGGTTTCATCGTCGGCGTCGTGCCCGGCGCCGGGGCTACCATCGCGTCGCTGATGTCCTACACTCTCGAGAAGTCGCTCTCGCGCACGCCCGAAAAATTCGGCCGCGGGGCGATGGCCGGCCTCGTCGGGCCGGAGGCCGCCAACAATGCGGCCTCCTCGGGCGCCATGGTGCCGCTCCTGACCCTGGGCATCCCGGGCTCGGCCTCGACGGCCGTCCTCCTTGCCGCCTTCGTGATGTGGGGCCTGCGGCCCGGCCCGCTGCTGATGAGCGAGAACCCGGCCTTTGCCTGGGGCCTCATCGCGAGCATGTATCTCGGCAACGTCGCGCTGCTCGCGATCAACATCTTCGCGATCCCGCTCTTCGTCTGGATGGTCCGCCTGCCCTACCGGATCCTCGCGCCCGCCGTGATCCTGGTCTGCACCATCGGGACCTACAGCGTGAACGGCAGCATGATGGAGACCTGGATCATGCTGTTCATGGGCGTTGTCGGTTTCCTCATGAAGCTGTTCGGCTATTCACCGGCCGCGCTCGTGCTGGCGCTGGTGCTCGGCCCCATGGCCGAGGAATCCCTGCGCCAGTCGCTGACGATCTCCCGCGGCTCGTTCATGGTCTTCGTGGAGCGTCCGGCCTCGCTCTGGATCATCGGCGTCGCGGTGCTCCTGCTGCTGCTGGTGCCGCTCATGCGCCGATTCCAGAGCGAGGATTGATCAGACCGGGTGCTGGTGCATCACCTGCGGGACGAGGATAGCTTCAGCGAAGACGATACCACCTTTCGGAGCGAAGGCCGGTCCCCCGCCGCCGTGAAAGCCGCGCCGAGGATGAGCAAAGCCGCGCCGCGGCGGAACCAGGAGACAGCCCATGGACGAGAACGCCGCGACTTCCGCCTTTCAGAACGCCATCGAGACCCATGTCCCCGCCTTCGAGACGTTCTTCCTGGCCAAGTTCTTCGGCGCGCAGATCTCCTACACGGACGAGACCTGCATCGTCGAAATCCCGGTGAACGACTTCATGTTCAACCCGCAGGGCAGCCTGCACGGCGGCGTCATCGCCTTCGCCCTCGATGTCTCGATGGGCCACCTCATCCATCACACGATCGGGCGCGCCGCCATCACGCTGGAGATGAAGACTCAGTACATGCGCCCGGCCGTGGCAGGCCGCGTCCGGTGCGAGGCGCGCTTCCTCAGGCGGGGGCGCACGGTCAGCTTCCTGGAATCGCGTATGACCGATGCCGAGGGGAAGATCGTCGCGGCTGCGACCGCCACCTGGCAGATGCCGAAGGACTGAAGCGCGGGTTCAGTCGATTGGTTTGAGGCCGGCCTGGAAGCGCTGCCAGTTTCGGACATAGTGGGCCGCGGTGGTCCGCAGGCGCGCGACCGCCTCCTCGTCGAGCGTGCGGATCACCTTGGCGGGCGAGCCCACGATGAGCGAGTTGTCGGGGAACTCCTTGCCCTCCGTGACCAGCGCCCCCGCCCCCACCAGGCAGTTGGCGCCGATCCGGGCCCAATTCAGTATCGTGGCCCCCATGCCGATGAGGCTGTTGGGCC
>JAESFH010000366.1_pt1 | contig 11404 bp, 15 predicted proteins | sample 9269381 | NCBI WGS metagenome assembly JAESFH01 (sample SAMN14504062, study PRJNA617094) | algae metagenome | isolation source: Aphanothece sp. CMT-3BRIN-NPC111 and co-occurring heterotrophs from well... | place: USA: Clark Mountains Wilderness, California | collected 2010-04-18
AGCCGCATCAGTTGAGCCCGTCGCAACGGGAGGCCGTGCGCCGCTTGGCGCAGCAGGCTATGGCTCAGCTCGAACTGCGGAGGCAACTCCTCGAGCGCGATGCGCTTCTCGGCGAGATCTCGCAGGCTAAGGCCGCAGCGGAGGCAGCCCGCGAGCGCTCGGACAAGCTCCTCAAAAGCATTCTACCAGAGCCGATTGCTGAGGAGCTCAAGGCCACAGGCAGAGTGGAGCCGCGCTTCCATGAGGCAACCACCATTCTCTTTGCGGACTTCAAGGCGTTTACGCGTCTCACAGAGACCCTCGATCCGGCCGGGCTGATCCGGCAGCTCGACCAGAACTTTGCGCGATTTGATGAGATCGCGGAAGCCCACGGAATAGAGACCATAAAGACGGTCGGCGATGCCTTCATTGCCGCTGGCGGCTTGCCGGAGGAAAACCGTAGTCACCCCATCGATACCTGTCTTGCGGCGCTGCAGATGCAGAGTTTCATTCGCAGCTCCAATCGGCAACGCGAAAGGCTTCGTTTGCCGCCATGGGAGCTACGCATAGGCATCAACACCGGCCCTGTTGTGGCTGGGATCGTCGGGCAGCGTCGCTTTACCTATGATGTTTGGGGCAATGCAGTGAATGTAGCGCAACGCTTAGAAGAGGCCTGTGAGCCGGGCCGAGTGAACATATCTGCTAGCACCTTGCACCAGATCGCCCACCTGTTCGAGACCGAAGCCCGTGGCTCGGTGCATGTGAAGCATATTGGAGCCATTGATATGTATTTCCTGAACCGGATCCGCCCAGACTTCTGCACAGACCCGGAAGGATACACGCCAAACGATGCGTTCCGGCGAGCCCATGGTGCCCGAAGACGCGTAGCATCCGCCAACGTTGTGATCTGAAGTCCCAAACTGGGAAGGAGCAGTAGTGGAGATCACAGGACCAGAGCGGCTCTAGGTCCAGCTCCAAGCTGCCCAGCCGGTGCCGCAAGCCGCCCTCAACCTATGTTGATTTAGTCTTTGCGGCCTCTCATCAAGGTGCTTGATGACCACTGGTCTCCGCGGCGGGGCGCCGATCCCGCAAAGGCATGACTTGATCCAATTCGGTCTGACCCTGCCACGAGCTCAGCGTGGGCAGCACATCGCTCTTCATCCGCCATCCGCTAAGAGTCTGATCGTGGGCTTGGCTGGCATTTTGCATGCCTGCCCTCCGCGGCTCCGACGCGACCTGGACGGTCGAGCTCCTGCAGGACCTGCCGCCGCAGGAGCGGCCGGCGCCCTTCATGAACATCGAACACAGCTTCGCCTCGCTCGATGAGGCGAGAACGTGGCTCGGGGCGCCAAGGTCCTGCCTTCGGACGTGAACGGCTCATAACAGGCCTCGTGCTGATCAAAGCTGATGTTCCGCTCACTTCAGTGAGCCCAGCGCTGAGCCTTCTGGACGAGAAAGTCGCGGAACACCTGCAGCCGGGCAACCGATCTCATCTCCTCCGGGTACACGAAGTAGCAGTCGAGTGCCGGCGCCTCATAGTCGCGCAGCACCTGGACGAGCTCCGGGTGACCCTCTGCGGCATGGTCCGGCACCATGCCGATCCCAGCACCCGAGACGACGGCAGCTCGCAGGGATTGGGCGTCGTTGACGCACAGATGAGCTTGCCGAGGCTTGGGCAGGTCCGGAAAGCGGGTCAGGAACCGGTGGATCCGGAGGAAGTGCGCCGGCTGATCTTCGGAGAGCGTGATCAGGCGGTGGTTCTCAAGGTCGTCGGGTGTCTGCGGCTCGCCAAAGCGCTTGATGTACTCGGCCGAGGCGCAGGCATGATAGTGCACGGTGAAGAGCCGGCGCTGGATGAGATCAGCCTCATGGGGCCGGTGCAGGCGGATCGCGACATCCGCTTCCCGCATCGCGAGATCCAGATCCCCGCTGGTCAGGATCAGCTCCACTCGCACATCAGGGTAGAGGTCCAGGAACTCTGAAATCCGCCGGGCTACCCAGGTTGCGCCCAAGCCGACGCTGGCTGTCACCTTGAGGGTGCCTGCGGGACGTTCGCTGGTCTCGACCAGCCGAGCCCGGGTGGTGGCAAGCCGCTGGTGGATGTCGCGAGCGGTCCGGTAGAGGATATCCCCTTGCTCGGTCAGGATCAGCCCACGGGCATGGCGGTGAAAGAGCGGGACCTTGAGCTCACGCTCCATGGCTTGGATCTGCCGGCTGACAGCGGACTGGCTCAGCCCCAGACCATCGCCAGCGCGCGTGAAGCTGCCGGCCTCGGCGACTGCATAGAAGATCCTCATCTTGTCCCAATCCAAAGGGCCTCTCCAGATTGCACAAGGCCAGCGTCGTTGCTCCGAGCTGACTTGATCAGCGACCAGCTCCGCTCAGGAGAAGCACGCTGAGGCAGAGATAGCGCGCTCGTCCTGCTGGTCGAGCGAACCCGGTCTGACATGGGGCCAATGCTTTCCGTTCCGAGTTGACGAACCTGAGGTGACTGGACTGGTTGAGGGAGCGATACAGGGCGAGCTCGGGCTAGAGGCTAGTGCGCATCCCCGGAGAGAAGACCAGGCTCACGCACGGAAAAAGCGACCGAGGCTGAGGTTTGGGGCAGGGGAGACGGAGGAGGGCGTCACCAAGAGCGCGCCCCGCACCTCGAGGATCACGTCCTCTCCCCCAATATCGACACACACCGCCCCATGGCTGTGATGCTGACGCTTATTACCCTCCCCGGATGTCTGTAAGCCCGGGCGCTCCCGGCACATGCGATCTCCTCGGGCTTGTATCTCTTCCTCGAGCTATCGAGTCCGCCTGCGGGTCAAATCCAGACTGGAAGGCAGACCACCCTGCTGAGCGAGGATCTATGACGAAACGAAGATTACCATCACTCTTGCTGCCGACATGGTCAGATACAGCCGCCATATTCGAGTGATGATAAAGATAGAATTCACCGATTGAAGAACTTTCGTGAAATCTTCGATGAGCTTGTTTTTCGCTCCAATGGTTACAAATTCAGCATAGTTACAAGCTACACCACATAATGCAGCGCTGTAGCATCAGGTATGTTGCTCCGACTATGAGAAAATGAGCGACGATAGCACTGAGGGGGAGGAGGATCGCGCGGGAGAAGGACACGTGTTCGATCCAAATGTGTTTGACTGCAAGAGCCAGCATGCATGGGACGACCCAGGCATCCACGATCACTAGCCAGACCATGAGAGCCCCAAGACCATCGCCTGCCCACGGGATATCAAGCAGAAACAGGCTCCCGAGGGCAAATAGGCCCGCAGGGACAATCAAGAGCCCGAGAGCTCCTGCGGCAATAACCCGCCCCATCGGTGCTCCTCTCTTCCTCGGGAGCTCGTTCACTTTGCGGCTCTCGTCAGCAGCCTTTGCGGCTCAAACTCCGCCGCGTTCACGAGCTCCGATTCGCGCTGATTAGGAGGCCATTATGTCTGAGGCAATCAAGGCGCAGCCCCATTTAAGTTACTGCTTCCACTTCGCCTGCTCCTTATCGCTCAAGGTGGATCGCCGTACGGTGCGGGCAGACAGAACCTTGATGATCTCCTCTCCTTGAAGCATCACGTCAGCCTCGCAGAGCTCGTCCGGTTCGCCGCAGGCATTCAGAAGTCGGCTGGCAACGGGATCTTTCGAGCCGAAGTAATACAGAGTCTCGTCCGCGGACCTAATCACCCCCTCTAACGTGCCGACGTTCAGCACGCCCCGCACCGTCTGCCGGACCCAGGTTTTTGAGGCAGCATAGCGGACTTGGGGTTGCATTGTTGTGCCTGTTACGCCTTTGGGCTCTGCGAGAGCCGCACTTGGGAGCACCGAAGCGACAATGCTCGCTGTCACAGTACTTTTGAGGACTCCTGGCATGGGACGTTTCCTCCCGGTGAGGTGGCAAGCTTTACTTCACCACGTTGCGTACTGATTGCGTGCAGTGTTGCGACCTGAGCCTGTAGTGTTGCCGCCTAACCCTGCTGCACCAGCAGACGGACTTCACCCGTCTGAAGAAAATGATCCTCGATCAAATATGGTGAGGTTTACAACTGCTGGAGCTCACCCCAGTATCTCAGACAATGGATCGGGAGGGTGGATATGGGGCCCGTCAAACAGCGGAATAAATCGGGAGTGCAAGCCACAACCCGAGATGCATGGATGCGGGAATTTCTTTCCTCCAATGAGAACTTTCAACCTAGAAAGACATTCTGCGGATTACGATCAACACTTGGCCTTCTGCCTTTCATCTTATCGGTCTTGTCTGCTCATGCGGCCTTTGCATCTGCGCCGGCTCTCACCCGCAACGTTATTGAAAAGATGATCAGAAATGAAGCTCCGAAGCTAAAGAGCATCCGTTCATGGGCCGATGACATAACAAGGGTCTTCGAGATGTTAGATTTCGAATTGAGCCCCCAGAATGTATGTTCTGTGATCGCTGTAACCAGTCAAGAGTCAAGCTTCGCCGAGGATCCATTGGTTCCGGGATTGGGAAGGATTGCTGCAAAGTCAGCTGAGGATATGATCAGAGACAACAAGGGAGCTTCTTTGCTTTTCAGCGTACTGCCGGCAGCACGAGATGAGTTTCTCGCTCGGGTCCGAGCGTCCAAGACGGAGAAAGACCTCGACCTTGCCTATCGATGGCTCACTCAGCAGATATTGAGCGTGCCCTTGATCCGTCCCGCCTTGCAGATCTCGAGGCATGGTAACCGAATTTCAGAATTTTTCGAGGCCAACAACAGAGTTAAAACCGTTGGTTCAATGCAAGTTGCCGTTAGCTTTGCGCTTCAAAGTGAATATGGAGCAGAAACAGGTGAGATCGACCTCGAAGACATCTATAAAGTCAGAGACTACATGTACACCCGTCGCGGTGGTTTATACTACGGTACGATGCGTCTCCTTGGCTATAGGGCAGGCTACCAGGACAAAATCCACCTCTTCGCGGATTACAATGCAGGTCGCTATAGCAGCAGGAATGCTGCGTTCCAAAAGGCCGTTTCTGCTCTTGCGGGAGGACCTCTAAAGCTCGATGGAGATCTCCTGCTCTACGACGGTGCGACACCTTCCAGCCAAACGAGCGCGACAGAAGCAATGCTGCGGAGCGTTCTGGGTGAGAATGGCGGGGTGGATGTTGAGCAGCTGCGCGCTGATCTCGTGAAAGAGAAGGAGTTCGCCTTCATAGAAACCGAGACTTACAAGAGGGTCAGGGCGCTGTACAGATCCCGGCTGAAGGAGGATCCGCCTTCTGCGATCGTCCCCCAGCTTGATCTTAGCAGTCCTAAAATAAAGCGCCGGATGACAACAGCGGACTTTGCGCGCTCGGTTCAGCGGCGGTTCGACAAGTGTTTGAGGATTGCGCCCACGGAACGCATACAAAAAGCGGTGACACTCCACGAGCTTACCCCCAAAGCGCTTGAGGATCGGGCTTAGTGCCCGCGTTGCACTCGAAATGCAGCTCTACAGACCGGTCTCGTGTGCCAGCCGCAGTTTGGAGGCGTGTCGTGCGCTGGGAGCCTGGGAGGTTCGCTGGTAGAGGTGAATGCACTCGCGGTGCTTGGTGGCGAGGTTACTTCATCACTTCAGAGAGCCAAAGCTGATCTCCAGTGCCTTCGCTGTGACCCTGGTCCTGAGGTTCTGCAGCCAGCGTGGGCAACTTTCCGGGGATCCATGGACGAAAAACACATATTGACTATCGAGATCGCCGGGCAGACGGTGGTGATCGCCTTCGATCCAGAGGCCGTGATGTGGTATGTCCACAGCAGTACGGTTCCCGGGCTCACAGGTGAGGCCGCGACAGCACCGGGCCTGATTGACGAACTGGAGGTATCGGTTAGGACGCTGACACTGCCTTGAAGGATACTCAGCCTCGGAACCGGACATCGACGTCTCCAAGACCAGTGACAGCCACCCTCGCCTTATCGTCTGGTGAGAGCTAAACCGTCCGAACAGGGCTGCCAGTCAGCACGATCTGGCCGGTTCAAAGGGTCTTCCCCTACCGCCTGACGACTACACCGACGGCTCGAAACGAGAGGAGGGGCGGGAAGCAGACGCAGCTAGATCGGCGGCAGGTTCAGCCAGGCGGAGAGCGCATTCGTGATCATGTTCACGGAGAGGGCCGCGAGGATTACCCCCATGATCCGGCGCAGCACGTTCGTGCCCCCGCGGCCGATCACACGGGCGATCCTGTCCCCGAGCAGGAAGATCACCAGCATGAGCGCGAGGACGATCGACAGGACGCCGAGGGTGTCGAGCTGCTCCACGAAGGTGAACCGGTCGTTGTCCGTCAGGACGATGATGGCCAGCATCGATCCGGGACCCGCAATAATCGGAGTCGCCAGGGGGTAGATGGCGGTCGAGAGCGCCGTGTCCGGAGCGTCGGCGGCTGTCTTCACGGCCGGGGCGGGATCCCCGAGCACCATGCGCAACGCGAAGAGAAGAAGAATGATGCCGCCGGCGATCTGGAAAGCCTTGAGCGATATTCCCATCGCCTCCAGCAGAACCTGGCCGATGACCGCGAACGCGGTGAGGATGCCGAAGGCGATGACGATGCCGAAGATCGCGGCCCGCCGCCTGTCCTGGGCGCTCAGCTCCCCCGTAGCCCCTAGGAATAGCGGGAGATGACCGATCGGATCGAGCATGGCCCAAAGGGTGAAGAACTGATTTACAAGAAGATCCTGATCCTTCAGCACGGCCCCTCCTCAGGAGTATCGCAGCGGCTCCGGGCTTCGGCGGATTGCTCTCTGGAGGACAGCTTCATCCAGCGACATCATCTCGGGCAAGAGGGCTGGGCAAACTGCGGCTAAGCGAGGTGTTGACGGATGAAGGTTCCTGCTTGGGCCAGTGCCTGACGCCCGGGCTCCAGATGAGCATTCCAGAGCGGCCATGCATGGATCATCTGAGGCCAGATCTCCAATGTCACCGCTCCATCGGCGGCACCGGCCGCGCCGGCAAAGCGCGTCGCATCCTCAAGCAGGGTTTCCGCTGATCCGACCTGGATCAGCATCGGCGGCAATCCCCTCAGGTCGGCGTAGAGAGGTGAAACACGCGGATCTTTTCTGCTGATCGTGGGGGGCAGGTAGGCATCGGCAAGCTCGCCAAGGTATCCTTTGTGGATAATCGGGTCGACGGCATCCTTGGTGGCGAGCGTCGAGCCCGACATGGTCAGATCCGTCCAGGGTGATACCAGCCAGGTGCAGCCGGGCAGCCCCTCGTCATCATCGCGCAGGCTATTGAGCAGAGCGATCGTGAGGCCGCCTCCGGCGCTGTCTCCCCCGACAGCAATGCTCTTTGATGAGAAGCCGTGCTTCCGCAGAAAGCGCCATGCGGCCAATGCGTCTTCGAGGGCTGCGGGAAAAGGATGCTCGGGTGCCAGGCGATAGGCCAGGGCGAGGGTTCGGCACCCAGCCGCTCGGCCCGCCTCCGTGACCAGCCTCCGGTGGCTCAGGATGGAGCCTGAGCAATATCCTCCCCCGTGGAAGAATAGGAGAACGCTCGACCTGTCGCTCCCGGGAGCCGTTGACCATTCGCCAGGAATACCGTCGATGTCCACCTGCTCCAGCTTGATGTCCTCGGCGACGGGCCAGACAGACCCGACCTCATCGAGGCGCTGGCGCCGCTCTGCCCATCCCACGGGACGAGGCTTGGAGCCCAGCAGAGCCCGAATGGCATCGATCTCAGTCATCTGCTTTGCTCTTGGTTGCTGGCGGCGTCGGGACCGGAGCCTCCGAAGGCGTTATTCCTGGGCCAATAGCAGCATGGATAGCCGTGCAGTGCCCCACCAGATTATCCTGTGAGATAACGAACTGCCTGAGGGGTGTCTCGATCGGATAGAAGTAGATGTTGGCGATGAAGCCGTAGATGCTGGCATCGACGCTGGTCGGTTTCGGGCCATACAAGTAGGTGTCAGCCGGAATGAGGTGCGCCAGCACCTGAAGGTCCGCTAACCCGCGTGCGTACGCGGCAGCCGGGGCAAAGCGGCCAATTCCTTGATAATGGTAGCGGAGAGCGTTGAACTCCCGCGCCTTCTGTAATCCCTCTTGCGTCAGGGTTGGATGCTGATGGAGCAGTGCATCGCGGAAGGCTGGCCAGAACTGCTCGTCTTTCCAGCGGGAATACGACATCACCCAGTAGAGATCGTCGAGCATGCGGTTGATCAGGTGGCTCGTGTCCCGCTGAGCGGCCGTGAGTCCATGATCGATCGTGAGCCTATATTTTTGAGTGAGGTGCGCGATGATCGTCTCGCTGTCGCCGATAGCTTCGCCTTCATCGACGATGTAGGGAAGCTGCCCACGTGGAGCGCCTGAGGCATCGAAGATGTGCTGGTGGACGAACGGCATGCCGGCCAGCTTGAGGAATGCGAAGACCTTCAGCCCGTAGCCGTTGTTGTCGGCGACCCCGAACAGCTCAGGATAGGAGAATAGCGTGATCATGGCGTCCCTCCGACAGGATCAGCGTAGCAAATCCTTGCCGGGAGGTCAGTAGGGCCGGGGACACAAGAGACACTTGTCCGTCGTCAGATGATTTGAGACAGGTAGCGGGTCTTTAGGAAGAGAGGGTCTGACTCACCGGATTGAAGGTTATGCCGCTTGCGATTGATGCCGCAAGCGGCGGTTCAGGATGGTCTGGCGTTTGATCCTTTCACGTTCCAGCAGGATGGCCTCACCCCGTCCGAAGTACACATCAGCCGGCGTGAGGTTGCTCAGGCTCTCGTGGTAGCGCCGATGGTTGTAGTGCTCCACAAGGGCGACATTGCCGCTAAGTTCCTGTCCGCCATCCTGGCCCAGCCTCGTGTGAAGCGCCTGCTCTCCACTGAGCACTTCTCCGTGGACGGCACCCTGATTGAGGCTTGGGCCTCCCTGAAGAGCTTCAGGCCCAAAGACGACGCTGACAAACCACCATCGGATGGCGGGCGCAATGCGGAAGTGAACTTTCGGGGAGAGGTCCGCTCCAACGCCACCCATGCCTCGACGACCGATCCTGATGCGAAGCTCTATCGCAAGGGCGCAGGCAAAGAAGCGAAGCTCTGCTTCATGGGCCATGCCCTGATGGAGAACTGATCCGGTCTCCTGGTGGGCGCGTGCCTGACCCGAGTGGATGGCCATGCCGAGCGTGTGGCGGCTCTGGCCATGATTAAACCGCACGCGGATTGTCCTCGCCCGATCACGCTGGGCACCGACAAGGGCTATGACTCAGCGGACTTCGTCAAGGAGTTGCGCTCCATGAGGGTGACACCTCATGTGGCGCAGAACACCAGCGGGCGGCGCTCGGCCATGGACGGGCGCACCACCCGCCATGCGGGCTACCGTGTGAGCCAGCGAATTCGCAAGCGCATCGAGGAGTCGTTCGGCTGGATCAAGACAGTGGCGGGGCAGGCGAAGACCCGGTTCGGAGGTGTGGAGCGCACGGGGCTGGCCTTCACCTTTGCAGCGGCAGCCTACAATGTCGTGTGCCTGCCGCGGCTCCTGGAGCCCACCTGATGAGCAGCGTTGCCGACTGCGGGGTGATCGGCCGGTGGCGGATTGTGGGGTCGGACACGTGGGATCGAGACTACCTCGATCTGGTGGGACCCGCCTTCATCAACATCAACCGGGGTGGGCGGGGTGAGCTGGCCTCCGAGGTCGTGAATGTCTCCCTAAACCTCGAGTACAGCCAGACCATGGAGGTTGTTTTTTATTTGGTGATATTGCCGCAGAACTCATCGGGCATGGCTCCTCTCAGTCTGCTCTTGTCGTCTCACCGTTCCCCTCCAGGACGACAGGGACTCACCCCGTCCACCTCCTCCCGGACGGGGTTTCTTTTGAGCTTTGATCAGGCCTCAGTCGGCGGTTAAAACGGCGGCATCGCGGTTCGTCGCACCGCAAACAAAAAGGCTCCCGCATATGTTCTCGGGAGCCTGCCTCGTAGCACAGTGGGGGCAATGGATGGCCACGCGGTAATCACAATATGTAACAATTTTTATATGAAGTCATGACTGCATTAGAACTTGGCAATATTAACCTCGAACACAAAGCCGTGATGAAACGGAAATATCTGTCGGGTTTCCAACAGAACCAGGAAGTGAATTGTCTTAGGTCCCAAGGAGACGTTGGGGGGACGTCCAGGCCGCTGTTAGGAGCGGTTCGAAAGGCTCGGCAGGCCCGGCAGTACTGCCGGGCCTTTTGTTTGTCTGGATTACCTATGGAGGCTCATGTGGCGGGCGCCGCGCGTGAGGGTGCGCAGGATCCACCGCAGCCATGGCCTGATCAATCTAGTGAACCCGCTTCACGGTCCGGATCACGCCCTCTGGCAGCTCGCCGATGAGCTGGCGCTCCCGTTGCGGCCGACAGAGCAAGGAAGTCCTGTTCGGGGCCGCCGTGACCCATGACCACAAAGTAGCCCGTGCGACCATCCTCGAAATGGGCGGAGAACATCACGGACTTCTTGAAGGTGGGGGCAGACTTGAACTTCATAGCGCGATCTCCTGGGTCAGGGTCACACATAGGGCCCAGGCCAGTGCGGTGAAGCAGGCGCGCAGGCCTCGATCTGCCTGCTTCGGGCAAGTAGATATCGCCTGTATTCCCGCGCCCGCGAGGAGGATTGTTCGAACCAGTTGGATTAGTGTGTTACTGTAGCGGGTGCCGCAGCGCCGCCGAATGCTTGCGAATGGATTTACGAACCCCGGATGCAAACGTGCTGGAGGACAGAGCCATCAATCAAACGAGCGCTGGACTGTGCCGAAAAGGCACACGAGAAGCTCACCTACGTGCAGGCGCAGTTTGCAGCCTACCGGGAGACCCAGGCCGGGCAGCTCGTCTCCCGAGAGGTGCTCAGAGAGGCGGAGAGCCGCCTGGGGGCTGCCATCGACCGGCTCGGCGACCGGCTGGATAGTCTCGTGAAAGAGCTCGTGGTGAGCCGGCGCGAGCCGAAATGACGTCCCACGCCAGCAGACTCAGCGGGCAGGGCAGGGGGTCTGCCTGGAATTCAGGTGACGATTATCTCATCGTGCTCAGTCAACCGCGAATGTCACATTCGACACCTCTTGGATTTGCGGGTCTAGTCAGCTTCCGAGCGTTGAGAGGACATTGGAGTAGGGCAGGGATGGTCTTAGTTTGATCCGACTCTTACATTTCGCCTGATCCGGCGAAATGTCTAAAGCTGGCCGAAAACGGAATGGCGGCTTTTGAGACAGAGAACGTGGAAAGCTGCAATTGGCTCGGGCTGGATGCTGCAAAGTGATACCGCTCCATTCCAATTGTTTAAGTCCGGCCGGATTGTGCTATATGTCAACGGACCAGGTTCGTACCATTCTTGCAAAGCGCGCACAAAATTTACTCGCCTAAGAACGACAGGGCCGCTTTCAGCTTCAGAACTCCTCCTTGGGCTATCGACCACCTACGCCTGTCACCCTGCAGGCAATCTCACGGCAGGTACCCAGACCAGCCGCCGTGCAGTA
>JAESFH010000367.1_pt1 | contig 11101 bp, 10 predicted proteins | sample 9269381 | NCBI WGS metagenome assembly JAESFH01 (sample SAMN14504062, study PRJNA617094) | algae metagenome | isolation source: Aphanothece sp. CMT-3BRIN-NPC111 and co-occurring heterotrophs from well... | place: USA: Clark Mountains Wilderness, California | collected 2010-04-18
CCGGCGGTGGGGTTGCCGATGAAGTTGCTAGTGACCTGCAGACCGCCGAAGACGCTCGCGGCAGAGCCGTTCATCGACACCGCGCGCCCCATCGAGCCTGTGAAGTGGTTGTTGCTGATGAGCAGATTGTTCGCGGTAGCTCCTGCTGCGACGCCGGTGCTGACGGAACTGACGGCGGCCGGAGGTGTCGTGTTGCTGACGGTAGAGCCGCCCGGGCCGGCAAAGATGCCGAAGGTGGTATTCTCAGAGGCCGTCGTCGACGTCGCCGTGCTGATGTTCCGACCCGGAGAACTGCCGATGATGTTGAGGTTCGCGAAGGTGTTGTCATTCGCGGTGTTGACCACGCTCGCGGCGAGGGCGACGCGGATCACTGACGTAAACGTGACGGTATTCGCCGCCGTGTTCTGCAGCGTCAGGTTCCGGTTAATGCCGCCGGTGTTCGGGTTGTCGCCATTGATCATGACGTTGCTGGCGCCGTTCAGCTCGATCAGGCCGCGGCCTTGCGGTGATGCACCGGCGACCGTCACTCCGTCGGCACCGGGGTGGACCACGACAGAGGTGTAGCTGGCCGGGCCCGCACCGCTGCCGTTCAGAATTGCTGGGCCGGGCTCGGTCGTGTTGGCGACGATGGTGACTGTGACTGCGCCTTGGTGTGTGCCATTATTAATCGCGGCGAAGGCTGCATTGAGCGTCGGATAAGATGTTGGGCCGGGCGTCCCCGCAGTGGCGGTGACGGTAACGGCGACGCCGTCTGGGCTGGCCGGCGCGGCGAAGCGCGGCGCTACGACTGCGCGCTGTTGGACGACCGCCTTCGCCGGCGAGGCGGGCTCGCGGCTTAACTTCGCGGCTTCTTCGTCCACAATTACATCGGCCGTGGCGTCGAGCGCGTCTGGCGCTACGATTTGTTGTTCGGTAACCGAATTGGCAAGGCTCGAGGGAGGTGCTCCGGTCACCGCGATCGCGGCGACCAAGTAGAGGGTGGCTGTTAATTTTTTCGCGATGGTGCTTAGCTTCATGAGGTGGGGGTGGGTTGGGGGAATACTGACACTCAATACAGCGCGCGCGGCGCCGCGTCTTGGGACCGGAAGAGTCCGAATATTGAGCAAGACGAATTCACAGATTCTGTGACTGACGACCGAAGTTCTGTTCTTTCCGGGGAAAGCCGTCAAGCAAAACTCGCGCGGGGAGTGAGATACTACGTCCGTCGCTTGATGAGATAGGTCAGGAAGCATTCGTCCCCCACAGTGCCCATGTTGGTCAGCGAACAACGAACGCTCGACGGCAAGAAATCCGTGCCCCGGCCGGCGAGAGTGGGCGCGTCTCGCCCGCCGAAGAGATAAGGCGCGATCGTGAGATTGAGCTGATCGATCAGGTCGAGCTCGAGCATTGAACGAAAGAGAGCTGCACCACCTTCGCACGCGACAGATCGCACTTTGTACTCGCGCCGCAGCGTCTGCAGCATCCAGGCGAGGTCGACCGACTTCGATTCGCTCAAGTGCAGAGTGGCTTTCTCGCGCAGCTGTTTCTGATAACTGCGCGGCATCTTCGTGGTGGAGAAGATTAGGATAGGCGCGATGTCGGAGCCGAAGATCTTAAGGCCGGAATCGATCCTGCCTTCGTTCGAAACAATCACGCGCAAGGGTGACGGCGTTTGTCCGCGCGCCACCCGCTCATCGCGCAACTCGCCTTTAGGCAGGCCGAGCCGGACGTTGTCCTTTTCCAATGTGCCGTAGCCGACCAGCACCGCGTCGCCGCGCGCGCGCTGCCGCAGCAGGTGCAGCTTGTCTTCTCGCGAGGTGAAATCGACCGGGGAATACTCGCGCGTCGTGATTTTGCCGTCTGCTGTGATCGCAAACGTCGCCGCGACAAACGGCCGTCGCGGCGCGCGCTTCCCGGTTTTCGCAGCCGCTGCCATCACGCTTCCTTCTCCGTGATCCGGTGCTCGAGATTAGCGACCTCGCGTTCCATGTCGCTGAGCGTCACAGCCCCAGTCGCGCCGCTCGGGCGGTACAAGAAATAGACGATACCGCCCGGCGCGGCGCAGGCTAGCGTCACCAGAAAGCTCATCGAGCCGATCAATACCGCGACCGCCGGCGCGACACCGGAAAGCCCGCTCAACATCACCTGCAGGATGTGTTCACGGACACCGACCCCCGCGAAGCTGATCGGCAACGACGAGATCGTGCGCTCGATCGGCATGATCGCGAAAAAGTCGAGCGCCGGGACGCCCGCGCGAAAAGCATACGCGACAAACAAGAAAGTGGTGAAGGTGAACAGGTGCGCGAAGACGGAGCAAACGAACGCAATCGCGGTCGCGCCCCAATGGCGCGCGTAGAGATGATATGCGGCCGAGACTTCGATGAGCCGATCGCGCCCGGGGAACTTCGCCGGCAGGCGATCGAGCAGGTTGAAGCCGGTGATCACGAACGTCGAGAGCAGCGAGAGGACCGAGAAGCCGAGGATCGCCAGCAGTGTCCAAAGCAGCGCGCGCGTCTCCGGCGTTTGTGAAAGAAAATCGTAACGCAGGCCGATCAGCGTGCCCGTGATTGTGACGAGCGCCACCAGCCCAATCAGTCGATCGAACAACACCGCCAGCAACGCGCCGGTGATTTTGCCCGGCGTTTCTTTGACGAGCAGATACGATTTCACGATATCGCCGCCCGTCCCGCCGGGAAGGAATTGATTGAAGAAGAGGCCGATAGAAAAAAGGCCGGCCACTCGCGGAAGCGTAAGGTGAATTCCCTGCACCTTCAGCAGAACATGCCACCGCAGGCACGCTGCGATCTCGACGACGAAGTAAGCAAGCACCGCAGCGCCGATCCAGCGCAGATCGGCCGCGCGTAACGCCACCGCCATTTTCGCACGCTTGTCGGGATCATGGAAAACCCAGTAGAGCACCGCTGCCGTGACCGCGAGCTGCAGCAGCGTGAGCAGCGTCTTTTTCATTCGCCGAAGCGTTGCTTCCAGATCTCGACCGAGCGGCGGATATCTTCCGCCGTTTTGCGCGGGCTCATTTCCCAGACGTACAGGCAGTCCGGCGGGAGCAGCGGCACGAGCTTGTCGAGATCGACATGCCCGAAGAATGGCGGCTGATGATCCTGGCCGGGCCAAATCACGTCCTGCAGATGACAGCCAAACGCACGCCGACCGATTAACCGCAGCCACTCTTCGTGGTTCAGGAACCCGAGGTTTTCCTTGATCTGGATGTGACCGAAGTCGTGCCAATAGCCGACGAGCGGCGAGTTCAGTTCGTCGAGGATGCCCGGTAGCTCTCGCTCGTTAGGCATCTCCTCGTAGCCGCGGCGGCCTTCGATGCCGAGGCGGACATTCTTCGTCGCCGCATACTCGACTACTCGCTTCAGGCAATCCTTCACGCGCTCGAGGTGGTAGGCGGCGGCTTTCTCACGTTTCTTCACCGCGTCGATCTTGTGGCGGACGTACTCGCGCGAGAGGAGCTGGCCCGCTTTCGCCATTTTGATCAACTCGTCGGTGATCGGGTTCATCGGCACCTGGCCGCAATGCAGGACGACAAACGGCGCGCCGAGGCGCTCGGCGAAGTCGATCGTGTTCAGCGTCTGCTTCACCGCGCGTTCGCGCTCCGCGGTCGTGCCGGCGGAAAACTTGTAGATGTCCGGCGATGCATGTGTGACCTCGACCGGTAAAGGGCAGAAATTATGCAGGCTGCTGAAGGTCACCTCGCCTTTCTCTCGCATTTTTTGAATTCCCGGCATGAGCGAGATGCGCGTGCCGTGACCGAGCTCCATGTGAGCGAATCCGAGCTCGTCTCGGATCTCCTTCAGCATCTCGTCGCCGTTCTTGTGGCGGCTGGAGTTCCAGCAGGTGGAGAATGCGATCGGCGGTCGCACGTTTCCTTAGGCGACCGACGCCGGTTGCGGCTCGGGCTGCAGTTGTTCGGTTGTTTCGTCGAAGACCGGCGTGGTGTGGTCGCACCGACTGAGGGCAAACAAGGCCCCGCCCGCGTAGAGCAAAGCGCCGACAGCCATCGCCGGTCGCATGCCGATTGCATCCGACAAGCTGGTGATGACTAGCCCCGCGATCGGCATCAGGCCGAAGAAGCTCAAGCCGAAGACGGCGGAGATGCGGCCGCGCAGGTGCGCCGGAGCGCGTTCCTGCACGATGGTGTTGGCGAGGCCGAAGTTTGTCGCGAGGCCGATCGCGAGCACGCCCATCGAGCCTGCGGCAACGAAGAAGTTGCTCGTGCGCGACATGACGAAAAGCGCGCAAGCGACGAGCACGACCGCGCCCATGATGAAGCGGATTCGCTTGCCTGGCGCGACACTCAGCAGACCTAACGAGCCGACCAGCGATCCGCTCCCGGACACTGCCATGAGGATTCCCATCTGCTCGGGCCCAAGGCCGAGAATGTTCCGCACGTAAAGCGGCAGCATGACGGAGACGACCGGATAGACAAACACCGTCGTCATCGCGATCAACGCCACGAGGGACAAAATGGTGCGATCTTTGCGCACATAGCGGAACCCTTCCATGAGCCCACTGCGGCGCTGTTCTTCTTCCTCTGCGGTGCCGAGCTTGCGCTTCGGGATCGTGAGCATCGAGACGATCAGCGCGAGAAACGTGACCGCGTTCACAAAGAACGCCGTCGCCGCGCCCCACCAGCCGACCAGCAGCCCGGCGACGGACGGTCCAAGCAGCCGCGACCCATGGAAAACCGAGCGATCGAGTGCAATCGCGGAGGCGATCTGATCCTTCCGCACGATCTCCGGCACGAGCGCGGAGAGCGCCGGCATCTCAAACGCAATCACCACGCCGAGCAGCGCTGCGAGCGTCATGATGTGCCAGATCTGGACGTAACCGAAGAACACCAGGAACCCGAGCGTCACCGCGAGGCAGATCTGCACCAGCTGCGCGATGATGAGGATCATCCGCTTGTCGTAACGATCCGCCGCCGAGCCGCCGATCATCGTCAGCAGCAACGTCGGCAAGCCGGCCGCCATGTTGACCATCCCGAGCACGAGCGCGCGATCGGTCAGTGTGCTCAGCACCCAACCCTGCGCCATCACCTGCATCCAGGTGCCGGTGTCCGAAATCGCCGAGCCGATGATGTAGCGCTTGAATGGCCCGCGGCGGAGCAGCTCGATCGCCTTATGGCGGAATGAGGGCTCGGGCGCGTTCATGGACCTGACTGATACGCGGGTTGCCGTGCAGCCGCAATTTTCCAGCTGGCGAGCTTGCGCAGCGGCGTCGATCAGGGCGTCGGTGCTGGCTCCCAAGAGATGCCGTCGACGGCCCACTGGCGTTCCGTTCCCGAAAGCCGGATGTCGACGACGAAGTCTCCAGCCTCGAAGCTCGCGTGCGCCTTTACTCCTCCAGTGAGGGCGAGGCGCCAGTTCCGCACCTTCACATCGAAAGCAGCATCATATGATCGCGCCTCTTGGACTGCGCCAAGGCGTTCGCGCGCGGCTTCGATGAACTGTTCCTCCGTCATGTAACGCTGCCGTGCGCTCGCGTTGGCACGCAGGAACTCCGCGTCTTGATTGATGAAGACGCGACGGAACGTGAGGCCGGCGAATTCCACCGCGTCCTGCTCCACGGTGCGCTTGTAGACATGAAAGCCGACAAGAGCTGAGCCAATGCTCGCGAGCACGAGCAGGAAGCCCGCGCCGATCACCAAAGCCTCAACCCAGCCTGTTCGTTCCCGCTGGTGTTTCGCAAACGCATAGACCGACGGCGCGAGCGCCAGATAAGAGAAGATGATCAACAGGCCGACGCCGTAGATCAGCAGGTCTCCGCGGTCACGAATGACGCCCCAGATGCAATTCGCCAGGCCGTAGAATCCGTAGAACGGCGCCAGCAGCCAGCGCGCCCAATTCTGCCCGATCCAGATGAGATAAAGCATCAGGCAACCGAAACAGGCAGTGAGCGACAGCTTCAGGAATTGAAGCGCATCGCCATTCCACGCGCTGGTCGCGAGGCGAATCGAATACATCAGGAGGATCGCGGCAAAGATCAGCAGGATCGCGAATCGACCGCGGCGCCACGGCTCCGGCTCACCATAGTTCCAAAGCGATTCAGGTTCGTCGTCCGGCATCGCCGTTAATCGAGAGGATGTCGCCAGCGCAGGCCCGGGAAGCGCGCGAAGTGTTTGTCGGCCGTCATCCATTCGCAGCCATGCTCGATCGCGAGCGCGGCGTGGTAGGCGTCGGGGATCAAGTCCGCTGTCGCATCGACGGCATCACAGAGCGCCACGAAGATCTCCCAATGGCGCGGACCCGCTGTTATGCGGACGTAACTTGGATGGCTCCGGATTGCCTCCGCGAAGGCGAACGCCAGCGGCCGGGGTGTGGCCGGTCGGAAGATTCGGGCGTTCGTCACGATGCGAAGGAAGGAGCTCAGGACCAGCTCCGAAGCGCTGAACGTGGCGCCGCTAGCCGCCAGCTCCGCGAGCCATCTCGCGAAGCGCGGGTGATCCGTTGCGTCTTCGCGAAACGCGTTAACGAGGATGTTAACGTCCAGAAGCTGCATCGCCTCGCGTGACGCGCTTGTAGCGCTCGATATCCTCGTCATCGAGCACGCGCTTCACGTCTTCCCAGGTCTCGATGCCCGGCGCATAGCCGTTCCCTTTGAAGGTAGGGAACTTGACCGGCGACTTCGGCAGCGTTGCTGTTTTCGCGCGGGCCATATGGCTACGCAACGCCTCTTCGATGACAGCGGTGATGCTCATCCGCCGATCGACAGCGAACGATTTCACTTCTACCAACAGATGCTCGTCGAGCCGAATGGTCGTGCGATGCATATGCCGAATGTGCCGGTGTGACATAAATATGTCAAGAAGATCGAACGCCATGGCCGGTGCGTTGGTCTGATAGAGGAGAACGAATATGCGAATCGACAAGTTCACCCAGAAGATGCAGGAAGCGCTACAAGCGGCGCAGGATGTCGCCGCCCAGCACAACCATCAAGAACTCGGCAACGAGCATTTCCTGACCGCGCTCCTCGACCAGACCGAGGGCGTCACGCGCCCACTGCTCGAGAAGCTTGGCGTCGCGGCGGCGGAGCTCCGCAGCCGACTCGACGCGGAAATGCAGCGGCGGCCGCAGGTGCACGGCTCGTCGGATATCCGCATGGGGAACGAATTGCGGTCCACGCTCGACGCGGCCGAGAAGGAGATGGCGAAGCTGAAGGATGAATTCCTGAGCGCGGAGCATTATCTACTCGCGCTGACGGATTCCAGTGGGCCGGCGGGGAAGGTCTTGAAGTCGTCAGGCGTCACGCGCGACAAGCTGATGCAGGCGCTCCAGCAGGTGCGCGGCTCGCAGCGTGTCACGGATCAGAATCCCGAGGGCAAGTACCAGACGCTCGAGAAATATGGGCGCGATCTCACGGAGATGGCGCGGCGCGGGAAAATCGATCCAGTCATTGGGCGCGATAACGAGATCCGTCGCGTGATGCAGGTGTTGTCACGACGGACGAAGAACAACCCCGTGCTGATCGGCGAACCGGGCGTGGGGAAGACGGCGATCGTCGAGGGCTTGGCGCGGCGGATCGTGAGCGGCGACGTGCCGGAATCGCTGAAGCAGAAGCGGCTGGTCGCGATGGATATTAGCGCGATGGTCGCGGGCGCGAAGTTTCGCGGGGAATTCGAAGATCGGCTGAAGGCCTTCCTCAAGGAAGTCACCGACTCACAGGGCGAGATCATTCTCTTCATCGACGAATTGCACACGATCGTGGGCGCCGGCGCGGCGGAAGGGTCGGTCGACGCGTCAAATATGCTGAAACCGCAACTCGCCCGCGGCGAGCTGCGCACGATCGGCGCGACCACGCTCGACGAGTACCGCAAATACATTGAGAAAGACGCGGCGCTCGAGCGGCGCTTCCAGCCGGTCATGGTGGAAGAGCCAACGGTCGAAGATACGATTGCGATCCTCCGTGGGTTGAAGGAGCGCTACGAGGTTCATCACGGCGTCCGCATTCAGGATGCCGCCCTCGTAGCCGCAGCAGTTCTGTCGCACCGCTATATCAGCGATCGTTTTCTGCCCGATAAGGCGGTGGATCTTGTCGACGAAGCCGCGTCGCGGTTGAAGATCGAGCTCGATTCGATGCCGACCGAAATCGACGTGATCGAGCGCGACATCATGCAACGCGAGATGGAACGCCAGGCGCTGAAGAAAGAGAAAGATCCGGCCAGTAAAGAGCGGCTGGCGAAGCTTGAGAAAGAACTCGCCGATTTAAAAGAAGAGAGCGCGAAGCTGAAGGCGCAATGGCAGAACGAGAAGGCGGAGATCGATAAGGCGGGCAAGTTGCAGGAGGAGCTCGAGGGATTACGCACGCAGCTCGAGCAGGCGCAGCGCCGTGGCGAGCTGGCCAAGGCAAGCGAGATCCAATACGGCCGCATTCCGGAGCTGATGCGGCAGCTCGAGGAGCACAATAAAAAGCTCGGCTCGCTGCAGGAGGGCGGCCAGATGTTGAAAGAGGAAGTGACCGAGGAAGACATCGCCGAGGTGGTGTCGAACTGGACGCACATCCCGGTCTCGCGGCTGCAGGAAGGCGAGCGGCAAAAGCTCGTGAAAATGGAAGAGCGCCTGAGTCAGCGCGTGATCGGCCAGAAGCCGGCGATCAGCGCCGTCTCGAACGCGGTGCGTCGCGCGCGTGCTGGCTTGCAGGATGAGAATCGGCCGATCGGCTCGTTCATTTTCCTGGGGCCGACAGGTGTCGGCAAAACGGAGCTGTCGCGGGCGCTCGCGGAGTTCCTGTTCGATGACGAGAACGCAATGGTCCGCATCGACATGAGCGAATATATGGAGAAGCACACCGTCGCGCGCTTGATCGGCGCGCCTCCGGGCTACGTCGGCTACGAAGAAGGCGGCCAGCTCAGCGAAGCGGTGCGTCGCAAGCCGTATTCCGTCATCCTGTTCGACGAAATCGAGAAGGCGCACCACGACGTCTTCAACGTCCTGCTCCAGGTACTCGACGATGGCCGGATCACGGACGGGCAGGGGAGAACCGTCGACTTCAAGAACACGGTCATCATCATGACGTCGAACATCGGGTCGCAGTTCATCACGGAGGAATGGCGACGCGACAAGGATTCGTCGCTGGTCCTCGATTCGCTGCGGCAACATTTCCGGCCGGAGTTCCTGAACCGCGTCGACGAGATCATCATCTTCGATCGGCTCGATGAGGAGGAATTGAAGCAGATCGTCGAGATTCAGCTGAAGCGACTCGTCCGGCGGCTCGAGAACCAGAAGATCACGCTTGATCTAAGCGACGCTGCGAAGGCTTTCGTGGCACGGGAAGGGCATGATCCGGTCTACGGCGCCCGGCCGTTGAAGCGCGCGATCCAAAAGAGGATCCTCGATCCGCTGAGCCTCGATATCCTCGAAGGGAAGTTCCGCGAGGGGCAAACGATCCGCGTCGATCAGCGAAACGGCTCCCTCAGCTTCGAACTGGTCTAACGACGGCGAACCGCTCCCTGTGGATCAAATCGCCGAGAACCTTTGGGTGCTGCGGTATCCGTTGCGGCTGCTCGCAGTGGAGATTGGGCGCACGGTGACTGTCATTCGGCTGGCGAGCGGCAAGGTGATTCTGCATTCAACTGCGCCGTTCACTGCGGATGATCTGGCTGCGATCGGCGCCGCTGGAGAGATCGGCTGGCTGGTCGACGTGAGTAATTTTCATGACTCGCTCGCGAAACAAGGCCGGGCGGCGTTGCCGGATGTGCCGTATCTCGCGCCCGAAGGCTTCAGCAAATACAGCGGCGTCGACACGGAGCCGTTAAGCCCGCCGCCGGAACAATGGGCCAGCGATCTCGAGGTGCTGGAGGTCGCTGGAATGCCGCGCGTCCGGGAGCACGTGATGTTTCATCGGCCGTCGGGCACGCTGATCGTCGCGGATTTGTTGTTCAACTTCGGCCGCGGCGGATCGCTTTGGACGCGCCTGTTCGCGCGCTACGTCATGCGGCTGAAGAACTTCATCGGGATGAGCCCGTTCTTTCGGCTCATGATCCGCGATCGCCAGGCATTTCGCCGTTCCATGGCGACGATGATGGCGTGGGATTTCGATCGTGTGATCGTGGCGCATGGCGGAATGATCGAGCGCGGCGGGAAGGCGCGGCTGCGCGAGGTGCTCACCGCGGCCGGTCTGGAGCCATAAGGACTTCGCTCGCGCGGAAATGCGTTTGAACAACTCAGCCCCAAATGCTGTCATAGCAGCATGATCAAATTCAAATTCTTGGCTGTCGTGGCCGCTGCCGCTTTTGCAGCGTCGCCGTTGTTCGCGGGTGATAAAGCCGGCTGCTGTGCGCATAACGCCGAAGGCAAAGTGGCGAAAGAGGGATGCGAGATGACTTTCGCGAGCCTGAACCTGACGGCCGAGCAGAAGACGAAGCTCGAGAAGCTCGCGACCGACTGCCACAAGGCCGGGTGCACGGAAGATTCGATGGCAAAGATGAACAAGCAGGCGGAGCAGATTCTCTCGAAAGAGCAGTACGCGACCTGGAAAGAGACGCACAAAACGCACAAGGCTTCGGACAAGAAGCAGAGCTGATTTGATCATTTTGCCGCGCGGTTCTGCGCGGCAGGTTGGGGGGTAAACGATTCCCGCCAGATGGCTCCCGGGCTGTTTGGCGGGATTGTCGTGTACGCGCGTCGCAGTGGAAGGGCTTGCCGATGACGGTCGATGAGGAAAGCTGTGCGGGAATGGAAGACGTCGCCGCCAACCTCGAGATCATCCACTCGCGGATTCGCGAGGCGGCGGAGAAGAGTGGCAGAGACGCAGCCGACGTGCAGTTGATCGCGGTCTCGAAAAAGCAGGACGCCGAGAAGGTGCGCGCGGCGCTCGACGCCGGTCAGCCGATCTTCGGTGAGAGCCGCGTCCAGGAAGCGCGGGCAAAAATCCCGCTGCTGCCTGCGGCCGCACGCTGGCATTTTATTGGGAGGCTTCAGCGCAACAAAATCCGGCACGCGCTCCCGCTCTTTGAGCTGTTCCACAGCGTCGACTCGTACGCGCTCGCCGGCGACATGCAGCGGATCGCGGATGAAGAAGGGATGCGGCCGCGGGTGCTGCTGGAGGTAAACGTCTCGGGTGAGGGGACGAAGATCGGGTTCACGCCCGGCAATGTGAA
>JAESFH010000368.1_pt1 | contig 10967 bp, 14 predicted proteins | sample 9269381 | NCBI WGS metagenome assembly JAESFH01 (sample SAMN14504062, study PRJNA617094) | algae metagenome | isolation source: Aphanothece sp. CMT-3BRIN-NPC111 and co-occurring heterotrophs from well... | place: USA: Clark Mountains Wilderness, California | collected 2010-04-18
TTGTCACTCTCAAGATTCAGCTGCTCCTGCCCGATCCGACGCCGCGCCATGACCCGACCTCCCGTGGAGACAAGCCCATGGAATCATGCATCTGCAGCTCGCTCAACGGCTTTCGCGCACAGGTCTCATCATGCTGCGTTCTTCACCAGCATGGCGGCCTCGACGCGGTTTCGCAACTGCAGCTTCTGCAGCATGTTGCTGACGTGGCACTTGATCGTCTTCTCGGTAAGGCTCAGCCGTCGCCCAACCTCCTTGTTGCTGAGCCCATGCGCGATCAGCTTCAGAACTTGATCCTCCCGCACAGACAGCGCGGCAAAAGGATCGGTCTTGTCCATCAGGTGAGCCAGCAGATATGCGGCCAGTGCCGGAGCCACATACGTCCCACCTCGTGCAATCAGGCGAACCGCCTGGATTAGGTCGGCCGTTTCCACTGTCTTGAGCAGGTAGCCCCGAGCGCCCTTCTGCATGGCAGCGCACACTCGCGCCTGATCAGAAGCCATGGACAGAACAAGGGTCTTCACCCGCGGGTGGCTGGCAACGATCGTCCCGAGGGCGGCCAGACCATCACCTGCAACTGTGATGTCCATGATGATCACATCCGGGGACATGTCCCGCGCGATCCGCAGCGCCTCATCAGCCGTGCTTCCAAGGCAGACAACCTTGAGGTCCGGGTCACCCGCAAGAGCGCAAGCAACGCCGCTTCTGAAGAGCGGCTGGTCATCAATGATCGCGACGCGGATCTGGTTCATGGTGAAGCCCCTCGTTGTGTAAAGCGTAATTCTTTCAGGAAATCCCGCGGCACCGCTCAGGACTGGTGGAGCTGAGACGTGTTCCAGAGGAGGCCTGTGCTTTGCCGCACTCTGACCCTCCACGGGCACACAGATGCCCCTTGAGCCCAGACGCACGTCTTAAGAGCTCTAATCGTGCCTTCGTTGTTGGAGTGGCTCTGTCCACCCCGCAGAGCCGAGTTGCGCTCCACCTTTCGCCCAACTGAGCCGCAGGAAGAGGCGTTAAGTTGTTTGCTTTATCTGATCCACAGCAGGTTTTTGAGCTCGCCGTTTTACAAAGTGATTCGGACCCTTCATCCTAAGTAAACGGAATAATATTTATGTGTAATATTTATGTCAGACCTTAGTCTTAAAATTCTCAAAAACTTGAGCTCGTCATTTACTACATCACCAAACACCTGCAACAGGGGATCGAGAGCGACCACTCCCGGGTCAACAGAGCCATGCTACGGGTCGGCGGCTTTGCGGCACAGGAACAAGACCCGCCTACCTACCGTTCGTGGCTGCATGCCCCGCTATTTCTTTGACACCCACGACGGCGACACCTTCCTCCCGGATGACGAAGGGCAGGAGTTCGACGGGATCGAAGCCGTGCGGCTCCAGGCTCAGGGCGGCCTTGCCGACCTCGCCCGTGACGTGGTGCCGGGGGAGGCCCTGAGAGAACCATGGTCGTCGCTGTTCGGGACGAAGCGGGCAAGATCGTCCTGCGCGCCGCCCTCATCCTCATAGTCGAGATCCGGACCTAAGCAGGTTCCATAGTGGGCCTTCTGCGAAATTAGTGGGCGCTTTTCGCGCTCGCGCGAGGCCCTACTCGATCACCTCGTTGGCGAACACGAGGACCGTTTGTGGGATTTCTAGGCCGATCGCCTTCGCCGCTCTCAAGTTGATTGCTAGCTCGAAATGCGTGGGCTGCGTGACCGGGAGATCGCCGGGTTTGGCACCTTTCAGGATCTTGTCCACGTAAGCCGCACTCAGTCGATAGGTTTCAGCAAGGTCCGGCCCATAGCTCATGAGGCCGCCACCTGCGAGATACGCCTTGTTGGAGAACATTGTCGGCAGGCGATGCCGCTGGACGGCCGCAGCAATGTGCGAGCTGTGAGTGATCGTGGCAGTGTCAGACAGGATGAGGACGGCACCGACCCCTGCCTCCGCAGCTCGCGCGACTGCACTATCGAGACCGTCGGGAATTCGCACGTCGATGGAATGGATCGCGATACCGAGGGCGCGGCCTGCTACCTCTGCCTCCTGGGCTTGTGTCGTGCCCGTGGTGTTTCTCGTATTCCAGAAGACAGCAATACGGGACAGGCCAGGCACCACCTGCTTGAGCAACTCGATCCGTTTTGACGTTAGCTCAGTCACATAAGCGGACCGCCCCGTGACATTACCACCCGGGTGAGCGAGGCTCGCGACCAGACCGTCAACGACTGGGTTCTGGCTCGATGCCATGACGATCGGAACCGTTGCGGTTACCGATTTGACGATCTTCGTGGTGGTCCCCGCAGTCACGATCACATCGACCTTTCGGGCCACGAGATCAGCCGCGAGTGCCGGGAGCTGTTCGGACTTGCCTCCACTCCAGCGATAGTCGATGGCGATGTTCTGGCCAACGACCCAGCCGTGCTCGCGGAGGCCCACCAGGAAAGCGTCTTCGAACAGAGTAGGACCGCGGTCCATAATGTAACCGATGCGCGGTATCTTAGCCTCCTGGGCTCCAACGGTCGCGGAGGCGAGGAGAAACCCGAGACAACTTGCGAGAGTCCTGAACTTCACAAATTCCTCCCTACCCGCTCTCAGCTGTATCACCCTCGGTTTGTATCGGTCTCCTTAGATCAGATCAGCCAAATGTTAATCCTAATCTCATTACGGGAGTGGTTCCATACTGGGGCTTACACGAAATTCACGCCCCTTCGTGCCTGCGCAGGGCTTACTCGATCACCTCGTCGGCACGGGCCAGCAGCGAGGGCGCCACGGTCAAGCCGAGCACCTTCGCTGTCTTGAGGTTAACAATGAGGTTGTACTGAGTTGGCTGCTCCACAGGCATCTCTGCCGGAGATGCGCCCCGCAGAATGCGGTCCGCGTACTGCGCGTGACGGCGGGCAATCGCGAGCATGTCTGGAATGTACGAGATCAAACCACCAGCCAGCACCGCGTCACGGTTCGAATAGAGCGCCGGAACAGCCTGTTGAGCCAGAAGGTCAGGAACTCGGTTCGGAGGCGTGGTCAAAACCGCGTCGCCGAGAACGAGAACCCCTTCGACCTGCAGGGTCTTCACCTTTGCGATGGCAGCCGGGAGCTCCTCTGGGGCACGCACCTCGATGACATCAACCTGCAATCCAAGCTGGGTTGCCATCGGCACCTCGCGCGCGAGGGTCAGGCGATGGTCATCGTTGGCTGGGTTCGCGAGCACCGCTATGCGCCGAGCCCGAGGCAGAAGCTCCCGCAGGATCTCGAACTGCTTCGCCAGGAACGCGCCGGGCGTGATGGCCGTGACCCCGGTGGCGTTGCCACCCGGGTGAGCAAGGCTTTGCACCAGACCCAACTCGACAGGACGGGCCACGAAGGAGAAGGCGATCGGGATCTCGGAGGTGGCCTCCTTTAGGGCGCGGGCTATTGTTGCTCCTGGGCCAACGATCAGGTCTGGTCTGGAACGGACTGCTTCGGTAGCCACCTCACGCACGCGCTCGTAGCGGCCCTCCAGCGCCCTGCGCTCGATGGTGAGATTGCGTCCCTCTTCCCAGCCGAGTTTACGCAGCTCGTCCTCAAAGGCGGTGTAGCCGGGTCCCGCGCATCGTACTGGGCACAGCATCCCGACCCGAGCGGTCTTCGCTGGGGTCTGGGCGGCAGCGGCATAGGTGAGCAGTAGGCAGGTCGCTACGGCAAGAGCAGGGGAGCGGCTCATTGGGCAGCCTCCTCTCACCAATCCTACTCCCTCTGCGCCAGAGTGGCGAAGCCGGTTCCGTAAAGGCGCTTACGCGAATTACGTCGGCGCATTTCGCGTGCATGCGAGGACGCGCGCTTTGTGGTAGACTTACGCCTCCCCTAACCAGGGAGCGCGCTATGAAGAGCCTTGTTCTCGTATGCGCCTTTACGTGCATCGCTTCGGCTGCCCAGGCGCAGCAGCCAGCCCCGCCAAGCCCCGGTCCGAACTTCCTCCTGAAGCAGATCGCCCCGACGCTGCCCACCAAGGAGCAGCTGGAGGTCCGGGTTCGAACCTCGACCATTCAACCGGGCGCAGTTGGTCAGTGGCACACCCATCCCACACCGCCGATTGTCTATGTGATGGAGGGGACGCTCTCCGTAGAAAGGAAAGAGGGGGAGACGGTCCATACCCAGGCTGGACAGGCCGTGATCGAGCCGGTCAACACCGTCATCCGGGCCACCAACAAGGGGCAGACGCCCGTAAAGCTGGTGATCTTCCAGGTCAGCCCGCCAGAGGTTCCCGAATCTCATCCTGCCCCCTCGCAGTAGCAAAGCGCAATGTGATCGGATGACGGGGCGGGAAAGTATCCTGCCCCGTCCCATAAATGGCCTTACGCGAATTATAGCGGCGCTTTACCCGCCGGCATAAGGGCCTACTCGATCATCTCATCAGCTTGGGCGAAGATAGAGGCGGGCATCTCAAGACCAAGGGCCTTAGCAGTTTTGAGGTTGACGACCGTCTCAAAGGTGTTCGGCAGTTGCACCGGGAGACTGCTTGGCTTCTCACCCTTGAGAAGGCGATCAATGTAGGCTGCTGCCTGCGCATACTGAGCGAGAACATCAACGCCATAGGAGATGAGGCCGCCACTCGCGACGTGTGCCCGAAGTGCATGGATCGCAGGCACACGATAGTGCGCGGCTAAGTTCGCGATCTGGTCGCGATGAATGAACAGGAAGGAGTCTGGCATTGTCAGGACCCCCCAGCTTGCCCCGTCCGTCACCATGGCCATCGCAGCCTCAATCCCGGCACTCGTTTGCACAGGAGCTGGAACCGCCTCAAGGCCAAAGGATGGAGCCTGTTCCTTCAGCGGCTCCAAGTAGAGGGAATGGGGAGCGGTGGTGGGATTGAACAGGATTAGGACTTTGGAGGTCTGAGGCGCGATCGCCTTGAGCAGCTCGTACCACTTACCCGTCATCTGAGGGTCAGTACTGGCGAAGCCTGTGATGTTTCCTCCCGGCTGAGCAAGGCTGGTCACAAAACCATCACCTACGGGATCGGACACGGTGATGAATACGATGGGAACAGTGTTAGTGGCCTGCTGAAGCGCCCGCAATGAGGCTGTGCTGGTGCCGATTAGCACATCCGGCTGGGTGGTCAGAAGTTCCTCAGCAAGGCTCTTTCTCAGCGTCCCGCCTGTGCCGCGACGATACTCGATCTGGAGGTTGCGACCTTCCACCCATCCCAGTTTCTGAAGGCTCTGCACGAGCGTACCAAACCGGCTCTTGGCCTCAGGATCGTTCTCGGCCAGTGAGGTCAGGATGCCGATCCGGCGGATGCGCTCGGTCTGCTGAGCGTACGTACCGAAGGACCATGCCACCGCACTGCCAAAAGCTACGATGAACTCCCGCCGCTTCATTTGATCCTCCAAGCCGGATCAGCAGGGGCTACTTTACCTTGGCTTCGGAGGCGTGACGAGACCGGCTCCATATAACGCCATGCCAAAGCTGGCCTGGTTCAGTTTGGGTATGCCGTTCCTGAACCACCCTTCCACCGGTTCAGAAAGCCCACTTTTTCTATCCCTAATGAACCGCTGACCGGCAACTATCCTAAATGAACCAAGTGCAGAAACCCCGATCGTTACGGCAGCGACCTCTGCGTCTCGGTGCTACCGCTTCGACTCCCGCAACTCCCACACCGGCACCGATGGTCGGCTGCCCTCGGGTCGGTAGTAGCTCAATGCCTCGAAGCGGGTCCGGTCGCGCTCGACACCGGTGGCTGGCTTGCCGCTCATCCGGGGGGCGCGGCCGTGTTGGCCTGCTCCGATAGAAGCCGCGGCACGACCGAGTGCATCTCCGGCCACCTGTTGGGCCGGATCCCAGGGCAGGGCAAAGCGGCGAGGCGGCGGAGAGGCGAGCAAAAGCCTTCGCGCGACGGGCCGGCCTGCGGCTGGGCTCGACGGGCAACGGGAGCGTAGGGGGCGAGCCGCTAGTCAGGCCGCCCGCTCGGCTTTGGAGCGCTCCGGCCCGCGGGATCTCCCCGAGGGGATGCGGGTGCGGGTCAAGATCGTGGAGGGACAGAAGGGTCCGGAAGTCGCCAAGATCGAGCCGGAGTGATGGCATCATTGTCGAAACGGAAGCTTGCACCCGAGACGATCCAGCTTCCCTCAGCTTCATAGGACCAAACAGCCGCCTCTTCAGGTCAGCGTGACACCCCCTCCGTGGACCATGCTACCACTCATGGCTGCTTTCAGGAAGCACTTGCTGTTTTCTTGTCTCCACTCTGAAACCGAGATGGAAGTGGGGCCTGCGAAACCACAACATCCGGGTTTCCCTGGGCAGACACATAAAAAGAATTAGCGGAAGCGCAAATTGTCACGGTTGAGTTGATCGATTGAGGTGCAGCCCATAAGCTTCATATCGCGCACCAGCTCTGTGCGCATAAGCTCGAGAGCATGTTCTACCCCTGCCTGACCGGCAGCCGCCAACGGGAATAGATAATATCGACCGAGGCCCACTGCCTTAGCCCCAAGCGAAAGCGCCTTGAGTACGTGACTACCGCGCTGCACCCCCCCATCCATCATGACGTCTATGCGGTCGCCAACGGCATCAACCACTTCCGCAAGCTGTTCGAAGGCGGTGCGGGAACCGTCGAGCTGCCGACCACCATGATTTGAAAGTACAATACCGGTGCACCCGATCTCGACGGCTCGCCTTGTGTCTTCAATCGACATCACGCCCTTGAGACAGAACTGACCGTCCCATTGTTCGACCATCTGAGCGACATCATGCCATGACATCGACGGGTCAAGCATGTCGGTGAAGTAGCGGCTAATCGACATGGTCCCACGGCCCATGTCCACGTGACCGTCGAGTTGCGGCAGCTTGAACGGCTCGTGCATCAAATAATTGAACGCCCAGGCAGGGCGGATTGCAAACTGCGTAATACCGGCGAGATTTAGCTTGAACGGGATTGAAAAGCCGGTGCGCTTGTCGCGCTCTCGGTTGCCCCCCGTGATACTGTCCACTGTGAGCATCATCACCTCGACGCCAGCCTTTTTGGCCCGTGTCATCATCTCCCGGTTAAGGTCGCGATCTTTGTGGAAGTAGAATTGATAGACCTGAGGTGTAGTGCTGATCCGGCGCGCTTCCTCAAGGCTTGTTGTGCCCAGCGAAGAAACACCGAACATCGTACCGAAACGTGCCGCTGCTGCGGCGACGGCTCGTTCGCCCTGGTGATGAAACAGCCGCTGGAGGGCGGTCGGCGAGCAATAAACCGGCATTGCTAGCCTCTGCCCCATGACTGTCACCGAAAGGTCGACCTCGGCTACACCACGCAGCACGTTCGGGACGAGGTCGCAATCGTCGAATGCGGCCGTGTTGCGGCGGTAGGTGACTTCGTCATCGGCAGCGCCGTCGATGTAGTTGAAAATCGGACCAGGCAGGCGCCTCTTGGCCAGTCGCCGAAAATCGTGGAAATTAAGGCAATTTTTCAGGTGCACGGTGTTTGACCTCTATTGTTTTAGGCGACGCCGCCGTAGTCGCGCTGCAGGAAATCGTGGCCTGAAAGCGGTGAGGTGCCAACTGTCAGTCAGGCGTGGCGGCTTGCGACGACGGCGCCAAGCGTAATCAGGCCCGCATGTCCTACCCACCGGCGGATGGCTCGTAGGACACGACGATACCGCACTCGATCAGCATCCCCTCGGCCAGGCGCAAGCTCAATGGGAGCCTGAAATAGAGCCAAACCGCACGGGCGATGATCTAGGTCGGGATCGGTGACATTTGTAGCTGATGGGCTTGGACATGCTGTTCATCTACAGGTGTAGAAGATCTCGAGCTTCAGGCATTCGTCCTGGAGCTTTGCTCGGAGATCTCGGCCACCTTGCAGGCGAGCGCTAGGCCCTTGCCCTGCGCCATCTGGATCTCGATCTGCCGCAGCTTCGCGATGATCTGCTCCGCACTCCAGTTCTTGCGTCTCGCCATCAGGGGCTCCTTCGGTTCGGGTCAACTCTCTCCGTCAGCCCGGTCCAAAATCAGCCGGTCAGGCTAACTCATTGAGATTCCAGGGGAGGGGCGCCTCAGATTAACGTACAGCCCGACAACAGTGCGGATGTCGACGACCGTGTCGTGGCCGAACCCGAGCGAGGTGTTCGCTCTCCACATGTTCGGGCAGAACATACCCCTCATCCTTATTGCCATCATGACATTTGTGCTCATCACCTCCAGCGGTACAATGGCGATGGCCGTCAACTACGGCTATCGGCGCGACCGCAAAAAGACGGCGATCCTCATGCTCGTGACGGCTCTGCTCGGCGCTGCATTTGTCGGTATGCAGGCCTTCGAGTGGACCAAACTCATTCAGGAGGGGGTGCGGCCATGGGAGAACCCGTGGGGAGCGCCGCAGTTCGGATCGACCTTCTTCATGATCACAGTGTTCCACGGTACTCACGTCACATTTGGGGTGATCTTCTTGATCATCGTTGCCCGCAAGGTCTGGCGCGGCGATTTTGAGACCGGACGACGAGGTTTCTTTACGAGCCGCAGCGGCAACTACGCGATTGTCGAGATCACGGGCCTATACTGGCACTTCGTTGATCTCGTGTGGGTCTTCATCTTTGCATTTTTCTACTTGTGGTGAGGCATTCATGGCTCACGCAGCTGATGCTTCGGTGCCGAGCGGACACGCACCGGCCGCCGTTCACGATTACGCACAGCAGCACCCGAGCAAGCTCTACCTCGTGGTCCGGGGCTGGCTCTTCGTGCTGAGCACGTTTTCCTATCTCGTGGACTACTTTCAACTTCAAGGCTACTCGCGGTGGGCGTTGATCCTGCTTTCATGTTCCTCAAAGCAGGGCTCATCATTGCTGTCTTCATGCACATGGCTTGGGAGCGGCTTGCCCTGATCTACGCGATCCTGCTGCCGCCAGCCGTAGTCTTGGTGTTCCTCGGTAACATGATTTTTGAAGCGAAATATACGCTTCTCACGCGCATGGTGTTCATCGCCACCGGCTCGTAAGTGAATGCCGACCGGATCCGATCCGGTCGGCATGGAGACACCTTGAATTGCAAAGCTTAGGTGGCCCTGCTGGACGGGTTCATCTCACCTGATGGCGTGACCGTCCTTCGATAGAGATGCCAACTTGCGTGGCCGAGCACCGGCATCACGACGGCAAGGCCCACGAGCAGCGGCGCGGAACCGAGCATCAGCAGGACCGCGACGATGAGGGCCCAAAGCGCCATCGGGCGGGGATTGGTCATAACAGCGCGGAGCGAAGTCTGGACCGCACAGGTCGCGCCGACGTCGCGGTCGAGCAGCAACGGGAACGAGACGACCCCAATGCTAAAGGCCGCGAGAGCAAAGAAGAAGCCGATCGCATGTCCCAGAACGATCATCGTCCATCCACGGGGAGTGGTGATGACCTCGTAGAGGAAGCCTGTATAGGATTCCGGTACCATTCCGCCGTAGAGCGACCAGTACAGGGCTTGCGCGGCCAAGAGCCAGGCGACAAAGATGACCATTAGAATGACGCCGAGCGCGATGATCGCAGGAAGCGACGGTGAGCGGAACACGTCGAATGCGTGTGCTAGGGAGGTGTCGAGCCCAAGCTCTCGACGGCGGCTCAGTTCATAGAGGCCGATAGCCGCAACCGGTCCGACCAGCGCGAAGCCAGAAACTAGAGGAAACAAAAGTGGGAGAGCATTGCTGGTAAATGTCAGGGCGCCAAGTCCTAAGCCGAAAAGCGGATAGATCAATCCGAGGAAGGCGAGGTGCGTTGGCATAGCCATAAAGTCATCGATCCCTTTTCTCAGGGCCTCCTTGATGTCAGAGAGCCCAATTGACCTCACCGGCACATGCGCCGGCATCGCTTCAGGACCCGTCAGTACGTGGAAATTTGCCATGGTCGATCCTCCAGAGCCAAGCCCAGGCCGGTCGCGCAAAGGGATGCCATGCGCAATTTGGTGTAGCCACGCAGTCGCGACGTCCACCCTGCGAAGAGCATACGCCCTTTAGCCAGGGTTGTCGCGGTGGATGACCGCACTTAGCTGAAGCTTAGATGATCGCGCCGCTCAGCAAGAGGAGGCAACCGAGTACAATTAACGTAATACCAGTCCAGTTTGCCTTTAGGGAGAGACCACCGCTCGGTTTGCGAGGCTCAAGTGTGTGGTTTGCTGAGACTTGGCCATGTCCCCTAGCCTCGCTCAATCGGCCTCGAAAGAGGACCTTCGCTGCTGTGAGCAGCACTCCCCCGAGAATAAGCAGTGCGCCGAACCAGATCAGTCCCACACTCAGCTGCATCGGGGCACTCCGAGTGAAACCACCTATGATAGGCTTGGATCAACTGTACCGCAGAAATGATCACAAGTCATGTGAATTGCCGCAGGTGCAGTTCATAGCACAGTTAACTTGAGGAGCCAACATTCCTGGCATTAGTCCCAGGTGCTTGTACCCACGGCAATGTGCCCATAAGATTAAGTAGCAGTATAGGCGTGCAGCTTGCTATATAAAACTGCGGTATAACACCTTGCACGCCTGTCCTCCGGGATATAGTGCCCTGCCGTCCTGTGCCGGGTTTGCGGGTTTTGCCGGGAGCGCACTCAGCGACACAGTGTGCGTGCTGTCACGCCGTGGTTGTCGACAATAACATGCAGAGGGGAGAATGGAGGCACAAGCTGCTCAATGGTATCTTGCTAAACACGGGAAACCCCGCCGGTGAGGCGTCCAAGTGCCTGCACCACGACAAGAGGCGGCTGAGGTGATCAGCCGCCTCCAGAAGGGGTTGAAAGCGAAACGTTGCCGCTCTCCCGCTTTAGACTCAGCGCCTGATCTCCTGCTTGAGCTGGTCGTCGCGCTTCGACGCCTCCGCCTTTGAGCTAATCCAGCCCACATGACGCCGCCGTTGTCTACCGTCAGCGGCGGCTCGACGTAGCGGGCTGGAGGGGTATCTGCGACCGTGGGTCGGATAAGGGGGAGGCGGACCGTGATCGATAGTGACACCCTAGCTCGCCTAGCAGGGTGTTGAAAAAGGCGCTCGCGGTTTGGCC
>JAESFH010000369.1_pt1 | contig 10917 bp, 7 predicted proteins | sample 9269381 | NCBI WGS metagenome assembly JAESFH01 (sample SAMN14504062, study PRJNA617094) | algae metagenome | isolation source: Aphanothece sp. CMT-3BRIN-NPC111 and co-occurring heterotrophs from well... | place: USA: Clark Mountains Wilderness, California | collected 2010-04-18
ACCGGAGCTTATGCCTGTCGAGGGCCTCTCGCTCGCCTTCTGGGATCGAACCTCGGACCCACCGGAGAAGAGCTCTCGCGCAGGGCGGGCGAACGCCCGTGACATGCGATTCGCGCGCGGTCCGGCTCCCGCGAGGATGCCCGCGCCTTTCTGGTCAGCATAGGGATCAAGCCATGAGCGTGATGTCATACAAGGGCTACAAGGCGCGCGTCGCGTTCGATGCCGAGGACGAGATCTTCGTCGGGCACCTGGCCGGCATCAATGACGTGGTGGGCTTTGGCGACCCTGCGCAACTGGGAGCAGGGGCGGCCGGATCCGGCAGCCCAGCCGCTTCTGCTGATCGTGGCCCGCAGCCCAGACGCGGCCCTGGCGGCCCTCGCTGCCTTAAGGATCCCGACCCTTTGAGGAAGGCGGCGACATGCGGCGCTGCGATGGCGGGTTCCTGAACGCAGCTGTTGCGAGCGCTGGCGTCGAGTTCGCCCCGAGAATGGCGGTGGCGCCAGCATCCGCCTCCCTGATTGCCATCAGGGAGGCCTCGTTATTGACCCAGTGTCGCGATCCCCGCGGTCACAGGCCTGCCGTCTCTCATCGAACTTAGAAGACGAAGAAGTCGCTGTTGGTCAGCGTCAGATTCGCGGTCAACGTCGCAAACTGCGTCTGCCCGCCCTCCGCATTGCCATTCGTGTCATAGATGAGGGCCCCCGTGCTTTGATTGTACAAAATGCGATCCTCGGCATCGGCGACTTCACTGCCACCGATCACGAAGAAGGCATCGGCATCAAGCACACCTGTTCCCAGGTCAGTGAAAATCGCGTTGTCCAGCCTGACAGTGTCGTCGACAGCTCGGAAGTCAGTGATCGTGTCGACGTTGGTTGCGGCATTCAAGACCGTGTTGAACACGAAACCATCTCGGCCCTTGCCACCGGTGAGCGTGTCGGACCCAAAGAGGCCATTCAGGATATCGTTGCCGAGGTCACCCTGAAGGGTGTTCGCGCCGCCGTTCCCAATCAGCGTATCACCCAGCTTGGACCCGATCAGCCCTTCAATAGAGGTGTAGGTGTCACCGGCGGCATCGCCGGTGTTTGAGCCCGGGGCCGCCAAACTCGCCGTCACGCCCACCGTGATGTCATCGACCTGGTAGCTTGCGAAGTCGAAGCTCCCGCCTCCATTGAGGACGTCGGCTCCGTCACCCCCGATGAGGTAGTTTCGGCCCGCATTCCCGGTGAGATTGTCCGCAAAGTCGCTGCCTTGTAGGCCCTCAATGAGGGTATAGGTATCGCCGGCGGCGTCCCCTGTGTTGCTCGACGGGGTCTCGAGGCTCACGGTCACGCCCACGCTCGAGGACCGGTAGCGTGCGAGATCGGTCCCACCCCCGCCATTCAAGGTGTCCGCGCCACCACTGCCGTCGAGCCGGTTGGCCTGGCCATTGCCGATCAGCGTGTCGGTTAAGGCCGTGCCGACGAGACCCTCGATCGAGACGAAGGTGTCCCCGGCCGCATCGCCGGTGTTACTTGATGGCGTGGCAAGGCTAACCGTGAGACCGACATTCGAGTCCCGGTAATTGGCGTAGTCAAATCCGCCCATTCCGTTGAGCACGTCCGCACCCGCACCACCTCTGAGCTGGTTGACATCGTTGTCGCCAATCAGCGTATCGACGCTCCCCGTGCCCCAGAGATGTTCGATCGATACGTACGTGTCCCCAGCCGCGTCACCTGTGTTCTGGGTCGGGTCGAAGAGGCTCGCAGTCACGCCGGCAAGGGAAAACCGGTAGCTTGCAAAATCGCGTCCGGCGCGACCATCGAGAACATCCGCTCCACCCGCTCCTTCGAGCACGTTGTCCTGATCGTCGCCGAACAGGCGGTCGGCAAACCGCCCGCCGCTGAGGCGCTCAATCGAGATAAAGCTATCTCCCAGAGCCAGGTCTGTGTTCAGGGAGGCGTCGGCCAAGTCCACTGTGATGCCGATTGTCGCATCCCGATAATCAGCGGTATCCTCGCCGGTGCCGCCGTCCAGGACATCTCCCGCCAAGCCGCCGATGAGAATATCGTTCCCGGCACGGCCCAACAGAGTGTCGGGATCAGCGGTTCCTCTCAGTGTGTTATTCGCATTCGTGCCAGTTCTGGTCGCCATCATTTCCCCCTTAAGCTCAAGATTATTCACAATGGGACATCGATTTTATTTGTTGTGTTTATAACGATGATGCAATCATCTACAATGGAAATTATGAATCCACTATCCAACCTTGGTCTGAAACTAGAGAACCTGCGATTGAAATAGCAAGATGCGGCCTCGGAAGCTCGCAAACGGGACCAGCCCGAGTGTTGCGCAACTGGGAACAGGGACAGGTGCGGCCGGATCCGGCAGCTGGATCGCTTCTGCTGATCGTGGCCCGCAACCCAGACGCGGCCCTCGCGGCGTAAGGGTCGCGAGCACTTTGGGGGCGGCCCCCAGGGACGTGGCATTCAAATGCTCTTCGACCTCGCCTTAGGTCCCAGGCATCGAGTTCATCCCGGAGAACGGCGGCGGAGCCGGCATGCGCCTCATAAAGCCAAGCAAAATGTAAGGTGATCTGGGCGATGCATCCGCTGCCCACTCATCCCCTCGGTCTATAAACAAAGGGCCGGCGAAACATGCCGCCCGCATGATGTGGGTTGAAGCCACGAAGCGACACGACATTCCTGCCTGGCTTGAGCTTGCCAGAAATGTCGACATCCCAATCAAAGTGGTAATCTTGCTCCCACCACGGCACATCGTAATCGCGCCTGGCGATCAGCTCGCCATTGATGTAGAGCCAGGCCTCATTGAAGAGCCCTGGAAACATTAGGTTAAGGCGGCCGCGCGCCTGCTCCTCAGTCAGTTCCACTGGCGTCTGATACCAATATGTGCCGACCGGGCTCTGGCCGTCTTCAGCAAGGATGCCCTGAGCCTGAAGGTAGAGATCGGTTCGAACGTTGCGCCATCCGCTCGTTGCCGTCGGATCCTCCAGAGCAATTGTCCCGTCCGCTGGCCGGTCGCCCTCACTGCCGCGGTGGACCCAATTCTTCGGGAGCGGTGCCGAGACACGGAAGGACCAATCAAGGGGGAGGGGAGCCACAAGCTCACCGCGCGTGCCATCCGTGAGCGCGCGGAGGTCCCTCATCTGTTGAACCTCACCCGGAAACCAGGCCGGTCCGGCCTCGCCGATTGTCTTGTAGGTCGTGAAAGTCGGGTTCATGGCGGTCAGCTCCTCGCGTGCAGCAAGCGCGTGGTCGCCGGCCGCTGCAGCCGCGCTGTAGTTGCCGTCGCGGGCCCCATGCGTGACCATAGCCACGTAATTCGCGATGACATCGAAGCTCAATCGCGTGAACCGCATCCGCTCCAAGAGAAGCTGCTCGTTGCGGCTGAGATTGCCCCGATTCCGGAGGGGCGCAACCGACGCTTCAGCGGACGCGAGATGTCCTCTGAGCTCCGCAACCAGCTCCGGTGTGTAGATCGCCGGCGCTGCAAAGTACTCATGCTCGGTGACAATGGTGTTCTTCCACGCGTCGAAGATGGCGCCCCAATAGGCGGCCATCGGACCCGCGGCGGGGCCGTAGAATGATGGATAGAACTCAGCGAGCAAGTGGTCGACATCCTGATCCGGGTTCCACATCAGCTGCCCCCGGAAGAACAGGTTCAAGAACGTTGTCGCGGTCGCACCGCGGCTCTCGGTTCCGATCCCAAGGATCCCCGCGGCCCGGTAGTGCTTGACGTCTTCCGCAAACACGTGATGCGAGGGGTTCGGCAGGTCCCGCCACACCAGCATCCCCTGGTCGTAATCGTAGATGGCGAGCCGCCCCTTCATGAGCGTGGCCCAGCGCTCCATCATGGCCTTGTACTCCTGGCGGGGAGGCGAGCGGGGATCGGTCATGGTGTGGTTCGGGTCGATGTCGATCGGGGCGATCCACATCACCACGTTGGGCTCGACCTCAGTGACAATCTGCGGCGGCAGCGTCACATTGGAATAGGCCATGCCCCCGATCTTCGCCTTGCTAGTAGGATGTTTCGTCCGCAGGATGTGACCCACATTGTTGTAGAAGGTCATCATCGCATCGGTGAGCGAGGGGAACAGCATGTACTTGTCGTATTCAACAATGAACGGGATGTCGGCGCGGTGGGGGACCTGCGTCGTGTCCTCGATGGCGAGCGAGATGTCCTTGCCGGCCGCGTAGTGGCTCTCGATCTGCTGCGCGACGTGCTCGGCCAACGCCGGGTCAGTGAAGGGAAGGCTGTCGGGGCTGTCTCCTGTGCGAGGAAACGTCTTGGTGTATTGGCCGAGCGCGTGGCCCATCCCGACCATGCTGGTCTCGGTCATGAAGTTGCGACGCCGGAACTCCGTTGCTCCCGTTTGATCGCCGTTCCAGGAGAGCCAGTAGTGGCGGATCTCGAACGGCGGCGCGTAGGCGTGGTCGAGGTTCCCCACCGTCAGGTCCCGGTGTTCCGGGATCACCTCTCCAAAGTCAGTCGGCAGGTACCAGCGACAGCCCCAGTGCTGCAGAAGCCAGGAGGCCGCAAAGTAGTGCGAATCATCGTTGCTGCCGGCGAGATAGATACGGTTGCCTGATCGCTGGGCCACGATGGCATCCGCCCGAATCAGCGGGTCCTTCTTGGCAACCTGCTCGAGGCGTGACCCGAGGCTCGGCTCCGCCTCGAGCGCTGCCCGCCCGACGAAGATCACAGGGGTCGTTCCGCTGGGCGGAGTTGACACAACCGGCACGGACGCCCCGCTCATCCGCGCGATGTATTTCTGGAGGTCCTCTGCCGCACGGCGCTCCCACGGGCCTGCGGTTTCCGCCACGATAATGGTGGCCTGTGGTGCGCCATCGGCGACAATCCTCAGGTCGTCACTTTCGGCGGATTGGGCCCGTCCTGCCACTGAGGTGAGCACCAGCAGACCAATGATCAGAGAAAGGACCAGCCGGTGTCCTCGGACGGCTTGAGAGATCCAGAGTGGCATCGACACACCTTTCTCAATGCTGGCGGCAACTCCTCGGCAAAGGCCTAGGTATGATTCGTGGCGGAGCAAAGGCCTGTGGTCGGGCGGGCGGATCTCCCAGCCACCTGACCTCCGTCCTGGTCAGTGAATAGGCCTAGGCTGATAGTTATAAACCTAAGGTCGTATCAGCGTAGCCAGAGCGAGCCTGCTACGCGCCAGACCACAGGTGCGCAGTGGGATTAGGATCCCCGCGCAGCCACCCGCACGCATCTCGCGGATGACAAATTTGATTTATGGCTAAGTTAATAGCAAGGGGGCAAGACATGGCTGTTATCAAGGGGACCAAAAACGCAGACAAGTTGTCCGGCAAGGACTACATCATCGAGAATTTCATCTATGGCCTCAAGGGCAACGACGAGCTCAATGGTGGATACGAAGCCGACAATTTCATCTGGGGCGGAATTGGTAATGATACGCTCCAAGGCGGTGGACTGCGTGATATTTTGCGTGGGGGAGCGGGCGACGATCTCCTGATTGCCTACAGCAGCAGCGACGCTCGCCTGTACGGCGGATTGGGCAATGACGACTTGATAGCAAACGGTCGCGGCGCCTTCCTGGACGGCGGCCCCGGTGCTGACCGAATGAGAGGCAGTTCGGGATGCGACACATACGTCGTCGATAACATCCATGATGTAGTTGATGATAGGTATGAATACGATGGGGACACTGTGCAATCATGGATCAACTACACACTTGGATCCAATATTGATGATTTGATCCTTTTGGGCGGAAAGCGTCTTTCAGGAACCGGAAATAAAATCGACAATGTTATTGTTGGTAATTCAGGGGCGAACACGCTAGTCGGACTGGCTGGAGACGACCGCCTAACCGGCGGGGATGGTCGGGACGTCCTAACTGGAGGTGTGGGAGCCGATATCCTAAAAGGAGGAGCAGGAGCAGACAGGTTTGACTTTAATTCGCTCAGAGAGGCCAAGTACGACCCTTCGATTTATTGGGTCTATCAAGGCGATGTTGTTTATTTCTCACATGCCGATCAGGACAAAATCGATCTAAGCGACATTGATGCAGACACCAGCCTTTCCGGTGAACAGGATTTTGCCTGGGTGAATCAGGACCAGCTGAGTGCTGATTTCACGGGCGAGGCCGGACAACTCCGCCTCGGGAAGCGCATTCTACAGGGGGACGTAGACGGAGACGGCAAGGCCGACTTCGGGATCAAGATCATGGGCGATCTTACGCCAGCGGACGTAATCCTATAGAGGCGCTCATCCGCGGGGCAGGCGTGTCACCATCCCTGAACCACAACCCGGAAGCCCGATAGGCTGAAGGCGGGACCCTGCGCGTCGGCTTCGTCTCAGCAGGGTTTTCCCCGTCAATCGGACTCTGGTCCGATGACATCAGCGGCCGCTGCTGTATAGCATCAGATTCGGATCGGAAGCCTGTCTCTGGCTCCCGATCCGATCTGCCTGAGACCTCCGACCCCGCTTCGGCGGGGTTTCTTTTTAGTGGGCCGGTAACTCTCTGTTAACCATCGCCGGCTGATCCTCATCGACAGCGAGGATAAGCACACTCAGGCGGGCGAAAGCCCGCTTTTTCTTTACCGCCTTACTGACGTTACGTCAGCTCTTCCAGGTGACCGCGCCTTGGTTCCTACAAGCCAGGGCTCTTGTTCATTCCTTATAATCCGTCACCGGTTTGGCTCCGTCATAACGGCGAAAAAAGCTCTCCGAGCGGTCAAAGAGTTGACGGAAGTGCGGTTCGTACAATTCGACTGGTGGCCGCTTGAGTTCGGTTGGATCCTGTCGATGCGTTGCTTCTCCGCGCGTGATATCAATCGCTGGCTGCGGCCGTGCCTCGAAATCCATGCAGTGCCCCGAGAAAGTTGTTGCTCTTGTGGACTTGGATAGCACAGCGACCAGCAGAGGCTGTTTCAATATTGCAACGGAGAGCGCTCTAAATAGCCAGGCTTTGGATGAGGCGGTCTGCAGCTAAAGCGCTGCCGCCGAGCTGATGCAGGAGTTTGCCCACCGTACGCTCATGGTAGGCGACGCCGTACCGCTCGGCAATGACGCGCTGCAGGTCAACGCGACGCCAGCGCACGACGCCGCGCACGGCCCGATCCGGGACAGTCTCAACAAGATGAGCCAGTTCGGCCTGCTGCTCAGGGGACAAGCGGGGCGGGTTGCCCCTGGACCAGGTATCCTTGAGGCCATCGGAACCTTGCTCGTTGAAGCGGTGAACCCAGTCCCGCAGGGTCTGCCAGTCCATGCCGCCGATCCGAGCGGCCTCGGCCCTGTTCATCCCGTCCAGCACTGCGGCTAGAGGGAGCAGACGTCGGCTCTGGTGGGGGGTCTTCGTGGCGGCTGCCATCCGCCGAAGCTCATGGGCTGAGTAGTCCGTCCTCAACTTCACCGCTGCTGGTATGGTGCAGGTCCTCCCCACACCAAGGAATCCGCTCAGTGTGCGGGAGGGAAGACCTATGAGTCAGACACAACGCCCTTTGATATTAATCAGTCGATTTCCGAAGCAGTCTCAGTTACTTGACCCGGAAGCATGGTGGGTCCCATTTCGTCGCTGACCCACAGCTCGGGGCCCTTGGCGGCGCTTGCCTGCCGATGGTTCAGGTGCGGAGAGCGTTACACACCCGCGACCACTCCGCAGGTTTTTTCCTGTTGGACAGGGCAGCCAGCACCTGCAGCGGTGAGGCTGCCCCTCCAAGCATCTAAGACGTTGAACTAGTTAGAAGTCCTGATTGCCGCGTCGAAGGATGGAGCCTGGACGTTGGGTCGTCGGCGTTGTGGTCGTGCTGGCGGGGGTGTTCCGCTGCGACTCAGTCAGCATATCCCGTGTCGCTTTGGCTGCGGCCATCGTCTTTTCGCTCAAGCCAACAACAACCCAGGCTTCGCGTTCCTTATCGTCATAGCCATTTTCCAGAACAACCACGCCACTCAGCGTTCCCGAGGCAAAGGACGACGAGAGTTCAGTCAGACTCTCGCCGATCGTCCGCTGGTCCACCGTCGAGAGGCTCTCGGCGTTCCCAGTCTTCTCCTGCGTGCTCTTCGAGATCGTGTTTTGGAATTCGTTGACAATCCGTCCGCTCGCGACCTCCTGCTGCAAGAAGCGCACGATCGAACCTTTGGCCTTCTCCTCAGCAATGATCATCGCGGTATGAATGCCCCGCTTATCCGCAATCGCGACGGGGTGGCTGTACTTGGAGAAGATCCGCTTAACCGTTCCGTTCGGATTGAACTCCAACGTAGCGCCGTTGATGCCGGCCTGCCACGTCGTCGTCCCGTCCGCTTGCCTTTCAATCGACTGCGCTCCAGCCGGTCCCATCACGGCAAGGCTCAAGCCTGCAGCGCCGGCGAGTAGTGTCCACGCTCTCACATAATCCTCCCTCAGGGTGTGTCCTTGTCGATGCGGGCCCGCACCGAGCTAATCCGCGAGATCACGGAATTCGATAGGCGTAAGTTCAGGTACCCGCGGATCTTGCTCCCCTTGGGTGGGAAGACCATCACATCCCCGAAGCCCACGCCGGTGTTGCGTGTTCCGGTGTCAAAGAACGGGCTTTGCGACGCAGCGCAGTAATTGAAGAAAGTTCTCTCGTCGCGCTGAGGCTCTCGTTGGGAACTCGTTAATGCAAGCACCGGATAGTTCCGGAACGGCATCCTTGACGCGTAGACGACGGTGTTGTCGGCTCCGACGAGTTCCACCACAAGACGGAGCTTCTTTGCCTTCTCTGCGAAATGGAGGCACGGCCGGCCGGGCTGGCAAACCTCTCCATAGGGCGAGGAGTCATCCACGAACGTGCGCCCGAGGCACTCGGCCATGACACCGTCCGGCGTCTCGTACGACGGGAAGCAGGCCGCAACGCCGTGTTGCTGTCCTGACGGTCGCTCGCTGAGGAAATTCGCCCGGTTGCTGCTCATGTCCCGCACGCTGCGTTCTATATTGAGGACCGGGAACCCGCATTCATCTGTGTTTGGCCGCTCAGTCGCCACTCTGATGAGAACGCTCGCCCGCTTTTGCGCAAACAAGTCGAACTTCGTGCGCCATTCTCGGGCGGCCTCATCGTTGACGTTATAGGTGAGGGGGATCCGAAGCCAGGCTTCATCCGGCGAGGACGGGAGTTTAGGGTCGACTTGGGGCGTGCCGACCCCGATCTTCATCAGAGCATCCGCCCGATCGATGAGATCCGCGTAGAGCTCTATGGCGCCTGCCTTCTCTTGGCTCAGCGTTTCGACCGTACTCGCCGCCGTCGCCGTGTCGAAGCGGACTGTCGGAACGGCGTTCTCCTGGAGAACCTTCAGAAGAGGCGCGACCGAGACGCTGACCCTTGCAGCCACCTCGAACACACCGTCCTTCTGCTCAGTCCGAACCACATCCATTCTAGACACGTAGGCATTGGTGTAGGAGATGAGCTTCTCGTTGACGACCTCTGAAACCTTGGCGTCCGAAACGTTGAGTTCGATCCGCCTCCGGTTGTCGACGAAAATGCCGACGACCTGCTGAATGGCCAGCCGGGCGGCGTCCTTGCGGGCTGCGTCCGCGCTGTCACCAGTGCCCTTAACCTCAACCGTCCTCACGCCGCTGTCCGCGGACTGTGCGCGTGATCCGAGCGGGCTTGTCACGACGGCGGTTTCGGAATCGGAGAACTCCGACTCTGGCGCACGCGCCTGTGAACTGGCACCCGGGCGCTGGGGCGCATACGGTGTCGGCGCGGCGCGCGCGGGAGCCTCGAACTGATCCAGGTCTGGCTCGGGTGACACGCCTGCAGGTGGCCGGCGCCCGGACGGGGACGGGATCGGCATAGGCATAGGCATAGGTTGGCCTCTCGTCACCCCGTTGAGCATGCCCATGATCATACCAGGCAGGACCTCCCGCGGATCACCCGACGCGAAGGGGTTTGGGCCGAAAGCCGGTCCGCCACTGGGCGGCGTCTGCACAGGCCTGCGTGCCTCCGCGACAGGCCGTTGACGCAACAGTGCGGTGCGCTGCTGCTGATCGAGAAAGTCGGCCGGCGGCTGCCCCAATGTTTGTCTGTAGGCCCGGATGGCCTGGCGCGTTCCCGCCCCAAAGACGCCGTCGGGTGAGCCGGCCATGAACCCGAGTTCGATGAGGCGCGATTGGAGAGCCATCAACGCCTCTGGCCGGAGCGACGCTTCGGCAAGTGCGTCGCCCGTCAGAGAACTCCGGTAGCTCGCCGCCCTCGCCTGGTATTTCTGCGTGACGCACGCCCCGGCCCGCGGCGTCACAGACCCGGAGGCTAGTCCGCATTCCACCTCGACAGACCTCATCCAGCTCACGTGACCGTCACGGAGTTGCGTGCGGTTGGGACCCTCAACACTGAAGTATGCGGCCCAGTACGACGAACTCAGCGCCCAGTCCGCGTCCCAGGTCGAGGGTTCACGACAGATGACGTGGGAAAGGGGTGATTGCGCACGCGCGCAGTCGAAAGTTGGACCGGATACCGTTTGAGCATGTGTCGCTTGGTTTCCGATGCCCATAGCCACAGCCGCGCCGACCACGGCTGCTCCAATCTTAGTCAACACGTGAATGCCACCTTATTTGGTTCGGGCTGCGGGGAGGCTAGGCGAGATAAACAGATTTGACGAGTGCTTTGGCGACCATGTTTTAGACCCTGGTTAAGGGCGGCTCTCTGCTCCTGAAGTCACGGTTTGTTGTCAGAGACGGCTGAAGGCTAGCCTGTGACTGGCCCGCAGCCGCGAGCACAGATCAGGTTCTGTCAGGCACAGGTCTGGAGGGTGGTCCATGACACTCTGGATGGCCTCTCACTGACGATCCGCGATCCCCTGCCTAAGTAGGTTGCCAAAAGTTCTGCAACATGTTTGCTAACCAGAAGTGTTTGGATGCCAGACCGGCTTTACGACGTGCCTGTTGCGGCGTCAGCGCCAGAACCCAAGCCGCGGCATCGGCGGCGA
>JAESFH010000370.1_pt1 | contig 10886 bp, 14 predicted proteins | sample 9269381 | NCBI WGS metagenome assembly JAESFH01 (sample SAMN14504062, study PRJNA617094) | algae metagenome | isolation source: Aphanothece sp. CMT-3BRIN-NPC111 and co-occurring heterotrophs from well... | place: USA: Clark Mountains Wilderness, California | collected 2010-04-18
TTTTGCCCCTGGTACGTTGACGAGAATAGTAGTGACAGCCTCAGCTGGCTGAATACGCTTATGAGCGTTCAGCGTCGAGGCGGGGTATGTCCCGTAAAGCGGCTTCTACGAACTTCGGCCCTCATGCGCCGACACGCTCCAAGATGCGCTTGACCTGGGTGGCCCACCACCGATCCGCGCCACGCGGCGTCTTGATCTTGCCGGTGAGCATGTCGGCCAGATCCTTGTAGGTGACGATCCCCTTCGCCTGCCACTTGCGGATCTCGCCGATCACCGTCCCGGCATAGGCGTCCGCCTTCCGCTTTGCGCCCGCGTTGGCCTTTGCGGTCTGCTCCTCGGTCCCGTTCCTCGGGTTGCCGAGCCGAACCTCCTGGCCCGTCTTGGTCACCCCGCGCTGCTTCAGAGCGACGAGCCCCTCACGGGTTCGGCTTGAGATCAGCTTGCGCTCCCGCTGGGCCATGGCCGCGAAGATGTGGGCGGTGAACTCGTCCATCTCCGGCATGTCGGCACAGACGAACGACACGCCGCTCTTCTGGAGGCCGGTGATGAAGTGAACGTCGCGGGAGAGCCTGTCCAACTTGGCGACCACGAGCCGAGCCCCGCTGCGCCGGCACTGGTCGATGGCTCGCGCCAGGGCCGGGCGGGCGTCGTTCTTACCCGACTCGTGCTCCTCGAACTCACCGACGAGCTTCCAGTCGCCGCCGTTGAGGAACCGGGCCACGGCCTCACGCTGCGCCTCGATCCCGAGCGACTGCTTCGCGGTCGAGGTCCGATAGTAGGCCACGAAGCTCCCGGTCGCCATGACGCTCCCCCTGTCCCAGCCCTGGTCTGGCACGCTGTCTGGTGCCCTTTACAATCTCCAACGACCGTTGGAATTTGTAAAGGGCTCTTCGACCTCAACTAGGCTCAGCACCCAGCCCGAGCCGACCTAGAGGTTGACGAGATGATGCAAGGGAAGGAGCATCCCTGGGGGGCACCACAAGGATGGTCGTCATGGAAGGTTTTGATCACCTCCTGAACTGGAAGCTCAAGCGCGGCTCGCATGACCTCCCTGGTCCAGATGGTGGAACCTGTATCAACGAGGCCGCCCTGGTTGCGGCTGGTTTCGAGTACAGAGCGATCTACGCAGCCGAGCACATGCCGGAGTGCTTCTCTCGCCCAATCTGCCGGCTTGCGATGTGGCTCAACGACCACGCTGATGACAAAGAGCGACAGCGGCTGCTGCCTTATGTGACCCGCCTCGCTTGTGCGGACACACCGGAGATCGAGCTGAAACGGAAAGCATATATCAGGCAGCACGGGTGTAGCTGGCTGTGGTGTAGCTGGCTGTTCGGCCCCACCTTTGAGACGGGCCTTCAGGTGCTTGAAGGAGCACTGGCGATTGGCCGGCAGGCTGATCTGTTCGGACCGGACGAAGTCCAAATCAGGATGGATGCGGTAAGGGCAGACTCGCCACTTCTCTCGGAAAAGCCCTTCTTCTCAAAGGTGAAGAGCTGGATGACCTAAAAGAAGATCGAGCCCGCCGCTTAACTCGCCTGAATGGCTGGAGCACACCTTCAGTGCTTAGAGTTATCGTACAAGCATCTCCGGCTACAGAATGCTTCATTTGAGCAATCCATAGCGGAGCAAAGACAGATTTTAAGGACTGACGGGGTGGCGAGCTAGTCGCCCCCATTTCTGAAAAGCCCAGTAGAACAAGGGCCAGACCAAACAGGCAATCGTAATGGCGGCGAGAACCGCAGAGACGGGCCGTTCGAAGAAGGGCAGAATGCTCCCGTCCGACTTGATCAGGGACGTGACGAAACTCTGCTCTACCATGGCGCCCATCACAACCCCGAGCACGAGGGCCGCCACCGGATAACCGTTTCTTTCCATGACGTAGCCGATAAACCCAAAGGCTGCCACCACAACGACAGAGAAGAGGTTGTTACCCGTGGCGAAGGCGCCCACCGCAGCACAAACGATGATGATCGGCAACACAGACGCGCGTGGCGCCCGCAGGATCGTCGAGGCGACCCGGATCATTATGATCCCCAACGGGATCATAATGATGTTGGAGATCATGAAGATGATGTAGAGCGCGTACATGCTCGGCGCGTTCTCGGTGAATAGCGTCGGGCCGGGGTTGAGCCCTTTCATGTAGAGCACACCGATAGCAATAGCCGTTATCGTATCGCCCGGTATCCCGAACAGGAGCGAGGGCACCCACCCGCTAGCGAGGCTCGCGTTGTTACTGGCGCCTGCTTCGACAAGACCCTCGACATGGCCGGTGCCGAACTTCTCAGGCTCCTTTGAGAAGCGTTTCGACAGGGCGTAACTCACCCAGGCGGCCATATCGGCTCCCGCGCCCGGCAGAACCCCAATGATGATGCCCACAATGTTGCCGCGAGTCATCTGGCGCCAGTACTTCTTCGTCAGGGCGATTTGCCCTGCGAGGATGCTTCCGAACCGGCGTCGGGGTATAGGCGGAGGCTCAGGTATTGTCATCGCTCGCATGACCTCGGCGACCGCGAACACGCCGACCAGCGCCGGCACCACCTCTATGCCGCCGTATAGGTCCGTGAGGCCAAACGTGAACCGGGGGGTGCCCGCAGGGTTCTCGATGCCGATGCAGGAAATCAGGAGCCCGAGCAGCATACTGGCAATCGCCTTCACAGGCGACGAACGGGCAACAAGCGTCGCGCACATGAGCCCCAACAGCGCCAGCCAGAAGTATTCGTATGTCGAGAAATTCAACGCAAACTCGGCGAGCGGCTCCGCTAATGCAACCAGAGAGATCGTTCCCACAATGCCGCCGAGCGCGCTGAACCAGAGACCTGCGCCAAGCGCGAGTTCGGCCTGCCCCTTGCGAGTCATCGCATACGCTTCATCGGTGTAGGCCGCAGAGGCTGGTGTGCCGGGAATGCGCAAGAGGCATCCCGGAATGTCGCCCGAGAAGATCGCCATCGCAGAGGCCGAGATGATCGTTGCGACAGCCGCGATTGGGGAGAGATAGAAAGTGATAGGCACCAGCAGCGCCGTGGCCATGGTGGCGGAGAGCCCAGGCAGGCAGCCGATGACAAGGCCGTACACCGAAGCGGCGAGGATCGCGATGAGAACATCAGGGGCTGCGACAAGCCGGGAGGCTTCAATGAAGGTATTCATGTTCACCACGGCATAGGAATGAGGCCCGCAGGCAGAGGCACACGAAGGAGTTTGTAAAAGATCAGGTGGATCACCGGGGGGCCAATGAGGGCCATCGGCAGGGCCAGCCGCAGGCGTGCCCCGAAGGCGAAGGCCGCGACCAGGATCATCGTGAAGGCCGTGAGGAAGAAACCCAGGACCTCAACCGCCAAAGCATAGAAGATGAGAGAGGCTGGTGGCAGGAGGACGCGCAGCCATGAGAGCCTGCCCGACCCAGCATCTGGGGGAGGCTGATCAGAGTGGGCGGCGAGATCAGCCTCGGCTTCTTCCTCGAAGTGGCTCCCGACGCCAAACGCAATCAATAACCCGCATAGGCAGAGCCCGACGCCCACCACAAGGGGAAAGACATTAGGTCCGATCTGCTGCCCGGGGACTGGGGGAAGCCGCGAACCTGCAAAGGCCGCGGCAGCACCGAGAACGAGGAGGAAGAGACCGGTTGAACGGTCACTTAGGTGCATAGGGGGCAGACCTCACAGGTACGTTGTTCAGAAGACTGCATTCAGCAGCAGACTTCACCCACCTGCAAGGCTGATCAGTCTCAAAGGCTTAAACTTCGCTCAGCAAGTCACCCAGAGCTACACACCCTGGTTGAGGGGGCGGGGCTCCTCTCCTACCCTCCTGCAGGAGAGGAGCCTGACAATATCGCACAGGAGTAAGCGCGCAACGCTGCTGCGCCCTTCATGACAAAAGCCAAGCGGGGCGCCATGTGCTGACAGTCGAGGAAAGAGCAGGACTTAAGACCGACGCGCCTCAAACCTACCGCGGAACGTCCGGCCCTTTCGGCTGGAAGTCCGTCATGTCGAGATGGACCACGATCCGCTTCGACCCGCAGGCGGAGCATCGCACCCGCAGGGCTATGTCCGGGATCGCGAGCGCGTCGGGGAAGCGGTCGAGCGGCACCACAGCGTAGTGCCCGCACGGGTCACAGAACGCAGTCACGGCCCTGATGCCCATCGCCCTGGTGCTCGCCACGGTGGCGGGTGGGATTTCGTGGCCGTCCTTGTCGTAAGCGCGCCGCGGATTCGGGCCTGGTTCGTTTATCGCCATCGTTCCCGCCCCTCGGCCCTGCCGAAAACCTTCAGAGTCTTTGGCGTCGAGCGCAAGGTCCCTTTAACCCGCCGTGGCCTATCGTTTCTTGAGGTCTAGGGCTGCGTTGCGTACCGGCCCTCTCTCATAAGCCCCGCCGGTTGCTCAGGCCGCGCGGGGCTTTCCTATCTGGCCTCACAGATCCCGGTACCCACGCCGCCGCTTGGCTGCGGCCAACCGCTCCAGCGCCTCGACGGCCTCCGCTTCGGTCGGGAAGTCCTGGGCGAGTTCGCGCCCCTGCATGGCGCCGATGCGGCCCCAGTGGCGCACGAGGCGCACGGTCCCGAACAGGTCGCGCTCGATCATGAGGCTGTAGTATCGCGCCATCCCGTGCTCCGGGTCGATCCGGCGGAGCATCACGGTACGCTGGATGGGTGAGAGAGGGTCGGGCATCGCATCAGGATCCCGTTTCGCGCCATCTCACCCGACCCTCGGCTTGCCGAAAACCTTTCTGGGCGTTCGGTGTCGAGCGCGATTCAGACAGGTTTCTAATATCCGTATTGCGTGCTGGTTCTTTCTTGGACCCCTCCCCCCTTCGCCGCATCCGCAGCCATGCGAGCCACGCAGGGTCCACGATGGTCACGACGTTCGCGTCGTTCCGCCAGCCGGTGAGGCGGCGTTCCTCGATGCGGATCATGCCGAGCCCGTGCGCCTCTTTGAGAGCCCGCTTGACGGTGCTCCTCGTGACGCCGGCCAAGGCCGCGATTTTCTCAATGAAGAGGGAGCAGGAGCCGTGTCGCGCGACCTCCTGGGCGATCACCGCAAGGGCCGCCTGCTCTCCGACCGTGAACCGGGCCGCTATTGCGTGCGGAAACCAGCCCTGAGAAGCCAGAGAGCGCCTTCGCTCGACGGCGGCGGCCGTTCTCGGTCTCGCGCCCACACGCCGCCCAGCGGGCTTCTCTGAGCCTTTGGCGCGCGCATCGGGCGTGGCCTCGATCATCGCCAGCAAGTCAGCCTGCGGGCGTCCAGGGTGCGCCAGCTCGAGCAGGCGCAGTAGGTCAGCTTGGGACATGCGTCTCCCTTCGGGTCCGTTGGACCCGCCACAGGGGCGCGCGCATGGCTCCGCCGTTGCCGAAAGTGACCACTTTCAGCTTGACGAGAGGCCGGGTTTTCGGGGATGTTCGACGTCGCCAAACGTTTCGAATATCCCCGGCCCTGCCGGACATGAGCCCGCCCTAACCAGGCGGGTTTTGTGTTTTTAGGCTTCGAGTCTCCTCAAATCAGCCAAGCTGCATTCGGCCCTTGCGAGCCGGTGAAGTCAACCGAGCGCGGCAGCATGGACGCGCGGGGGCAAATCAGATTAACCATACGGAATGGTCACGCTTGCAGCCCTTGCCCCCTGGATCCCTGTCGCCGTCGCCTTTGCGCTCCTCGCCCGCGTGTTCAGCGAGAGTTAGCTGGCCCGCCTGAACGGCCACCATCCGCGCGGCCTCTCGACCTCAGCAGCTTTAGCGGTGAGCTGCTCGATACGCTCCTGCGCAGTCTGCGCGGCTGCAGCCCAACGATCCCGTTCGGCCTTCAACTCCTCGCTCCGCTGCCGGGCCTCCTCGGCTCTCTGCCTCACGTCCTCCGCGCGCTGCCGCTCCATCTCTCTCAACTCGGCGATGCGCTCGCGCTCGGACGCGAGGAGAGCCTCCAGACCCTCGACGCGCGCAGCCTGCGCCGTCAGCTCGGCGATCACGGTCTGCGCTATCTTGAGATCCGCGCGAACCTCTTTGATCTCGCTGTTTGCGTCGGAGACGCGGGCCTCAAGATAGGAGATCAGAGCGCGAGCATCCCCGGTCGGTCCGAGGTCGGCGACCGGGTGATCGTCCTCCGGTCGTTCGGGGTTCGACCGGTCGGCTGACCGGGGTTCGACCGGCGGTCGCGGCGCTTCCAGAAACTCTATAGGGACGGCGACGCGAGCGCGACCGTCCTCATTCGAGATCACCCGACGCCAACGACGTCGCTTAGCAAGCTGGCGAGCGGCCTCCTCGGATCGCCCGAGGGCATCCGCGAGTTCTGGATACGTGAGCAGCCGGTCGTCCATAGGCGAGCCTCGCAGCCCGGCCGGGGGTCATACAGAGGTTGACCGGAGGTCGGCTACATGGTCGGCCGGGGAACGCACCCTCGGACAGCAATGGTTGACGACAGGTTAATGAGGCGAGGGTAACACGAAAAAGCCCCACCGTGCGGGTCCTGCACAGGCGGGGCTAGTGGATGCAGAGTTGTCGAACAGGAGGCTCGACGTCTCGATCCTTTGCCGATTTGGATGACGTACTGACGACAGCGGTCCGTAGTGAGAGCGCGCCTTCGGCAAGATCGTGCCGCCGAAGAAGCCCCAGCGTAAAGCGCCCGAGAGCGCCCAGCCCAAACCCAAGAAAGCGGGCTAGAAGCAACCCTGCTCAGTCAATGCACCCCTGGCACATGCCGTAGGAGCCGCCCGTTGAGGTATAGCTAAAGAACGGCTGTCCGCAGTGGATGCACTGCCCATCTCCGCGCGGCGCCACATTGCCGATCCCTGCGCGGGCGAGCCGGGCATCACGTTCCTCGCGCCAACCGGACGCCGCCTCTAGCTGGCGTCGCTCCTCTTGGTTGCGCTCGTACTCGTCCCAAGCCAGATCGTATTTGTCCTTTTCCATCCCGGCCTCCTGGCACAGCGATCAGCGGGAGCATCACACCATGGGCTCAACATAAAGTCGATCTTGGGTACGGGAAGTATAATAACGCCAAAGCAAAAGGCCCGGCGCTGTTCGACGGAACGCCGGGCCTTGAGAGGTCCTATCGTTGGGTAAATAGCGGTAGGTCCTAAGACGAGGGGCAGATCCCCGTCATCCGCAATGACACCCTGATTATGGTGCCGAGTAAATTCAGCCGGATGCCATAGATGCCGCTACGAAAAACCCCGCCGTGCAGAGGAGCACGCGGCGGGGTTTCGCTCAAAGTAGGCAGGTGGATTGGAGACACCTGCCTACCAAGCTGGGATCGAGCTTACGCAGCGGCAGGTTAAGCGACCGTTGCCCAATGCGGGAGCCTCAGGCCAAAGTGCGCTCCAGCATCCGCTTGACCTGCATGGCGGACCAGAGCCTGCCCTTGGCTGTCGTCACGCCTCTCGCATTGAGCCCAGCCGCGATCTCCCGCAGTGATGATGCTCCCTCCGCCCGGACCTCTGCTACCACGGGCATCAGCGCCTGCGCCCGCTCCACCGCCTGCGCCTGATACGCCGGAGCCAGCCGCTCCGCCCCATTGCGTCCAAGGCGTGTGCCCCGATCCCGCGCCGCTGCCAGAGCCGCCTTGGTTCGAGCCGAGATCAGCCGCCGCTCCTTCTCGGCCAGCGCCGCGTAGATGTGCAGCATGAACGGGTCCGCCTCTGGCCCTAGCTCGGCGACGATGAACGGCACCCGCTGCGCCATCAGCCCGGCGATGAACGCCACATCGCGCGACAGGCGGTCCAACTTGGCGACCAGCACCGGGCACTTCCGCCGCTTCGCCTCGGACAGCGCCTTCGCCAGCTCAGGCCGCCGCTCCAGGGCATCGGCTCCCTTCCCGGTCTCCACCTCCAGGCGCTCGGCCACGATCTCGTAGCCCTCCGCCTCGCAGAACCGGGTCAGCGCCGCCCGCTGGGCCTCAAGCCCCAGCCCTGACCGCCCTTGCCTCGCCGTGCTGACCCGGATGTAGGCGACGATGGGCTTCATGGGCGTGGCCTCAGGCGGGGTTTGTAACAAGCAAACGTTTGTTTGCCTGTTACAGTGCTCTTCCAACCCCCTGTTCGTCAAGAGTTCTCGGCTCAAGTTTCAAACAGAACGGGACCGACCATTCCACTGTGGATTTTCAAACAGCTCCAGAGACTTAGCTCCCGCCGAGCTGTAGGATCGGACCAGAAACAAACCGGGGACACTTATAGTTAAAGGTAAGAGGGGGCAGATCACAGTGGGGCAGGATGTATCTTAGGCAGTCGTCCAAGGCTCTGAACGCCAAGGAAGTGCGCACTCTGATCGAGGCCGAGTGCTTCGCTGAACGGCGGGGCTACAAGTTTAACGCCACCATCACCATCCACCCGAAGCTGCTCGATAGATATCCGCCTGACCTCGGGCTCTGGGTGATCGAGGTCCTGAACAAGCTGCGGATCTGGTGCACGCGCGACCGAGGCTTCGGCTACTACGCCATCTGGGTCCGCGAGAGCTACGTGGGCGACCGGCGCGAGCATCTCCACATCATGCTCTATGTGCCGGAGCGGGATCGCGCGCGCCTGGAGGACGCACTGAGCCGGTGGCTGGTCGGCAGGGAGGGCGTGTTCAAGATCGGCCAGCCTGAGTACCGCACCAACCGCTACGGCGAACGGGTCAATGCCGGTCTCACCTACATGCTCAAGCAGATGGACAGCAGAGCATGGTACGCCCTCTGTCGTCGGGTTCGCCGCGAGACGAAATGCCGGGAGACCCATGCCCCTGTAGCGCCTGTCATCGGCAAGCGTTGCGGCGTCTCACGATCTCTGAATAAGACCACCCGAGCCACCCTCTGGATGACCGACGCAACGGGTAGTCTGGGTCAGAGGCTGTTTCGGTCGAAGTACCCCAGAGCGGCCGCACGAAATGCTCCAACGCCGGATAGGAAGGTCGGTTAGCGCAGGGGTAGGCGTGCCGCTGGACATGGGGCGGGGATCAAATCTCTGGGCCCGCTCAAAGGGCCTTACCGCAGGGGTCCGCATGCGCAGAATTTTTCCCCCTATGAAAAAAGGGAGGTGCGCACTTTGATTGCCGACCCAGCATCCGTCGCCTCGAAAAGCCTTACGTCGCAAAGGCATGAGCGTTCTACGCACCCAATTACGCAGGTGCGCAGCTTTGATTTCCAGTACGCACCGGCTGGCAACTAGGAACCGGGTGCAAACCAGGGGCGGGGGTCGAAACTCTGGCCGACCTCAAATCGAGACCGGCGCCATTCCGCTCTTGGGATAAAACGTAACAATCTCGCGCGCACGGAAGGTTTCTGAGGCTCCGCCCATGAAGAGCCCAAAAACAAAAAAGAGGACATTTATGACAAGCGCAGGACAACACCGGTCTACGTCTCGGCCGCTCCAAGCTTTCAGACCGCCCCCCGCCTCTGGCCGAAATCCCAATGTGCAAATCTCCGGAGTTTAATTTGGCTTTGCGGAAGATTTTGACCGGGGCCGGTCCCGATCTGCGCCGCGCCAGAGTTTCGCTCTACCCCCTCCCAGGCGGGGGCCGGAAGTCTATCAGCTCTCTCGCTCCAGACCAGCGGGGACCCTCCGGACGCTCATCCCCAATTCAGATGTTGACCCTCTGCCCCTGGGAGCGGGCCGAAGTCCACGACCTCGCCGCTCACGACCGGTGATGCCCTCGCGCTTTAGACGCCGCGACTTTCGCTCGCACCGAAGCGCACAAGATCATCCGGGACCTGGCGCGAGACGTCATCCCCGACGACAGCGACCGCCGCACCTTGATCCTCAAGGTGCGGGATGAGACCGGAAAGGTCGTGGTCACCGCCACACTCTCTCTCAACGTCGAGGTAGAGCCCTAAGCTGGTTCCATACATGTGCTTATGCGAATACGCTGGGGGCTATTTTGCGCGATTGGAATAGCTAGGGCACTTGAAATCGGCCTTCTGCAGAGTAGGATCGCAAAGGCCCAGTTCGAGGAAGCCATGTCTGCCCTTCTAATCTTTCCGGGACTTGCGATGCTCATCCTCGGGGGCTTCCTATTGAAGTTCGGCATGCCAAAGAATGGGCAGGTCAGACCCTTCCTTGCGGCAGAATACAGCCAGATCCTGTATATATTCATCATCATGATTTGCATTATCAGCGGTATCGGCTTGCTGATGGGAGCTGTCTCCCAATTGGTTGCTTGACAGGCAAATGGCGCAGCCCAAGTGCTTGGGACGCTTGATATTGGTCTCGTATGGGGCTAGGAGCGCCCGTAGACCGATAATCACTTGAGCAGGACTATGGATCAGCCCCGAGCCCATCGCGCGATCAAATGGACGCCCATGGTCACTTGGATAAGTGTGGGCATTCTTGTTGGGACTGAGGTTTTCGGCGTAGCACTCGCTGGGGTCTGGGCGTTCGCGGGCCTGTTTGAGCTTCCTCTAACGTTGACCTACCCGCTCTACGGCCTAGCCTTCGCGGGGGCGGCGTATCTCATGTTTGCCTTCATGAAGAAGGCCGCGACGATTGAAGATTTGACGAAGTGAAAATCCAATGAGCTATGATATTCTGATTGGTGTCGTCTCGCTCGCGATTGGGATTGGTTTGGTTTATATCGCAATGCCGAAAAAGACAGGAGAACTCTCAAGCCTCTTTGGCCGAAACGAGACTCTCCTTTTTCTTTATCCAGTTATCCCTCTGGTCTTCATTGTCATAGGGCTTGCCGAAATCATCCAATATCTATGAGGTCAGTTTAAACCTTCTTCTGGAAATGGAGATAGGCCCAACGCGCCGCAGCGCATCCTAGGACGAGTACGAAAAGCCACAGGGTGATTTGATGGTCGCTCATGGTTTTGCCCCTGGTACGTTGACGAGAATAGTAGTGACAGCCTCAGCTGGCTGAATACGCTTATGAGCGTTCAGCGTCGAGGCGGGGTATGTCCCGTAAAGCGGCTTCTACGAACTTCGGCCCTCATGC
>JAESFH010000371.1_pt1 | contig 10883 bp, 7 predicted proteins | sample 9269381 | NCBI WGS metagenome assembly JAESFH01 (sample SAMN14504062, study PRJNA617094) | algae metagenome | isolation source: Aphanothece sp. CMT-3BRIN-NPC111 and co-occurring heterotrophs from well... | place: USA: Clark Mountains Wilderness, California | collected 2010-04-18
TGATCCTGACCGAGCAGGGGGATCTGCTGTTCCGGGCGGCACGCGACATGCGCATGCGGCTCGAGACCACCCGGGCCAGGCTCGTCGAGACCAGCGAAAGACCCTCCGGCGACCTCAAAGTCACGGCGAGCGTGGGACTCGGCGCCTCCTGGATCGCTCGCCGGATCGGCGACTTTCTCGACCTCTACCCCGACGTCCGTGTCGAGCTGATCCTGACGAATCGCGACCTCGACCTCAGCATGCGCGAGGCCGACGTGGCGGTTCGCCTGCATCGTCCGCATCAACCGGACTTGATCCAGCGCCGCCTCTTCACGGTGCATCACAACGCCTACGCCTCGAAGGACTACATCAAGCGCTTCGGCGAGCCGAAGACGCTCCAGGATCTCGACGAGCATCGCATCGTCACCCTGGCGGATGACCAGCCCACGCACTTCCTCGAGGTGCACCGGTTCCTGACGCGAGGTCCGGACCGCGCCCAGTCCCGGCAGGCTCATCTCCAGGTCGGCGACGGACTCGCCATGCGGGCCGCCGTCGCCACCGGCGCCGGTATCGGCATGTTGCCGGCCTATGCCGCGGAAGGATTCCCGGACCTCACGCAGGTGCTGCGCGACTACGAGACGCCCTCTCTCGACTGCTACTTCGTCTACGCGGAGGAGATGCGCTCCATCGCCCGGTTGCAGGCGTTCCGCGATTTCCTGATCCAGAAGGCGCAGCGTTGGACCTATTAGGGCTGTCGACCGCGCGGATGTACGGAGGAGCAGACGCCGGCCCGATCTCGCTCAGGGACATCGGACATCCGCCGTGACCCGAGCAAGCCGAATCCTGCACCGCGCCCTGTCGCTCCTGCTCTGGCCGATCGTCGCCGCGTACCTGCTGCTGAGCGAGGTCGTCTGGCCCGCCGCGAGACCGATCGTCCGAGCCTTCGCGCGGCTGAAATTGGCACAGCGCCTGCGGCAATGGCTCGAGACCCTCGGCCCGTACTCGGCCCTGGTGATCCTTGCCGTTCCAGCCTCCGTCATCGAGCTCCTGAAGCTGCTGGCCGTGTATTGGATATCGACCGGGCACCTGGTCACCGGAACGGCCGCCCTCCTGGCCCTCCATGTCGGCAGCCTGCTCTCCACCGAGCGGCTCTTCGCCGTCCTCAAGCCTCAGCTCCTCACCATCAGGTGGTTTGCGGCGGTGTGGAGACCGGTCGAGGCGGTGCGGGATCGCCTCATCCGGTGGGTTCGGAGGACGCGCGCCTGGGAGGTGCTGACCGCCCTGTCGCGCCGGACACGAGCCGTTGCGGGGCGAATCACACGGTGGGTGCAGGCTGCATACCATCGCCGCTTCGGGCGATCCGGCTGACCGGTCGAACCCTAATCCCCTGCGGACCTCGCTTTGCGCCGTTGCGTCGGAGCGGAGCCTGAGGGCGCCTGAGGCCGCCGTGTCCTGAGATAATCCGCAAGGCCGTTGACGAGCGCCGCGATGAGGAGCGCGCCGAGCGTGCTGAGGATGAACACGGGCAGCGGTTCCGGCGCGCGCCCGAGTCCTTGGGCATTGAGCGTCTCGCGATACAGGAAGTAGCCGGTCAAAACGGCCTGAAAGAGCATCCACGGAAGCACAGCCATGGATGCGGTCTGCCCGGCGGCACGCACCGAGGCAATCATGGCCGCCGTGCCATTTCGCCGCTTGCGGCCCGTTCACGAGGCAGCCGGCCCGGCGGATCGCTCCGCAGGCCGGCCGGTATGACCCGCAAAGACCTTACTCAGCCGGCGTGAGGCTCACGGCCGGCTCGCTCGCGAGGGCGGGGCGATAGACCAGGTAGCCGAAGAGCAGCATGGCCCCGAGGACGATGAGCGAGGAGATCGCGGCGACCGGATCGGCGGCTTCGTAGCCGAGGTGAATGGCGGCCACGGCGATCGTCAGGAGCACCGTTCCGACCGACCACACCACCACCTGCACGAAGGCGAGGCGGCTCGTGTCGAGATTGGGGTGCATCTTGTAATAGATGCCGAACAGGAAGAGCGACACCCAGCCCAGAAGGTTCAGGTGCGCATGGGCCGGCATGATGGAGTGGTCCCGAGTCGCGGCCATGCCGATGCCCATCGCCATGCCGGCAACCACGAAAAGAACCGCCAAGCGGAAGCTGAGTGCTGACGCCTTCATGTCGTTTTCCCCTTTCCCCATCCCGTTATTTGGACAAGAACTTGTACAGTTTAGCTCAACTACAGCGGATTGTCTTCCACGTCTTTCAGGAGACGCATCCCGATCGATGAAAGCGACAGTCCAGCGCCGGACGGCACCTGGATCATGTCCCTTGTCGGGTCGGGACCGCGGACCTTGGCCGGTCCCGCGGTTCCTGATGTCACGAGGTTTAAGGCGGCTCTGTTGCACCAGGATTGCGTGCCGTGTTTCGTCGCCCGCTGCAGCGGCCGTATTCGCGCCGTCGACCTCCATCCCGGGCATAGTCGTTGCCGTCGGAAACGGTCGGCTGCCGGAGATTACGAAGGTTTCATCTTCAGGTGAGTGCGCCGTAACGGAGCTCACCCCATGTTCACCTCACCGGAAATTCCCACGATTTCCCAAGGAGTGAACACAATGACGAAGCCTTCTCAGCCTGCTCGCAAGCGCAGCCACTGGCTCGGCGCGGCCGCCGTCGCGGCCCTGGTCGCCGGCGGCGCGGTGGGCGGCGGATATGTGGTTCCGACCACCCCGGCCCATGCGGAGCTGCGCTCGCTCTCCCAGCCCATCGGGATCCCGTCCTTCGCCGATGTGATCGATCGGGTGAAGCCCGCGGTCGTCTCCGTCCGGGTGAAGGTCCAGAACGTGTCGACCAACAGCAACGACGACGAGGGCCGGCAGTTCTCGATGCCCGATCTGCCGGAAGGCCATCCGCTGGAGCGCTTCTTCCGCCAGTTCCGGGACCAGCAGCCCGGCCGCGGCGACCCCCGCCAGGCACCGCGCCGCTTCGGGCAGTCGCAGGGCTCCGGCTTCTTCATCTCGGCCGACGGTTATCTCGTGACCAACAACCACGTGGTCGAGAAGGGCGTCGAGGTCCAGGTCGTCACGGATGACGGCCGTACGCTCGATGCCAAGGTCATCGGCACCGATCCCCGCACCGATCTGGCCCTCCTGAAGGTGGACGGCGTCACGGACATGCCTTACGTGAAGCTCGCTTCCAACAAGGCGCGCGTCGGCGATTGGGTGCTCGCGGTCGGCAACCCGTTCGGCCTCGGCGGCACGGTGACGGCCGGCATCGTCTCGGCCCAGAACCGCGACATCGGCGCCGGTCCCTACGACGACTTCATCCAGATCGACGCGCCGGTGAACCGCGGCAACTCGGGCGGCCCGACCTTCAACCTCTCGGGTGAGGTCGTGGGCGTCAACACCGCGATCTTCTCGCCTTCCGGCGGGAACGTCGGCATCGCCTTCGCGATCCCGGCCAGCACGGTCGAGCAGGTCGTGAACTCGCTCAAGGAGCACGGCACGGTCACCCGCGGCTTCATCGGCGTGCAGATGCAGCCCGTCACGAAGGAGATCGCGGAGGCGATCGGCCTGAAGGAGCCGCGCGGCGCCCTGGTGGCCGAGGCCCTGAAGGACAGCCCCGCCGCCAAGGCCGGCATCCGGACCGGCGACACCATCGTGGCGGTCGAGGGTGAGGCCATCAAGGAAGCCAAGGATCTGTCGCGCAAGATCGCCAACGTGGCGCCGGGCAAGCAGGTCTCCGTGACGGTCTACCGCGACGGCAAGGAGCGGACCGTCACCATCGAGGTCGGTCGCCAGCCGAAGGCGTAATCCCCATGGCGGGCCTCTCCCGAGGGGTCCGCAACCGTCTGACGCCGGGCCGCCCTGTCGCCCCGTAGGGCCCGGCGTCGTGACCCCGGCAGACCGGCCAAGCCCCTCCAAGGTCCGGTCTGCCGCGGGACACCTTTTTGCCCATCGCCGTCATGGACAGCTTTCCACGGCACCTGATCGGGGACCTGATCTGCGCTAGGATCCCGCTATGCGCATTCTCATCATCGAGGACGATCGCGAGGCGGCGTCCTATCTCGTCAAGGCCTTCCGGGAATCCGGCCACGTGGCCGACCATGCCCCCGACGGGCTCGATGGGTACGGGATGGCCGAGTCGGGCGATTACGACGTGCTCGTCGTCGACCGCATGCTCCCCAAGCTCGATGGGCTCTCCCTCATCCGCGCCCTGCGCGAACAGAAGGTCGAGACGCCCGTTCTGATCCTCTCCGCGCTCGGCCAGGTCGATGACCGGGTGAAGGGGCTACGCGCAGGCGGGGACGATTACCTGCCAAAGCCCTATGCCTTCTCCGAGCTTCTCGCCCGCGTCGAGGTCCTGGCGCGCCGCCGCAGCGCGGGTCCTGCCGCCGAGCCGACCGTCTATCGCGTCGCGGATCTCGAGCTCGACCGGCTTTCCCACCGCGTCTCCCGTGCCGGGCATGAGATCCTGCTGCAGCCGCGGGAATTCCGGCTTCTCGAGTACCTGATGAAAAACGCCGGCCAGGTCGTGACCCGCACGATGTTGTTGGAGCACGTGTGGGACTATCATTTCGACCCCCAGACCAACGTGATCGACGTTCACGTCTCGCGGCTGCGCGCCAAGATCGACAAGGGCTTCGAGAGGCCCCTGATCCACACCATCCGCGGCGCCGGTTACATGCTTCGCCCCGGCGGCGAGGGGCGCGAGGAATGAGAGCGGACGCACCCTTGATCCTTCCTCCGCCTGGAAGGATGAGGCGATGACCGCCCTTGGGAAGCTCGTCCGCACCACGGCGTTCAAGCTGTCGCTGGCCTATCTCGTGATCTTCACGATCTTCGCATTCGCGACGCTGGCATACGTGGCCTGGAGCGCGCAGCGGGTCCTCGACGAGCAGTTCGTCTCCACCATCGAGGCGGAGATCACAGGGCTGTCGGAACAGTACCGGACCGGCGGCCTCCGGCGCCTCGTCAATGCGGTAGAGCGGCGGTCGTCCGAGCCTGGAGCTTCGCTCTACCTCGTGACGACACAGAATGGGGAGCGGATCTCCGGCAACATCGGAGCCTTGCCGCCGGGGCTGCTCGACCGACAGGGTCAGCGCGAAACACCCTATGGCCGCATCGACGATACCGACTCCACCCCGCATCGCGCCATCGTCCGGGTCTACATTCTGCCCGGAGGCTTCAGGCTCCTGGTGGGGCGCGATGTCGAGGAGCGCGGGCGCCTGCGCGATGCCATCGAGACCGCCTTCGGCTCCTCGCTCCTCCTGGTGGGCGTGCTGGGCTGCGCGGGCGGCTGGTTCATCACCAGACGCGTGTTGAAGCGCGTCGACGATATGACCGAGACCACCCGGACCATCATGGCCGGGGACCTGAGCGGCCGCCTGCGTCTGGCCGGCACCGGCGACGAGCTCGATCGACTCGCCTTGAACCTCAACGCCATGCTGGACCGGATCGGCGAGTTGATGGCGGGCCTGCGCGATGTGTCGGACAACATCGCTCACGACCTGAAGACGCCGCTCACACGCCTGCGCAACAAGGCGGACGAGGCCTTGCGCACGGCCGAGTCCCCGGAGGCGCTGCGCGAGGCGCTCGATGCGATCATCGAGGAGAGCGACAACCTCATCCGCATCTTCAACGCGCTCCTGATGATCGCCCGGCTCGAAGCCGGCAATGCCCGCGAGATGCTCACGGACTTCGACGCAGCGGAAGCCGTGCGCGGCATCGCGGAACTCTACGAAGCCCTGGCCGAGGAGGCCGGCATTCCTCTGGAAATCTCTGTGCAGGCGGACCTGCCTGTCCACGGCAGTCGCGAGCTTCTCGGTCAGGCGATGGCGAACCTGCTCGACAACGCGATGAAATACGGCACGCCCGCTTCGCCCGACGTGGCGCCGGGCGTCACCGTCACGGCCCGGCGCGAGGGGGACGATGTGGTGATCGCGATCGGTGACCGCGGTCCCGGCATCCCGGAGGCCGAGCGGGGCCGGGTACTGGAGCGCTTCGTGCGCCTCGAGAGCGCCCGCTCACGGCCAGGCTTCGGCCTCGGGCTGAGCCTCGCCGCAGCCGTCGCGCGGCTGCACGGACGCAGCTTGCGTCTGGAGGATAACAGGCCAGGATTGCGCGCCCTGATTCAGATCCCGATCCGCAGCCCCGCCTCATGACCGAACGCCCCCTCATCGACCGCCTGACCCAGGCGCCGCCCCTGGCCGACGCACGGCAGGCGCGTGCGCGACTCGCCGACCTGATCGAACGCGCCGAAGGCGAGCCAGCCGCAGCCGCCCTGGTGCCGCGGCTCGCCGAGGAGAGGCTGCGGGATCTTCTGCTCGGGCTCGCCGATCACTCCCCCTTCCTCTGGCAGCTCGCCTACCAGGACCCGGCGCGGCTCGCGGATCTGACCTTGAGGGCGCCGGAGGAGGTCCACCGGGACATCGTCGCCCGGCAGACGGAAGCTTTCCGGGCGCTGAGGGGCGGCCAAATGAGCCGTCCGGACGTCGCGAGCCTGTTCCGCCGCAACCGGGGCGCACACGCTCTCCTCGTCGCCCTCGCCGATATCGGCGGGGTCTGGACGGTCGACGAGGTCACGCGGGCTCTCTCCGAGTTCGCGGATTCCTCGGTGCGCGGCGGCGTGAACGTGATCCTCACCGAGATGGCGGATCTCGGCCGCATCCGCCTCCGGGACCCGGACGAGCCGGGGGAGGGGTCCGGCTTCGTGGTGCTGGCCCTCGGCAAGCATGGGGCAGGGGAGCTCAACTATTCCAGCGACATTGATCTCGTGGTGTTCTTCGACCCCGAGACCGCGCCATTGCCCGATCCCAGCGAGGCCGCGACCTTCTACACGCGGGTCGCGCAGCAGCTCTCCCGCCTGCTGCAGGAGCGCACGGCGGACGGGTTCGTCCACCGGGTCGATTACCGCCTGCGGCCGGATCCGGGCTCGACGCCCACCGCCGTGTCGCTGCCCTCGGCCTATACCTATTACGAATCCGTCGGGCAGAACTGGGAGCGCGCCGCCCTCATCAAGGCGCGCCCGGTGGCTGGCGATCTCGGGACCGGCGAAGCCTTCCTGGCGGATCTCCGCCCCTTCATCTGGCGCAAGTATTTCGACTTTGCCTCCATTGCCGACGTGCACGCCATGAAGCGGCAGATCCATGCGGTGCGCGGGCACGACGAGATCGCGGTCGCGGGGCACGACATCAAGCTCGGGCGCGGCGGCATCCGCGAGGTCGAGTTCTTCGTGCAGACCCAGCAGCTCGTCTTCGGCGGCCGCCGGCCAGCCCTGCGCGGCCGGCGCACCCTCGACATGCTGATCGCACTCCACGACGAGGGCTGGATCACGCCGCAGGCCCGCGACGAACTCAGCGACGCCTACCGCTTCCTGCGCACGCTCGAGCACCGCATCCAGATGGTCGCCGACGAGCAGACGCAGCGCCTGCCCGCGGATGCTGCGGAGATCAAGCGCTTCGCCAGGTTCGCCGGATTCCCGAACCTGAAGGCGTTCGAGAAAGAGGTCTGTCGCCACGCCAACAACGTGCAGCGCCATTACGCTCTGCTGTTCGAGGAGGGACCGGAGCTCGCGACCGATGTCGGCAATCTCGTCTTCACGGGCGCTGCGGACGATCCCGACACGCTCGCGACCCTGCGGCGCCTCGGCTTCAGCCAGCCCGAGGTCGTGGCCGAGACCGTGCGGGGCTGGCATTTCGGTCGCCGCCCCGCGATCACGAGCGCCCGCGCCCGCGAGGTCCTGACCGAGCTGACGCCGGCCCTGCTCGCGGCCCTCGGCGGCACGGCAGACCCGGACGGCGCGCTCGCGGCTCTCGACCGGGCGTTCGGCCGCATGCCTGCCGCGGTGGAACTCCTGACGATCCTCGAATCCCACGACCGCCTGCGCCTGCTCTTCGCCGATCTCCTCGGCACGGCGCCGCGCCTCGCCGATGCGGTGTCCCAGTCCCCGCACGTGCTCGACGGCATCATCGATCCCGCCTTCGTGACGCCGCTGGTCGACGAGAATGCCATCGAAGAGCAGGTCCGCCAGCTCGTCGGGCATCCCGAGGACTACGAGGAGTTCCTCGACCGATCCCGCGACGCCGCACGGCAGATGCGGTTCCTCACCGGCGCGCGGCTTCTGTCCGGCATCCTCTCGCCCGCGCAGGCCGGCGAGGCCTATGCGGCGATCGCGTGCGCGATCATCCGGGTGTCGTTCGAGCGGGTGCGCGATGCCTTCGCGGCCGAGCACGGGATCGTGCCCGGCGCCGGCGCTGTCGTTCTCGGCCTCGGACGCCTCGGCACGCGGGAGCTCACGGCGGGGTCCGATCTCGATCTCGTGGTCCTCTACGATTTCGATGAGGAGAACCGCGAGAGCACCGGACCGCGCAAGCTCGACGCCGTGGTCTACTACACCCGGTTCACGCAGCGCCTCGTCGCAGCCCTCACCGTGCCGAGCCGGCGCGGGCGCCTCTACGAGGTCGATCTGCGCCTGCGTCCGCAGGGCGGCAAGGGTCCGGTCGCCTCGCAGTTTCGCGGCTTCGTGACCTATCAGCAGAGCGAGGCCGAGCTCTGGGAACACATGGCGCTCACGCGGGCGAGGGCGCTCGCGGGCGATCCGAATTTCATGAGCGAAGTGCAGGCTGCGCTGGCCGCGGTCGTCGGGTCCGCGCGCGACCCGCGCCGCGCCTTCAAGGAGGTCCGCACCATGCGCGGCCTCATCGCGCAGGAGAAGGGCGACGACGACCCTTGGGACATGAAGCTCGCAGCTGGCGGCCTCACCGATCTCGACTTCATCGCACAAGGCCTCGTCCTGGCCCATGCGAAGGATCATCCGGCGCTCATCGGGCTCGGCACCGAGGACACGTTCGCGGCGGCGCAAACCGCCGGCCTGCTCGCCGAGGCGGACGCGAAGGTGCTGACCGACGCGCACCGGCACTTCAACGACATCTTCCAGTGGCAGCGGCTGACGATCGAAGGTCGCTTCGACGCGGCCTCCGTGCCGCCCGCCATTCTCCAGCGCCTCGCGGCCGCCGTCGGTCTCCCGAACGCGAACGTGCTGCTGAGCCACCTGAACGAGACCCGCGCGCGGGTGCGGGAAATCTTCGCACGCGTGCTCGGGTGACGGCGGCTGCCCTCTCCCCGGCAACGGGGCGGGGGGACTTCGGGCTACGCGGCTGCGTCGGCGAGGGCGATTTCGGAGCTTGTGCTCTGGGTCAGCGGCAGGTGGACGAGCACGATCGTGCCGACGCCTTCCTGGGAGCGGATGCGTAGCGTGCCGCCATGGAGCTCCGCGAGCGAACGCGCGATCGCAAGACCGAGACCTGAACCCTTGTAGCTCTTGGAAAACTCCGTCTCGACCTGCTCGAACGGCCGCCCGAGCTTCTGCAGCGCCTGCGCCGGGATGCCGATGCCGTTGTCCTCCACGTAGAGGTTGACCGCGCCCGCGACCTGGCGCGTGCGCACCGTGATGCAGCCGCCTTCGCCCGTGAACTTCGCGGCGTTCTGGAGAAGGTTGACGAGGATCTGGTGCAGCGCCCGCTCGTCCGCCGGCACCGTCACGTCCTCGGGCGCCACGTCGATGGTGACGCTCAGGTTCTTCACCCGGATCTGCTCGTTGACGAGGCGCAGGGCGCGGGTGACGGCGGCGTTCACGGGAACGTGCTGCTTCGTCAGGCTGACCCGGCCCGCCTCGATCCGCGACATGTCGAGGATGTCGTTGATGACGGAGAGCAGGTACTCGCCGCTGGAATGGATGTCGCGGCAGTACTCCTCGTATTTCTCGGACCCGAGCGCACCGAAGATGCCGCTCTCCATCACCTCCGCGAACCCGATGATGGCGTTCAGCGGCGTGCGGAGCTCGTGGCTCATATTGGCGAGGAATTCGGACTTCGCGCGGTTGGCGCTCTCGGCCTGGGCCTTCTGGTCGAGATAGCGTTCGGCGAGATCGGCGAGCTGCTGGGCCTGTGCTTCGAGCTTCTGGCGCGACTGCTTGAGATCGCTGACGGTTGCGATCAGCTCCCGCTCGGATTCGGTGAGGCGCTGCTCGTGGCGCTTGAGCGCCGTGATGTCGGTCCCGACCGAAACGTAACCGCCGTCCTTCGTGCGGCGCTCGTTGATCTGGAGCCACCGGCCGTCGTTGAGGCGGGCCTCGAAGGTGCGCGCGCCGGCATCCTGGCGCTCCTCGCGCACGATCTGGTGCTGCACCACCGGCGGGCGACCCTGTCCCATGACCTCGGCATAGCTGCGGCCCGGCGCGATGGCATCGCTCGGCAGGTCGTGGAGCTTCTGGAACTTCGAGTTACAGAGCACGAGGTTGTTGTGGGAGTCCCACAGCACGAACGCTTCCGAGATGGCATCGACGGCGTCGCGCAGGCGCGCATCCGCGGTGGCGGTCTGCTCCTGCAGACCGCGCTGCTCGGTCACGTCCACCGCAATGCCGACGAGATGGCGCGTGGCGTCATCCGGCTCGTTCATGATCTCCGCGCGCGCCTGCAGCCACACCCATTGGCCGTTGGCGCTGCGGAGGCGAAATTCGTGGTCGACCTGAGCGGTGCGTGAGGATGCGAGCTGATCGGCCAGCGCGTAGAGGTCCTTGTCGTCGGGGTGGACCAGCGCGTTGACCTCGCCGAAGGACAGGAACTCGTCGTGCCGCTCGTAGCCGAGCAGCTTGTACATGGAGTCGGACCAGTAGATGCGTCCGCGTGCGATGTCCCAGTCCCACAGGCCGCAGCGGCCACGATTCAGAGCCGCGTCGATGCGCTGGCGGACTTTCTCGCAGACCTGGTCGGCAGCGCGGGCGCGGTTGGCCTGCATGAAATAGGCAATGCCGATCCCGAGCAGCACCACCGTGGTGGCGCCGAGCAGGGACGCGAGCCCGAGCGTACGGCTCTGCCAGCCGGCCAGCACATGGGGCAGGGGCTGCGCGACGGCGATCT
>JAESFH010000372.1_pt1 | contig 10761 bp, 11 predicted proteins | sample 9269381 | NCBI WGS metagenome assembly JAESFH01 (sample SAMN14504062, study PRJNA617094) | algae metagenome | isolation source: Aphanothece sp. CMT-3BRIN-NPC111 and co-occurring heterotrophs from well... | place: USA: Clark Mountains Wilderness, California | collected 2010-04-18
TTGAAAAGTGTTGGGCGTGGTTAAAAAGTCGCATTCGCAAACAGTTGCACAACTCGGATAGTTTACGCGATGCGATCGAATCCGTTCTGAAGCAGGCGGCGTCCTAATACAGATGGCTACAGCTATACTAACTACTAACTACCCACATACTTAATATTTCAGCCACTTATTATTTTGTTTTTTATGCGAACTATTGCCGAAATTAATCAAAAAATTAGCCGCCAGCGTGCAGTAGTGTGGACTGTAAATGAATTGAAAGCACGGGTAGCAGAAGTCGGCGTAGCCTGCGCTGCAAAGGAAGTGGATGTCATTACCACAGGCACTTTTGAGCCTATGGAGTCCTCTGGAGCAATTATTAATCTGGGGCACACTGATCCGCCGATAAAAATTCGCTCCTGCTGGCTAGATGGCATCCCCGCTTATGCTGGCTTTGGGGCAGTTGATTTGTATCTGGGGGCAACTCAAGTAGTAGATTACACTGGCAGTGGTGACGGCCTAGATATAGAAGACACCCGCGTTCGCGGAGCGCCTTTGAAGGAAATACGTGGCGGCGCTCATGTAATAGAAGATCTGATTGCCGGTAAATCGGTGCAACTACGCGCCATCGGACAAGCGACTGACTGCTACCCCAGATCGTCTTTTGAGACAACTATCACCCGCGAGACCATAAACCAGTTTTATCTATATAATCCCCGCAACCTCTACCAGAATTTCATTGTCGGCGTTAATGGAGGCGATCGCCCTCTGTTCACTTACCTTGGCCCCCTCCAACCCCGACTGGCAAATGCCGTCTACTCCAACACAGGTGCCATTTCTCCCCTTCTTAATGACCCAAACCTGGAACTAATTGGCATTGGCACCCGGATTTTCTTAGGCGGTGGCATCGGTTATGTTGCCTGGGAAGGCACTCAGCACTTTCCACTACAAAAACGCCTGCCTAACGGCACGCCCGTAGGACCGGCGGCAACCTTAGCGCTAATTGGAGATGCTAAGCAAATGGATCGGCGATGGGTGCGGGGTTGCTACTTCAAAAATTACGGCCCTTCCCTGATGCTAGGCGTGGGAGTTCCCCTGCCCGTTTTGCAAGAAGAAGTCGTTGCCTGCTGTGCGGTGCAAGATCGGGACATAGTTGCGCCAGTCGTGGATTTTTCTATTCCCCGCCGCGTCCGTCCTACCTTTGGCGTGGTCAGCTACGCCCAGCTGAAGTCTGGTCGCATTATGATTGAGGGCAAACCAGTGCGGGCTGCCCCTCTTGCCAGCATCTACCTGTCTTATCAAGTGGCGCTGGAGTTGAAGCAATGGATCGAGACGGGCAAATTTACCCTGACCGAGCCAGTAGCTTCCATTCCAATGGATCGAGCCTTTTTACCCCAAGATCGGTGGGGGTCTCAGATTGCCCTCGAATAGCAAGGACTGGTAGATAGTAGCTAGTAGCTAATTTTACGCTCCGACTAACAACTAACAACTAACAACTAACTACTTCGTATTACTTTGGCGGTCCTTCCCGTTTAATGGGCTTTGGTAGTGGTTCCCGGCGTTTGGGTCCAGCAACTGGTCGCTCGCTTCCCGGCTGAGATGAAAAGGGTCTTTTCCCTGGCGGACGTTTGCCTTTGAAAGGCTTCTTTTCCTTCTGTGAGCGCAAAGATCCAATGTCTTTTCCCTGCTGAATCACTAGAGCGTCACCTTGACGCTGAACTTGGAAATCCCAAAAGTGACCCACCATTTTATCTGCAAATGCACCCTGGAGTTTCAACTTGAAAAACTTGGGTTTATCTCCTTCCTTGCGGGGAGCCTGCCTAATCTTGACGATAACGTGCTCATCCTCCCGTGACTGGTAGATCACCTCGCCACGAATGGAAAAATAGCCATCGGTGACGCCCGAATCCTGCACAGCAGGGGTATCCTCAGCAGCGCTGGACGATTCGCTCAGCTGGGTTGACGTTTCTTGGCTCAGTTTGTCTGGCTCCCAGACACCCACAATCTGGAGGTGCAATTTATCGTCTTCTTTGCGCGTTCGGGGATAGACGACCCAAAGGTGAGCCTCGGATAAGTTCAGGTGGTTTTTCACCAAACTCATAACTCGACCCAGCAACACCGCATCAATTAACGTCTGATCCTCTGCCAGTAGCGTACCCTGGGTAAATTGCTCTACGGAGGACATATATTTGCCCCGAACCAGCCCAATGGCGCGATACTGCATGGGTTCACTGGGTGCAGGAATCGGATGCGGTCGCCCAGTATCTAGGGGGGTTGCCAAATCAGAATCCGCGTACCGCGCAGCGGTTGTCGAAGACATCGCAGCTGTCTGCGAGGTTGTTTCCTCCGATTTTGTAGCTGAGGTTTTAGGCTGGCTTGGCGGCTGTAACGGAGCAACTGCTTGCTCTGGTGGCTGTTGTGGATTATCGGGAGACTGGAGTGACTCAGAAGATCGATTCACAGAAGGATTCATATACACTCCTTGCGGCGGAGACACATTTCCCTATCCCGCTCCTCACTGATGCCTTAAAGCCAGTCGTTTACTCCCTCACAGTTGAGTTGGTAAGCTGTTTCAGAGCGGGTAGGGTGCTTGACAAAGCTATTAGCTGTTAGCGCGGTACATGACTCGCCTTCGCGTGAAGGCGAAAAATTAAGGCAAGGCGAGGCCAATACCCTGCCAACTCTTGGGCGGATTGTAAGAGAGCTAACAGAAGAATTGCTAATCGCTTTTACATTAGTCAGCCCATTGTAGTCAACTACCCTATTCAAGCGCTAGACGAATTAACAACTATACAATCTTTTAGGACGAACAGCGAAGCTTTCAGGCTAAAGGACGCTGTAAAATCCCTTTGTCGTTGATAATGTCATTAGAGTTCGAGGCAGTTGTGTGTCCCTTCATCGCAGTCGCTGGATCGTTAATCTAGTATTGGTGCTAGCTTTGCTCGCATTTGTGGGATTTTCTATGATCCCTTTGCTTGGCAGTTTCCTCAAGGAAAATCAGCCCTCGGCGAACGCCACATCGGTACCAAACCAAACTTTATCTTCAGCGGAGCTTGCGGAATTGCAATCTCAGGCGCGGGGTTATGAACTCGTTTTACAGCGAGAACCAGATAATCGTACGGCGCTGCGAGGGCTGTTAGATGTGCGCCTGCAACTGGGCGACCTTAAAGGCACGCTTGAACCCTTGGAAAAGTTAGCTTCTCTCAATCCTGAGCAGACTGATTACATGGTGTTGCTGGCTCAGGCAAAGCAGAAAATCGGCGATCGCGAAGGTGCCGCCCAGGCTTACCGCACGATTTTGGCATCTAAACCAGGGGACATGAATGCTTTGCAGGGGCTTGTGAGTCTGCTGGTGCAGCAAAAACGCCCTGAGGCGGCAATTGGCCTGCTAGAAGACACTTTAAAAATTTCCACGCAAGTGAATCAAAATCAGCCCGCCAGCGTGGATGTGGCCTCGGTGCAGCTGCTGCTGGCTCAAGTTTATTTCAATGAACAACGCTATGCAGAAGCGATCGCTATCTACGATGAGGCAATAAAGAGCAATATACAAGATTTTCGACCCGTGCTAGCTAAAGCCTTAGTGCTGCAACAACTAGGGAAAAGCGTAGAAGCCAAACCGCTATTCAAGACAGCGGTTTCCTTGGCCCCGGCGCAGTACAAAGACCAAATTAAGCAGATGGCAAAAGTGACAGCGGCGACACCAACGCCTACCAGTTCTCCCTCTATAACTCCTAGCAGTTCCCCTGCTGTTGGGACACCCTCGCCAAGTAGGTAAGTTTTGAGTTTTGAGTTTTGAGTTTTGAGTTAATTAAGAATACCTATCTTGCTCCCCTGCCTCCCCTGCTTCCCCTGCTCCCCTGCTCCCCTAGCCCGTTGATTGGGCTTCCAATAAGGCGATCGCACCAAAAATTATAAACAGGCTGCCGCCGATGGCTGTAACCATCCGCTCGGAAATTTGCCCTGCGATCATCCGTCCCCCGATGACGGCGATCACGGCACAGAGACCATGCCCCAGAATGGCACCGATGATGATGCCCAAGGGATCGTTGGATGCTGCCAAGGCAATTGTGGCAATTTGAGTGCGATCGCCCCATTCTGCCATAAAGGTGAGGAAAAACGCTTCTAAACAAATTGCCAGCGGAGTCGGCTGTTTTGGCAACTCCTCTTCAGCCTCTTCTACCACAGCAGTAGCTTCTTGTACTTCTGCGTTGCTGGCGTCAGCAGGCATCCGACTGGCGTTGTACAGCAGTTTTACTCCAAAGGTAAAAAACAAAGCGACTTCGCCATAATTAACGTAAATCTGTGGCAGCAGAGAGATGGCTTGTCCGACGATAACAGACAGAACCGTCATCAATGCCAGAGCCGCCCATACGCCTGCAAACACCAGCCGCTGAGAGTGGCGCATGGCGAGGATAACAGCGATAAAAAAGGTTTTGTCGCCTAACTCGGAAAGCGTAATTAATAAGAAACCGGCGGTAAAGGCTTTTATCACCTCATCAAGCTCCTGCTGCTTTTTGTAGCTTTAGCGAGTGAGCTTGATGAGGACAGGGCTACTTCACCAAGCTCACACGCGCTGTGAACCTAGTGAAGGTCTCGCTGCCAAGCTCTTGAGGTTTTAGCCCAACCTGTACATCGGTTTGAGCTTCAAAAACTTGTCACCTGAACCAGGCGGAGCGCCAGTATGTTGATTCAGGCGCGTTAGCTCCAATAGTTGGCTAACAGCTACTCCCCTTCATTAATAAGAAATTATACCCTGAGCTGAACTTTGAGCATAGGGACTTCGCTAAGGCATAAACCAACCGCATAATTTATTCCGAGGCGGAATGACTACACCCCTAGCATCTACAAGGGTTTCATGAGATGTCCTTAAAGACAATATTTCCAGCCTGCATTGACATAGGCCCACCTCACATTTCTTCAGCCTGTGCCGCAATAGTGTTAATTTCTAGCCAAGAGTCTTTGAAGCAGAAAGTCCAAGCGGTGAAGTTAGGAATTCCCTGCCATATTACGTAAGTGATTGTTGCTAAGGGGGGATGTCATTTCGCTGCGCTCCAATTCGTAATTCGTAAGAAACTAATTCGTAATTAATACCCCATAAATAAATTTAGGGGCTTGGACATTGATGCGGGAGCATTTATGAGTTTTCCATAAATAAATTTAGGGGCTTGAAACCGGGGATTACAAATTATTTTGGTCAAAGCTACAACAAAGACTTTAGTGCCAACTTAAATCCAACCACTACATCTTCACCACTTAAAATCACTGTAGCTGGATACTGCGTAATTGACTTATCAGCACGATAAACCCAAGCTTGTTGATTCTTACGGTCAATCAACCATCCCAACCTTACACCATTAGCAATATACTCTTGCATCTTTGCTTTGAGTGCTTCTAAACTATCAGTTTTAGAACGAATTTCTATGGCAAAATCAGGTGCCAGATTTAAAAACTCATCTTCTCTGCTATCCCATCCTTCCGGTAAGCGTCCTTTAGCCACAAAAGCTGCATCAGGCGCACGCACTGCGCTATTGGCTAGTTTAAAGCCTGTGCTTGCACCAAAGACTTCACCCAAATCATGACTTTCTACCCAAGCTAGCAAGTATGCTCCTGCTTTGAGTTCTCGATTCCCAGAAATTCCTCCAGTTGGTGGCATAGCTATTAATGTTCCATCAGCATTTCTTTCAAACCGCATTTCTGGGTTATTTGAACTGAGTAGCATCAATTCTTCATCAGTTACAGTGTTCCAAACCTGTACCATTAATTTTACCTCTTTCACTTACAAAACTGGAACTTGTAAATTAATTAAAGCAACTTTTACAAAGTCTGAAAGATAAGTAATCGCACGAACCGCTGTAAACGTTAGCCCCATTTAATCTCCCAACTGTATCCGCTTCAACAAAGCATAAAAAGGCTCCCAATTATCTTCTTGACTAATTGGCTCCCAAATCGCTTCTATTTGGGGTCTCAGCAAAACCGTTTTGGGATTACAACGAGCCATTATTTGAGGAATATTCTCTATTTCTTTTGCTGACAAATTAATTAAACCCCTATGATATAAAGCTCGCCAGTTGCCTAAAACCTCAGATTTGCCAACTGATAGCAAAACATCTGAATCGCTCAAGATAGAATTAATATCTTGCCGCCATTTTACAGAAAAAAGCTCAGTTAATTCTGAGAAAAAGGCATGATAACCAACTTGACTATCCTGCAAAAGTTGAATAGTCAGCATCACCAACTCATCTAATTCTGGTATTGCTACTTGATTAAGCCCCAATTTATTCAACATCAACTGCTTATAGCTCAACAGATAATGTTCATCAAAATGGGCTAATCCTGCTTCCATATCAGCTACGTCAATTACTGCTGATAACGGTTGTTGAAGCATTTCTAAATTCAAGCGACAGATATCTGGTTGATTTCCATAACTGTAACGCCCGTAATAGTCAAAATAAGCAGCAGTAAATTCCAGGTTATAGGTAGGGATAAACGCAAAGGGACCATAGTCGAAACTTTCCCCGGTAATCGACATATTGTCGGTGTTTAGCACTGCATGACAAAATCCAGCTGCCATCCATTGAGCCGCCAGTTCTGCAACTCGTTTCACCAGTTCTGCGTAAAATAGCGCGTATCGGTCTGTTTCACCCTGTAATGCGGGGTAATAATACTCAATAACATGATCTAAAAGCTTTGTGATTAAATCCTTGCGACCGAAATAGTGCAGCCGCTCGAAGGTGCCAAAGCGGATATGAGAGCGGTTAAAACGTATCATCACCGATGAGCGCGTTGGGGAAGGTTCATCCCCCCGCCACAATGAATCTCCGGTTTCAATCATGCTCAGACACCGGGAAGTGCGAACGCCCATCTGATGCAATGCTTCAGCTGCCAATACCTCCCGAAGGCCACCCTTGAGCGTCAGCCGCCCATCGCCACCACGAGAGTAGGGCGTCCTACCAGAACCCTTAGTGCCGAAGTCGTAAAGTTCACCATCTGTGCCGCGAACTTGACCGTAAAGAAAACCTCTGCCATCGCCCAAGGAGGGGTTATAAACGCCGAACTGATAACCGTGGTAACGTAAGGCCAAAAAAGGACGCGGGTGCCCTTGAAACTTGCCAAAGGCTTCAATGAAATGGTCGTCAGTAACGTCTTTCGGGTCTAGTCCCAGCTTGGGTAGCAGTTGGTCGTTGCGGAAGCGCAGGATGTGCTGCGGAAATTCAGCTGCCTCAACTTCATCGAAATAATCGCCACCCAATGCTTCTAAGGCGGGTTCGTAGTTGAGGGTGAGTAAGGGATTAGAGGAGGCTGAGGTCATGGGAAGGGAAAATAGGCGACTTTCCTACGCTAACGTAAGTACGATTAACGATCGCGATCGCTAAGGAGTGGACTCGCCTCCTTTTTTCCTCGCGCCGATCAATGAGAAGTAGATAACAGTAAACTAAAGTCAAGATGTGCGCGACTCAAAGAACTGAAAATGCCAGACTCGTTGATGTACCAGCAAGATGCCTATGTTGTTCTAGAAACGAACCAGCCAGAGCAATTGCTGACGCCGGAAGAACTGTTGGAAAAACTCAAGGCAATTTTGGCGCATCGGCAAGATGACTTACCGCGAGACTTACAGAAATTTACCTCCGTCGAGGATCAGGCTCAGTACCTCTTGGAGACATCCTGCGAATTAGATGTGGGAGCAGGACAGTATTTACAGTGGTACGCCGTCCGCCTGGAAAAATGACGTTAATTGGTAATGGCTAATAAGTGATGGAAAAGAAAATCACCCATCACCAATTAACCAGCGGGTGTAGCAATCAGCGCTAGATCAACGCAATCTTCAGATGGTTGAGTCACCATCACACGCACTCCAGGACCAAAATAGGCTTCTATTTTCTGTTGCTTCTGTTGCCAAACCTCTAGGGGAATCAGCGGTGACTCAAATTCCAGAATTAGGGCATAGGCGTCATCAATCTTGCTTTCTTGTAATCCTTTCAGTACAGGTCTTTCGTCGTTGTTAGATCCTAAACCCAGCCGATTGATAGCTCTATCAAGATGGACATCTTGACCGTAGCGATATCGCGTAACGTCTTTGCGAACTTGGTTTTGAGTGCTGGTTGCTTGTTGCTTTCTCAGCGCCAAAATTTCTGGAGACGTCGGTTTGCTAAAGGGTACTGGCTTTAGTTCCCCAGCTTTGAGGGCAAGACCTCCTAGCAACAGGGGAAAACCGTAAAAGAATCCTGCCAGATTTAATGTGGCATAGTCAGCGGCGTAGGCAGCGAATCCTACTAGGGTTAGGATACTACCCACACTCAGACCTAAGGTTGCCAAAGAAGTTTGACGTAACATTTTAAGTAGGCGATCCAATTAGTAATGACTTCAGCTTTATTATCGGTTGCTCTGGTGACATCAGGAATAACTTTAGCGTTATATGACGGCGTAGTTGTTAGCTTTTGAGCATTACTAATGCAAGCGAAGCATGATAATTATTAAACTATAGTAATTCAAATAAGTGTCGGATAAAGGAAGCGTTCTCTCTGCCTGCGGTAAGGTTAAAAACTGTAGTTGAGAAGCTACCTTTTTTTGATAGCCGCTCACAAATAAGACTATAATATAAACATTGGAAAACTCGCATCCAGTTTAGTAAGAACGAAAAAAGAGGCAAGTGGGGCTAATGCTCGACAGATAAAATTCCCGTAAAAACCAAGTCAAATATTAATAAGTGCCAGAAAGCAGGGCACTTCCGTTACCCTACTTGCAGCGGTCGATACGCCACGCCTGACAGTATTGTCAGATTTTGTATCTGTTAGCATTGTTGACAATACTAGATTGTGAGCAATTGTGAGCAAAAAAGTATTGGTTGTCTATCCTATATATGAGGTATACCCAGGCAGCAAATGATGGACCCACAAACGATTAGAGAACGAATTTCCTTGATTGAGAGCAAACGCGAGTCCCTGGTACGGCTCTTGGAGCAACCCAATCTGGGAACATTGAGAATAGATGTAAATCAGACTTTGGAAGAAATTGACGATCTAATAGATGAATTTAGGCGTACCTTTCCCGATACGACAGAACTCAGCTAGCTGAGCTATGGGGGAAACTCCACCTCATAAATACTATTTTTAGTGCGATCGCCCTAAAAAACGATCGCACTATTTAATCACTGGTTTCACGATTACCCAGCTGCTTTACCAAAGCAATCAAATCCTGGGTAGCTGTGTCTTTTTTGCAAAAAGCATCAATCCTGGCTGTTTGGCTCATGACCTCAACCTGGGGGTCCTCTACAGATGAGTAGGCAATGATTTGAGCGTTTGGCTCAATGTTTTTAATCTTAGTCGATGCGCTCAGACCATCCATCACTGGCATCTGTAGATCGAGAATAATCACATCCGGGCGATAGCGCTCGACCATTTCAATTGCCTCTAAGCCGTTGCTTGCCAGACCAACTAGCTCGATATTCTTCTGACTTTGCAGCGCCAATTTTAGGCTGAAGCGAGTAAGCTCGTGGTCATCAACAACGAGAACACGTAGAACGGAGTTCTGACAGGACAACATAAGAGAAGGTCTCAATTATATCACTTGACGTTTATATTTTAGTGCCCTTGCATACAATTATCCATCTATCCTTAGACCGAGCTATCGAGTTTAGGCACTAGCAACTTTATAAATCAAAAGATAGCATAAACATTAATTTATTGTAAAGAAATTCGTATTTGCCTCTGTTTTGGGTTAACAATAAAAAACTTTATTAATTTTTTACAGCGTAAAATTTGGTTCAAGCTTAGTTTCCTTGTGGGCGAAAAACGACGAAAATATAACAATTAGACCAAGCCTAGTCCCAAAAGTGGGCAAAACCAATCTTATACCTAAAATCTAAAATTGGTTGACGATTAGCCTTGCGCTCCACCGATAGACGTCGCCTATCAAATTTGCTGGGCTTGTTACAACCAACTCTTCTAACTTAGAAAAAAAATAAAACGTCATCTTCTGTCAGAGGATAGAACCAGAAAGGCCCCAGTGTCTGTAACTTTGCAATGAAGGTAATGGGAGCTATTCATGCAGATTCAGACTCCAGATTGGGTCAAACACGCGGTTTTCTATCAGATTTTTCCGGATCGCTTTGCCAGAAGTAAGCAGCCCCGCAAGCGGCTTTTGAAGAATGCCCGTTGGGAAGATTGGAATGCTATGCCGACCCTCCAAGGTTATAAAGGCGGAGATTTGTGGGGCATTCTAGAACAGCTGGACTACTTGCAGGATTTAGGGATTAACGCGATTTACTTCACGCCGATCTTTCAATCAGCCAGCAATCACCGCTATCATACCCACGACTATTATGAGGTCGATCCCATGCTGGGAGGAAATCCGGCTTTTCGTGAATTGCTCGATGCAGCACATGAACGAAACATGAAGGTAGTTCTGGATGGGGTGTTTAATCACTCTAGCCGCGGGTTTTTCTTTTTCCACGATGTTTTGGAAAATGGTCCTTCTTCCCCTTGGGTGAATTGGTTCAAAATTGAAGACTGGCCTTTATCTCCCTATAACGGTGAGTTTCCTGCTAACTATGTTGGCTGGGATGGGAATCGGGCACTGCCAGTGTTTAACCATGAAAATCCTGAAGTGCGGGAATACATCATGGAGATTGCGGAATACTGGATTAAATTCGGCATTGACGGCTGGCGCTTAGATGTCCCGTTTGAGATCCAAGTTCCTGGTTTTTGGCAGGAATTTCGCGATCGCGTCAAAGCTGCCAATCCAGATGCCTACATTGTGGGTGAAGTTTGGGGAGATTCCCGCGAGTGG
>JAESFH010000373.1_pt1 | contig 10727 bp, 9 predicted proteins | sample 9269381 | NCBI WGS metagenome assembly JAESFH01 (sample SAMN14504062, study PRJNA617094) | algae metagenome | isolation source: Aphanothece sp. CMT-3BRIN-NPC111 and co-occurring heterotrophs from well... | place: USA: Clark Mountains Wilderness, California | collected 2010-04-18
CGCCGGCCGTAGCTTTTGTCATTCCGAACGAAGTGGAGGAATCTCTAAAAGCCTTCCCCTTCTGACGCGCGTTAGGAGAAGCGACCTTCGAGAGATGTCTCGGCTGCGCTCGACATGACAAAAAAGGTGAGTCCGCGAACCGTCAGCGGCGGCTCATGAACTCGTCGAACGGCCGGCGAGCGCGCTCGAAGATCTTCAGCGCGCTCCGCTGCGTGCGGCGGAACATCCGCTTGATCTCGACCTTCACGAGATTCTCGTCCGGATCAGCTTCCTCAGTGTCAGCGTTGGCCACGGTCTCGAGGCTGCCGTCGTCGTATTCATCCTGTCCGCGAATTGCCTCTTGCCCAGCACCGCGACGATCTGGCGGCTGCGCGCGATCTTCCTCCACGTTCGCCATGTTCGCGCCGCGATACATTCCCTCGACGCGCGTCACGTTCCCTTTGTTCGCCGCGATGTGAATCGTGCCGAGCGGTCGACGCGCATCGTCCTGGATGGTCACGATCCAGATCGGAATGCCACGGTCGTTAGTGCGGAGCGTGTAGGCGACGCGGTCGAAATTCGTGTGCGACTTATCTGCCGTGTAACTCGCAACGCTGAACGCACCGCTCGAGTCGAGATTCAGCCGCGAGGTGTTGATCGTTGCGCCAGTCGACGTGCCGATCGGGTTTTCGGACGGCGTTCGATTCGAAACGATGCGACCATTCGCCACCTGCAGCTCGCGGACTCCGGCCGGCGCATTGCGATCGGCGATCAAGACCGTCCAGCTGGTCGGCTGCGGGTCACCATCGACACCGGTAACGAGGATGATTCGGCTGAGCGCCGCGCGATGAAACTGCGTGCCGACGACTTTGAGCGCTTCGTACGCGGTGGACTGGCGCTGCGCAAAAACGGGCGATGCGATCAGCAAGAGAGCAAGCGACAACCTCCACATGCGGCAGACAAAACTGCGACTAAGACGGACTGTCCACCGGTTTTCGGTTGCGGACTTCCCTCAGCTCGCGTGTATGTTCAGCGCTGCGATCCCGCGATGAAGAAAAGGAAAGTCGAGTTCTCCAGCCATACGGGAAATCTCGCTCTGATGCGCAAGTTCGTGCGCGGCTTCCTGGACGCGTACCCGTTCTCGGAAAAAGAGCGCACGCTGATGGTGCTCGGCGTCGACGAAGCTTGCACGAACATCATCCGGCACGCGTATAATCTGGCCGACGATCAACCGATCGCGCTGTCGCTCGAAGCGCGGCGGGATTGCGTCTGCATGCGGCTGCGCGACTACGGCTGCCAGACGCCGCCGGAGATGATGCAGGGACGCGCGCATGATTTGATTAAGCCCGGCGGCCTCGGGCTGCATCTGATTCGCACCGCCTTCGACAAGGTCGATTACGTTCTGAAACGTCGCGGCACCGAGCTTGTTCTGACGAAGAATCTCGCATGAGTTCGGCCGGCCTGAAGCCGATCGAGCCGTTGCAGCCGGACCCCTCGTTCGAGGTGTCGCTGCGGCCGCCGATGTTCAGCGAATTCACCGGGCAGGTGAAAGTTTGCGAGCGGCTCGAGGTGCTGGTCGAGGCCGCGAAGAAACGCGGCGACGTGCTCGAGCACATTTTGTTGAGCGGACCGCCGGGGCTCGGCAAGACGACGCTCGCGCACATCATCGCGAACGCGATGGGCGTGAACGTCAAGAACACCAGCGGGCCAGTGATCGAGAAAGCCGGCGAGCTCGCCGGCCTCCTCACGAGTCTCGAGAAAGGCGATGTCCTCTTCATCGACGAGATCCATCGGCTGCAACCAACGATCGAGGAGTACCTCTACCCGGCGATGGAGGATTACCGCCTCGACATCATCATCGATCAGGGCCCGCAGGCGCGGAGTCTGCGGCTTCAGCTACCGAAGTTCACGCTGATAGGAGCAACCACGCGCGCGGGAATGGTGAGCGCGCCGTTGCGTTCGCGCTTCGGCATGACGGCGCGGCTGGATTACTATGCGGCCGATGAGATGCACAAGATCATCACGCGCAGCGCTGGGTTGTTAGGCGTCGAAATTGATCATGCCGGCGCGGCGGAGATCGCGGCCCGCACGCGCGGAACGCCACGCACGGCGAATAATCTATTGCGTTGGGTTCGCGATTACGCGCAGGTGAAAGCCGATGGCAAGATCACGGCCGATCTTGCAGATCGCGCGCTCACGATGCTCGAGATCGACCGCGACGGATTCGACCAATGGGACAAGCGAATCATCGAAGCGCTGATCCACAAGTTTAATGGGGGGCCGGTGGGGTTGAACTCGTTAGCTGTCGCGATTGGGGAAGAGGCCGGCACGCTGGAAGAGGTGAACGAGCCGTACCTGATCATGGAAGGCTACATCAAACGCACTCCGCAAGGCCGCGTCGCGATGCCGAATGCCTATCGCAAGCTCGGGCTCAAGCCACCTGCCGGATCGCAGACGGAACTTTTCGGAAGCTGACGAGCTCGGCGGTCGCCCTCCGATCGTTTGGCGTTCCGGCGCCCCTTGTGTCATTCCGACCGAAGTGGAGGAATCTCTAAAAACCTTCGGTTTCTGACGCACGCCAGGAGAAGCGACCTGCAAGCGATGTCTCCACTTCAGTCGACATGACAAAGGGCGCGGAGCGCTAGAAGCTTGCGCGTGCAAAGCGAGTTCTTCCAGCAGGCGACGAAAGTCCTCACCGTCGGTGAACTGACGCGGGCAATCCGCGGCACGCTTGAAACGAAATTCGGCGCGGTGTGGGTGCAGGGCGAGATCTCGAATTACAAACTCCACCCGTCAGGGCACCAATACTTCACGCTCAAAGATCAGCGCGCGCAGATCTCCTGCGTCATCTTTCGAAACGCACTCCCGCCTGCCCGCCAGCCGCTCGCCGATGGCGCCCAGGTGCAGGTCTACGGCAACGTCTCGGTCTTCGAAGCACGCGGCCAGTATCAGCTCAGCGTCCAGATCCTGCAGCCACGCGGCCTCGGGTTGCTCCAGGCGAAATTCGAAGCACTGAAGCGCAAGCTCGAAGCCGAAGGCCTCTTCGATCCCGCGCGCAAACGGCCGCTGCCGAAGTTCCCGAAGCGCATCGGGATCGTCACTTCACCGAGCGGCGCTGCGATTCGCGACATGCTCAATGTTCTGCATCGCCGCGCGCCCGGATTGCAGGTTTTGATCAATCCCGTCCGCGTGCAAGGCACCGGTGCTGCGCAGGAAATCGCAGTCGCGATCCGCGAACTGACGCGGCCTAACGACGGCTGGCCGCCGCTCGATCTCGTCGTCGTCACACGTGGCGGCGGCAGCATCGAAGATCTGTGGGAGTTCAACGAAGAGATCGTCGCGCGCGCGATCTTCGACTCCCCTATTCCCGTCGTCAGCGCCGTCGGCCACGAAATCGACTTCACGATTTCCGACTTCGTCGCTGATCTGCGCGCGCCGACGCCAAGCGCCGCCGCAGAATTGATCGTCGCCGACGTCAGCGACGTCCTGCGCCGCATCGGTGAACTCTCTGCCTGTCTCGACCGCAACCTTCGAAACTTCATCATCCAAAGCCGCACGCGCCTCCGCTTCCTCTCCGAAAAATCACTCGCTCGCGATCTGATCCAACGCGTACGCGACGCTCAACAACAGATCGACCTCGCGCGAGACTCGTTGACGCGACTAGTCCTTCAATCCCTCGCGGACAAACGGGCGCGAGTTACGACGCATGCGCAGACGGTCCAGGCGCATAGCCCTGCTCGCGAATTGATCGCTCGGCGCAACACGGTGGAACAGCTGCGCCAGCGGCTGCTAACAGTCCCGGCCGCGGCGATCAATAACGCGCGGCAACGGTTCGCGAAACTGGAAGCGATGGCTCGTCTGCTCGGCCCTGAAGCGACGCTACGGCGAGGCTACAGCATCACAACCGATGAAGCAGGCGACATTGTGCGAGCAACTGATGCCGTCCGTGCCGATCAAACCGTAGTAACAAGGGTCGTTGACGGCACCTTCAAATCGAAAGTGCTCCCTTAGCTTTTCACTAGCCCCTGCCTCTCGGCTCGCTGATTACCTCGATCAGCGTGGAGGGGTCAGCACCATCGCTGGTTCCTCCCTCGCAGGCGGCTCCGTCGCAGGGGGAAGGACGGTTAGGACACCAACAGCACTCTGATACTTTTTGATATCGCCGCCGGTATTTGACTTCGTCGCCTGATTTTTGCGGAACACCGAAGCGTCGCCACCTTTCCGGACCACAACGAAGCCTTTGTCACCATACGGGATACCCCCTGGAGGCAACGCTGTGTCGTAGGTGAAGTTGGAGGTTGCTGCAAAGATCGTGTTCGACGCATCGCTTTCGCGAATTCTATACACCTTCAGAGCGCTCGTCCCGGAAAGGACAACTTCGCTATCGCTCGTCGCGGGGGCGGTAACCTGACACGTTGCTCCCGGCGCGTTGAGGATCTTCTGCAAATCACCTGCCTTCAGATAATCGTTGTTCACAAGCTTGGTGCAGTACGCCTGCAGCGTCGTCATCGCATCATCGTTGCCTGGCCAGGAATAATTCGGGTCGGAGTTAGTAGCGCCATCGGTCGCCATCTGGAATCCAGCCAAGTAGAGTTGCCGCGCATTGTTCATGGTGCCCGTCATCTGCCCGCGGGTGAGAGCGTTCGTCAACGCGGGCACTGCAAGCGCAGCAAGGATGGCGATGATTGCGATAACAACGAGGAGTTCGATCAACGTGAAACCGTCGGAGTGTCGTGTGGTCATTTCGCGTAGGGGAAGTGTTCGAAAAGTCCGAGGATTAATCGTGCCGGTCAAGGCGCAACGGCGCTCTCCTCCGCCTCCTCGGCGGTCGCGGATACAGGTGTTCGCTCGAGCTTGAAGGCGACCGTGGCGAGCGGCGGTAACTCGATCATCAGCGAATGCGTGCGGCCTGACCAAGGTTGCTCGTCCGCGCGCAGGCCGCCCATGTTGCCGATGTTGCTGCCGCCGTAGGTCTGCGCATCGGTGTTGATGATCTCTCGGTAAAAGCCGGCCTCGGGAACTCCGATGCGGTAGCCGTGCAGGACTTGCGGCGTCGCATTGACCACGAACACCACGATTTCGCCTTCGCGCGAGCGCCGCAGAAATGCGACGACGCTGTTATCCGCATCGTGGAAGTCGATCCACTCGAAGCCTTCGTGCGTGTCGTCCTGATCCCAGAGCGCCGGCTCGCTCTTATAGGTGTAGTTCAGGTGCTGCACCATGCGGCGCAGGCCGTCGTGCAACGGCGCATCGAGGAGATGCCAGTCGAGCCCGCGATCGTGATTCCATTCGCGCACCTGGCCGAACTCCTGGCCCATGAAGAGCAGTTTCTTGCCGGGATGCGCGTACATCCACGCGAGGAACATCCGCAGGTTCGCGAATTTCTGCCATTCATCGCCCGGCATTTTGCCGATGAGCGAACCTTTGCCGTGCACCACTTCATCGTGACTCAGCACGAGCACGAAATGCTCGCTGAACGCGTACATGATCGAAAACGTGATGCTGTTGTGGTGGTAGCGGCGGAAGATCGGATCGAGCGCCATGTAATGCAGGAAGTCGTGCATCCAGCCCATGTTCCACTTCATGCCGAATCCGAGGCCGCCGAGATAGGTCGGGCGCGACACGCCGGGCCACGCGGTTGATTCCTCCGCGATCGTGATGACGCCGGGGAACTGCTCGTAGCAGACTTCGTTCGTGCGCTTCAGGAAATGCACCGCCTCGAGGTTCTCGCGGCCACCGAACGCGTTCGGAATCCACTGCCCAGGTTCGCGCGAGTAATCGAGGTATAACATCGACGCCACCGCATCGACGCGCAGCCCGTCGATGTGATACTTGTCGAGCCAGAAGAGCGCGTTGCCGGTGAGGAAATTCCGCACCTCATTGCGACCAAAGTTGAAGATGAGCGTGCCCCAATCCTGATGCTCGCCCTGCCGCGGATCCATGTGTTCGTAGAGATCCGTGCCGTCGAACTCCGCCAGGCCATGCGCATCCTTCGGGAAGTGCGCCGGCACCCAATCCATGATCACGCCAATGCCCGCGCGATGGCAGCGATCGATAAAATTCCGCAGCTCGTCCGGATTTCCGAAGCGGCTCGTCGGCGCGTAGTAGTTCGTGACCTGATAGCCCCAGGAGCCTTCGAAGGGATGCTCCGCGATCGGCATCAGCTCAATGTGCGTGTAGCCCATGTCGACGACATATGGCAGCAGCGTATCGGCTAGTTCGAGATAGCTGAGGTGGCGTTTCCCATCCTCGGCGCGCTTCCACGAACCGAGATGCACTTCGTAGATGCTGACGGGCCGCTTGTTCCAATCTTTGCTGCGGCGCGATTTCATCCATTCCGCGTCGGACCACTGAAAGCGGCCGAGATCGTAGACGAGCGACGAGGTCTGCTTCCCCCACTGATTGAAGAACGCGAACGGATCGCTCTTCAACAACAGCGCGCCCCCGAATGTGCGCAGCTCAAACTTGTAGTGCGCGCCTTCCTCGACCTGCGGGATGAACAATTCCCAGACGCCGCTGCCGACGAGCCGCCGCATCGGATGCACGCGACCGTCCCACATGTTGAAATCGCCGACCACGCTGGCGCGCTGCGCATTCGGCGCCCAAACGGCAAAGTAGACGCCGCGGACACCGTCGATCGTCCGGATTTGCGCGCCGAACTTCTCGTAGATTTGCAGATGATTTCCCTCGGAAAACAGGTGCAGATCCACCTCGCCCATGATCGTGCCGTAGCAGTACGGATCGTTGACGACTTCCTCGCCTTCGTTCCATCCGATGACGCGGAGCTGGTAATCGCAATCGCGCCGCATCGCAGGCAGCACGGCCTGGAAGAAACCCTCGCTGTGCAGGCGGTCCGCTCGAACCTCTTCGCCACCGTCAGGTCTAACGATCCGCACTTCGCTCGCGTCCGGCCGGAACACGCGGATCACGAGATTGTCGCCCACGCGATGCGGGCCAAGGATGCGGAAGGGGTCGGGGTGAGCGCCGGCGAGAAACGTATGCATCTCGTCGATCGGCAGACCGAGTATTTCGAAATTACTCATGCGAAGAAAGCCAGCTTAACCAGAACGTGAACGTTTGAAACAACGTATGCGGCTCCCGCGAACGCATGCACGCGTTGCGCGCCGCATGTCTTTTCTCTTTTCCTTCCGCGCGCGTGCGTTCGATAGTCCTCGCGAGCATGGATGAAACGATGAACCGCGCCGTCGAGGAGCTACTCCGCACTTACCGCGAGAACGGCGGCATCAACTATGTCGAAGCGGCCGCAACGCTCCCGTCGCGCCCGGCGATCGACGCCGCGTGCGTGGAGCTCTTGAGCATCCTCTTCCCCGGATTTCACGGCGAGCCGCTCGTGCACGCCGGCGAGCTGCCGCAAGCCACGATGAGCCGGATCAAAGCGCTGCATGCCCGGCTGATGCCGGAAGTCTCGAAGAGCCTCGTCGCCGTCCATGCGAGCGATTCCGTCGAACAGGATGCGCAGGATATTTTGCGCTTCTTTTTTTCGCAGCTCGCGCGGCTCCGCGAAATGCTTTGGGCGGACATCGACGCCGCCTACGAAGGCGACCCGGCCGCAATCAGCTACGAGGAAATCATCCTGGCGTATCCGACCATCGAAGCGATCGCTATCCAGCGGATGGCGCATCTGCTTTACCAAAAAGACCTGCCGCTGATCCCGCGGATGATGACGGAATGGGCCCACAGCCGCACCGGCATCGACATCCATCCCGGCGCGCAGATCGGCTCGCATTTCTTCATAGATCACGGCACCGGCGTTGTCATCGGGGAGACCTGCCGGATCGGCGCTCATGTGAAGCTTTATCATGGCGTCACGCTCGGAGCGCGCAGCTTCCAGAAAGACGATCAGGGGCGCATCCGGAAAGGCGGCAAACGGCATCCGGACGTCGAAGACCACGTCACCATTTACCCGAACTCCACCGTGCTCGGCGGTGAGACGGTAGTCGGCGCGCGCAGCACGATCGGCGGAAATGTGTTCCTGACCGAAAGCGTGCCGCCGGATTCGCTCGTCTACTACGAGGCGAAACAGATCGCCACCGTCTCGAAGCGCGATCGCGCGCCCGAGGCGATGCGGCACTTCTGACCGGCGCCCTTTGATCTATCTCGACTACAACGCGACGACGCCGCTCTGCGAACCCGCGCGCGCCGCGATGGCGCCGTATCTCGATGAGCACTTCGGGAATCCATCGAGCATCCATGCTGCTGGGCGCGAAGCCCGCGCGGCGATCGACGATGCCCGCGACAGGCTCGCGTCGTTGCTCAAAGCGAAGCCGCACGAGCTGATCTTCACCGGCAGCGGGACGGAATCGAACAACCTCGCGGTGCTCGGACTGGCGCGAAATCGTCGGCGCGAGCATGGACGTCACTTGATCTGCGCGAGCACGGAGCATCACGCGGTCTTGAACGCCTTCGAACACCTGCAGCGCGACGGGTTCGACGTCACCTTTCTCCGCGTCGACGCCAACGGCCTGATCAACCCCGACGAACTCGCAGCCGCCATTCGCGACGACACAACGTTGGTATCGGTTATGTCGGCGAACAACGAAACCGGTGTCGTCCAACCGATTCGCGAGATCAGCGAAGTCTGCCGGGCAAGAGGTGTCCTGCTGCACAGCGACATGGTGCAATCATTTGCCAAACAACCGACCGAGCTGGCGCATGTGGATGCGGCGAGTTTCGCGGCGCACAAGTTTTACGGACCAAAAGGCGCGGGGCTTTTGTATCTCCGGGCCGGCTTGCCGCTGGATGCGATCACGTTCGGCGGTGCGCACGAAAATCAGCGCCGCGCCGGAACCGAGAATGTTCCGGCAATCGCCGGTATGGCGGCCGCTGCAGATTGGGCGCTGCGCGATCTCGAGGAAGAACAAGCGCGCGAAGCGGCGTTGCGTGAACGGCTTTGGGCCAGAATTTCCGAAACTGTGCCCGGTGCGATCCAGAACGGCAGCGTCACTCGACGTCTCGCAAACACGCTTAACGTCTCGTTTCCCGGCTTCAGTTCCGAGACGATCCTGATGGCGCTGGACCTCGAGGGCGTCTGCGCGTCGAGCGGATCGGCCTGCATGGTCGGCTCGGTAATGGCGTCGCATGTTCTGCTCGCGATGGGCGCGCCGGCGGAAGTTGCGAGTTCCGCGATTCGCTTCTCGCTAGGCAAACAGACGACGGAAGAGGAGATCGAGGCCGCCGGCGAAATCGTCGCGCACGTGATTGGCCGGCTCGCGGCGACGAACCAGTATGCTGTTGTTTAAGCAGCTGCATTTCCTCTTCGGCGATCCGCCGGAATCGGCGTCTGTAGGGGAAGCTGTCAGCTTCCCGAGGATTAATCCCGAGACACTGGGGAAGCTGACAGCTTCCCCTACAGATGTGCCGCTGCGCGGCCGCGACGCGCAGCTTGAGAAGACCGCGCGTGATCTTTTGCATTCAGCAGGTGCGACGCCGCTCGTGCCGCTCGTGCGTGTCGAGTGGCACGAGCGTCTTCGCACGGCGGCTGGCCGCGCGGACTACAACCGCAAGCTCATCTCGCTCAATCGGCGTTTGCGCGAACACGATGACGCGGAGATCGACCGAACGCTTCGCCACGAGCTCGCGCATCTGCTCGCACACTTCCGGGCGAAGCGACGCCGCATTTCGCCTCATGGTCCGGAATGGCGACAGGCTTGCCACGATCTCGGCATCAGTGACGAGCAGCGCTGCCACACGTTGCCGTTCCCGATCCACAGACGCACGCGGCGATTGCTCTACCGCTGCCCGAGCTGCGCGCGCGAGTTCCCGCGCGTGCGTCGAATCCGCCGCGCCGTTGCGTGTCTCGCGTGTTGTCGTGCGCACAATCGCGGCCAGTTCGACAAGCGCTTCAAGCTGCGCCTGATCGCACCGCTCGATCAGCCGCGTTAATCCAGATCGTCGCGCTCGCCCTTACTCGACTTCTGCCCGCGCAGCTTCGCCTGGATGAACAGATCAATATCGCCGTCCATCACGCCTTGGACATTGCTCGTCTCCGCGCCGGTGCGGTGATCTTTCACCATCTGGTAAGGCTGAAAGACGTAGGAGCGGATCTGGCTGCCCCAGGCGACGTCGCCTTTCTCGCCGTATTGCCGGTCGATCTCGGCGCGCTTCTTGTCCTGCTCGACCTGGTAGAGCTTGGCTTTCAACATCGCCATCGCGAGCTCGCGATTCCGTCCCTGGCTGCGCTCGGCCTGACACGCGACCACAATGCCGCTCGGCTTATGCACGATTCGGACGGCGGTCTCGACTTTGTTGACGTTCTGCCCGCCTTTGCCGCCCGCGCGGAACGTGTCCACTTCGAGGTCCGCCGGATTCACCTCGATCGGCGCCGATTCCGCGATTTCCGGAACAACGTCGACGCTGGCGAATGAAGTGTGCCGCCGCTTGTTGGAGTCGAACGGCGAGATCCGCACGAGCCGATGGACGCCACGCTCGGCGCTGAGATAGCCGTTGGCGTATTCGCCTTTCACGAGAAGCGTGGCCGATTTGATCCCGACCTCGTCACCCGTCTGGATATCGATCATCTGCGAAGTGAAACCGCTGCGCTCGATCCACCGCTGATACATTCGCAGCAACATATCCGCCCAATCGCACGACTCGGTGCCGCCGGCGCCGGAGTGGATCGTGACGAATGCGTTCGATCGGTCGTTAGGCCCGGAAAGGAACTGCCGCAGCTCAAATTCTTCGAGCTTGTGGATGAGGCGCGCGTACTCGGCGGCGATATCTTGCTCCGC
>JAESFH010000374.1_pt1 | contig 10690 bp, 12 predicted proteins | sample 9269381 | NCBI WGS metagenome assembly JAESFH01 (sample SAMN14504062, study PRJNA617094) | algae metagenome | isolation source: Aphanothece sp. CMT-3BRIN-NPC111 and co-occurring heterotrophs from well... | place: USA: Clark Mountains Wilderness, California | collected 2010-04-18
CTAAACTTCATAGTTGAATAAATCCTAATTATTTTTAATAATATCTCGAACGCGAACTATTCACGGAAGCTTGATGACTCGCCAGCCTCAACGTGAGCGACCTACTCTTCATTACCGGGAGAGGGTGAGGGCTGCGCCCACACCCTAATCCCCGTGATACCGCTGGACGCAGGCGTAAGCCTGCGTAAGCCTGCGTAAGTCCTGAGTGGGTTAGTGTTGGTTTTGGGGTAGACAACCCAAGCGTGGCTGGAAGAGGGGTCAATCTTTTTCAAAAGACCTTTCACCTTCCCCAGTACAACGGCATCGATCAACGCTCCATCGTCAGCTAGGAGCAGCCCCTGAACCTCGCTATCAGTAGATGGGATATATCGCCCTTTAATTACTCCAACAGCCCGGTTTTGAAGCGGTTCAGCTGGGGGTCTAATTGGATAAAGTTGTAGTGGTTCTGGGATGTCAAGGGTTGTGGTAGAGGTCATAGTAGCCTTGTTCAGGGAATAGGTAGTAGTGCGAGACCCGCAACTCGGTGGGCTGCCTCAGCAGAGGATGAGCATCCATTTCCCGCCTCTGTTGTTGGCTTGAGCGCTGCTAATGAGAAAGTGCATCGGGAGGTAAAGAAGTTTATTGATGACTACAACTACATAATCATCGACTGCCCACCCGCGGCTGATTCGCCAGTTCCGCAAAGTGCGCTGCTAATTGCTGATTTAGTATTGGTCCCAACTTAATGTCGGCATTCCCCTCCCGTTAAACACGCTTCGTGTTTAACGGGAGGGGAATGCCGACCATTATATAAATTGAGCGTGAGCGAATCCTTTTAATTGTCTGGTGGGACTTGATGCTCAACATACTTTCTTAGTTGCTCGATTGTTACTCCGCCACAGCTAGCAACAAAATATGATGCTGTCCATAGGGCATCCTTGTGGTGAAACCTAGCAATATGCGAGGCAAAATCCTTGCGAATTAAGCGGCTAGATACAGTTTTAAGATTAGCTACCAGTTTAGAGAGTTGAACCTGTGGCGGATAGTCAACTAGGAGATGGACGTGATTGACTTCCCCGTTGAACTCAACTAACTCTGACTCCCACTTCAAGAGTGTTTCTGCAAAAATCCCCTGCAACCGTTGCAATATCTCTTGATTAATAACTGGCTTACGGTACTTAGTCACAAGCACGATACAACACAGCGCACCAACTAGTTAAAAACCATGACTTAATTGCAGTTGAAAACTTAAACATTCAAGGTCTTGCACGTACTCGTTTAGCTAAATCAGTTCTGGACGCAGCGTGGGGAGCTTTTATCAACATCTTGGAGACAGTGGCAGTCAAATGCGGTATCCGAGTGGTGAAAGTCAGTCCTCACAACACCAGTCAGAACTGCTCAAATTGTGGCGTGAAGGTGCCTAAAACTCTGTCAGTTCGCACTCACTCGTGTCCGAAATGTAGTTGTGTCCTCGATAGGGATGAAAATGCCGCCCGGAATATATTACGACGGGCGTTATGCGAGGTGGGACTCCGAAGAGCCTGCCGTTGGAGGCTTAGAGGTTACTCAGTCTGTGAGAACGGAAGCTAGTTTAGGATGGGATGGCTTGCAGCTATCTCTATTTTGACCTAGAAGCTCCCGGAATGCGTGCATTGGCACTTAACGGGAGAGAACGTCACGCCCTCAAACAAAGCATGATGCAAGAACTCCTCACCGGGAAGACGCGGCTGGTATGAGCAACCCCTCTCCCCCTACCTGCTGGCTCATTGCTGGACCCAACGGTGCAGGCAAAACCACCTTTGCATTGCAATATTTGCCCACCGTGGCCAACTGCCGCAACTTCGTCAACGCCGACCTAATTGCAGCAGGTTTATCGCCCCTGTCACCTGAAACCGAGCTATTGGCAGCAAGCCGATTATTTCTTAGAGAAATTGAAAACCGCATCCAGGCAAGACAAAACTTTGCCTTTGAAACAACCCTGTCAGGTCGCAGCTATCTAAAACTGATTAAGCGCCTGCGTGCAGAAAGGTGGCGGGTAGAACTGATCTACCTGGCACTGCCTAATGTGGAAATGTCGAGGTTGCGCGTTGCCGAACGGGTTGTCCACGGAGGACACAATATCCCCTTGGCAGATATCGAACGCCGATTTCCTCGGAGCCTACGCAATCTGCTCACCGAGTTTAGCGTAGCAGTAGATCGCACCCAATGTTTCATGAACGATGGTGAATTTCCCCAGTTAATCTTTCTCCAGCAAGGTGAAACACGCGAAATCTTCAACTCTCAATTATTTGACCAACTCACTCAAGAGGCAGGACGATGACAACCATCCCCCAAGATACTCAAGAAATATTAGAGACCCTTAGAAAAGTGGCAGCAGACACCCTGGAAAGAAAACGACGTCTAGGTCACTACGCCGTTATTTGGCGCGATGGTAAACCCGTAGCGCTTGGTGAGGATGCACCGGATAATCTAAGCATGACCCCATCAGAATCACGATAGAGATCAACAAAGGCGATCGCCAGGTAATCATTGCTCTTGAAGGGGGAGCAATTGAACAAATACGTTTAGACAATTTAGCTAAATCACTGCCTAGTCAAGCTTTCACCCAGATCCAACTCAATGCGAGAAAACAAAAAAACTGTGTGGGTGGCATCTATTGAAGTTGAACTATCACGCCTCGAAGGGAAGAGAACAATTGCTATCGTCATGAATGCCTCAACCTTTGATGAAGCCAGTGATATTGATTATTTTATTACCAATGTTGTCGGCTCAATAGCAGAAATGTTGAATCGTGGGATTTTTGATCTCTAAAACTAGATACACTATCCCTATAAAACCCCGGCTTCGTCAACAAAATACTAGCTGCCGTAACCAATGAACATCACTAATATTTTCACACATGAAAGCCTGTAAATAGCGCCGCTTATCTAACAGTTTATTGCCAAAGTATTTTGGTATTTTAACTAATGCAATTAGCACATAAGCAATTAAACAACTATAAATTTGGATTTCCATTCCGTTAACATTTTTAGTAATAATTCGGTCGAGTTTGAGATGCATCTTCAGAAATTTCCAAAATAATTCAATTGGCCAGCGTCATCGATAAAAATCACCAACTTCTTGATTAGTAATTCCCTCTTCTCCTTCTTCTGGCAGGTTAGTCACCAAACGAAATTCATGTTTCTCTTCTAACGAAACTTAAACAAATAAATCCAAATAAAAAGCTTATAATTTAAACAGGGCATAGATTCCACGTCGAGAAACACTCATGAAGCAAACTACTCCCTCTGCCATGCCACCGTGCTTTGAAAAATGGTGTAGCAGGTTTGATGATGTCTTTAGCAATCTTGCCCAAAAAAAAGGGTTTAGGCACTATGTGGGGGGATTATTGGGTGAAAGTGAGCGAAAAAACTTGACGCAGATGTCCAATAACGCAGTGGGTGTGGTTTACCACAGGAAAGCCCCATTTCTTGACAGAAGCTACCTGGGACGCGCAGAAAGTCAACGAGCGTAGATTGCAAGTAATGCAGCAATGCAGTCTCTCCGAAGATAAAAAGGGGATTTACGCTAATAATAGATGATTCAGGGCATAGAAAAAGTGGCAAGGAAACTGCTGGAATTGGCAGGCAATATATAGGGAAAATTGGCAAAACCGATAATTGTGTAGTGTTAGTAAGTACCCATTTATATGATGGAGTAAAAAGCCTACCACTAGATGTTGAGTTGTATCAGCACGCTAGTTCATTACCTGAAGGAAAGGAAAATCCAAAATTTGTCAAAAAGCCAGATATAGCATTGAAGTTAATTGATAAATGCCTGAGCAGAGGAGAGAAACCTTGTGTAGTATTGGTTGATGCTGGATATGGAAATAATAGTATATTTTTGAAGCAACTAGAGTCAAAAAAGTTAAAGTATATAGCAGGTCTAGCCAAAAAGAGAAAAATTCTTTATCAACTAGAATTAGACCAAGAAAAAGTAGCTCTCAGATTAGATGAGTTAGTGAAAAGCATGCCAGAAGAGGCATTTACAAGTATCCAATTAGAACTAGAACTCCCAAAAACAGTATGGGTAGCTACAGTTGAGCTAGAAATAGCAGCACTTTCAGCAAATGTGGACAGTAGCTATCGTTATGAATGCTGCTAGTTTATCTGAGGCGACAGAAGTCAACTATCTTATTACTAATGTTGCTCATTAAAAAGCTACAGGCGAATGGATAGTTAGAACTTACTGCCAGAGAAACTGGGTGGAAGTTTTCTACCGTGAGGCTCTCATGATGGTTAGGTTTAAGAGAATATCAGACACGGAGTATCAAATGCCGATGGAGGCTTTTGATATTAGTTTTTTGTGCCTATAGTTTTATTATTTGGCAGCAATTAACCGGGGGTTTAAGGCGGCGCTGGGCTAATAAACCTTTGAATACATTTACTGTAGCGCAGCGGGCGCGCGTACTCGCGCGACAGCCTTGTCAGCTTTTAGAACAGCTATATCTTATCGATTTGTCGGCTGGCTACAGGAGAACACAGACGTATTTGCTTTACACCTGGATAATTTAGGGCTTGTTTGGGCTTGAACTTTGTTCAAGTCCCGTTAGACGCAGGTGGGCTAACAAACCTTTAAACACGTTTCCTGAAGCGTTGGAGGCATTTCGTACAGCGATGTCTTTTCGTTGGCGTAGGTAGGGTTTATTGGTATTATAAGTGACCATTTCATGAACCTATTTTTTTACAAAAATAGGGGAAGAACTCTTGTCATTAATATATTGGTAAAACCGGGAGTTTGGCTTACTTACAAACGGTAGAGATGCTGATGCATCGGGCAAAAATAGAAGGGCTATAACCAGCCCTTTATACTCTGGAACTGGGATGTTCCGATTTAGTTGAAGAAGCAACAAGACCTCACAAGGATTAAGATAAGTTAGCGCATATTGTCCGCTAACATTCTTTCCACCCCTCCCCCGCTTCCACCCTGCAAACTTGACATGCTCCCGTATGACTGACTTATCCAATGGCTCTCAAAACTGCTCTGTCAAAGCCAACAATAGTTTGCCCAAAAATAAGACAGTAGCAATTACAGAAGCCGATGTCCTGATTACAGAAGCCTTAACCCTTCGTCCCGCCAGACTTCCAGATTATGCGGCTGAAAGCCAAGCTCTCCGCATCCTCGCTCAACAACTAACGGATGAGCCACAATCCCTGCTCAAAACCCTAGTGAACCTGGCGCAGACTCTATGTCGTGCCGATACGGTGGGAGTCAGCTTATTGGAAACAGATCCCAATGGCGAATCCATCTTTCGTTGGGTAGCGATCGCTGGAGCTTTAGAGTTTTTAGAACAAACTACCACTCCAAGTAATTTTAGCCCCTGTGGCACGACACTTTTTGGTAATCAGCCGCAACTGTATACCTATCCTGAACGGTATTTCAACCATTTGCACCATCCCCAGTTTTCTATTGTTGAGGAATTGCTAATTCCACTTTCTGTCAAGCAGCGACGATTGGGGACGCTTTGGATTATTTCCCATACTGAGGGGCGACAGTTCGATGCTGAAGATCTGCGGCTGATCAACTCTTTGGCAGGCTTTACCACTTCTGCCCTGCAAAGTATCGATCGTCTGCGGCAGACGGCACAGTTGGCGTTGCAGCGCGAGCAGGAAACGAAAAAGGCACTCCATGACAGTCAAAATCAGTTCGAGGCACTGGTTGCCAACGTGCCAGGGATAGTCTTTAGATACTCGCCCAGTACAGATATTCCCGATCGGTTTACTTTTATTAATGAAAGCTGTCGCGAACTGTTGGAATTAGAGCCAGAAGCTATTCTCCAAGATGGCACTTGTCTAGTGGCATTAATTCATCCAGAGGATTTGCCATCGTTTCAAACGTCCATTGCTTATGCCATTGAGAATTTTTTGCCTTGGCGGTGGGAGGGGCGAATGGTCACACCATCTGGTCAACTCAAATGGATTCAAGGTAGTTCTCGTGCTGTTGAGACGACACAAGGAAATGTGTGGGATGGATTACTGATTGACATTACAGAGTACAAACAAGCCGAAGCAGCATTGAGCCAAAGTGAGGAATTCAATCGGCAAATCCTAGAGAGTAGCGACGACTGCATCAAGGTGTTGGATTTATTAGGGCGGATTCTCTACATGAGTCCAGGGGGGCAGGCATTACTAAAAATCAGTGACATCACGCCGTTTCTTAACAGTGACTGGAGCGAATTTTGGCAAGGAGCGGAGCGAGAAGCGGCAAGGAACGCAATCGCGCAAGCAGAAGCAGGTAGAGTTGCTACATTTCAAGGTTATCGTCCCACTGAGACAGGCGAACCGAAATGGTGGGATAGCAAAGTTAGTCCAATTAAAAGCCATGACGGGCAAGTCAAACGGTTGTTGTGCATTTCTCGTGATATTACCGAGCGATTGCAGGCCCAGAAGCTATTGATAGAAAGCGAAGCACGCTACAGGACACTGACAGATCTTAGCCCTGATGCCATCGTTGTCAACTTGAATGGGCAGTTTATCTACGCCAACTCAGTAGCAGTGCAGTTACTCGGTGCAACTGACACCGAGCAAATAATCGGGCGCGAGCCTTTTGATTTCATTGAACCCCAGTATCATGATTTGGTGCGCGAACGGATTAAGCGTGCGCTCCAGCAGCAACTGCTCCCTGCTTTGATGGAGCAACGCTGGCGGCGGCTCGACGGATTGGTAATTGATGTGGAAGTCTCTGCGGGAACGACAACTTGGGAGGGTCAGCCAGCTATCCAGGTAATACTGCGTGACATCACTGCCCGCAAGCGCCGCGAAGCGAATCTCGCCTTCTTAGCCGAAATTGGCGAAGATTTCTCCCGGCTTTCAACAGCCGACGAGATCATGCAAGCAGTCGGGGCGAAAATTGGGGCATATCTGAACATCACCACCTGCAACTTCACCGATGTTGACGAAGCGCGGGGCGAGGTGACGGCTCATTACGGCTGGAACAGTAAGGATGTGCCGAGTACGGTAGGCACGTTTCGCATTACTCAATATTTGAGTGAGGAATTTGAGCGGGCAAGTCGCGCCGGGGAGACCTTTGTTATTCGTGACACTCAGAGCGACCCGCGCACAGACGCCTCCGGCTACGCCGCGCTGAATATGCATTCATTTGTCACTGTTCCATTTCACCGCAACGGCAGGTGGACGCATTACATCGCTATCTGTGACTCGCGCCCACGCAACTGGCGCGACGACGAAATTGAAGTGATTGAAGAAATCTCAAACCGCATTTTCCCTCGTCTTGAACGCGCCCGCGCCGAAGATGCCTTGCGGCAGAACGAGTCGAAGTACCGCACGCTCTTCGAGTCGATGGACGAAGGTTTTTGCATTTTGCAATTAATTTTCAACGAGGAGCAGAAGCCCATTGACTACCGCTATATCGAGATCAACCCAGCCTTTGAGCAGCAAACAGGGATGAGGAACGCCCTGGGTAGAACCATTCGTGAGCTTGTGCCGGACATTGAGGAGTTTTGGTTTGACATCTACTGCCAGGTTGCACTTACAGGTGAGCAGACGCGCTTCATCAATCATGCTGAGTCAATGGGGCGGTGGTTCGACGTTTATGCTTTTCGCATCGGCGAGCCGCACGAGCGCAAGGTGGCAGTACTTTTCAAAGACATCAGCGAGCGTAAACAAGCGGAAGCAGAACGCGAACAACTCTTGAAAAACGAGCGACACTATGGCAAACAATTGCAGGGACTTACCACCGCCGCCCTAGCCATCAATTCGGCGCTTTCGGTTGAAGAAGTCCTGCAAGTCATTACTGACCAAGCCGCATCCATCGTTGGCGTTCACCAGTCAGTCACCAGCTTGACGATTAACCAGAACTGGGCGCAGGCTATTAACGCTGTTCGCCTGTCGGATAAGTATGCGGCTTGGCGAAACTACAATGGGCAAACAGATGGCTCTGGAATCTATGCCTGCGTGTGTCATTTAAATCGCTCGATGCGGATGACGCAAGCTGAACTCGAAGCTCATCCCCGCTGGAAAGGCTTCGGCAAAGAGGCAGAGAATCATCCTCCCATGCGTGGCTGGTTGGCAGCGCCTCTGATCGGGCGAAATGGAGATAACATCGGATTGATTCAGCTTTCGGACAAATACTCCGGTGAGTTTACCGAAACAGATGAAGCCATCATAGTGCAGTTGGCACAAATGGCATCGGTGGCTGTTGAGAATGCCCGCTTATATGAAGCCCAACAGCAAGCACGGTCGGCCGCAGAAGTATCACGGGAAGAAGCCCAAGCCGCCAACCGAGTCAAAGATGAATTTTTGGCAGTACTGTCCCATGAGTTGCGAACACCCCTTAATCCAATTATCGGTTGGTCTACTCTGCTGCTCAACCGCAAGCTGGATGAAGCCAAAACCGCACAAGCCTTAGCAACGATTCAACGCAATGCCAAGTTGCAATCGGAACTAATTGAAGACCTTTTGGATGTGTCTCGCATTCTCAGGGGCAAACTCAGCCTCAATGTGGCTCCAGTAGATCTTGCTATCACCATTCGAGGGGCAATGGAAACAGTGCGACTGGCAGCAGAAGCAAAATCAATTGGGGTGCAAGCAATTATAGAACCTGATGTGGGTTTGGTTTCGGGTGATTCTACTCGGTTGCAGCAAGTAATTTGGAATCTACTCTCAAATGCTGTTAAATTCACGCCCCAAGGAGGACAGGTAAATATCCGGTTAGAGCGCCTTGACTCCTGCGCCAAAATTACGGTCACTGATACAGGACAAGGAATTGAGCCGGAATTTCTCCCTTATGTGTTTGACTACTTCCGCCAAGCCAATGCGGAGACTACTAGAAAGTTTGGTGGATTGGGGCTAGGGCTAGCAATCATGCGGCACTTAGTCGAATTGCATGGTGGGACAGTTAAGGTAGAAAGTTCAGGTTTAGGGCAAGGCGCAACCTTTATAATTCAACTACCCCTGCTCATATCTACTCAAACTAACCCGAATTACAACAGCGGTAATAGTGACGGTTCTGAAGATTTAAGTGGCATTCAGGTTTTAGTGGTGGATGATGAGATTGACTCGCGGGACTTCATTGCTTTCCTATTAGAGCAATCTGGCGCACAGGTAACAGCCGTATCTTCTGCCAACGAGGCGTTAGATGCTCTCACTCAGTCCAAATTTGATGTGCTGCTCAGTGATATTGGGATGCCCGATGTCAATGGCTATATGTTGATTGAGCAGGTCAGAACGAAGTTGCTTCCTCCAAATAGGAAAATTCCTGCGATCGCTCTAACTGCTTATGCGGGGGAGATAAATCGGCGACAGGCACTGGATGCAGGTTTCCAAATTCATATTTCTAAGCCATTAGATCCAGAAGTGTTGGTGCAAACCATCTCTAGTTTTGTGAGATCTACTATTGTTACTTAGAATTATCAAGCTCATAAAATCCTGCTAATATCTAGTCATAAGTAGATTTTAGCTTACATAATTTTTGATGCGATAATACCAATAAATACGACCAGACCTAGCCCTCTACGAAAATAATTAACGCCTTGAAATAATTCCATCCACGCCCAAGTAAACAACAATCCATTTGCCAGTATTTCTAACACTGCATTGATTTTGCCACTTGTAAAGATTAGGGAGAGTATTGTAGCTACTAGCGGGACTTGAACAAAGTTCAAGCCCAAACAAGCCCTAAATTAGCCAGGTGTAAAGCAAATACGTCTGTGTTCTCCTGTAGCCAGCCGACAAATCGATAAGATATAGCTGTTCTAAAAGCTGACAAGGCTTCAGTAAATGTATTCAAAGGTTTATTAGCCCAGCGCCGCCTGCGTAATCTTAGTTTGGCTGCATTGTTGCATTACTTGCAATCTACGCTCGTTGACTTTCTGCGCGTCCCAAGTCGCTTCCGTCAAGAAATGATGCAAACTGTGGTAAACCACACCTACAGCGTTATTTGACATCTGTGTTAGGTTTTTTCGCTCAATGCACCCCTAATAATCCACCTACATAGTGCCTAAACCCTTTTTTTTTGGGCTTGATTGCTAAAGACATCATCGAACCGACTGCACCATTTTCCTTCTTCATGGTGGCATGGCGGAGGGGATGGTTTCCTTCATGGGTGTTCCTCAACGTGGAATCTCTGCCCTGCTTAAATTATATGCGTTTTATCTGGTGTTGTTTGTTTAAGCCCCGTTATGGTGAAGAATTGCCCATCATCCGGCGATTCTGGCGTGTGGTATTTGGCAGGAGAATTGATATCACGCCCAAACTGGTTTTACCAAATTTGAGAGGAATTCGAGAGGCGATCGCATCGGGTTTTGGCTTCAGCGTGTTGCCGGATTACTTGTGTGAAAATGCAGTTGCAAAAAACCGTTTAACCCTAATTCTTAAGCCTACTAAGGCAGTAACCAATCAAATCTGGCTTGCCTTCAGGAAGTCAGAACGACAATCTCATGCGGTGAAGCTGTTGTTAGATTTGTTTGATTCAACTCAAGTGTAGCCATTGAGCTGATACCCCTGTGGCACAACTTAGGTCAGGACTTACGCAGGCTTACGCTTGCGTCCAGCGGTATCACGGGGATTAGGGTGTGGGCGCAGCCCACACCCTCTCCCGGTAATGAAGAGTAGGTCGCTCACGTTGAGGCTGGCGAGTCATCAAGCTTCCGTGAATAGTTCGCGTTCGAGATATTATTAAAAATAATTAGGATTTATTCAACTATGAAGTTTAG
>JAESFH010000375.1_pt1 | contig 10654 bp, 8 predicted proteins | sample 9269381 | NCBI WGS metagenome assembly JAESFH01 (sample SAMN14504062, study PRJNA617094) | algae metagenome | isolation source: Aphanothece sp. CMT-3BRIN-NPC111 and co-occurring heterotrophs from well... | place: USA: Clark Mountains Wilderness, California | collected 2010-04-18
CAGAGGCCGCTGGAGTATCTGGAGCCAGAAGTCGCCTCGTCCAAGAGGCTGTTCGACGCCTGGAGTGCAGTCGTGAACTTCTTGGAACAAAAGCCTGCCGGTACCCACGCCCGCGGTTCGGACTTCCATGAGGAAGCAGGCGTCGGGGACCTGCTGGACCGCTGGGAGCTTCCATCGGCCCTGCAGGGTGGTGCTGGCGCACGGGACGCCTCTTCCGAGGTACAGCTCACTGGTCCCTCGGGCATCACCCTGGAGGAGGCTCAGCCTGAGCTGGAGGCAGCGCAGACGAGGCTCAACAAGAATGTCACTGCAATGAACGCTCTTCGGAGGGCGTTGGCCACGTGGGACGAGGAAGCCTATGAGAACTCACCGTTCTTGCCCCTTCCCTCATGGTACGCCTCGGCATTCGATGGAGCGAGAGGCTAAACTCCTACTCGAAGCGGCCGAGTAGGTACAGAACTCTCCGTGTGGTCGCCAGGACGAATAACGACCAAAAGGAAAAGGGCCGCTCCTCAGGGCGGCCCATTCCGTGTTGTTGTTTTGAACGAGCGTAGACTCAGAAGTCCATTCCGCCCATGCCACCCATACCGCCACCACCCGGCATTGCCGGACCAGAGTCCTTCTTCGGAGCATCGGCAATCATGGCTTCCGTGGTGACGAGAAGACCAGCAACAGAGGCCGCGTTCTGGAGCGCCGTGCGGACGACCTTCGCAGGGTCGACGATTCCGGCCTGGACCAGATCGACATACTGCTCGGTCTGCGCATCGAAGCCATAGGTGTCCGAGCTGTTGTCCGTGATCTTGCCGACGACAATCGAGCCTTCAACACCTGAGTTCTCGGCGATCTGACGGATCGGAGCCTCGAGGGCCTTCAGGACGATGTTGATGCCGGCCTGAACGTCGGAGTTCTCCGCGTTCAGCTTCCGGACCGCAGCCTTGGCGCGGAGCAGGGCCGTGCCGCCACCGGGAACGATACCCTCTTCCACGGCCGCCTTGGTGGCGTGCATGGCATCGTCCACGCGGTCCTTCTTCTCCTTCACCTCGACCTCGGTCGAGCCGCCGACGCGGATGACCGCGACGCCGCCCGCGAGTTTGGCGAGACGCTCCTGCAGCTTCTCACGGTCGTAGTCCGAGGTGGTCTCCTCGATCTGCGCCTTGATCTGGGTCACCCGAGCCTCGATGTCCGCTTTGGAGCCGGAACCGTCGATGATCGTGGTGTTCTCCTTCTCGATGCGGACGCGCTTGGCACGGCCGAGCATGTCAAGCGTGACGTTTTCGAGCTTGATGCCGAGATCCTCTGACACAGCGGTGCCGTTTGTCAGAACTGCAATGTCCTCGAGCATGGCCTTGCGGCGATCGCCGAAGCCAGGCGCCTTCACGGCCGCAATCTTCAGACCACCACGGAGCTTGTTGACCACGAGAGTGGCGAGAGCTTCGCCCTCGACATCCTCAGCAATGATCAGCAGGGGCTTCCCGCTTTGTGCAACAGCCTCAAGGATCGGCAGCATGGCCTGCAGGGAGGAGAGCTTCTTCTCGTGGATGAGGACGTAGACGTCCTCGAGCTCCGCGACCATCTTCTCCGCATTGGTGATGAAGTAGGGCGACAGATACCCACGATCGAATTGCATGCCCTCGACCACGTCGAGCTCGGTCTCGGCGGTCTTGGCCTCTTCGACGGTGATAACACCCTCGTTGCCGACGCGCTGCATCGCCTGAGCGATCATCTGGCCAATGGAAGCATCGCCGTTGGCCGAGATCGTGCCGACCTGAGCGATTTCGTCGTTCGTCGAGACCTTCTTGGCGCGGGCCTGAATGTCCTTGACGGCTTCAGCAACCGCGAGATCAACGCCGCGCTTGAGGTCCATCGGGTTCATGCCGGCGGCCACGGCCTTGGCGCCCTCGCGGACGATTGCCTGGGCCAGGACAGTCGCCGTCGTGGTGCCGTCGCCGGCCACATCGCTGGCCTTGGAGGCGACTTCGCGCACCATCTGGGCGCCCATGTTCTCGAACTTGTCGGAGAGCTCGATCTCCTTGGCGACCGTCACACCGTCCTTGGTAATGCGGGGAGCGCCGAAGCTCTTCTCGAGCACCACATTGCGACCCTTGGGGCCGAGCGTCACCTTCACGGCATTGGCGAGAATGTCGACCCCGCGCAGCAGGCGGTCGCGTGCATCGGATGAAAACCTGACGTCTTTGGCAGCCATGAGCGTGCCTCCTGTTCAGTATTGGAGATTGTTGTGGGACAGCGAAGGAGCGTTAGGCGGCCTTCTTGGCCGAGGCGGCCTCTTCGATGATGCCCATGATGTCGGACTCCTTCATGATGAGGAGATCCTGGCCGTCGATGCGGACTTCCGTGCCGGACCACTTGCCGAACAGCACGCGATCGCCAGCCTTCACATCGAGGGCGACGACCTTGCCGCTCTCATCGCGGGCGCCGGGGCCGACGGCGACGATCTCGCCCTCTTGCGGCTTCTCCTTGGCGGTGTCCGGGATGATGATGCCACCCTTAGTCTTCTCCTCCGCGTCAATGCGGCGGACGACAACCCGGTCGTGCAGGGGCCGAAATGCCATAGCTTCCTCCTGGTCTGAATGTCGGGCACACACGAGCCGAGCACCTGCCCCTCTAGGCAGGCTTTAGCACTCGGCGCATAAGAGTGCTAAAGCTAGGAGATACTCCCAAGCCTGAGGGGGCGCAAGAGCGTTGTGGACAGCGGAGAACCTTAGCCAGTGCCGCCGCGTTTACTTGGTGAGGCCTCGGCCTCGTTCGGTCGTCAGCTCGTGAGGTGCGGCCATGACTGATCTGCTAAGTGTCGAGGAGGTGTGCGCGGAGAGAGAGATCACCCTCGTGATCCACCCGGCGATCCGGAAGGCCTTGATCAGCTTCGAGGAGGAGTTCTCCTGCCCAGCCGCAGCCTTTCTGCAGGGTGCAGGCCGTGCAGCCTACTTCCTGCCCCTGCAGGGCGGAGGCGACGTAAAGCTCGAGTTCTCCTTGCGCTACTCAGCCGGTGAGCACCTCATCCTGAGAGTTGATCCTGCCAGATCTGACGGACTGGCTCGCATCAAACAGGCTGTTCGACGGTTAGAAGCCGACGACTAGGGCATTACCCAGACGTACAGTTTCCGGCGAGTTGCAATCGAGGCGCTGCCTAACGACTGGTCTTGATCTACAATCCTACCATCTCTGGAGCTGGCTGTATGCCGACCCATCGTGACAGCCCCTGGTCCGTTAGCCGCTGGCTCCGCACTCTGCTGCTCATGGTGCTGGTGGTTTCTCCTGGAAGTACCTCTGCGCCCGCTCAGACAGCCTCGCTCAACGAACTCGTTGCTTCGGTCGTGGGGATCAAGACGTCTATCATCCCGGATGGACGCACAGCTGGCACCCTAGGCCGGGAGCGCGAGGGATCGGGCATCGCCCTCGATGACGCGGGTCTTGTTCTCACCATCGGCTACCTGATGGTCGAGGCGCAAACGGCCGAGATTACGACTAGCTCCGGCCGCACAGTCCCAGCCAGTGTGGTCGGCTATGATGCAGAGACTGGCTTTGGTCTGCTCCGGGCGATCCTGCCCCTCGAACTGAAGCCGATGTCGATCGGCCGATCCGCGGAGCTCAAGGAGGGCGATGCTGTCCTGATCGCAAGCTTCGGCGGCACAGGGATGATCACGCCAGCTCACGTGGTCTCCAAACGGCCGTTTGCCGGCAACTGGGAGTACCTGCTGGATGAAGCGATCTTCACCTCCCCGCCGCATCCGGAATGGAGTGGTGCGGCGCTGATCAATCGAGCAGGCAAGCTCGTAGCCGTCGGCTCTCTTATTGTTGGAGACGCGAGTGGGACCGGGGGTAGCTCGCCCGGCAACATGTTCGTTCCCATCGACCTGCTGCCGCCGATCCTGGGCGACCTCATCGCGACCGGGCGAGCGTCGGGGCCAGGGCGGCCATGGCTCGGCGTGTCCGCGAATGAGAGCCCTAGCGGGCTTGTCGTTGAGCGGGTCACACCCGACAGCCCAGCGAAGGCTGCCGATCTGCGGCCGGGTGACATCATCGTCGGTGTGAACGGCGACAAACCCAGAGATCTGGCAGACTTTTACCGCAAGGTCTGGATGCAGGGCAGTGCTGGCTCCGCTATTCCCTTGGACCTTCTGCGCAATGACGAGGTGCGGCGTGTCGAGGTCCGTTCGATGAACCGTCTGGACCACCTGAAGCTAAAGCCGGATCTGTGAGGCCGCCGCTGCGTCCGAGCCGCTGTACCAGCTATGAGAGCCCGGGACGATATTCGTCCATGGTGATCCGCTCGGATGATCTCATCCGCTGTGAGGGGCTGGGACTATGCTGGCTGCGGGTCTGAGCCGAAGTACGGGTACCTTCTGAGCTGTGATCAAGCTGCCCTTCATCTCAGCCGACTCGGAGCATCTGCCGGATCGTGACCCTTTGGTATCTTGGAGCAACCAGGGTACCAGGGCTCAATGACACAAGGGAACTGGGAGGGACGTACCCCTTCTGCTGTCATTCTTCTGAAAATGGCTCTCAGCCCTGGTACCCTAATTTCAGAGATAGAGATGGACAACCTACGGCCTTCGCTGCCGAACCAAAGCAGCAAGAATGGATGTCTGTTCGGTCCCTGAGCGTTGATCCTCTATCGGACTGATCGCCAGCTTTGCTTTGCCACGGCTGAATGGGATGAATTGTGACGCCAGATCTCACCTATGCCATTGGAGACATCCACGGCTGCCATGACCTCCTGTTGACCCTCCTCGGAGGGATTGAGGAGCACGCAGGCGGCCGATCCTACCGTCTCGTGTTCCTCGGCGACTACATCGATCGTGGTCCGGACAGTGCCGGGGTGATCCGGGCGGTCCGGCAACTGCAGCAGCGATCACCCGAGACTGTGACCTGCCTCAAAGGTAACCACGAGCAGCTGCTGGTTGAGGCCGCTCATGGCCCAAACTCGGCCCTGCAATGGCTCTACAACGGCGGTGACGCCGCCTTGCGCTCGTTCAGGGCTCGGGGTCTGGATGGACCTCCGGCGGAGACCATCGAGTGGGCTCGGCAGTTGCCTACCTTCTATGAGGATGAGCGGCACTACTACGTCCACGCCGGCCTGGACCCGACCCGCCCGCTGCACGATCAGACCGATCATGACCGGATCTGGATCCGAGGTCCGTTCCTGAACGTGGACCATGACTTCGGGAAGCACGTCGTCCATGGTCACACGCCTCAGCGATCTGGCCTGCCCGAGGAGCGCCGGTACCGGACCAACCTGGACACAGCAGCGGTGTACGGGGGAGCCCTCACCGCCGGGGTCTTCACCGCAGACCAGGACCAAGCTGTAGCGTTCCTGCGTGTGGCTGCTGAAGAGAGCTTCTGACGGGCTACATCTGAGGCCCCGGTAACCTGTGAGGGCGACTCAGTGGGACCTGCTGGAGACTTGAGGCCCGACTGATGGGCCTGGGCTAGATCTTGCCTCCCAGACATGTAGACACAGAATGCTGTGCGAAGCTGAGGCGATGCAACGTTTCTTCAACCAAGCCATCCAGGGGGTCCTGAGTTCATCCCTGAGCCGGACGATCATCGTGTCCGCTCTGATCAGTTCTGCTGTTCTGGGCGGGGCGGTGTGGTATCGAAGGACGTCTTCGGTCTCCCCTTCTGCTGTGCGGGCTGAGGCGCGACCTTCACCCCCAGCCACACCACCAAGGACCGAACCGGCCAGTCCGCCTTCGATCCTGGTCACCCTTGAACCGCCGTACGTGATTGTGGATGGCCTGACTGTGAAGACAATGGACCGCGTTGTGCGCTTGGCTGGTCTTGAAGGGCCGCCCCGGGAAGCAATCTGCTTTGATGAGAAGGGCTACCTCTGGGCCTGCGGTTTGCAGGCTCGCGCAGCCCTGAACAACCTCATCACCGATCGCCCGGTCCCCTGCAAGGTCATCGGGCGCGACAACGATGTAGACATTGGGCACTGTCAGGTCGATCGGGCTGATCTTGGGCGGAAGCTCGTCGCCGCAGGCTGGGCGCGTCCTACCCCAGACCGACAGGCTGACCATAGTGCCGAATTGAAAGCGGCATCGGAGGCCAGCATGGGGATGTGGAATGGCGGCTGGAAGATCAGACCGCCTCGCGTCTCACAGCCTCAGGGTTTCCACTGAGAGACCCATGCTCTCGGTTCCACCGCCACCTGCTGTATTGGTAGTGCTCAACTGCGTCGCGCAGTAGAGACCGGCAGCAGGGAGTTCTGCACGCCAGTATCCTGAAGCCGTTCCTCAACAAGCTCGCCGCCAAGGTGAAGCGGTTCAGCTCCTCAGCGGCCAGTCTGACGTTCGCTTCCGATGTCAGTGCGGACCCTCCCAGGTCCCCTGGCGTGTCGCTCTTTGCCCCGGCACTGACAACGGCAGGACCTGGCGCAACATCTGGGGTTGGCCGAAAGCGGAATGGCGGCTTTCGAGACAGGGATCGTGGAAAGCGGCCATTGGCTCGGGCTGAATGGTGCGAAGCGCGACCGCTCCGACCCGAGCGTTCAGATCCGGCTGGAGTGCGCCACTACCGGACTTTCCACACGGCGCCACGCGATGGACCAACGCTGCCCCGTCAGCGCCCAAAAGCCGATCCACTCGCAATCGGCTGCAAGAGGCCGTTGGCGTGCATGACGGGGCCACCTGCGGGCGTGCTCCCAGCTCCGCATCCCCTCAGTGACCCATCAGGCACCGTTTTCCCTGATAGGAAGCAGGCAGCCCGGCTCCATGAATGACCTGCCACGCGTTAGCTTTACAGTTGCGGAGTTGGCGGAGGCCGTGAACTTGGAGCAATTTGTGCAGAAGCGCGCGGCAGTTCTCACCAGTGGCTGAAGAAAATAACGCGTCACGATGGCTGCCGATGCGCCTTGATTTTCATTGTCAGATTGCATCGCAACTGTAATGTTAGCCGCGGCTCTCATACCTGCCCTGCCAAAGGTCCTGTGCTGTGTGCAGATGCTCCGCCGGATCTCCGCCTCCGACGGTTTCGAGAGCGTTGGCTGCCGTGGCGATCACCATCGCTTCCGCAGGGCCATCCTGGAGGCGGCCGGTCCAGAGCGCCACGAGGTCGTCCAGCGTTCCTTTCGCCGGCCGCTCTCCGCGGATGTCGGCAAGCAGCGGCGGAACGTCATGGTCCGTGCTCTCGCCGTCGCGGAGACGGTGCACGGTTGTGGTCTTGAGCGGGTTGAGTTCGAACTCGCCTGCGCCCCCTTTGGCGACCGCAAGACGGGCCCAGCCGAGCAGTGCGGCCGCGTCGCGATGCAGGTCCCGGTAGGCGGGGTGGAACACCCCGACCGTGCTGGCCGGGGCACCGAGCGGGTTGAGGAGCCGCACCATTGAGTTCACGGGCGAGCGCAGCCCCAAGACGCTGCGCAGCCCCATGAGCGCGTAGAGATCGGGCGCGATGTGCTCCAACGGCAGGTAGACGATGCCTGCAGCTCCGAGCGCGCCTTCGGCCTCCGCGAGGCTCGCGGCGATGTGGATGCCGAGCTTCCGCGCGCCCTGCTCGGTGCCGGTCCCTTTCAGAAATGCGCTGTTGTGCCCGTGCACCGCGACGCGGTAGCCCGCGCGGGCGACGAGAAGTGCGGAGAGCAGGAACCAGGGCGCGCCGCGGGAGCGCCCGGCCGCATAGGAGGGCCAGTCGAGGTCCGCGAGGTCCGATCCTAGCGGCGGCGCGCCGATGTGGCTGCGTGCGGCCCGGACGAGGCCGGCGAGCTCCGGCGCCGATTCGCCGCGGTAGCGCATCAGGAGCAGCAGGGCGCCCACCTGCATGGGATCGGCCTCGCCCCGCAGAACGATCGCGAAGGCATCCTCCGCCTCCTCCAGCGTCAGCGGCCGGGAGCGGCCGGGCCCGCGCCCGAGGACGCCGAGATAGGAGGCTAGGCGCTCCCGGGGCGGGGCATCGGGGCCTGCGGTAAAAACTTCCGTGTCGCTCATACGGTTGCTCCACGGCAGCAGGTAGGATGCGCGGTCGTGACGTCCATGTCGCTCATGCCGCCGCTTGTAGCATCCTCTGGAACAGGCTGGCTTCAACCCCGGTGCCGGCGGCAGGCGAGGCATCCGACCATCCCGGCGCCTGCCGGATCACGGAACCGACGATCACCAGCGTCGGTCCGCGTCCGAGCGCGGTCGCAGCGTCGGGAAGGTCGCGAAGTGGCGCGAAGACCCGGCGCTCGTGGGCAAGCGTGCCATTCTCGATCGCGACCGCCGGCGTATCGGGGGAGAGACCGTGAGCGACGAGGTTGCGGACGAGCGACGGCAGGCTGTCCCGGCCCATATAGAGCGCCAGGGTGCCTTTCGGATCGGCGAGCCGGGTCCAGTCGAGGTCGAGTTCGTCCCCGGCCCGACAATGGCCCGTCGCCACGTGCAGAGTGCGGGCCTCACCGCGGTGGGTGAGGGGGAAGCCCGCGGAGGCCGAGCACCCGAGCGCGGCGGTAATGCCAGGGACGGCGTGCACCTCGATGCCATGCTCTCGCAGATACGCGGCCTCCTCACCGGCACGGCCAAAGATGCCGGGATCGCCGCCTTTGAGCCGGACCACCATGCGGCCCTGCCGGGCGTGCTCCAGGATCAAGGCGTTGATCTCATCCTGAGGCATCGAATGGCGGCCGGAGCGCTTGCCCGTGCAGATCTTCAGAGCCTCGCGACGGCCCATGTCGAGGATCGCCGGGTTGACGAGGAGATCGTGCAGGATCACGTCGGCGGACTGGATCAGGCGGACAGCGCGCAGCGTCAGGAGGTCGGGATCGCCGGGACCCGCACCCACGAGGAAGACGCAGCCACTCTCGCAGCGATCCTCTGCCATGGTGTCGAGAAGCCGCTCCGCGGCCTGGTGCGCCTTCTCGACCTTGCCCGCAAGAGCGAGCTCGCCGGGCGCTCCGTCGAAGAGCCGGCCCCAGAAGGCAGCCCTCATGCGAGGGGCAGACAGGCGCTCGGCCACCTTGTGGCGCAGGCCCGAGGCAATCTCTACGATGCGGGAGATGCCCGGCGGGATGGCGTGCTCCAGGCGCTGTCGGATGAACCGCGCGGCGGCCGGCGCGAGGCCTCCCGTGGACACTGCGACCACCACGGGCGAGCGGTCGAGGATCGCGGGCAGGATAAAATCGCACAGATGCGTGCGGTCCGCCACGTTAATCGGGACACCCGCGGCTTTCGCGAGCGTGGTGCTCCGTGCGTTGACGGCATCAATGCCCGAAGCGTCGATAGCGAGAACGACATCCTGGAAATGCTCTGCCGAGAGAGGTCCGTCGACCCGCGTCACCATCGTGTCCTGGAGCGACGCTTCCAGGACCTGCGCGGGTGCAGATGCCACCAGTCTCACCGGCGCGGCGGAGCAAGGCCATCTTCACGCTGGCGAGTTCGCCCTCGCCGATCACGAGGCACAGGCGCCCGCCAAGGCCCATGAACACGGGCAGGTAAGGCAAGGCGCCTCCTGGCGCAGGCCCGCTCTCGGGAATAGGCAGCCCGGGCAGGGCTCCGTTCGGCGCCGCGTCATTCGGTTGCGACCAGGCATCCATGGCTCAGGATCTCCCTCAGTTCGGGCAGACAGCAGCCGCGCTGCGCCGCGGCGGCGCATCCACGCAGGTCCTCGGATTTGGGCTGTCCGTCATAGGCTGGTCCTCAAGGTTGCTCGAAGCGGTGCCCTGGGGATGTCCTCCCTGACAACGCCGGAACGAAAAAAGCCGCTGCCCGGCACACCTCGCGGTGTGGCGAAATCAGCGGCTGTGCTGGAGGCGTCCGTCGTTGGACAGGGTGAACCGACGACAACGTCGATCCATCAGGCATCAATAATATAGGAATTGCACTGAGGCATGCGAGCCCGGATTTTGTTCATGTTTCCGCGCCGCCCGCTCCTGTGAGCAGACTTTTTCTGCCTGCGCGACACGCAGAGTCATGCTGCGTTGCACTTGATTTGTGCTGTGCCGGGATCAGCCGATTCGAGCCCCAATAGACCAAGCCGCGAGGTGACCCGGGACGTCGGCGGCGTCAAAGGTCGGCCCTGCGAATGCGCCAATTCCGTCCTCGACAGTGGGTGGGGCGGTGATGGACCGGAGGGCCGCGTCAAAGAGATCCGGCCGAAAGACTCCGGTGACCGCGGCCGTGTGCGCCGGGTCGTAGGTCGCCTGTCCCCAGCGCAGCATCTGGGCATAAAGCCACTGCGCATGACGCGGGTCAGGCCGCGAGGCGGAGCGGGATTCGATCACGAGATAGCGCGAGTTCTCGCGAACGCGGCCCGAGGCGTCCACCTGTATGCGCCCCTCAAGGGCGCGCAGGATCACCTCGGGCTCGACCGCCACGCGTGTCGGCGCGGACAGCAGGCAGGCGAGCTCCACCCTGTTCTCTGGCGTCGCACACCACGCGGCCGCGCGGATGAGCGCACGGGTGAGACACATCACGGTTTCGGCATTCGCCTCTGCCCAGTCGGCACGGACGGCCAGGACCTTTTCAGGGCAGGTCTCCAGGACATCGGTGCCCATGTGGAGGATATAACCGAGCCCAGCCTTGACGGCCACGCTCGGCCAGGGCGCGCCGACGCAGAAGCCCTGGACATGACCAGATTGCAGGCTGTCAACCATGTAGGGTGGCGGCAACACCACAAGGCGCACGTCTTGGTCCGGATCGACACCCGAAGCCGCCATCCAGAACCGCAG
>JAESFH010000376.1_pt1 | contig 10615 bp, 9 predicted proteins | sample 9269381 | NCBI WGS metagenome assembly JAESFH01 (sample SAMN14504062, study PRJNA617094) | algae metagenome | isolation source: Aphanothece sp. CMT-3BRIN-NPC111 and co-occurring heterotrophs from well... | place: USA: Clark Mountains Wilderness, California | collected 2010-04-18
TCCTGGGCGAGATGGGCGCCGAGCAGCTGCTCGGCCAGGGCGACATGCTCCACATGGCGGGCGGCGGGCGCATCACCCGCGTGCACGGGCCGTTCTGCTCCGACGAGGAGGTCGAAAAAGTCGTCGCCCACCTCAAACGACAGGGGCGTCCCCAATATCTCGACGCCGTCACGGCCTCCGAGGACGAGGAGGGCGGCAGCGCCGGCGGCGATACTCCCGTGTTCGACAAGGGCGAGTTTGGCGCCGAGGGCGGGGATCTCTACGACCAGGCGGTCTCGGTGGTGCTGCGGGACAAGAAGGCGTCGACCTCCTACATCCAGCGGCGGCTGCAGATCGGCTACAACCGTGCCGCCTCGCTCATGGAGCGCATGGAGAAGGAGGGCATCGTCGGACCCGCCAACCACGCCGGAAAACGCGAGATCCTGCTGGAGGGCGCGGAGGAAGAATGATCCCCGCGGCCGCCGGGCGGTCCTCCTGGAGGGGGAGGGGCCTTTCGCCCGGACAAGGCGTCATCGATTCGCCACAGCGGCCGGCGAAGAGGCAGACGAACCCAAGAGCTTTCCGCAGGAGCGACAAGGACCGTGATGCGCGTTGATGGCCCCCCGGCCAGCCTGGTGACCACCGGGTTGACCCGCCTGATCCTGGTCGCCGGGCTGTGCGGCTTCGCGGCTTCTCCCGCGAGCGCGCAATCGTTCTTCGACAATCTCGGCGAAAACATCGGGAAGCTGTTCCGCCCCGGCCCGGCCCAGGAGGCTCCCGCTGCGCCCGAGCCCGAGCAGGCGCTGCCAGCGGCTGCCCCGGCACCGGCGGCTCCGTCCGGGTGGCCGGCCCGCCTTGCGGTGATGCCCCCGAAACGGCCTGCCGAAGTCGCATCGGCCGCACCACCGGCTGCTCCCGTGGCCGCGGGGCAAGTCGCGGCGGCTCTCCCCCCCGCCGTTCCCGCGGCGCCGGCACCGGCTCTGCGGGCTTCGGCTCCCGCAATTCCCGCAATTCCCACGAAGCCGGTCGTGACCGCCGCGGCGCCCGCGGCTCCGATCGCGCCGCAGGAGCCCCTGACCCAGCAGGCCATCGTGGAGCGGGCGAACGCCTATTTCTCGAACCTCACCACGCTCGTGGCCGATTTCACCCAGATCGGCGGCGACGGGCGGCGGCTCGGCGGCACCCTCTATCTCCAGCGGCCCGGCAAGCTGCGCTTCGACTACGAGGCGCCCGCGACCCTGCAGGTCGTGGCGGACGGCTCCTCGGTCGCGGTGCGGGACCGCAAGCTTGCCACGCAGGATCTCTACTCCATCAACCAGACGCCGCTGAAGTTCCTGTTGCGCGAAAGGGTCAATCTCGGTCAGGACGTCCGCATCACGGCCGTGGCCAACGACGGCAACGGAGTGCGCATCGATCTCGAGGACCGCTCCACGCTCGGCGGCACCTCCAAGATCATGCTCTTCTTCGATCCGCGCATGGAAACCCTGCAGCAATGGCGCATCGTCGATGCGCAGGGCTTCCAGACCACTGTGATGCTCAACAAGATCGAGCGCTCCGTGCGCCTCGACCAGACCATGTTCCACATCGAGTACACAGCGGCGATCAACAGCAGCCGCTGATCCCACGGCGGCATCGCAGCGTCTTTTCCTCACGCGGAATTTGCCCTAGCGGTTCGCGGACAGCGCGGGCGAGCGCCTGCCCGTGCGATCTTCCCGCCGCAAGGACACCCCGTGCAGCTCACCGTCACGACCTGGAACATCAATTCCGTTCGCCTGCGGCTCGATCAGGTTGGCCGGCTCCTGGGGGATCTCCGGCCGGACGTCCTGTGCCTGCAGGAAACCAAGTGCCCGGACGACCGCTTTCCCCTGAAGGACCTGCAGGCCTTCGGCTATCCCTTCGTCGCCAGGATCGGGCAGAAGGGCTACAATGGCGTCGCGATCCTCTCGAAGTTCCCCTTCGCCGAAACCCGGGTCATGGAGTTCTGCGGCCGGACCGACGCCCGCCACATCGCGGTGACGCTGGCTCAGGCCAAGGCCGCGAGCGGCGTCACGATCCACAATTTCTACGTCCCGGCCGGCGGCGACATCCCGGACCCCGACGTCAACGAGAAGTTCCGCCACAAGCTCTCGTTCCTCGCCGAGATGCGGGTCTGGGGCGAGCGAGAGCGGCCGACCGGCTCGCCCAGCATCCTCGTCGGCGACCTCAACGTCGCTCCGCTGGAGCACGACGTGTGGTCGCACAAGCAGCTCCTCGACGTGGTGAGCCACACGCCCGTCGAGACCGAGGCGCTCGAGACCCTGCGCGGCGAGGCCGGCTGGACGGACGCCATGCGCCACCTGCGCCCGTCGCCGGAAAAGATCTATTCCTGGTGGAGCTACCGCTCGCCCGACTGGGCCGCCGCCGACAAGGGCCGCCGCCTCGACCACATCTGGACCTCGCCGGATCTCACCGGCAGCCTGCGCTCCGTCGAGGTGGCCCGCGCGACCCGCGGCTGGGAGCGCCCTTCGGACCACGCCCCCGTCACGGCGGTGCTGGAGCTATAGCGTTCACCTCGCCCCAGGTCCCAGGGTGACGCGAAGGGGTTGTCTCCCCCTGAATCTCATCCCTCCTGATGCCGCTTTGCCGTCCTGCGCGGGGCCGCTAAGGTCTGGCGTTGTTCTTGCGTCCGCCCGTGTGACCGACCTCCCCCCAAGGCTCCGATGCTCCGCACCTTCCTCGACGGCCTTTACCGATTTTCCGGCTACCTCGCCGGCCTGTTTCTGATCGCCATCTTCCTCCTGATGATGGGCCTTTCGATCGGGCGCGAGGTCGGGATCAACATCCCGGCCGGCGACGACTTCGCGTCCTGGTGCATGGCCGCCATGGCGTTCCTGGGCCTGGCCCACACCTTTCGCTCCGGCGAAATGATCCGGGTCGGTCTTCTCATCGACCGGCTCAGCGGCCCCACCCGGCGGGTCTTCGAGATCTTCTCCCTCGTCCTGGGGCTCGCCTTCGTGGGCTTCTTCGCTTGGCACGCGGTGCGGCTGACCTACGACAGCTGGCGCTTCAACGACATGGCCCAGGGCGTGCTGGCGGTGCCCCTGTGGATCCCGCAGCTCGGATACAGCACCGGGCTCGTGATCCTCTTCATCGCCTTCGTGGACGAGTTCGTCCACGTAGTCCGCGGCGGCGACCCGCGCTACGAGAAGCCGCCCGCCACCACCCCCGAAGAGCTGGTGGAGCGCGCCATCCAGAGCGCCGTGTAGAGCCCCCGGAAACCGACGGATAGGCCGGTAGCGCCGACCTGACCACGCGCGCCCGGGGAAGCCCACCGGCGGCACTCGCGTCTCGATCCACCCGCTCCTCCGAGCACCCTCCCCGACCGGGAGAGAACAACCCCAACCCGGCAGTGTCCATGGCCCTCGTCGAAATTTCCGGCCTCCTCCTTCTCCTCCTGATCGCGCTGCTCGCCGGCGGCGTCTGGATCGCGATTGCGCTCATGGCCTGCGGCTGGGTCGGCATGCAGTTCGTGGGCGGCGGCATCCCGGCGGGATCCGTGCTCGCCACGACGATCTGGGGCAACGCGGCCTCCTGGACGCTCGCGGCGCTCCCGCTCTTCATCTGGATGGGCGAGATCCTGTTCCGCACCCGGCTGTCCGAGGAGATGTTCCGGGGGCTCGCGCCGTGGCTCAACTGGCTCCCGGGGCGGCTCCTGCACGTGAACGTCCTGGCCTGCGGGATCTTCGGTTCGGTGTCGGGCTCCTCTGCGGCCACCTGCGCGACCGTCGCGAAGATCGCCCTGCCGGAACTGAAGAAGCGCGGCTACGACGATACCGTGAGCCTCGGTTCCCTGGCGGGCGCCGGCACGCTCGGCATCCTGATCCCGCCCTCGATCACCATGGTGGTCTACGCGGTGGCCGCCAACGTCTCGATCATCCAGGTCTTTCTGGCCGGCTTCCTGCCTGGCCTTCTCGTGATGGCGCTCTATTCCGGCTACATCGCGGTATGGTCGCTGCTGCACCCGGAGCGCACGCCTCCGGCCGAGCCGCCGATGACGCTCGCGGAGAAGCTGCGGGAGTCTCTGAACCTCATCCCGGTCCTGCTCCTCATTACCCTCGTGTTCCTGTCGCTCCTGCTCGGCTGGGCCACCGCCACCGAATGCGCGGCCTGGGGCGTGCTCGGGTCGCTCGCGATCGCGTGGTGGTCGAGGTCGCTGTCGTGGGATGCCTTCTGGGCGAGCGTGATGGGCACGACCCGCATCACCTGCATGATCATGCTGATCCTCGCGGGCGCGTCCTTCATGTCGACCTCGCTCGCCTATACGGGCATCCCGCTCGCGCTCGCCTCCTGGGTCCGGGGCTTGGACCTGTCGCCCTATGCCCTCATCGCGGCTCTGACCGTGATGTACATCCTCCTCGGCACGGCGCTCGACGGGATCTCCATGATCGTGCTCACCACCGCCGTGGTGATCCCGATGGTCAAGACAGCCGGGTTCGACTTGGTCTGGTTCGGGATCTTCCTCGTGCTCGTCGTCGAGATGGCGGAGGTCTCGCCGCCCGTCGGCTTCAACCTCTTCGTGCTGCAGACCATGTCGGGCAAGGACTCCAACACGGTGGCGCTCGCCTCCCTGCCGTTCTTCTTCCTGCTCGTCGCGGCGGTCGCGATCATCACGATCTTCCCCGACATCGTGATGCTGCTGCCCAGGATGGCTTTCGCGAACTGAGTGGAACGGACGAGCTCCCTCCCCCGCGATTGCATCCGGCCGGGCGCACCGATTACGCTGGCGTCCAATAACCAGAGGAGACCGATATGAAATCCATGTCCCGCTTCAGCCTCGCGCTCGCCGGCGCGGTGCTGTTCTCGCTACCGGCGTTGGCCCAGACCAAATGGAATCTTCCGGCTGCCTATCCGGCCGATAACCCGCACACCGAGAACCTCACCCTCTTCGCCAAGGACGTGGCGGACGCGACCGGCGGCAAGCTGCAGATCCAGGTCCATGCGAACGCCTCCCTGTTCAAGGCGCCGGAGATCAAGCGGGCGGTCCAGACGGGTCAGGCCCAGGCCGGCGAAGTGCTGATCTCGCTGCACGAGAACGAGGACCCGATCTACGGCCTCGACGTGGTGCCCTTCCTTGCGACGTCCTTCGAGCAGTCCAGGAAGCTCTGGGAGGTGCAGAAGCCCGCGATCGAGAAGAAGCTCGCGACACAAGGGATCATGCTACTCTTCGCGGTGCCATGGGCGCCGCAGGGGATCTACGCCAAGAAGGACATCAACACGATCGAGGACATGAAGGGCCTGAAATGGCGGGCCTACAATGTCGGGACCTCGCGCATCGGCGAGCTCGTCGGCGCCCAGGCCGTGACGATCCAGGCCGCGGAGCTGCCGCAGGCGCTGGCGACCGGCGTCGTCAACTCGTTCATGTCCTCGGGCGGCACCGGCTACGACTCGAAGGTGTGGGAGTCGCTCACCCACTTCTACGACACCCAGGCCTGGATCCCGAAGAACGTCACCTTCGTCAACAAGGCGGCCTTCGACGCCCTCGACAAGCCCACGCAGGAGGCCGTCCTCAAGGCCGCCAAGACCGCCGAGGAGCGCGGCTGGAAGATGTGGCAGGAGAAAGCCGGCTGGTACCTCGACCAGCTGAAGGCCAAGGGCATGAAGGTGCAGCCGCCATCGGCCGAACTCGCGGCAGGCTTCCGCAAGATCGGCGAGCAGCTCACCCAGGACTGGCTGAAGAAGGCCGGGCCGGACGGCCAGGCCGTCGTCGACGCCTACAGGAAGGCGGCGATGTAAGACCCGCTTTTCTTCCCCGCGAGCCTGGAGAGGGGAGGGGCCTTGCGGCCCGATCTCCCCTCCCCGAGAGGGCGACGCGGCGGATGCATTGCGCTCCACCGACCGGCCCCTCTCCCCACCCGTGGGGAGAGGGAGCTTTCAGGCCAGCATGAAATCCATCGTGATCTCGGCGTTGAGCACCTTCGAGACAGGACAGTTCTTTTCCGCCGCCCGCGCCAGCTCCTCGAACTTCTGACGGTCGATGCCCGGCACTGTGGCGCGCAGCGTCAGGGCGGATTTCGTGATCCGGAAACCGCCGCCCTCCTGGGCTAAAGAGATGGCGCATTCGGTGGCGAGCTCGGTCGCCGTGAAGCCGGCGCCCTGGAGCTGAAAGGCGAGAGCCATCGAGAAGCAGCCCGCATGCGCCGCCGCGATGAGTTCCTCCGGGTTCGTGCCCGGCTCGGATTCGAAGCGGGTCTTGAAGGTATAGGGCGTATCCCGGAGCACTCCGGAATCGGACGTCAGCTGTCCGGTTCCGTCCTTGCCGGCGCCTCTCCAGACCGCGCGTGCCTTGCGGATCATGATGGTCTCCCGTGTTCAGGTGTTGATTGTGCAGGGTGTCAAACGCTGCTTCATCTAGCGTTCGGGGAGCCGGTCTCCAGCGCTGATGGCTCCCGCGATCCTAGTGCTGCCTGTGGCCATCGATCACATCCCGGGCAATCGCGAACGCACTCCTACTCCTCCTTGCCGCCGTCGATCACATCTCGGGCAATCGCGAAGGAAAAGCCCGCCCGGGCCATGGCGGCGAGGTCCTTGTCGCGGTAGGGTGCCCGGTCGCCGGGACGGTACGGGCCCAGTCTGCGGCGGCGCGCGAGCGCATGGGCCGCCGCCATCTCGTCCTCCGGCTCGCCTTCGAGGGCAGCTGCGATCATGGCCTTCGGGACGCCTTTCTGAGCGAGCTTCGCTTGGATCGCGCGTGTCGAGCCGCCGCGGCGGCGCAGGCTCGCGACGCGTCCTTCCGCGTAGCGAGCGTCGTCGAGGAGGCCGGAGCGCAGGGCGCGCGCCACCACCTCGTCGACCAGGTCCTGGAACTCCGCCGGATCCTCGTCGCGCAGGCGGCAGCGCTGGGCCACCTTGCGGCGCAGCACCCGCCGCAGGTTCTCGGCCGAGGAGGCATAACGCTCGAGATAGGCCATGGTGGCCCGCTGCAGGTAATCGGGTGTCACCTTGCGGGGCGGTTTGCGCGGCGCGCCCGGCCCTGAGCGGGACGATCTGTCGGTCGGGCGATCGGGCGCTTCGGGATGCGGCGGCTTGCGCGGGGGCTTGGTGCGAGAGCCGTCCACGGCGCGCCGCTACACGTTCGAGGGCGTCGAGACGGAGCTGCCGGGCGGCGTGATCTCTCCGGGCCGCTCGACCTGCCCTCGGCGTTGCAGCTGCAGCGCCACGAACCAGCACAACGCGGCCCAGGCGGCGCCGACGCACCAGCCCGCAAGCACGTCGGAAGGCCAGTGAACGCCGAGATAGACGCGGCTCGCTCCGACCGCGAGGGTCAGGACGACGGCCAGGCTCAGGAGAAAGGCCTTCACGCGCCGCCGCTGCTGCACGCGCGCGAGCAGCGCGCCGAGCGTCAGATAGGTGATGGCCGAGAGCATGGCGTGTCCGCTCGGGAAGCTCGCGGTGTAGATGCGGGTGCCGTGCGGGACGAGGTCGGGGCGCGGGCGCTCGAAGCCCCATTTCAGCGCCGTGGAGAGCAGCATGCCTCCGCCGATGGCCACGAGCACGAGGAGCGCCGCGTGTCGCTTGCGCGCCATCAGGAGATAGGCGATGGCCGCGACGGTCATGAAGGTGAGGATCGCATAGCCGCCGAGCCCGGTGATATCCCGCGCAGATTCCTCAACCCAGCTCGGCCCGACCGGGTCGGACAGGTCGGCGGGATTGCGCAGGGCCAGCAGAAGGCGGCGGTCGAAGGCGGAGGTGTCGCCTTCCACCACCTCGCCGGCCAGTTCCACGAACGCCCAGGCCCCGAGGCTCACGGCCCCGAGCGAGAGCAGGGGACCCCATTCGTTGAGGCGCAGGAGCAACCAAAGGCGAGCGGTGCGATGGACAAGCGGAATCATGCTCCTGGAAGATGGGGCACGGGCGGAGCGGGACAATGCGCCCGGGCGGCTTCCACGGCGCAGGATGCGCGCGTCACAGGCGCAGGCGCCGGTCCCAATCGGGCGGCGCCGCGATCGACGCGAGGTTCTGCCATTCCGCGGCCAGGCGCAGCTCTTCAGCGAGAGCCGGCGCGAGAGCATCGGCGTCCGCCCAGGGCTCGGGATGGATGGAGTGCACCACGAGCCGGCGAGCGGCGCGATCCGCTTTCAGGTCGACCCGGGCCACGATGCGGTCCCCGAGCAGGAAGGGCAGGGTGTAATAGCCGTACTGGCGCTGCTCCGCCGGCGTGTAGATCTCGATCCGATAGCGGAAGTCGAACAGGCGCTCGGCGCGGGAGCGTTCCCACACCACGGGATCGAAGGGCGAAAGCAGGGCCCGCGCCTCGACCCTCCGCGGGATGCGCGCGGCGGGATCGAGATAGGCCGGACCGGGCCAGCCCTCGACCGCGACGGGGAAAAGCTCTCCCGCCTCGACGAGCTCCGCGATGCGGGCCCGCGCATCCGCGGCTTCGAGCCTGAAGTAATCGCGCAGATCCCGTTCGCTGGCGACACCGAGGGCCCGGGACGCCAGCTTGAGCAACCGGCGTTGCGCCTCGTCGGGCGCCGGCGTCGGCAGCGCGAGAACGGCACGGGGAAGGACGCGTTCGGGACGATCGTAGACCCGCTCGAAGCCGCGGCGTGTCGCGGTCGTGACCTCGCCGGCCCAGAACAGCCATTCGAGGGCTCGCTTGCCGTCGCTCCAGCCCCACCAGGAGCCGGCACCACGGCCGCCCTCCTCCAGCTCCCGCGCCGATAGAGGGCCGCGCGCCTCGACCTGCGCCAGCACGGCGGCGATGAAATCGGGCCGCTCGCGCCCGAAGCGGGCCAACCCGCCATAGATTCCCTCGCCCCGGGCGGCGCGCTCCATGCGCCAGCGGAACAAGGGATGCAGATCGAGGCGGATCAGCGAGGCCTCGTGGCCCCAATACTCGAACAGCGACCGGCGCCGGCCGCCATAGGAGGCCTGTTCGAGCAGGCCCGGGTCGTAGGGGCCCAGCCGCGAGAAGAGCGGCATGGTGTGAGCGCGCGCGAAGACGTTGACGGAATCGATCTGCAGGAGGTGGAGCCGATCCGCGATGCGTCCGAACTCGCGGCGACCCGGAACACCCGGACGCTGTTCGGCGAATCCTTGCGCGGACAGGCACAGGCGACGTGCCTCTGCGCGGGAGAGCCTATCGCGGGATCTCGGCATGGCGGGTCGGTTCTCGATCGGGGGAGCAGCCGCAGGTCGGGATATCAGGCCATCAGGGCCGGCTGGGGGACCGGTTTCGAGTTCGTTTCGAGGGCCTCCCGCAGGGCCTTCGCGAGATCCTTGCTCTTGTAGGGCTTGCGCAGGAGCGGCATGTCGCCCGGCCGGCCGTGCTGCTCGAACACTTCCTCGGAATAGCCGGAGGTGAGGAGCACTTTCAGGTTCGGATCGATGGCCTGCGCGCGGCGGGCGACCTCGACGCCGCTCATGCCGCGCGGCAGCACCACATCGGTGAAGAGGAGATCGAAGCTCCGGGGGTGCTGCAGCAGCATCAGCGCCTCCGCTCCGGTCGGCACTCCGGTCACCCGGTAACCGAGCCGCCTGAGCTGATCGGAGACGAATTGCAGGACCTGCGGCTCGTCCTCGACCACGAGCACCCGCTCATCGCCCCGGGCCGTGACCCCGACCTCTTCACGGGGCGCCACTTCGGTGACCGGATCCCGCGTCGCCGGAAGGACGATGGCGATCGTGGTGCCCTGTCCTTCCTTGCTCGCAATGCTGACGTGACCGCCCGATTGCTTGGCGAAGCCGTAGACCATGGAGAGGCCGAGACCGGAGCCCTTGCCGACCTCCTTCGTGGTGAAGAACGGTTCGAACACCCGCGCCATCACCTCAGGGCTCATCCCCGTCCCCGTGTCGGTCACGGCCAGGAACACCACCGGAGCTCCGACCGGCAGCGCACCCTCGCCCGGCATCGCCCGGCGCTCACCGGTCGAGATGGTAATGGCGCCTCCCTGCGGCATCGCATCCCGTGCGTTCACGACGAGGTTCAGGATCGAGCTCTCGAACAGAGTCCGGTCCACGAGGGCCACCGATGGGACGCCCGAGAAGTTCGTACGCAGATCGATGTGCTCGCCGATGGCTCGCCGCAGGAGCGGGGTCATGCCGCTGACGGCGTCGGCGAGGTTGAGGTGCTCGGGCTTGAGGGATTGGCGGCGCCCGAAGGCGAGCAGCTTCTGGGTCAGGTCCGCGCCCCGCTCCCCGGCCTCCAGGATCGTGCGGGCCAGAGCCTGGCTCGCTGCCGTGTTCGAGAGTTGCTCCAGGAGGATCTCGGCGTTGCCGAGGATGACGGTGAGGAGGTTGTTGAAGTCGTGAGCGATGCCGCCGGTGAGCTGGCCCACCGCCTCCATCTTCTGCGACTGGCGCAGCTGCTCCTCGAGCTGCTCGCGCTGCGCCTGCGCCTGAATGCGCGGCGTGATGTCCTCGAAGATGCACACCCGCCCGCCTTCGGCCATGACGCTGCGCGAGATCGCGATCATCCGGCCGTCCTCCAGCCCGTGAGCCGCCGAGTCGGACCCCTCCTGGGCCAGAGCCCCCGCGAGCTGGCGCAGCGCCCCGGCGGTCGCGGCCTCGCCCCGCGCCTGGGCCCGCGCCGCCATTTCCTCCAGGGTCGCGCCCACCACCAGCGCGGACGCCGCCAGCCCCAGCACCTTCGGGAGCC
>JAESFH010000377.1_pt1 | contig 10578 bp, 9 predicted proteins | sample 9269381 | NCBI WGS metagenome assembly JAESFH01 (sample SAMN14504062, study PRJNA617094) | algae metagenome | isolation source: Aphanothece sp. CMT-3BRIN-NPC111 and co-occurring heterotrophs from well... | place: USA: Clark Mountains Wilderness, California | collected 2010-04-18
GGATGTCCTTTGCCGCATCAGTTCTACGGCTTGGTTAATTTGATTCATGCCCTTCGCCTGTTCTGAGGTGGATTTACGCAGTCAACTGACCGCCTTCGTTGTAACCCACATATCCAGGGGGCGAACCAATCAGCTTGGAAACCGTATGGCGCTCCATGTATTCCGACATATCCAGGCGAATCATTGCTTCTTCTGAACCGAAGAAGTAAGAAGCCAAAGACTTGGCAAGTTCTGTCTTCCCAACCCCTGTAGGACCGGAGAAGATGAACGAAGCAATCGGACGGTTAGGACTCTTGAGACCAACACGGGCGCGACGAATGGCTCGGGAAACGGCTGTGACAGCATCTTCTTGACCGATTAGACGCTGGTGCAAAGTGTCTTCCATGTGCAGCAGCTTTTCTGACTCAGATTCTGTCAGCTTGTTGACTGGTACTCCCGTCCAAGAAGCGACGATATGAGCTATGTCTTCTTCTGTTACAACTGGGGATGCCTCGTCAGCACTCTTAGGATCTGACTTTTTGCTTTGAGCGATCGCGCGAATTTCTGCTTTGATTTCCATTTCGCGATCGCGCAACTCTCCTGCTCGGTCAAAGTCTTGCGAGCGCACCGCGTCATCTTTTTCTTTGAGAACCCGACGCAGTTCCTTATCCAGTTCCTTTGCTGCTGGGGGAAGTTGGGCGTTGATCAGGCGAACTCGACTTCCAGCTTCATCAACCAGGTCAATCGCCTTGTCCGGCAAGAACCGATCTGATATATACCGATCTGACAACTTCGCCGCAGCTTCCAGGGCCATATCAGAAATCTTGAGCTTGTGGTGTTGCTCGTAGCGCTCGCGCAGCCCATGCAAAATCTCAATTGTTTCATCAACCGTGGGTTCACCCACCATCACTGGCTGGAAGCGACGCTCTAAGGCTGCATCCCGTTCTATGTGCTTGCGGTACTCATCTAGGGTTGTCGCCCCAATGCACTGCAATTCACCCCGCGCTAGGGCGGGTTTAAGAATGTTAGCGGCATCAATTGCGCCTTCAGCGGCACCCGCACCAATCAAGGTATGAACCTCGTCAATCACCAGAATTACATTTCCGGCTTGACGAATTTCATCCATGATTTTCTTGAGCCGCTCTTCAAATTCACCTCGGTATTTTGTACCAGCGACGAGCAAACCAATATCCAGGGTAACGACCCGCTTTTCTTCCAGGATGTCGGGGACATCGTTGTTGGCGATGCGTTGGGCTAACCCTTCTGCGATCGCTGTTTTACCAACCCCTGGTTCCCCAATCAGCACCGGATTATTTTTTGTACGGCGTCCCAATATCTGGATCACCCGTTCAATTTCCTTAGCGCGACCTACTACTGGATCGAGCTTGCTCTCTTTCGCCATCTCTGTCAGGTTAGAGCCAAACTCATCCAGGGTTGGCGTCTTCGTGCGACCAGGGCCGCCCCCTACCGACGAGACTTCTGCGGTTTCTCCCAGCATCCGAATCACTTGCGTCCGCACCTTCGATAGGTCAACGCCTAGATTCTCTAGCACTCTCGCTGCGACGCCTTCCCCTTCCCGAATTAGGCCGAGAAGCAGGTGTTCGGTGCCGATGTAGTTATGCCCTAGCTGACGAGCTTCTTCTAGGGATAGCTCCAGAACGCGCTTGGCTCTAGGGGTGAAGGGAATTTCCACCGCTACGAATCCAGAACCCCTGCCAATAATTTTTTCCACTTCAATCCGGGCGTCTTTAAGGTTGACACCCATTGATTTGAGGACTTTGGCGGCGACTCCGGTTCCTTCTCCGATTAGACCCAGGAGGATTTGCTCCGTACCCACAAAATTGTGCCCCAGGCGACGTGCTTCTTCCTGGGCCAGCATGATCACCTTAATGGCTTTTTCTGTAAAGCGTTCAAACATGGCGTTTTTCCATCACCTGCTGCGTGCCTGTGTGCTGATTCTAGCATAGGCTATTCTTCCGGCTGGTGCGGAAAAAACAACAGTTACCGCCGGTTTTGGTAGGGTATACCCTACATTCGATTTGAAATGGAGATCGCTTCTGTCTAAAGTCTGAAAATTTGCAGAAACAAAGGAATTATCAAGTATGACCGTTTTGAGATTTAAGCGTTCAGCCTTTTCTGGAAACCTTTAAATTCATGCCGACTTCTAACATATGCCAGCCTTGCTTTGCAAGACGAGGGGCTATTTGCTGATGCCACTCTGCTTGTGCCTTGGCAAACCCAGGGGTTTGAAGATCTCCTCGCCAGAGAATTAAAGCATCTTCACCCGTGTCCTGGTAATAGCGCCGACGTCTGCCTGCCTCCTTAAACCCAAACTTCTGGTATAGAGATAATGCTGCCTGATTAGACACCCGGACTTCCAGAGTTGCCCGCTCCAGCCCCCGTTCCCGGGCTAGCCCCAGCAGGGCCCAGAACAGCAACTGACCAAGCCCTTGACGCTGGTAGGCTGGATGAACCGCCAACAGCGTAATATGCGCCTCCTCTAAAATTGACCAGAAACAACTTAGCCCTACCAATGTTTGGGCCGATTTTGGCAGATGGGGTTGAGTTTTAGACTCAATAACCTCTGATTCCTCATCAGTATCCCCCAATTCAAAATCTACAAACTGCGCTTTCTCGCACCGCTTCGCTGATGGCAATTCCAAATCGGTATAGGCTTCGGGAAGGCACAAAGTCAGGAAATGGCTCATGGGACTGGCTAACTCCCGTTGGTAACCTTCTAGAGTCCAATGACCGCCAAAACAAAGTTGGTCTAGTTCCACTACTCCGGGTAGTTGTTCTGCTGTCAGCGGTTTGAGTTCTAAAAAAGTCACAAGGTCTAATTGTACACTAAGAAAGAAGAATATTTTATGTCTGTCACGCAACCAAGGACAATTATTACATCATGGTATCGACTCACCCGATTGGGGTTCAAGATTCTGGACGTCAGTATTTACCCATAACTCTGGAAAATAGCTCACCCAATCAGGAACTTTTCCCCCTGACGGCTGCTGTTAACAGTCGCGACTGCCTAGAAATTGGGGGATGTGATGTCACGGCACTTGTACAGGAATTTGGTTCCCCCCTCTATATTTTGGATGAAGAAACGCTACGGGCATCTTGTCGTCAGTATCAAGATGCCTTGGAACGGTACTATCCCGGTGAATTTCAGGTGCTATATGCCTCTAAAGCCTGGAATTGCCTTGCCGTATGTGCGATCGCCGCAAGTGTTGGTTTGGGTATAGATGTTGTATCTGGTGGCGAACTCTACACTAGCCTGCAAGCGGGCGTCAGTCCGAACAAAATATATTTTCACGGTAATAACAAGTCTTCTGAAGAGCTACAGCTGGCTATAAAATCGGGCTGCACTGTTGTCGTGGATAACTGGTTAGAATTACACACTCTGGCTTCCTTGACTCAAGACTCCTCTAGCCAACCGCTTTCGATTATGCTCAGGCTTACCCCAGGTATTGAGTGTCATACCCATGAGTATATTCGCACGGGTCATCTGGACAGCAAGTTTGGCTTTGACCCTAACCAAATCGATGAAGTATTTGCTTTTATAAGCAAGCAGCCTTCGATAACCTGTATAGGTTTACATGCCCATATTGGCTCGCAAATCTTTGAGAAGCAGCCGCATCAAGACCTTGCCAGTGTGATGGTAGATTGGTTAGCGAAAGCCGCAACGTATGGCTTGCCAGTACAGGAGTTGAACGTTGGCGGCGGCTTGGGGATTCGCTACACCGAATCTGATGATCCCCCTAGTATTGATGCTTGGGTTAAAGTTATCTGCGAAGCAGTTGTCGCAGCCTGCCTGGAGAAAAATTTATCTCTGCCTAAGTTACTATGCGAACCAGGGCGATCGCTAATTGGTTCTGCTTGTGTCACCGCTTACACTGTGGGCAGCCGCAAGGTGATTCCAGAAATACGCACTTATATTGCCGTTGATGGGGGTATGTCTGACAACCCGCGTCCTATTACCTACCAGTCTTGCTACCGAGCAGTTGTGGCGAACCGAATGTCGGCTCCTTTGACGGAAACAGTGACAATTGCTGGTAAACACTGTGAATCTGGAGACATTCTCATCAAAGACGCCCAGCTGCCAAAAACAGAGCCAGGAGATATTCTCGTAGTGATGGGTACGGGTGCTTACAATTACAGCATGGCTTCTAACTACAACCGATTGCCTCGACCAGCAGCTGTTTTAGTGTGCAATGGAGAGGCTAACCTAATAATCAGGCGGGAAACCTACCAAGATTTAATTCAACAAGATTGTTTACCAGAAAAACTGGTCGCTAAAAGTGAATAGTTATTAACTATTCACTTTTGGCTGATTGGTTACTACCATAGACAAGAGTTAACCTTTGTCTATAAATAGTAGATTCTGGATAACAGCGAGCAACCAAAGCACTAGTAAAAAGCTAAAAGCTAAGCTGCTGTACATTTAATTTGTATAATCTACACGGCTGTTTTATGTTAGTTGCTACCGATCCGTGGTCAGTGGAACTACCAACTGACCGCTGACCATTGGCACTCATGCCAGCAGGTAAATATACAAGCTAATTGCGTAAGAGCTTAACAACTAATAGCTTTATATGGTTAAAATCAAGCCAGTGTAAAGCAAAATTTAACTCAGTTAATTAACCTTCAATGCCTCCGGGTCCTGGCTCTTACCAGGGCTGGACTCAGTCCTTGCTGCTTCACAGCGTTGATGTAGGATTAGTTCTAGCCCTCATCTATCTAGTGCTCCTCATCATTGGCGAGCGCCGAACTTTGTGGATGGTTCGGGGGTTGATTGTCCTGATGCTGGCCGCAGCACTGAGCGCTAAGCTAGGGCTGTCGCTGTTGAGTTTTGTGCTGGAAAAGTTAGTGATTGGCTCTGCGCTTGCCATAGCTGTCATGTTCCAGTCAGAGTTTCGGCGGTTCCTAGAGCAGCTGGGGCGGGGACAAATTGTGCAGTTGTTTCAACCAGCCCGCCGCGCTATCCCTAAACCAGATAGTGTCATAGATGAAATTGTGGACGCCGTCAAAGAACTGTCCCAAAATCGCATTGGGGCGCTGATGATTCTGGAAACAAGCGATCCCATTGATGAGCGTGATTTTTCTGTACCGGGTGTGAAGCTAAATGCCGAACTTTCCAAAGAACTGTTGCAAACTATCTTTCAGACCACAACACTATTACACGACGGAGCGGTGCTAATTCGGGGCGATCGCGTTGTTGCTGCTGGTGTAATTCTTCCTCTTTCAGATCGTACAGCCTCGCGGCAACTGGGTACGCGCCACCGGGCGGCAATGGGGATCACTGAGCGGGTGGGAAATTGCATGTGTGTGGTTGTATCTGAAGAAACGGGTTCAATTTCTTTGGCGGAAAGAGGAACACTAAATCGACCCTTGACCAGCAGTAAACTGAAGGAACTGCTAGAGGCTCGATTCTCCCCAACCCTCGACGAGAAGGCGGTACCCTCTGAGCTACGTAGTTTGGGCCGCCAGATTATAGCCAAGGGAAAGACACTAGTACGCCGTGTTTTCCGTCTTCCGTCATCAACTTCTCAAAAGAAGAAATGACTGCAAAGCCAACTATTTTACAAGAACTACCTGCTGACCTCGATCAAGACCGTTTGCCCAGACATGTGGCCGTGATTATGGATGGAAATGGCCGGTGGGCTAAACGCCAAGGGCAGCCCCGGATTATGGGGCACAGGCGAGGAGTTGATGCCCTTAAAGATTTGCTGCGCTGCTGTAGGGACTGGGGAATTCCAGCGCTAACAGCTTATGCGTTTTCTACAGAGAACTGGGGCCGTCCTATGGAGGAGGTTGATTTTTTGATGACTTTGTTTGAGCGAGTCTTGCGACGAGAACTTGAGGAGATGGCGCAGGAGAATGTCAAAATCAAGTTTGTCGGAAATTTAGAGGCCCTACCGCGATCGCTCCAGGCAGAAATTGAGCGATCAATGACTAGAACCCAGGATAATCAAGGGATTCGTTTTACCGTGGCGACGAATTACGGGGGGCGTCAGGAGATTATACAAGCTTGCCGCGAACTCGCCACTCAGGTACAAAAAGGTCTCCTGCAACCTGATGATATTGATGAGGCGCTGTTTGCCAGCCACCTCTACACGGCTGGTGTGAGTGACCCGGATCTGCTGATCCGCACCAGTGGGGAGATGCGGATTAGCAACTTCTTGCTGTGGCAATTGGCTTATGCGGAATTCTACATCACAGAAACTCTCTGGCCAGACTTTAACCGTGTGGAGTTTCACCAAGCCTTGTGTGCCTATCAGGAGCGCGATCGCCGATATGGGAAAGTGTGAATTAAATTTTGAGTTTTAAGTTTTGAGTTTTGAGTTTTGAGTTAATAACCCTGATTTAGTGCTACGAGCAATAATTATTTAATTTCTTCAATTCAATACTCAACATTCAACACTCAAAACTATTGCTAGGGACCCGAAAAAACGGCGTCTTCAACGTCCTGGCGACTAAGAGAGTATTTAAAGGAACGTTGAATATCGCGTCCGCCCTCACCCGCCTGTAGATAACGTACAGTTATTTCCTCAGTGTCAAGCCATATTTCTGCCTTCCATCTCAGCCGCTGGACGTGCCAGCAGTGCAGATCAGTACGGTCTTGTTGGCATCCTTGTGCTCTAAGCCACTGCTCAATATCAGGCAGGGGATGGTTATATAGGGGGGTATCAGCAGACAAAAGAGTCATGAATGTCTAAGTAGTTGTTAGCTGTTAGTTGTTAGATGATCCACCAGTTGGCAGCGCCACTGGTGTGGGGAATTTTATAGGTTTATGCCTCGTCATCTGCTCCTGTACAGGCATTGTCGGTGTTATTTGGACATTGTTGTTTAGCCCAGAAACTTGCAAGGCAGCTTCTCCCCTTGTTAACCCAATGGCGATCGCTAATAGCAGGCACCCCAAGAAGGTTAAACCTAAAATAAATAGGGCAAAAACCTCCCCAGCAGAAAGGGGGCGATCAGTGGGATCTAGGTAAGCAGAGGATGATTGCCTGGATGGGGCTTGAGAAACGGGACGATTTAAGTTTGGGGGAGCCTGAATTACGCTGATGCGGGAATAGCCAATCTTTTGGTCATAGGCGATTCGTCGCTCTGGATTGCTGAGGGTGGCATAGGCTTCGTTCAGCTGCTGAAACTTGACAGTAGCAATTTTTTTAGGCAGGTCAGTTGTATCAGGATGATAGCGCTTGCTTAATTGCCGATAAGTTCGCCGGATTTCCAGCGCCGATGCACAGGGGTGTAATCCTAGCAGGGCGTAGTAACTATTCTGATTTGGCATCCCCCGGTCTGTGGCTTTGTGCCTTGCCCTATTTTGAGTCACCGCAGTTCCACTCTGCTGAGTTACGAAGGGTTTGCGATCATGTTATGTGATCATTTTAAGCGATCGCATCCTCCAGCCCTACACTCAACCATTAACTCAGCTGCCCCAAATCGCATTTGGTCAGTTCTTGATACCTACGCTGGCGGTAACATTTGCCTGGTAGAAATCGCCACATCAGGAAACGCCGATTGCCAGAAGTTAATTGCTATAAGTACGGGGGATGGCGATTTGCCAGAAGTTAATTGCTATAAGTACGGGGGATGGCGATCGCTCTCTGCTTATAAACCACCCCCCAAATTGCCGATAACAGCAACCAGCCGAGCGTATTCACTCTCAAATCAAACAGGCTTACGTCCACGGTGTTAAAAACGGTACAGCCGCCGAAAGCTAATAAATAACTGAAAAAAATTAATTTGTCTTGAGGCAATGCCGATGAGCCGTTAGCTACAAATAGGACACCTTGAGCAAGAACCCAGCCAACCAAGCCACAAAAGAGTAATGTTGCTGGTATTCCAGTTTCAGCACTCAACATGAGGAATAAATTGTGGGGATGACCAAGCCAAACGTGCATATGTGCTTCGTAAAGTGGTGTGAAATTCCGTAATCCCCAACCTGTCCAAGGGCGCTCCTGAGTCATAAACCAGGCAAAATGCCACTGAGTCACCCGTAGCGTTGCCAGTGGGCGATCTGGATAAATCTGATCTGTTAGTCGCGCCCAAAAGAAAGCTGGGACAATCGCTCGCAGCCATTGCTGTACAGGTGAGGGGCCAAAAGCTGCCCAGAGGACGCTAGTGGCAACTGCGGCGACTACAGCCAGCAGCCAATGCCAGCCCAGATAAAGGGCAAAGGCGAGACAACTCAGGACAGTAATTGCCCAGGCATTTCGAGAGTCTGTCAAGATCAGAGCGATCGCATTCCCCATCACTACAAAACTCAAAAAACTCATTCGCCAGGTAAAACGAAAAGGGAAAAAGGAAGCATTTCCTTTCTTACCTTTTGCCTCATCCCCTGGGGAAGCGAGAGACAAGGGAAGTCGTTTCTTGGCTTCTTCAACCCACAACCCCAGCCCCAAAATAAAAACAATCTGGAGATAGGCTCCTAAGGTGTTCGCGTACATAAACGCTGAGGACATGCGACCTGGGGGAGAACCCTTAGCTTCAAGCACCCAACCTAATACAGGCTGTAGTTGAACTAAGCCAGCCCAGCCCCAAAATAGCTGCCCGAAGCCAAGAATTACCATCGGCACAGAAGGAAGAACCAGAATCCAAGCTAGCTGCCGCAGCTGAGCCGGTGTTTGGATGAGGATACTAAAGGCAACAAAAAAGAGGAAGAAAGGTAAGAAATTTGCCAAGCCGAGGAAAGCTTCAGAGCGGTTAAAGGCGAATCCAGAAGAAATGATTAGCCAGACGATCAAGATAGCTAGTCCCCAGTTCAAGGAACGCCGCATAATTGTGCGGTACTGTTGCTTCCAGACGGTTAGCAAAGCTAAACCAAGTCCCACTCCTCCCAGAGATGGAATCAAGGGGAAGATGAACAGCCCTATTTGAGCGCAGTTCCAAGATGCCTGCAAGCGGGGTTCAGGATGGCGGGAAGTATGAAGGATGAACGATGTAGAGCGTAGTCGCGATCGCAGGCTAGGAAGAAATTTCATACTTCATACTTTATCTTTCACCCTTGGTTAAGCTAGCTCCCAGCACTCGGCACGAGTAAGGCGAATTTGCGCCAAGGCAAAGATAGTGGGAATGATGCGGCCGTAGTTAGTTGCGATCGCCCGCCAGCCCAAATCGGCAAAAAACCAACCCCACATGATCGGTCCTATCAAAGCAAAAACACTTCGGGCAGCGCCATAACGAGCGGCACTCATCGCCATGCCTCGCCGCGCCGTCTGAATTGTCAGGTAGCCCTGAAACTGTGCCGCCGCTGCCGCGCCGCCCGTGACGACGGTTTCTCTAGCTATTTGGTAACTGGCAAAGTGAAGCGCAAACTGACGGGCGAGTTGTTGCAGCAGCAGAGGCTGGAGAATTGAACTAACGGCTAGGGCGCTGCCACCTTTGAGGATTAAAGCCATTGGATCTTTCTGCATATCCACTGGTAGCGGCTGGGATAGCTGTGACTGGGCGAGCGATCGCTCTACTCGTACTGTCAAGGCTTTCTGTTCTGATGCTGGTAAGCGTTTCCATGCCCGACTCATAAGGTTGAGAAATACCTCTGCCTCTAAATCAGTAGTTGAAAGCCGATTGGAATAAGGGATTTTTAGATAACGACAAACCTGAATTAGCGCTTGCCTATATGTCACCTCACCAGTACGCCCCCGCAGCACCGTTACGCCATCTGCTGCTAGAAAACGAAATCGCTGCTCTATTGCATCCAGCCATGCTTGCCGATCTTGGCTTTGGATGTCTATGGGGTCAGGCGTTTGAACATAGTCTAAAGGGTTAAACTTGCGGCGAAACAGAATTTCTGTCAGTTGCTGCAATTCTTCTTCTGTGGCTAACTCTAGCGCTCCTCTCAGTTCGTCCAATGTCAATCCCTCCCAGTCCGTAGTTCCCACTGTCCCTTATTCTACTATTGGCGCTTAAGAGTCAGTAGTCAGCTTTTTATCGGACTGAGTAATGTGTGGCATTCTGCAAATATGACTCCCGGCTTCTAATCATCTGAGAATTGAGGAGAGAAAAGGCTGTTGTAGTATGTAGGAAATACAAAAATATTAGGCATCAACCAATTTTAAATTGACCCCGGCGACAAGGGTTGGGAGCGCTTACGCGCCGCTTCGCTAGTGGAGATTTTAGATTTGTTCCGCTCACAAGCGGCGGGGCATGAACCCAAAATTTCTTTTAATCCAAAATCTAAAATTGCTAGTCAAGCAGATCAGCAGCAAATTCGAGAGCTTCTGCTTGTGTAGAAATTCTGCCCTCGGCGCGTGCCACTTGAATTTCGGTGAGCAGTTGACCTACTTGCGGCCCTGCTCGTAAATTTAGCGCTCGCATCAAATCGTTACCAGTTACCAGTGGGGTGGGATGAGCAAGTAGATCTTCGGGGTTGAAATAGCGGTTGATTAGGGGAATTAATGCATCTGGCGATATTCCCGATGCTACAGCTAGAACAGCTACGGCTGGAAAGGCAGCCCCCACACCTTGGAAGAAAAAATACTGCTGACGAAGCACAGGCATCTCCGAGGTGGCAAACTCTAACAATTTAGGTAAATATGCGATCGCGGTTGTTACTGCCTCAATCTCCGCGCGGCTGTACGTCAGCCGCAGCAT
>JAESFH010000378.1_pt1 | contig 10572 bp, 10 predicted proteins | sample 9269381 | NCBI WGS metagenome assembly JAESFH01 (sample SAMN14504062, study PRJNA617094) | algae metagenome | isolation source: Aphanothece sp. CMT-3BRIN-NPC111 and co-occurring heterotrophs from well... | place: USA: Clark Mountains Wilderness, California | collected 2010-04-18
CGCCCTGCAGATCAGCCTGGGCGACCCCTGGGCGCTGGTGCAGAGCCCGATTGCCGCGGTCCTGTTCGCCATCACGGCCGTCGCGCTCGTCGCACCCTTCGTGATGAAGGGCCTCGGACAATTCAAGGCCGACGAGGACTGAGAGTCCCGGCGCGCTCCGCTGTCAGGGTGCGGCCCCGACACCGACGTCGGGGCTTTCACGGCGGCTCGGGGGCATCCCTGCGGCTGATCCAAGCCGTCCCGCGTCCGAGCGGCTTCTCCAGCATCGATCCGAGGCGCGGGATGACGGCTGGCACGGCTTTGGCGCAATTGCGCCACTCCTGCCCGAAGGAGATCGCCATGCGCTGCTCCTCGAAGCGGGCCTGCACCACGACAACGGTGAGGCCGACAGGAGCCGGGGCTTCGGGTCTCACACGCGCAGCCCTGCGGGGGAGAGCTCCCGCGCTTCAGTGCAGGATCTGGCTCAGGAACAGCCGCGTACGCTCGTGCTGCGGGTTTTTGAAGAACTCGTCGGGGGTGTTCATCTCGACGATCTGCCCGTAATCCATGAAGATCACCCGGTCCGCAACCTGCCGGGCGAAGCCCATCTCGTGGGTGACGCAGAGCATGGTCATGCCCTCCTCGGCCAGTCCCACCATGGTGTCGAGCACCTCCTTGACCATCTCGGGGTCGAGGGCCGAGGTCGGCTCGTCGAACAGCATGATCTTCGGGTTCATGCAGAGCGAGCGGGCGATCGCCACGCGCTGCTGCTGGCCGCCCGACAGCTGGCCCGGGTACTTGTTGGCCTGCTCCGGGATCTTGACCCGGGTCAGGTACTTCATCGCGACTTCCTCGGCCTCCTTCTTGGGCATCTTCTTCACCCAGATCGGTGCGAGCGTGCAGTTCTCGAGAATCGTGAGATGGGGGAACAGATTGAAGTGCTGGAACACCATGCCGACGTCGCGGCGGATCTCGTCGATGCGCTTGAGATCGTTGGTGAGTTCGATGCCGTCCACGATGATGCGGCCCTTCTGGTGCTCCTCCAGGCGGTTGATGCAGCGGATCATGGTCGACTTGCCCGAGCCGGACGGCCCGCAGATCACGATGCGCTCGCCGCGGCCGACGTGCAGGTTGATGTCCCGGAGCACGTGGAACTCGCCGTACCACTTGTGCACGCCGAGCATCTGCACCGCGGCCTCGGCCTTCGGATCGATGGTCGGGGTTGAGGTCCGCTGAACGGTCGCTGTGTTGGCCATGGTGGTCATCCCTGGTTCGGGGGCAGCCGGCGGTGCAGGGCCGGGCCGGGAATGGAGGAAGGCGTGTTCGGCATCGGCTCGGTTCCTACCGCTGCTGACCGGCGGCGAGGCGTCTCTCGACCCCCATCGAATATCGCGACATGCCCCAGCAGAAGACGAAGTAGAACAACGCTGCGAAGGCGTAGCCCGTGTAGCTCACCGTCGGTGCCGCCCAGGTCGGGTCGACGCGGGACGCCTCGATGGCCTTGATGAGGTCGAAGATGCCGATGACGTAGACGAGCGAGGTGTCCTTGAACAGGCCGATGAAGGTGTTGACGATCCCGGGGATTACGATCCGAAGCGCCTGCGGCAGGATGATGAAGACCATCATCTGGGGATAGTTGAGGCCGAGGGACATCGCGCCTTCGTATTGCCCCTTGGGCATCGCCTGGAGGCCGCCGCGCACCACCTCGGCCATATAGGCAGACGCAAACAGCGCAACGCCCACGAGGGGTCGCAACAGCCGGTCCACGGTAATGCCATCCGGCAGGAACAGCGGCAGCATGGTGTTGGCCATGATCAGCACCGTGATGAGCGGCACGCCGCGCACGAACTCGATGAAGATCACGGAGGCGAGCTTCACGACCGGAAGCTTCGACCGACGGCCGAGCGCCAGCAGGATGCCGAACGGCAGCGAGAACACGATGCCGACCGTCGCGACCAGCATCGTGACGAGGATCCCGCCCCACAGGTTCGTGGGCACGTGCGAGAGGCCCCAATCGGCTTCGAGCAGCAGCAGGGTCAGGCCGACGACGCCGACGATCCCCGCCGCCATCAGCACCGCCGAGCGCACGGAGGTCTTCAGCGCCCGCGCCATCAGGCCGAAGCCGGCGATCATCAGGAGGCCGATGACGGCGAACCCGGTCCAGAAGCCCCAGCTGAAGTTCGCATCGCCGCCGGTGAGGAGGATGTAGGCCGCGAGAGGAAAGGCCCAGAAGAAGTACGCGGCGCCGAGATCCCGCCGCGGGGCCTTGAGCCACAGGAGCCAGACCACCCCAATGGCGAGCAGGAGGAAGAAGCCGTCCACCCGCCAGCGCTCGCTGACCGGATAGGACCCGTAGGTGAAGTAGTTCAGGCGGCTGCGCACGAAGGCCCAGCAGGCGCCGACCACATGCCCGGCGGTTTCCTGGCGGCAGGCGTCGCGGTCCTGGCCGCTCCAGACCGCGTTCGTGAACATGAACTCCACGAACGGCGGCAGGAAGCGGTAGATGAGATAGAGCGCGCCCAGCGTGAGAACCGTGTTGACCGGGCCGGAGAACAGGTTCTCCCGCACCCAAGCGACCGGGCCGCGGGCCAGGTTCGGCGGCGGCAGGGCCTCCACCTTCTCCCGGCTGACGAAGCGCAGGGAATCGATGCCGGCGGTCATGGCTTCACTCCTGGGGAGCCGGTCTCCCGACATGGCGTCTCCGAGCGGGCGAGGAGCGCCGGACGGACGGTACCGGTGGCGCCGCGCGACGGGATGGGGAGCCTGAAAGGCTTCATGGCGGCCATGTTCACCCTACCGCTCCACGATCGCCACGCGGCTGTTGTAGATGTTCATCAAGAACGAGGTCAGGAGGCTGATCGTCAGGTACACGCCCATGGTGAGCGCCACGGCTTCGATGGCCTGCCCGGTCTGGTTCAGCACCGTCCCCATGACGACCTGGACGAGATCGGGATAGCCGATGGCGACGGCCAGCGACGAGTTCTTCGTCAGGTTGAGGTATTGGCTCGTCAGCGGCGGGATGATGACCCGCATGGCCTGGGGGATCACCACGAGCCGCAGAATCTGGCCGGGCTTCAGGCCGAGCGAGGCCGCAGCTTCGCTCTGGCCCCGCGACACCGCCAGGATGCCGGCGCGGACCACCTCCGCGATGAAGGCTGCCGTATAGATGGTCAGGCCGAGGAGCAGCGCCACGAACTCGGGCAGGATCTGGCTGCCCCCGGTCAGATTGAAGGTGCCCTTCTTGGGCAGGTCGAAGCTGATCGGATTAGCGCCGAACAGGGCGAGCACGCCCCAGACCAGAAACGGCAGGCCCAAAACGAGCCCGAGCGTGACGAGGCCGACGGGATATTGCCGTCCTGACTCCGCCTGACGCCGCCGGGCCCAGATCCGGAATGCAACGGTGCCGACGATGCCGAGAACGAGCGCCGTGAGGACGACCCAGACGTCGCTCGCGAAGAGGGGGCGCGGCATGAAGAGGCCGCGGGAATTGATGAAGAAGCCGGCGCCCATCTCGATGGATTGCCGCGGCGCAGGCAGGGGCGTCAGGACCGCGATGTACCAGAACAGGAGCTGCAGCAGCAGCGGGATGTTGCGGATGACCTCGACGTAGATCGTGGCCAGGCTCGACACGATCCAGTTCTTCGACAGGCGCGCCACGCCGATCACGAAGCCGAAGATCGTCGCGAAGATGATGCCGATGGCGGCGACCACGAGCGTGTTGAGCAGGCCGACGACGAAGGCCTCGCCGTAGGTCGAACCCGCCGCGCTGAAAGGGATCAGCGTCTGGCTGATGTCGAAGCCCGCCGTGGTGCTCATGAAGCCGAAGCCGGAGGCGATCTTGGCGCGCCTGAGGTTGTCGATGGCGTTGCTCGCGGCCGTGTAGAGCAGGAAGGTGACGGTCGCGATCAGGACGACCTGATAGAAGATCGCTCGCACTCTCGGGTCATAGAGAGGCGAGACCTTGGGAGGCGCGCTTCGGATGGCTGGCGTGGCGGCTGTCTGCACGGGTCTGTTCCTGCTGGCGGCGCATCCTCGACCGCCGCTCGCCTCGGTATGCAGGTTTCGGGCCGCCGCGGCGGTCGGCCCCGTCGAGAGGCGCCCGGCTCTCCGGGCGCCTCCCTTGTCGGCGGCTTAGCGGATCGGGATGCCGTATTGCAGGCCACCCTTCGTCCACAAGGCGTTCTGGCCGCGCTTGATCTTGAGGCGGGAGCCCTCGCCGATGTTGCGCTCGAAGATCTCGCCGTAATTGCCGACGTGCTTGATCACGCGGTAGGCCCAGTCTTCCGTGAGCCCGATGGACTCGCCGAACTTGCCTTCGGTCCCGAGGAGACGCTTGATCTCGGGGTTGGCCGACCCCTTCATCTGGTCGACGTTCGCCTTGGTGACGCCGAGCTCCTCTGCGTTCAGCGTGGCGTGGTGCACGAACCGGACGAGATCGGCCCACTGGCTGTCGCCCTGGCGGACGGCCGGGCCGAGCGGCTCCTTGGAGATGATCTCCGGAAGGACGATGTGATCGTCCGGGTTCGAGGCGCGCAGGCGCTCCGCGTAGAGGCCCGAGGCGTCCGTGGTGAACGCGTCGCAGCGGCCGGAATCGTAGGCCTTGAAGGTCTCGTCCGAGGTCGCGAAGGCGACGACTTCGTACTTCTGGTTGTTGGCCCGGAAGTAGTCCGCGAGGTTGAGCTCGGTGGTGGTGCCCTGCTGAGTGCAAATCGAGGCGCCGTTCAGCTCCTTAGCGGACGACACGCCGAGGGACTTGCGGACCATGAAGCCCTGGCCGTCATAGTAGTTGACGCCCACGAACTCGAGACCGAGCTGCGCGTCGCGGGACATCGTCCAGGTCGTGTTGCGGGCGAGCACGTCCACTTCGCCCGACTGCAAGGCCGTGAACCGATCTTTCGCGGCGAGCGGCACGAAACGGATCTTGGTGGGATCATTGAAGATCGCAGCCGCGATGGCACGGCAGAAATCCACGTCGAAGCCGGTCCAATTACCCTGCGCATCCGGAACGCCGAAGCCTGCGAGGCCCGTATTGGAGCCGCAGGTCAACGTCCCTTTCTGCTTGATGCTGGCCAGCGTTGCCTGCGCTGAGGCGCCCGTGGCGGCGAGACTCGCCGCCATGAGCCCGAAGGCAATCGATGCAAGAGCTTTTTTCATTCGATGTGTTCTCCTACTCTGTCGACATTATCCCGAGAACGCTTGTTGCAGGTCCGCCTCGGTTGTCTCTTTGACGCTTCTTGAGCCGGTTCGGCCGAAACGGCGTCGCGCCATCACATTCGATCATAGGTGACCGGTCAAGTCGTCGTTCGACCATACTCAAGGCAGAATGCCCCCGTTCGAGGCTCGGCCACAGCTTTTCGATGTCCTTCCCCCATAAGTAGCAGTCGAGACTTGACGGGCCAGGGGGGCTGCGCTTCTCATCCCGCCGCCTGCCTTCCCCCACGCACACGAGCCGTCATGTCCAAGCCCTCCTCCAAGCTGCCCCTCTTCCGGGAGCGCACGCGCCTCGTTCATGCGGGGCGCGACCCGTTCGAGCAGCACGGCTTTCTCAACACACCGATCTACCGCGGCTCCACGGTACTCTTCCCCACGGCCGACGACCTCCGGCACGGCCGCGCCCGGTTCACCTACGGGACCAAAGGCACGCCCACCACGGCCGCTCTCGAACAGGCCTGGACCGACCTCAGCGGCGCGGCCGGTACGGTGCTCGCGCCCTCCGGACTCGCGGCCGTGACCCTGGCGCTCATGTCGTGCCTCAAGGCGGGCGACCACCTCCTGGTCCCGGACTCCGTCTACCGCCCGACGCGGGTCTTCTGCGACGGGGTGCTGAGGCGCTTCGGCGTCGAGACCACCTATTACGATCCGCTGGTCGGCGCAGGCATCGAGGCGCTCATGCGCCCCAACACAACGGCGGTGCTCACGGAAGCCCCGGGCTCCCAGACCTTCGAGATGCAGGACATCCCGGCCATTGCCGAGGTCGCGCATGCCCGCGACGCCGTGGTCGTCATGGACAACACCTGGGCGACGCCGCTCTTCTTCCCGCCCCATGAGCGCGGCGTGGACCTCGCGATCGAGGCCGGCACGAAATACGCCGGCGGCGCCTCGGACCTCCTGCTCGGCATGGTCTCGGCCAACGAGCGCTGCTTCAAGGCCCTGCGCGCCACCTTCGACGCCTTTGCCATGACGCCGGGGGCCGAGGATGTGTTCCTGGCGCTGCGGGGCCTGCGGACCATGGCGGTGCGCCTGCGCGAGCACGAGCGCCAAGCCCTCGATATGGCGCGCTGGCTCGAAGCCCGCCCCGAGGTGGCCCGCGTCCTCCACCCTGCCCTTGAGAGCGATCCGGGTCATGCGATCTGGAAGCGTGATTTCAAGGGTTCGACCGGCCTGTTCTCGGTGGTCCTGAAGCCCTGCTCCAACGCGGCGGTCGACGCCCTGCTCGACGGGCTGGAGCTCTTCGGAATGGGCTATTCCTGGGGCGGCTACGAGAGCCTCGTGATCCCCTTCGACTGCACGACCTACCGGACTGCGACGCAGTGGCAGCCTGGAGGCCCGGCTCTGCGTTTCCACATCGGCCTTGAAGATCTCGACGACCTGAAGGCAGACCTCGAGGCCGGCTTCGAGCGGCTGCGCGCGGCGCAGGCTGAAGGCCGGTAGTCGCGCCGGCTTCGTCGCGACCGACGGCTGCTCGCGGGAGCGGATCGAAGGCGTTCGGGCGAGTTTGCGCCGTCAGCGGCGGTCCTCGCGGGCTAAGAGATCCGGCCCGCCCGCGTGCGGGTCACCGGTGGGCATCTGCCCCGCGCGATGCCCGGCCCTGCCCCCGCTGGGTGGCCTGCTGGCTCGCCTGCGCGTCCCGCGCGGCTTCGGCCAAAGCCCAGTCCCGGAAGGCCCGGATCTTCGGCGAGCGCCGCCGCCCCGACGGATAGACGAGCCAGTAGCTGCGGTCCGCCTCGACCACCAGGTCGAAGAGCTGCACGAGGCGTCCGGCCGCGATGTCGGCCGCGAAGAAATGCGGGTTCACGAGCGCGACGCCCTGGCCCGCCATGGCGGCCATGCCCTCGAAATGCTGCGTGTGCAGCGTCGGTCCCGGTCGATCGGAAACATCGACCGCGCCGAGACCCGCCGCCGCGAACCATTCGGTCCACCACGGGTCGCCGGGCCCGATCAGGGGCAGGTTCAGCACATCGGCCGGCGTCCTCACGTCCCGGCCCTGCAGGAGCGCGGGGCTGCACACGGGCGTGAAACGGCTGCCGATCAGCAGGTGGGCTTCGAGGCCTGGCCATGTCCCGGTTCCGCTGCGGATTGCGAGATCGAACCCGTCGCGGGTCAGGTCGATGACGTCGTTCGAGGCTTCGATGTGAACCGCGATCCCGGGATGGGCCTCCTGGAAGCGCCCGAGGCGAGGCACGAGCCATTGGGCGGCGACCGTCGGGATCACGCTGATGGACAGCCGGTTGTCGACGGTCCTTCCGACGCCCTCGAAGGCCGCGCGCAGGGCCTCGAAGGCTTCCGTGACCGCGGGCGCCAGCTGCCGCCCCGCATCGGTCAGCACCACCTGGCGTGGGAGGCGCCTGAACAGGGGGGCGCCGAGCCGGTCTTCCAGGAGCCGGATCTGGTAGCTGACCGCCGCCTGGGTCATGCCGAGCTCCTCGGCGGCCCGCGTGAAGCTCTGATGGCGCGCCGCCGCCTCGAAGGCCCGGATGGCGGCGAGAGGCGGAAGCTTCGCGTTCACGAAGGGTGCTCGCGGTCGTGAGGGCAGATGCGGCCCTATGCATAAACCAGCCTTATGCCAGGCTTCAAGCTTTCGCTTTGTCTTGGATCCTCGCGAAGCGCACCTTGGAGAGCGTCCAGGGGAACCATTCCCCTGCCGGCAAGGGCCCCAGGCGAGCGCCCGGGGCCTCGGCCCTGATTGAGGACGAACCGATGAGATACGAGGACCTGCGTCGCGAGCGTGGGATCGGGAGCCTATGGCTGCGCCTCCGGCTTGCCCGAACCCGCCCTGTCCTGAAACGATCCGATGCGCCGGTCGGCGACCTGACGCATCTGTCTGAGAGCCAGCTCAAGGACATCGGACTGGAGAGGCGCGACCTCCCGGCCGAGTCCGTGTCGTACTGGCGCGTCCACGGCTGACGGGGACACGCATCGCTCCCCGGGATCAGGGAAACGAGGGCGCAACCGGCACCGCGGCAGGCCTTCCTCTGCCCGCCTTCACACCGAACGGGTGAGACCACCATCGACACGGATGTTCTGGCCCGTGATGTAGCCGGCGCCCTCGGAGGCCAGGAAGGCGATCGTCGCCGCGATCTCGTCGCTGCGGCCGTAGCGCTGCATCGGCACGCCCTGCCGGCGCTCCTCCGTCGCGGGCAGACTGTCGATCCAGCCGGGGAGCACGTTGTTCATCCGGACGTTATCGGCCGCGTAGGTATCGGCGAAGATCTTCGTGTAGGCGGCGAGCCCGGCGCGGAACACCGCCGAGGTCGGGAACATGGCGCTCGGCTCGAACGCCCACGCGGTCGAGATGTTGATGATCGCGCCACCCTTCTGCCGCTGCATGATGGGCGCGACAAGCCGCGTCGAGCGGATCACGCCCATCAGGTAGACGTCGAGCCCGGTGTGCCACTGCTCGTCCGTGATGTCGAGGATGGCGGCCCGGGGTCCGTGTCCCGCGCTGTTCACGAGGACGTCGATCCGGCCCCAGCGCTCGACCGAGCCGTCGACGAGGCGCCTCAGGTCGTCGTTCGACTGGTTCGATCCCGTCACCCCGAAGCCGCCCAGCTCCTTCGCCAAGGCCTCGCCCTTGCCCGACGAGGAGAGGACCGCGACCTTGAACCCATCCGCCGCCAGCCGACGCGCGGCGGCCGCGCCCATGCCGCTTCCGCCCGCGGTGATGACAGCAACTCTTTCGCTCATGGCCTTCTCCTGGTTTGCGGCGTGGAGCGGCGGTCCGCGCTCCGGTGCGCCCTGACGTATGGCATTGGAGCGTCCGCCGGACTATGGAGATGTTCGGCCTTGACGATGTGGGCAGTCGCCGGGACGGGAGAGCCTGGGGCGGCCCGATGCGGTGCGGCCGAGAGGAGCCGCGCTTCCCCCTTCCCGCTCCTCTCCCGGAAGGTCCTGATCCGACATCCGGCGCCCGACATGGCGCTCCGGAGGAAGCGGGCGGCCGATCCCGCTTCATTCTCTCTTGGAGAGGGCGGCCGGTCATGCTAGGGACCCATAACGCCATTCGGGAACAGGACGAGAACGGGCGGTGGGACCTCAAGCTTCCTTGAGCCCTGCTCGCTTCCGCGCTGTTCGGGATGGGGTGTAGGCCCGGGGCCGATCCTTGTGGAAAAGCCTTTGCCCTACAAGCTCTTCGTGGGTATCGGGGCGTAGCGCAGTCTGGTAGCGCATCTGCTTTGGGACAAGATGGCCCAGGTCTGAAAGGCTAATAGCATAAGAGTCTTACAGGCTATGTTGTTCACGGGAGGGGATTGCGGGAGGGGATTGTATCTCCGATCCAGGATTTGCCGCGTGTTGCATCTACACGATAAGCCGAACCGGACGAAGGCGGCTTGACCAGCGGCCCGGACCCTGCCCTCCCGTTGCCCGTCGAGCCTAACCAGAGGCCCGTCATTAGCTGAAGGCTTTTGCCTACCTCCTTGCCGTTTCGCAGCTCTGTCACGGGATCCGGCCGCAGGAACGGACCCAGCGTCCAATGCTGCTGCGTTAAGCTGTTCCATAAGCCTCTAGATGTGGGCAGCTGCCCTGATCCAAATACCTGGGAGCCACCCTCTTAGAACGGGCTGACGCCAATCTGGGCCGTTCCACAAGGGCAAGCCCTATTGGAACGACGGGCGGGTTTGGCGTAGCCGCGCCTCTCCGGGTATTCCGCTTCGATGCCAGAAGCCACGCAGCGACGGATTGAGGTCGAGGCGCGTCGGATCCTGCGGGACAGGATCAAGCGCATGCCCTGGCACACCGGCCTGCCACCCGAGGAACGCAAGCGCCTCATCGAGGCTGACGTGGAGCGTTGGTGGTTCCTTGGGATGAAAACCATGCGTCTGACCTGGACGGCTGTCCCCTCGCCGCCACCTGGCCTACCCTATGGGGACGAATAACACCGCGCTGCGTCGCGCCCTACGCTCCCGAGATACTCAGGGGGCTCACGTGGCGCTCACCATCATCAGCACACTCGGCTTGGCGCTCTTCGCCCTTACGATCTACGTGATGTTCACGATCGCCAAGTAAGCAAAAGGCCCGGCGCCTTCCTCGGACACCGGGCCTTCTGGCATCACGCGTGTTCGCGGAACAACGTGGTGCAGCGGAGAGCCTACACCCCCCAAAAGTACGGTCAAGCTGCCTCTTGGCGCGGCGGCATCCATCGGTTCTGTTTGGATGGTTCACTGATCACTGGTTCAGTTAAGGTATACTCAAAGTGAACCGGCTCTCCGGAGGACTCCGCCGCGCGGGAACACTCGGCACAACTGTGATGCGCCCTAGCAGGGTGTTGAAGAACCCTCTCGTTTAGCTGTGAGGATGGCCTCATCGCTCAGGTGGAACGCGATCTCGATCTCGAGGGCGCCGTCGTCTTGGAGTTCGGCGGAGCCCGACCCGCTC
>JAESFH010000379.1_pt1 | contig 10475 bp, 14 predicted proteins | sample 9269381 | NCBI WGS metagenome assembly JAESFH01 (sample SAMN14504062, study PRJNA617094) | algae metagenome | isolation source: Aphanothece sp. CMT-3BRIN-NPC111 and co-occurring heterotrophs from well... | place: USA: Clark Mountains Wilderness, California | collected 2010-04-18
GTATGGATGTGGAAGTCAACGTTAGGGCGATGCCAGACCAACCCGACTGCCATACAGGGTCCGCAGAATATGCTGCATGATCAGCTCTGGAGCGAGATGTGTCACTGGTAAGCACTCGGGAGCTCGCTTTGGAAGTGCCGAGACGACCACAGCAACAAACAACGTAGGTGAGGAGTGATCATGCGGATCCGTGTCGGTTGCGAGATGACATACGAGCTGACGCAGGTCACGCCTGTCATTTGCATGCTCAACGTTCACGCATCACGTGTTGTAGACCTTGAACACCCGGATAATCTCATCACGAACCCTCAAGTACCCGTGGAGGGGTACCACGACAGCTTCGGAAACTGGTGCAATCGGTTCGTAGCGCCGGCCGGAAGGTTAACGCTCAAGACCGAAACTGTGGTCCGTGATACAGGAGGGTGGGATGCAACCGATCCAGGTGCCGAGCAAGTCTCAATTGAGAAGCTTCCCGCAGAAACCCTCCTGTACCTCCTAGGGAGCAGATATTGCGAGACCGACTGCCTTGCCGATCAGGCCTGGGCCCTTTTTGGCTCGACGCCGCTCGGCTGGGCTCGCGTAGAGAACATCTGCGACTATGTCCACGACCACATCAGCTTTGGGTACGAGCATTCGCGCGCGACGCGAACGGCTGCAGAGGCATTCAACGAACAGCGAGGCGTCTGCCGGGACTACGCCCACCTTGCACTGACATTTTGCAGGTGCCTCAACATCCCCGCCCGCTATTGTTCCGGCTACATCAGCGACATCGGTCTACCACCCCCGCATGCCCCTCAAGATTTAGCGGCGTGGATTGAGGTTTACTTGGGTGGGAGTTGGCACACGTTCGACCCGCGCAACAACGATCCTCGGATTGGGAGGATCCTGATCTCTCGGGGCCGTGATGCCGCCGACGTTCCTTTGACACTCACATTTGGTCCGAGCACCCTGGTGGAGTTTCGGGTCACGACGGAGCAAGTCGCTGAAATGGGATAGTGAGCGAACGTGGCGATTCTCCGGCTTCAATGGCAGAAGAGTGGCAGGTCACCCCTTGTGGAACCGGCGCGTCGGGCGATTGAACAGCTGCGGCACGCGCTTGCGCGCCCGGTAGGGCTCCCAGTCAAAGATGCGACGGCGCCGCTGATTGCTCGTGGTGGGGATCACCGCCCCGACGCGGGGTGCGCGGGGGTGCTTAGTGCCGTGATCCTCTCCTGAAGCGCGGAAAGCTGCCGTACATACGACGCACGGCGCTGCTGGTGCTGTTTCTGCAGACCTTCAACAGCAGCTTCCTTCAATGACTTGGGAATGCGACTGTCGCGCACGACCTCGATGTCGAGGTCAAAGGCGCAGTCGAGGTCCGCAAGAGCAGCAAGGGTAGATTGCAGCTCGTGGAGGAGAGCCGGGGTATACGTCAGACCTGCCGGCATAGTGCTTGGTCCGCTACCCGCCTTAGGATGGAAGGGCATTGTCGCTCTCCGTAATAACGCAGGACATCAATGCAGAAGCTATGCCAGCAAGCCTCCGGTGGCCTACGGAATCTCTATTTGTGGACGCGGGCATAATAGGTCTGGTTCACGAGAACCCGCGGTAGGGTTTCCGGATTCAGCTCCACGTGCCAGCTCGCATCCGGGGCGGCGCGGACGACCACATCGGGCACGAGCACCTGCATCGGGCGCGCGCCGAAGGCCCGGCCGTGCTTCGGCTCGAGGCGCCGGATCTCGGCGATCATCTCGCGTAGGTCTTCATCGTCCACGCCGCAGATCCGTCGCAGAGCCGGCAGGTCCCGGTGGGCCACGAGATCGAGCCGGCCGACGAGAGCCTCCATAGCAGGGTCGAAGCGGTTCTGCTCGCGGAGCTGGATGCTCAGGCATTCGGCGAGGTCGCGGGCCCCGACGCCCGAGGGCTCGAATCCATGAATCAGCGCGAGCACGCGTTCGACCACCGTCACCGAGGTACCGAGACGCTCGGCGACGTCGTCGAGGGACTCGCGCAGGTATCCGGCGGCGTCGATCGCATCGACGAGTTGGCGGCCGATGAGGCGCGCGCCCGGATCGCGGGTCGCTCCATCGAGCTGCGCGAGGAGATGGTCGTGGAGGCTCGCCTCGGCGGTGAGATTCGCCTCGAACTCGTACGCGTCCTCGCCGTCGCGAGGGCCCGCGGAAGACCAGGGCGAGGGGGTCAGCGGAAGGTGGTCCGGCGCCGGCCGGACGGGCTCCGGCATCTCGTCCTGGAACACCTCGCTCACGGGCACTCCGAAAGCGTGCTCGAGTTCGGCGCTGTCCGGCGTCGAGCCGGTCTCCGCCCAGTCAAGGGGACCGGTTGCGCTCTCAGCCATCTCCGCGGACGCCTCTTCGGGGAGCGGTGGCTCGGGATCGGGGCGCTCCAGGAGAGGGTTGCGTTCGAGTTCGGCCTCCACGAAGGCCGCGAGATCCAGGTGGGAGAGCTGCAGGAGCTTGATGGCCTACAGAAGCTGCGGCGTCATCACCAGGGATTGTCCCTGGCGCATCTCCAGCTTCTGCAGCAGCCCCATAACACCTCCTACCACAAGCAAACTGCGCGAGGCATGTTTCTTGCTGCCCAAGAAGAGGTTCTACAGCTGTTGCCCCCGTTCCCCAGTCGACAGGATGCCGCGGCGTAACTCAGACGCTGCCTGGTTCCGAAGGCAGTTGGGTGACGTGTGAGATCGTCCGAGGTCAGGATGTTCGTGTTCTCAAAGTGATAACTGGACGCAGGCGCTAAAGATTGCATCAGCAATACCCATATCGCGGAGGCCCCGCCGGGTCGTTTGCCGCGTCGACTACAGGTGCGGCTCTCGAGATGCTGCCTAGAGGCTGTTATGAACCTGATGCCTGCTAGCTACTTCAGAACACTGAATGGGGACTCCTCGCAGCATCGCGCAGATCTTGAGATCACCGCCGTCCGTAGCCTCCAGGGCGCCATCCCCATCTTCGCAGTATCCCTTCCAAGCTTTCAGTCGCAGTAGCGTGGGCCGCTCCAAGACTTCAAGAGGTCTTTGCCGCTTGGAGGTTCATAACAGCCTCTAGGGACATCAGGCAGAGGCTGAAAGGGGAGCAGGCAGCGGGGTCGGCCCAGACGCCAAGCTGATGACGAGGGCGGCACATCGTCCTGACTGGACGATATGGAGCCCCGCCGGTTGCTACTAACGCACGGGTTTTCTCGTTCAAGCCGCACGCTGAGGCCACACGGCGCGGGATGCCACGGCGCGGATGCTGGTGCGGCTGATGCCGAGGTCGTCCTAGTCCTGATCTAAGAGACGGGAGAGTGCGTGAACAGACCCGTGATAACGCACCCATCGATGGAGAGCGGCAAGGAGGATCGAGACGAACATAGAAGCGTCCCTAGTCCGACCGCAGATGAGGGAAGCGCTTCTGAGCCTCGGACTGCATCTGGCGTGCTTCGGTCCAGACCGTATGAATGAAGTGCAGTGCTGCAAGCAGGATCATCGTTATCTCCTGAGTATGGTGAGATGTCTGCGAGCCGTCCAGGCGCGGGAGGCACCCTTCGGGCAACGGAGCGGCTAGATCCCACGAATGCGGCGGGTGTACCGGGCAATCTCGCGCTCCGCCTTACGCATGTTGGCATCTTGAACGGCTCTGATGACGTGCATGACGCCGCGAAGGATACTCGCAAGGAACATAGTTCTTCTCCTGAGTTGGGGCTCTCCGCCTCAGGCGCCTCCTCAGAAAGAACGCGGCACACGGCCGTCTTGTTGCAGTGCAACATAAGCAGTCGGCGTGAATAATCTATGAAAAATGGTGTGCAGAAGTGCATGGATAATAGGCGGCAGGCCTGCTACTTTGACGCCACAGCATCAAGCGAAATATCAATAATACATTGAATGCCTCAGCGTCACAGCGCTATGTTGCAATGCACAATATGCGCGATTATGTCTCAGGTATCAGGCTGAGGAGCGCAGAATGCAGATTGGATGGGATGACATAGGCCGGGCTGATCCGCCTGGGGCCTATGAGCTTGCCGATGGCCGGCCCGTTCAGGCGAGCGCCATGGATATCGCCCGCTGACTGCAACGCCCTGACGGGGTATTCGATACCTTCTGGTATCCAGGCTCTCCCCAGCGCCCGGCTTTCCTGACCCTCACTGACTTTCACTGGAAGCCCGCCCTCGCAAAGGCAAGTTAGGCCCGCGCCTTTTCAGGTTGGCTTCTCATTCTGCTGACGAGTGCATGAGCGACCCACGCCCAGGGGCACGTCGGTCGCGTTGCGCCAGGAAGGCGAAGCCCTCGAAACGCGAGTGCGAGCGTAGGCCGAGCCTGCTATCTCCTTTAACCGCACGGTTATGCTCTTGTGATCAGTGTGCTGGCCTTACTGGGCGAGGTCGCGGGTTTGATCCGAGAGCATCCAGCGCTAACCGCGAATGCAACCTGAGGCTCGTGCGGACCTTCTTACACGGAAGGTACGGGCAGCTGACTATGCATGATACCCACGACGCGCCTTCTGATGCTCCAGCGCAATTCTAGAGCGTCAGTCATTCGATCTGAAGTTGGGCGGAGTTTGGCTGCGTTGACGGGGTAAGGAGGTGGCCGATGCCGACAACCTTGTCCGTTGATCTGCGCCAGCGTGCGGAGTCCGCGATTGCGGCGGGTGCGACCTGCCGTCAGGTGGCCGAGCGCTTCGGTGTCAGTCGCGACAGCGTCAGCCGCGGGTCGCAATAGAGGCAGCGCGAGGGGCACGTCGCACCCAAGCCCCTGGGAGGTGACCGGCGCTCCGGCCGCCTCAAGGCTCATGCCGACCTCATTCTGCAGATCGACCGAGCCCGCCCGCAGCTCTTCCTGCGCGAACTGCGCGCGGTGCTCCACGAGCACGAGGTCGAGGTCAGCACCAGCAGCCTGTCGCGCTTCTTCGCTCGTCACCGCATCACCCGCAAGAAGGGGCAACCCACGCGGCTGAGCAGGAGCGGGCGGACGTCCGGGCAGCCCGCGAGGATTGGTTTGCTGGTCAACTTGATCTGGATCCGGACCGGCTGGTGTTTCTGGACGAGACCGCCGCCGCCACCAGCATGGCCCGCCGCTACGGCTGGGCTCCCCGCGGTGAGCGCTGCCGCATCCCGGTGCCGGCCGGGCACTGGAAAACCACCACCGTCATCGCCGGGCTGCGTGCCACTGGCCCCAGCGCAATTGCTCTCCTCGACGGCCCCGTCACAGGGGAGCGCTTCCGCGCCTACGTGAGCGACACCCTGGTGCCGACGCTCCGGCGGGGCGACACGGTGGTCCTGGACAACCTCGGGGCTCACAAAGTGGCGGGCGTGCGCGAGGCGGTCGAAGCGGCTGGGGCGAGGATCCATTACCTCCCGCCCTACTCGCCCGACTTCAGCCCGATCGAGCAGGTCTTCGCCAAGCTGAAAGCGCTGCTGCGGAGCGCGGCGGCCCGGACTGTCAGTGACCTGTGGCAGGCCATCCGCCAAGCCTTCACGTGCTTCTCGCCCGAAGATGCCGCAACTACGTCACGGCAGCCGGCTATGACGACGATGCTTACGCTTCAACATGAACGGGACACGCTCTAGCAGCCATTCGGGCCCCTCCCTTTGGGCCCGAATGGCTAGGTTAACTCTCTATCCGTGCAAGGATGAGAGAAACTGTTTCAGCTCGGGTGTCTGAGGGTCGGCGAACAGGACCTCCGGCGGGCCCATTTCGTGGACACGCCCTTGATGCATGAAGATCACTCGGTCGCTCACCTTACGGGCAAAGCTCATCTCATGGGTGACCATGACCAGGGTCATGCCTTCTTCGGCAAGGGACTCGACCACCCGGAGAACCTCACCGACGAGTTCGGGATCGAGTGCGCTCGTGATCTCGTCGCAGAGCAGAACCGCTGGTTCCATCGCGAGCGAACGCGCGATTGCGACGCGCTGCTGCTGTCCACCCGAGAGCTGATCGGGTCGCGCATCGAACTTCTCCGACAGGCCGACGCGCGCAAGAAGCCGACGCGCCTGCTCGGCTCCCTCGCCTTCGCCGCGCTTCTTCACGAGATGCGGCGCCAACATGATGTTGCGGCCGACCGTCAGGTGGGGAAACAGGTTAAAGCTCTGGAAGACCATGCCCACTTGCTGACGCAGGTCCCGCATTGCGGCGCCGCTGCCCTGATCAATGAGCTTGCCCTGCACCTTGATCGCGCCGCTGTCAAAGGTCTCTAGTCCGTTGATGCAGCGCAGAAGGGTACTCTTGCCTGAGCCGCTCCGGCCGATGATAGCGATGACCTCGCCAGGCTCGATCGCAAGATCGATGCCCTTCAGGACTGGCGTGGCGCCGAAGGACTTATGGAGCGCGTTGATCTCAACGATGGCCGGCATGCAGCCTTCTTTCCAGGTTCTTGGCCAAGAGACTGACCGGATAGCAGAGAACGAAATAGAGCAGCGCCACGCAAGCAAAGACCGCAAAGGGTCGGAAGGTGGCGTTCGTGATCATGCCCGCCGCTTTGGTGAGCTCGACGAAGCCGATGACAGACGCCAGCGCTGTGCCTTTGATAACCTGCACGAGAAAGCCGACGGTTGGAGGCACCGCGATGCCGAGTGCCTGGGGCAGGATCACGTAGCGCAGCTGCTCTCCAAAGCTGAGGGCCAGGCTCTTGCCCGCCTCCCATTGCCCGCGCGGGACCGCGGCCACACAGCCGCGCCAGATCTCGGCCAGGAAAGCGCTCGTGTACAAGGTCAGCGCCAGCGCGGCGGCCGCCCAGGCTGAGGTGTTGATGCCGAAGAGGGCGATCCCGAAATAGGCCAGGAATAGCTGGATCAGCAGCGGCGTACCCTGAAAGAGCTGGACGTAATTGTCCACGAGCAGCGCCGCAGCCCGGGAGGGCGTCAGCCGCAGGACGAGCAGCACGAGACCAACGACCCCTCCCCCTATGAAGGCGATCAGCGACAGTGCGATCGTCCAGCGGGCCGCGAGCAGCAGGTTGCGCAGGATGTCCCAGAGGGTGAACTCTACCATTACTTATTCACCAAATACGAAGCGCGGTCCGAACCAGTTCAGGGCCCGGCGCACGGCAACGGACAGGGCGAGATAGACGAGCGCCGCGATGATGAAAGCCTCGAAAGCGCGGAAGTTGCGGCTCTGGATGAGGTTTGCCGAGAAGCTAAGCTCCTCGACTGAGATCTGCCCGCAGACGGCAGAACCGAGCATGACGATGATGATCTGGCTCACGAGCGCCGGCCATACCTTCTTCAGGGCGGGCGGCAGCACCACGTATACAAAGGTCTGCATCCGCGACAATGCGAGACTGAGTGCGGCTTCCGTCTGTCCGCGGGGTGTTGCCTCAATCCCGGCCCGGATGATCTCGGTCGCATAGGCCCCAAGATTGACCACCATTGCGATCACGGATGCGGCTTCCGGCGACAGGCGGAAGCCGGCCGCCGGAAGCCCGAAGAAGATGAAAAACAGCTGGACGATGAAGGGCGTGTTGCGAATGAGCTCGACATAGAGCCCCGTCAGCACCTTCAGCCACCTCGCTCCATGGCTTCGTGCCCAGGCGCAGGCAACACCCAACGCCATGCCAACGACTGCCGAGACAGCCGTCAGCCCCAGCGTCCAGCCCACGCCCCTGAGGAGCATGGGCCAGTCCGCTAGTACGGCGGGAAAGTCGAGCGAGATCAGCATAGTGCCTAGAGCGGCAGGTCGCCGGCCGGGCGGCCGAGCCACTTCTGGGTCATCATGTCGATCTCACCGCTCTTCTTTGCCTCGGCGAGGATCTCGTTGATCTTCTCGCGCAGTTTGTCCTCGCCCTTGGCGATGCCGATGAAATTTGGGCTGTCCTTGAGCAGGAACTTGTAGTCAGCGGCGAGTTGGGGGTTCCTCTGCATCATGGTGCCGGCGACCTGCGCGCTCGTAGCGATGAGCTGCGTCTGGCCGGCTACGAACGCCGAGACCGTCGTGTTGTTGTCCTCGAAGCGGCGGATCTCTGTCGCGGGCGGTGCGACCTTGGTGAGTTCGGCGTCGTCGACGGAGCCGCGCGTCACCGCAATCGACTTGCCTGCGATGTCCGCCGGAGCCTTGATAGCAGTCGCCTTGGGGCCGAACACCGCAATGAAGAAGGGCGAGTAGGCTGCGGTGAAGTCGATCACCTTCTCGCGTTCCGGGTTCTTGCCGAGCGTCGAGATGACAAGATCGGCTTTCTTGGTTTGAAGGTAGGGAACACGGTTCGCGGTCGTGACGGGCACAAGCTCCGCCTTCACGCCGAGCTTGCCGGCAATGTAGTTCGCCATGTCGATGTCGAGCCCCTGCGGCTGCAGATCGGGCCCTACAAAGCCGTAAGGGGCGAAATCCGTCGGGATTGCGACCTTGATGGTCTTCGCCTTCAGGATGTCATCGAGGGCCGTCTGGGCCTGCGCGGCTCCGGCTGTGAAGATAAACGAAGCGGCAGCGATGCCGAGCGAGAGGCTACGTCTGCTGATGGCCATTGGGAGTCTCCTGGTTGATCTCGACTGGTCAGGTGAACGACGGGCTTCGACCGCCGTGGTTGGATGCAAGACTTGAATGCAAGGGCCATGCCGCCGGGCGGACAGGCTCGAGGGCGCGGCGCAAGTGCGCTAGACCGCTGTCCGAGCCGGGCACGCGGAGCTTGCTGCTCCAGGTTCCGAGATGGACCGCCATCAGCCGCTCGGCTCCCGCGGTGTCGTCGCATGCGAGGGCCGCCACGATCTGTTTGTGCTCCTCACAGGAGCGGGCGGCGTCGTCCTGCGATTGGTGGCGCACGGCTAGTAGCGTAGTCCGGACCGTGAGATCGCGCAGCGTTTCGGCAAGAAGCTTGTTTCCGAGGCATTCGGCGAGGCAGACATGAAAGTCCCCGAGGAGGAGGCTCCGCAACCCAACGTCGCCGGAGGTGAGGGCAGCCGTCTGCTGCGCGATGTGGTGCCGCAGGCGAGTAAGCGCTTCGGCTCCCGGTGGGCCTGCATTCCGCAGCAGACCCGTTTCAATGATAAGGCGAGCCTCGAAGACCTCACGTGCCTCATCCCACGCAGGCTCCACGAGAAACCATCCGCGCCTCGCCTTGACGGTTACGACCCCACGTGCGGCTAGGCGCGTGAGGGCCTCGCGCACGATAGTGCGGCTGCAGTCGAACAGCTGGGCCAGATCCTGCTCGCCGAGGCGGCATCCCGGCGCCAGCTTTTTTGCGAGGATGGCATCGACAATCCGGTCGCTGATTTTGGAGGCGGTGGTCATGCCCACCGTCAGGCAAGGGTCGTGCCATTGATATGCAACGGTGGCGTACCCCATGGCTCGAGCCTTGCTTCAACGAAGGTCTGTGAGACCTTACGGTGAGACCATGACTGATCTCTGGCGCCTCAGCGCCGCGCAACTGACTGAAGGCTACCGGAGCGCCGCCTTCACCCCGGTCGATGCGCTCGATGCCTGCTTGCTGCGGCTGAAGGCCTGTGAGCCGGTGCTGAACGCAATGGTATTCGTGGACGGGCCAGGCGCCTGCCGAGCCGCCGAGGCGAGCACGCGGCGGTGGGCGCAAGGCCATCCCTTAGGCGCGCTCGACGGCGTGCCGGTCAGCGTCAAAGATAACCTCCACGTCGCCGACCAGCCTACCCGCTGGGGCAGTCGCCTCCTCGAAGGCTTCGTGGCTCGACACGACGAGCTGCCGGTCGCACGTTTGCGTGCGGCGGGCGCGGTTCTACTAGGAAAGTCCAATCTGCCGGAATTCGCTGCACAAGGACATACAACGAACCTCGTGTCCGGCACGACCCGCAACCCATGGAACCCCGCGCTTACGCCGGGCGGGTCCTCCGGCGGGGCCGCAGCAGCGGTAGCGGCGGGCTACGGACCCCTGGCGCTCGCAACGGACGGCGGAGGGTCGATCCGTCGGCCCGCGTCCCATGCTGGCCTCGTGGGCTTCAAACCATCAGCAGGGTGCGTCGCCCGAGGTGGAGGGCTGCCCGAGATCTTCCTCGACTACGAGGTCGTGGGTGGCATCGGGCGGAATGTCCCCGATGTGACCACCATGCTGGAGGTGCTGGCGGACGTGCCGCTAGCAGCTGGGGCGCCGGAGGCGCTGCGCATCCTTTTCGTGCCACGCTTCGGCGACGCTCCGGTTGACCCGGGCATCGCGGCAGTAGTTTATCAGGCCGCAAAGCAGTTTGAGGATCTCGGACACGTCGTAGAGGAGGCGGCCAGGTTTGACCTAGCCGACGAAGTCAACGCGCGATGGCCGCTGGTTTCGGCAATCGGGCTGACTTGGCTTTTTGGCCACGTGTCTCGCTTTCCGGAGCTCTTCCTCGACCCCGAAGCTGGAATTGACCCGACGTTGTGCGGCGAAGGAGCCAGGACGATGCTGCAGGCTGGCCAGGCCGTGCCAGCCACGGAGCTCTTCGATCTGCTCGCAGCTGTCCAACGCCTCGGGCACAGGCTGGCCGAGCTCTTCAGCCGGTACGCTGTAGTCCTGACTCCGGCGACCGCCGCGTTACCCTGGCCCGTAGAGGCATCGCACCCCGCCACGATC
>JAESFH010000380.1_pt1 | contig 10412 bp, 9 predicted proteins | sample 9269381 | NCBI WGS metagenome assembly JAESFH01 (sample SAMN14504062, study PRJNA617094) | algae metagenome | isolation source: Aphanothece sp. CMT-3BRIN-NPC111 and co-occurring heterotrophs from well... | place: USA: Clark Mountains Wilderness, California | collected 2010-04-18
AATATCTTTTTTAAGATCTTCACTAAAGATACGCCTTGGCTTAATCGTAATTGACATACTATTGACCCTTTTAGTTTAGTAATTCTATTAATTTTAGGTCAACTTATTTTAGGCACGCACACTGGATTTTTTTCACATCATTCTACGCTTTGTTGTAAGAGGCTGCGCTTTAATCTTTTTTACTGGAGCAGTTTATTCATGCCGTCGGGTTTCATTAACTCCAAATCGGTACCTTATCCTTTGTCCTTTGTTCGATGTATTTTGATGATTTTCAAGAATTCTCCTAAATCCTCCATGAACATTTTTGGTTTCTCATGATGAATATTATGACCAGTATTAAGGTACTTTTTGTAAACAATTAAATTTGAATGTCGGTTTTTCAATTCTTCGTTTTCCTTTTCGTAAGGAAAAATGTCACTCTCGGAAACAGGATCCAGTATGAGCATAGGGACTTTTAGATTTCTATAAACAATTTTAGGTTCTATTATAGACATTGATTCTCCAAAAAGCGTTGCCTTGGTTGGCCTCAGAATATTGTCTAAAAATTGCACTTCATTACTCATGTTAAACAAATTTTCAATGCCTGGTCCGATGCTCCACAATCCATCTTCATCCATTGTTATCCAAGCCAAAAGTGTAAATTGTGTACCTCCCTCACTTGAGTCATAGTAGGCTTTGTACGCTTCAAATTGACTTCTATGTCTCGAATAAGAAAACCGGTCTTTAAAAATTTCCTTAACTTTTTCATTTAGCTGTACTTCGCTCATTTTGTGATAGTAAGCATTTGTTGATACTGAACCGCCATCTTCAAGGATCAGACCAATTACATTGTCAGGATACGAGTCATAAAAAGCAGTTGCAATTATTCCGCCTCTAGACCAACCGCCAATCACTGCTCTTTCAATCTTTTTGTCCTCCATTAGAGCTTTGATATCATCAGCTACATGATATAATGATACCTCATGCTTTGGGATTTTGGTCAAGCCATGTCCGTAATAATCAATTGCAATTAGATGATATCCTTTTTTAACTATCTCATCGGCGAGACTAGATAATTCATAACCGTTCGTGAAGCTTCCGTGTATCCATATTAATGAGATGTCTTTCGGATTACCCCATTCGAGATAATGCATTTGAATATTCTTTGTCTGCACGAAGCCGCCATGAATTTTTTCATAATTTTCAAATTCCGTCTTTGCGCTGTCATACCTTACTCTAATATTGAAGGCATTACTCAAAGAGTCTTGGCAATAGCAGCCGTAAACTGGAAATTGTAATAATATCAGTGCGTAAATGTGTTTCATCATTGCTTAAAATTAATGTCAACCCTAGAGAAGATTATTTTCAAAAGTAAGAAGAGGAGCTGAATCCTTTTCTCATACTCCACTGCGATTTTGATTTTGAGAAGGCAATTTGATATGAGTTGCAATTGCTTTCTGTGCAAGGATCAATTGTTTAAGAAATACTTAGGCTAAAAGTATCTCATATGGATGACTGTAATAGTGAGTGATTTCATTTTAAAATCTTAAATCCAATCGTCCTTCTGTAAATTTTACAGTATCACATTGAGGGGTAAATACAGTGAAGTCAAAAGTGCCCGATATTATTTTTTCATTTAAATATAGCTTCGTCAGTGACAATAAACCGGAGGAATAAAACCTGTCGTCCTGAAGTAGGATTCACATCCATCGAAGCTATTGAATGTTAGATTAACATCCACCTGTTCAATTGTATAATCCCCGGCTATTAAAATATTCTTACCAAAAATATTCATGCTTTCAGATAGACTGTTGTCTCCATAACGGGGGGCTGCTATCAAGAATTCACGTTGTAGTAAGGAAGCGAAAAGCTTTCGTGAAATAGCTTTTGATCAAAATATAAATGCCGTTGCCCATCCTGGAATTCAATAACTGTTGTGCTTTAATTATCTGATTAAAGCTGCAATTAAATTATTTCCCTTGGTAAATGCTCGATAGAATCTCGACGAGATTCGCTTAAAATAGAAGCAGATCTAAAAGATTGAATGAGAACCGTCTCTTTAGTAAATACTTCTTACTGCGCACTCCGTACCTCTCACTTTGTACCTCGTACCTCGTACCTCGTAATTCGTACTTCCCCTTACATTCCCAACGACTGATTCTCAGTTGAGGCTAGTTCAAGAACTTTTTCGTATTCAGATGCGGTAAGATCGTTGAAGAAATAATGAACTGGATCGACACGTTCGCCATTGATCATAACTTCATAGTGTAAATGTGGGGCTGTTGAAAGCCCGGTGTTTCCTACGTAACCGATCAAGTCACCACGTTTTACATGTTGGCCTACACGCACAGCAAAGTCATGCATGTGTGCGTAACGGGTTCTGTATCCAAAACCATGATCGAGTTCTACTACTTTTCCGTATCCGCTAAACTTAACATCTACCACTGCGACTTTTGCATCTGCTGTTGCATAGATTGGTGTTCCGATACTTGCTGCGAAGTCAATACCACCATGCATCTTTTTAACTTTATACACAGGATGTATTCTAAAACCATAACCAGATGCTAGCGCTATCAATTGTTTGTTTGAGATTGGCTGAATAGCAGGAATTGAGGCGTACAACTTTTCTTTTTTCTCAGCAAGCTGAACAACTTCATCTTGTGATTTAGACTCTATGTAAAGTTTTCTACGAAGTTTATCGACCCTTTCATGCAGATCAATAAGAAGATCGTTGTGGTCTAAAGATTTTTCACGGATATCCGCATAGCGATCTGCGCCACCTACACCGGCATCACGTACAGATTTTTCAAAAGGTTCAGCGCCTAATACAACCCTGTAAATGTTGTCATCGCGCTGCTCAATATTGCTCAGAGTTCTGTTTAGCAGTTCAACATCTTTATTTAATTTGTCGTAATAGAATTCTAGTTCTTTTACTTCATTTCTAAGGATAAGTTCTTTGGGAGATTCAAAATAGCTGCTATATGCAAAGAGGAGGCCAACGGCCATAATTACGGTTAAAGAAAGGAGTCCTAATCCGTTGAGAACTACATCACTTTTTTTAGTTCTTACCCTTTCATACTTACAGGTTTCGGTGTCGTAATAATATTTGATCCTTGCCATAGTACTACAATTATATATTCTGGGGACGAAAAGGCTTCATCACCACTTCATTACACTCGATAAACGGCCCTTCCAACAGATCAATGCAGTATGGAATAGCAGGAAAAACCGCATCCATGCACTGTCTTATCGCTTTTGGCTTACCAGGTAAATTTACAATTAAAGTTTTATTCCTGATCCCCGCGGTCTGTCGCGAAAGGATTGCCGTTGGTACGTATGTAAGACTTTTAGCTCTCATGAGCTCTCCGAAGCCGGGCATCATCTTGTCGCATACAGCTTCTGTTGCCTCTGGGGTCACATCTCGCTTCGCAGGACCGGTTCCACCTGATGTAATAATCAAGCAGCATTGTTTATGATCAGCCATTTCTATCATCTTCTGTTCGATCAGCGGCTGTTCATCCGGGATAATAGCATACTCCTTCTCCCAGGGACTTGTCAAATATTCGTTTAATGTCGCTACAATTGCCATGCCCGGCAAATCTTCGTAAATTCCTTTACTTGCCCTGTCTGAAATGTTGATTATGCCGATGCGGATGGTCATGCTGGATGCTGGTTACTGGATGCTAGATTCTTGATTCTGGATTCTTGATTCTGATTGATTCTGGAGGTTACTCTGGGTTTTTGATGTTTGCGTTAATTTGTTCTGATTCAGATTCTAGGTTATAGTCTTCAAACGGTTCCTGAATATTGTAAGCATCTGGCTTTTCATGATAACTGATAATTGTCTTTAAAAAGTTGTTGAGTTTTCTACCGAGGATGGCCAATCGACCCTGTAGTTTTTGATAACTTTCTTTGTCTTTTAATGACCCTGTTTCAAATAGCGTCTCCAAATGGTCGATCGTCTCATCGTTTGATGCTAATGCGTAGATGATATATTTAATAAAGTCCGCCTTGTAATATCTTCTGCCATAACCCTCAACAATAGTGGATCTCACCGATTTACTTGATCTCCTGATTTGTTGTGCCTCTTCAAACTGCTCGAATTTAGGAAGCGTAAGTGTCATCTCATGAATCTCAACAGACAGCTCTTTAGCCATTTGCCAGATCTCTAAATTTTTGTAACTCATAAGCGCATTTTTTAGTATACCCGTGTCACTAGTTTCCAGAATCAAGAAACGAGAATCCAGAATCAGCATCCAGCATCAAAGCATCCAGAATCGAGTATCTAGAATCAAGCCTCGAGCACCAGCCTCAAGCCTCCCGCCTCATCCCCTCAACTCTTCCTTTCTTAAAAACCTGTCTCCCTTTATTAATTCCTTTTCTAATTTCTTTTTGAGCTTCAACGGGTAAGGCTATTATTTCTTTGCATTCGTCTGAGCAACATCCATTGTATTTTTCAGCACACTCAGTACACTGAATGAATAATAAATGGCATCCATCATTTTTGCAGTTGGTGTGCTCATCACATTTCTTTCCGCACTGATGGCAGCTCGCAATGATATCATCAGTAATGCGTTCTCCTAGCCGTTCGTCAAACACGAAATTCTTACCAATGAATTTATTTTCAAGTCCTTTTTCTTTTACATCATTCGTATATTTAATGATGCCACCTTCTAGTTGGAATACATTTTTGAAACCAACGTGCTTCATCCATGCACTTGCCTTTTCACAACGGATGCCCCCGGTGCAATACATCAATAAGTTTTTATCCTTCTGTTCTTTCATGATATCTTCAACAACCTGAAGCTCTTCACGGAAAGTATCTACATCGGGGCAAATGGCATTTTGAAAGTGGCCTACTTCACTTTCGTAATGGTTGCGCATGTCGACAATAATTGTGTTGGGATCTTCCGCGAGCTTGTTGAATTCCGCTGCATTAACATGAACACCAGGATTGGTAACATCAAATGAACTATCGTCTAATCCATCTGCTACAATCTTTTTACGAACAAGTATTTTTAGTTTGAAAAATGATTTTCCGTTATCATCCACTGCAATGTTGAGGCGCACATTGTTAAGAAAATCAATGCTGTATAAATAGGTGCGGAATTTTTCAATGTTATCTTCTGGTACACTGATCTGCGCGTTGATCCCTTCAGCAGCAATGTAGATTCTGCCGAGGACACCAAGCGTGTCGAGATTGATGTAAAGCAAGTCTCGAAAAGCTGCGGGATCTGTTATGTGATGATATTTATAAAATGAAATAGTCCTCCGGTTTTGCGGAGTAGACATCAGCTTCTCCTTGAGAAGGCGGCTGTCGATTCGATTGTGTAAAGGCATAAAGTACTCAATCAGACTTGTTTGCAAGACAAGGTCAATCCAGTCTTCAATTAACTTTAAACCACAAAGATAAGCATTTTAAAAAAATGAAGTTCGAGAGACACTAATTGTTCACATCTTGTTTTGAACTCAAGTTTCGCACAATGCAGCAATAATATAATTGCATTTAGCAGCATTAAAAAGGTCGCTGTGGCTAAAGCCTTTAATATAGTTCATCAATTGCCACGGGCTTAAGCCCGTGATAATTGAGTTATTCATAGATGGGCTTTAGCCCAATTACACAAATTTGGATGATGTTACTGTCTTTTCTCAAGCTCTCCGCGAAGGAGCAGATTGTATTCTTCGCATGTTAAAATTCCATGTTCATTGCAATAAGGACAAGTTTTGTACTCATCGCCAAACGCAGCACGCTTAATGATTACATGATCGCCCTTACATACCGGACACGATACTTTTCCTGTTGGCCCACAATCAATATCGTAGCTCGAGGATAGAACCTGCTCTGCTTTTTTTGTTTCTATTGCCCGCTCTTTCAGAAGTTCGGCTTCAGCTTTTTCTAACCATGATGCGGCTTCTTCAGAGTGCTGTCCGCTGGTACCTTTCAACTGAATATACTTGTTTAGCCAGTCGACACTTTGTTTGTATTTCTGCAGGTAGTAAGAATTCTTTCCGAAGAAAAAGGTGAGTTCTGAAGGAACACTTTTTACATTCTCCAAAACATAGCGAAATTTTTGATCTGCAAGTAAATGTTTTCCAATGTCCATGAAATAAACACCGGAGTCAAGCTGTCGCATGAGGTCAGATTTTTTGCGCTGCTCTTCCTGCCTTAAATATTCCAGCGTTCTTTCATCCTGACTAAATGCTGGACTTATACAAAACCATAACATTACGAGTACTGCACCTTTTATCACTTTCATTCAAATCGTTTCTTATCTATACCCAGCCATTCCAAGGCTGCTCTGTAAAATATATCTTCTTTCGTTTCGAAATCGAGATCCATTTTTTCAATGAAACTTCCAATTTCTAAATCACCCAGTGGAAAAGGATAATCCGATCCAAGTGTAACTTTTTTTGATCCCTGTAACTTTAAAACATATTCCAGCATTAAAGGATCGTGTGTAACGCTATCAACCCAAAATTTACCAAGATAATTTTTCGGACTAACATTATTATCTATTGCTACAAGATCGGGGCGACAATCAAAACCCTGTTGTATTCTTCCTATCGTTGGTAAAAACGAACCGCCCGCATGTGCAAAATTTACTTTCAATCTCGGAAACTTCTCAAAAATGCCGCCAAAAATCATTGAACATACAGCCCTTGTAGTCTCCGCTGGCATCGCAACAAGCCAGGGTAGCCAGTATCGCTGCATTTGCTTTTGCCCCATCATATTCCAGGGATGAACCAAAATCGCCATATCAAGTCTTTCACAGGCTTGGAATACAGGGAGGAACCTTTCTTCATTCAGGTTAAGATCATTGATATTAGAGCCAATCTGGATGCCTTGTAGGCCAATCTCTTTACACCTTTCCAATTCCTGAACCGCCAGCTCAGTATCCTGCATAGGGATGGTAGCTAACCCCAAATAGTTTTTAGGATACTTTAGTATTAATTCAGCAATATGATCATTTAAAAATTTTGAAAGGTCGAGGCAATCTAGCGGTCGCGCCCAGTACGAGAACATCACTGGAATGGTACACACAACCTGAACCTGCGTATTGAACTTTTCATATTCCTTGATACGAAGCTCCGGATTCCATGAGTTCTCCTTGATCTCGCGAAAGAATTGATTCCCGCGCATCATTTTAGCTGCGCCTTTCTTGTGGTGTTGCAGATAGATGAAATCGCCATACCCAAACTTCTCGCTCCAGTTTGGCAATTTCTTTGGGATGATATGCGTATGTGAATCTATTTTAAACATTATCTACTGCTCCGTGAGAATAGGTCGCAGCCCAAAAATAGAAGAATTGTGATAATTAGAAATGTTCTGGAAAAATTAGAAGCATATAGGCGTGCATGAAACGAGGTGCCATTGGGTCGACTGCTGTTCTTTTTTTGTCAGCAGATGCAATGAGTTTGTCAGTGAAAAAAGCGCTAAGGCCATAATAACAGCCTAATTGAGAGCGAAAGGTGAAATGAGCGTCATGAGACATGCGATCTGCCTTGCAATAAAATGTTCGATGGGATACGCGCTGGTTGAAAAACTTTCTTTAGCAACTTTTGTACTGCTCTATTAATCTCGTTTGTAATCGAACGATTCCGCTCAAGCGTTATTAGAACATAAGCTTGGGAATTAGGGTAACGGGAATGACGGCTCGATTGATATCGTTTATAATAAAAAACGCTCCCATGACAGGAGCGTTTTTAAACCGAAACAAAAGCACTGTGATTTTTAAGTTACTAGTACACGTCAATGATTCGCATGCCCTTCCCTTCATTAGAGGGATAGTAAGCCGTTCCGTGTTTTTTAAAGAACAGTATCCCCAACGCTTGTATCACTGACAAGTTTTCATTCAACGCATCAACATCAAGCACGGTTTGCAACGTAGCCGATAGTGCACTACTGCCTTTTACCGGAAGGTAATCGGAGAATGTAACCTTGCTTTTACCACTTAACACGTTGTTAGCGTAGTCGTATCGGTTCGCGTTTGTATTATAGATCACATCGGCGAGAATGCCACTCAGCTGCACCAGTTGAAAATGCGTTGCGGATGGTGGTGGCGTTACCATGTAATGTAATATTTCAGGTATTGTGATCGTTGCAGTTTTACGGTCTGCACTGTGCGTAGCAGTATAGTTAGCGGTAAACATGGTGTTTAACTGGCTGTCCAGGTTCAACTCCATCTTCACAAGGTTACTGCGATGAGCAGATAGTAACACCTGGCGCTGGCCCAATATGCTGGCTTCATCAACTACCATCATTTTACGGAAAAGTTTAGCTGACCGACCACGCACTTTCGTGTCGCGCAGGTTCTTTACCGGAGCAAAAATAGTAGAGAACGAAGCAGAGGCCAGGGCAAGCCCTGCAAACTCACTCATGTTTTCGCGTGTTCTTTCAAACTTGGGGTCATTCAGAATTCTTTCACGACTTGGCCCGGAGGCTTTGCGTGCAACATAAACACCATCTTTTTTGTAGAATGAAATTCCATCCATTTTACCTTTGAACTTGATCATACTTTCCTGACGAGACATAATAATAAGATTTAAAGTGAAACATGTAATAATGAGAGCCTATTCCACTATCCGCCACAGCTAGCATATGGCCTTTAGCTTTTATTGCTCTTGATGTTTCAAAGGTATGTCCGCACTTCGCAACCAGCTTGCGTAGTAAAAAACACCTTAAAATTTTTTTAAATTTTTTTTGTCCGCTGTTTTTGGCCGTTGTCCGCAGCAAATGGCGGAGCACAGCGGTTAGGTAGCGGATACGCAGCAGACAGACAGTAATGGAACAGCAAGGAAGCAGGGAGGAATCACGATTTTAAGTAAGATATGTTGGTGGCGTTATTATGAAAGCCGTTGCTAGTTGTAGTATTACTAGGCTTAATACAGTAATCATATTGTTAATTTGAACACTATGGTAATTTTAATCCTGCAGCTTTTACTATTATCTTAGTGTAGATATCGTTTTAAGACGAACCCCACAGGCATGTCAGCAAGCAAAAACCCTTATCCGCGTTACTACATTCTTAACGCGTGTTTTACAAACAGGCAAAAGCGAGTTTGGAAAAAGAAAGAGCTTATCAGAAAGCTCGAAGAAAATGACTTCTCCGTATCCGGTAGAACCCTGGATCTTGACCTTTATAACATGCGTTTTAATGAGCAGCTCAAATTTTTTGCGCCCATTAAATTCTGCCGTAAGGAATATGGTTATCACTACACTGACCCCGACTATTCCATTGATAAAATCCAGCTTACAGATGAACAACTTCGTGCTTTTGAAGCCATCGTTAATCTTATGCAACCTTATAAAGGCACGCAGCTCGTGCGTGACTTCGAAGGGGCCATCGAAAAAATAGTGCGTGGTGTTGATCAACTCCGAAGGCAGAAGCTAAGCCCGGCACAACAAAACATTGCCGTTGAGCAGGCACCCTATTACAAGGGCGCTGGCAACATTGACATTATAAAGAAAGCGATGGATGAAAAGCAATCCCTGCGAATAGTCTACCAGAAGTTTAACACTACGAAAGCGGATGAACACGTGTTTCATCCTTACCTGCTTAAAGAATTTAAAGGAAGGTGGTATGCGTTGGGCTATAGTGAGCAAAGGCATTTTAATATAACCCTTGGGCTAGACAGGATTGAGGGTATTGAGCCTGTTGACAAAAAATTCCGTGACGATAAGAAACTAAATTCACAACAGTTTTTTAAGCATACCATTGGCGTAACACAAGGGAGCGGACCAGTAGAGGACATCGTACTTTGGTTTTCACGCAGCATGGGCTATTACATCAAGACGCAGCACATCCATGAAACGCAGCACATCATCCGCGATGATGAAGAAGGGCTTGTCATCAGCCTCAAGCTCATTATCAACTACGAGCTGCTGGCCATGCTTCTTGGCTACTGCCCCGAGGTAAGTGTTATATCGCCACCAAAGCTGAAAAACAAACTTGATGAATTGCTCACGAAAGGGCTAGAGGCGAATGGGAGGAAGGTTGCTGTTTGAGATTTTGCTGATAGAATTAGAGGTTTAATGGTTTAAGGTTTTAAGTTTAATGTTTCAGGTTTGAAGTTTCTGGTTTCTAATATTTTGTTAGAAAACTTATACAGTGTGGCAGGCTTCGCGGTTTCGACTGGCAAGATCATCGCTTAGTGTTCGCTTGTCAGTTAGCGTAGTCTGGATAGGTAGATCAAAAAGAGGGATTGCTTAGGAAAAGGGGACTAAGCGTGCAGTTTACTTCTACTAAAAGGAATATATCTGCAATGCCGATGTTTCTATAGATATCGGTATTGCGTATATTTGGTTGTTGAACAAAACCTTCGGTAGTTTTGTAAGTCTTCAAGTGAATCGATTCATCCGATAGATTCGTAACTTCCTATCATACTTTAAATATTATGATTATGGAAAAAAAACGTTAAGGCAACAGGTGTTG
>JAESFH010000381.1_pt1 | contig 10357 bp, 11 predicted proteins | sample 9269381 | NCBI WGS metagenome assembly JAESFH01 (sample SAMN14504062, study PRJNA617094) | algae metagenome | isolation source: Aphanothece sp. CMT-3BRIN-NPC111 and co-occurring heterotrophs from well... | place: USA: Clark Mountains Wilderness, California | collected 2010-04-18
CTTGGGATCTTCAATAATTCCACCGGCATCGTGAACCCCGGCTTTGCCGGCGCCATGACAGGCTATGCCGGCACCTCTGCCGGCCTGCAGAACATGTATAACACTCAGGTCGGGATCCAGCAGAACAGCCGCACCGTAAAGCAGGCCGAAAAGCAGCGCGAAGCCCTGCAGGAGCGGCTTAAACGCCTGACCGAAGGCACCCGCAAGGACGACAACCTGCACTTTGGCGAGCTGGGCGTTGATGCGCTACTGCTGGACGAAGCGCACGAATTCAAAAACCTCTACTACGTCACGTCCATGCGTGGCGTCATGGGTATGGGCAACCCCACCGGCTCGGCCAAGGCCGCTGATATGTTCCTCAAGACCCGCTACATTCTGGAGCGCACAGGCGGGCGCAATGTGGTGTTCGCCACGGGCACGCCGATCAGCAACACCATGGCTGAAATGTACACCGTGCAGCGCTACCTCGATTACGAGGATATGCGCGAACGCGGCGTGGTGCACTTCGACGCTTGGGCACGTCAGTTCGGTGAAGTGGTCAACGACTGGGAGATCAGCCCGGCCGGAACCTATAAGCTGGTTTCGCGCTTCGCCAAGTTCGTGAACATGCCCGAGCTGATGCAGCGCTACACAGCGTTTGCCGATGTCATCAACCGCGACGACATCAACCGGCAGCTGGCAGCGTTCGGTCAAAAGCTCCCGATTCCCAAGATCAAGGGCGGCAAGCCGCTGAACATCATTGTTCCGCGCTCGGATCTGCAGGCCGACTACATGGCCCAGCTGATCCACCGGTCCGAGAACATGCCCAAGCGTCCCGAGAAGGGCGCTGACAACATGCTCAAGATCATGTCCGACGCCCGCAAGTCGGCGCTGGACATGCGCCTGATCGACGACAGCCTGCCGGATTTTGGGGGCTCCAAGATCAATGACGCGGCCAACCGGATCAAGGCCATCTATGACAAGTGGGATGCGAAGCGCGGCACCCAGCTGGTGTTCATCGACCTTTCCACCCCGAAAGCTGCCAAGGGGAAGGAAGCGGCCCGCATACGTGACCTAATCCAGCGAGCCGACGCCGGCGACGAAGACGCCGACGCGGAGCTGTCCAAACTATCCCCCGACGAGATCGACGCGCTCAACGCCAATTTCTCTGTTTACGACGACCTCAAGGCCAAGCTCATCAAGCAGGGTATCCCCGAGGCTGAGATTGCCTTCATCCACGACGCCAATACCGAGCTCCAGAAGGACGAGCTCTTTGCCAAGGTCCGCACGGGCCGCGTGCGCGTGCTGTTCGGCTCCACGGCGAAGATGGGCGCCGGCATGAACGTGCAAAACCGACTAGTCGGTCTGCACCACCTGGACGCGCCATGGCGCCCGTCGGATCTCGAGCAGCGCGAGGGGCGCATTATTCGTCAGGGCAACGAGCTCTATGCGGAAGATCCCGAAGGCTTTGAGATAGAGATCAACCGCTACGCCACCGAGCAGACGCTCGATGCGCGCATGTGGCAGACCATCGAGGCCAAGGCTCGGTTCATCGAGCAGGTACGCAAGGGCAACGCCGGCCGCGAGATCGAGGACATTGGTGGCGAGGCTGCAAACGCGGCCGAAATGAAGGCCGCAGCATCGGGCAACCCCGACATTCTCGAGGAAATGACACTGCGCAAGAAGCTGCGCACGCTGGAAAATTCACAACGCGAGCACCAGCGCGAGCAAAGCCGCATCCGCGACAGCATCAATGCACTGGAACGCAGCAACGCCTTCTTCGAAACCCAGATGCCCCTAGCCAAGGCCGACGCGCAGGTGGACACCAGCACGTTCGTCGCGGTGGTGGGCGGGCAGACGTTCGAAAAGATCGGCGAAGCCGGTACAGCAATGTTTGAGGCGATCGCTGCCGGCATTGAGAAGGATCAAACCACGGGGCCGATCGGCACTGTGTTCGGTGTGCCCGTTCGATACCAGGTGGACGGCCACGGCACCCACCTGATCGTAGAAGCCAAGAACGAGATTGAAGTCACGGTGGTATCTGGCAGCACCGGGCAGGGGCTCGCCATCAAGATCCGCAACCAGATGGAAAAGCTCAAGGAGGAACCCGAGCGGTTGCGCCGCAAGCTGGAAGCTCAAAAGGCAGACATTCCAAAACTGGCAGCTAAACGCTCGGAATGGCCGCACGCGGCCGAGTTCGCCGAGATCAAGGAAAAGCACCAGGCGCTGGTGAAGCGGCTGCAGCAGAAGGATAAGCCCGCCACTGCTACGGCTACTGCCCCTCCGGCCGTCAACCGCGATGTAAACCTGCTGCGCTGGTTCGTCGGCAGCAAGGTGGTCGACGCCAACAAGCAGCCGCGTGTCATGTACCACGGCGTCAACGTCTGGCAGGAGCCGGGCAAGCGCACTGGCAAGCTGCTGGGCAATTTCGACGTGTTCAATCGCCGCGCCAGCGTCGACGTTGTCGGCAACCCCGACAGCATGGACACCGTCGGCTCCTGGTTCAGCTCGGAGCCCGGCAACGAGGGCGCTGGCATGTATGCCGGCAGCACAGGCGCTATCTACCCTGTTTACCTCAACATCAAGAAACCGTGGAAGCCGGCGAGCTTCGACGCCTTCCTTGACCAGATGCACATTGCGGCCGGCCGAGACCCCAAGACTCAGAACCCCAAAGGGCGCGGCTCCACCGACGAACTTCGCGCATGGCTCAAGGCGCAGGGCTATGACGGCATCATGTTCCCAAAGGGCATGCAGGTCGACGGCGACAAGCAGGAGGTATGGGTGGCACTCGAGCCGACCCAGATCAAATCCGCCACGGGCAACTCGGGCGCGTTCAACCCGAACGACCCTGACATCCGGTTCAGTCGCACGCCATCCACAGGCACTGGTCGCACCCCCGATCAAGTTCGCCGTGCCCTGCGCCGCAACGGATTGGCAGAGATGGTCGACGCGCTGGAAGGCGCCGGGCGCCTGCAGATCATCACGTCGGCAGAAGCGCCCAGCGACATCAAGGGCGTGCAGGGATGGACGGACCCAGACGGCACAATCACCCTTGTTGCAGATGAGATCCAGGGCGACCCGATCGCCGTCCTGCTGCACGAAGCATTCCATAGTGGCGCGGCCGAGCTTCTGGGTACGTCTGCATGGCGGTCCATGATGCTGCGCCTGGCCGGGCTGTACCGGCAGTTTGAAGGCAGCAAGGGTCGCGCCCGTGAATTCTTCGACGCCGCACGCGCCCGCGTCAGTGCGGCCGAGGCAGAAGCCGGCACCCTCACCGAGCCCTTGCGTGTGGAAGAGTTTGCCGCCTATGCGATCGAGGAACAGGCGTCCGCGCCTGCCGCCTTGTCCAAATGGGTCGACGAGCTCATTGGCACGGTCAAGGCATGGGTGCTGAAACGGTTCGGCCGTCAGGTTGGCGCCGTTACACCGGGCCAGCTTGCAGCAATTGCCAAGTATGCTCTGCTCGAAGCGGTGGGCACCCCCGGCTCACCCACACCGGGCATGGCGTCACGCCGTCGCTCGATAGCCCCAGCGGCCCCGGGCGCACCGCCAACGGCACCCGGCAAGGCACGCATCACCAACCAGCAGATCCGCGATGAGATCGGTGGCCGTTTGGCCGACATGCAGCCGACCGCGCTGGCGCTGGTGCCGCTGAACTACTTTGGCGAGCTCAAGCAGGCTGGAATGGTGGCGGTGGACCAATACCTCAAGGTCAAGCGCATGATGGACGCCTATCGTGGCGAGAAGCATGCCACCATCAACGATGTGTCGCAGCGCTGGGCCAAGTATGCCCGCCTCGGCAAGGACAACGCGATTGCGCTGGCCGACCTGATGCACGAAACCACCCTTGCCGGCATTGATCCCTCGATCACTGACGAGGATTATATCAAGGAGGTTGGCCCCACCACCCACGAACGGTTGCGCAAGAAGTTCATGGGCATGCCACCAGCTGCTCGCGATCTCTATGGCCTGGTGCGTGACACCTATCGCGAGCAGGCCGACGAAATGGACCAGATCCTGCTCGACAACGTCAAGAAAACGCAGGAAATCGCACTCCGGCGAGCCGAGGACCGTTACCGCGAAAAGCTCGAGGACATTCAGGCTTCGGGCCTCAAGGGACTGGATCTGAGCAAGGCCAAGAACGATGCTCAGCAGGCTTTCCAATCTGAGGCGACCCGCGCCAAGATGAATATGAAAGCCCGTATGACCAAGTTGCGCATGGTGTTTGAAGCCAGCCGCGTGCCGGTCCCTTACTTCCCGTTGGCCCGCTTCGGCGATCACTTCGTGACGGTAAAGGACATCGACGGCACGGTGCTCAGCTTCTCCAAGCGCGAAACCACTGCCGACCGCGTGCGCCTCGAGCGCGAAATGCGCGAAACCTACCCCAATGCCAAGATTGAAAGCGGTGTCTTGGCTGATAACAGCTCAGCCCGTGACATGATGGATCCACGGATCCTCGCCGAGATCGAGACGCTGCTCGGTGACGCCGGCGTTGATGACAAGCTGATGGATGCGGTTTGGCAGCGCTATCTGCAGACCATGCCGGATCTAAGCGCGCGGAAACGCTTCATCCATCGTAAGGGCACGGCCGGCTTTGAAGGGGACGCGCTGCGCGCCTTCGCCAGCACCCAGTTCCACGCCACCCACCAGATGGCACGCCTCAAGTTCGGCCTCGAGCTGGGCGAGCTCAGCAACCAAGCCACGGACCAGGCCAAAAAGGCCGAGGACCAGGCCAAGGCCATGCGCCTTGCCAACGAGCTCCGTAAACGCCACGAATGGGTGATGAACCCGACAGGCGGGCGCGTGGCGCAGGGCGTGACGCAAGCCATGTTCGTATGGCACCTTGCGGCAACGCCGGCAGCGGCCCTCATCAACCTGACCCAAACCCCCATGATGGCGATCCCCATTCTGGGCGCGCGGCTGGGTGGCATCGGCAAGGCCACTGCGGCGATTGCCAAGGCGTCGGCCGATGTCGTGCGCGGCAAGGGCTCCGCTCGCAATGCCAACCTGTCCGACGAGGAACGCCGCGCAATCGAGGCTTTCTATGAAAGCGGCATGATCGACCGCACCCAAGCCCATGATCTCGCCGGTGTCGGCGAAACTGGCGTGCAATACTCCCCACTGCGCCACCAGGTCATGTCGGTGCTGTCGTGGGCCTACCACAATGTCGAAATCTGGAATCGCGAGGTAACAGCACTAGCTGCTTACCGCCTCGCTCGCGAGCAGGGGCACCATGAGGGCAAAGCGATCGACATTGCCCACGATCTGACATGGGCGTCACACTTCGACTACTCCAACTCGTCGCGACCACGCCTGATGCAGAACGATTTCGCCAAAGTGGCACTGACTTTCCAGAGCCACCAGATCAATATGTGGTATCGCCTCTTCCGCGACATTCACCAGTCGTTCAAGGGCAAGAGCCCGCAGCTGCGCAAGGAGGCTCGCTACCAGCTGGCCGGCATCCTTGGCATGATGGCGCTCATGGGCGGTGTCACTGGCTTCTTTGGCTACAACATCCTGGTTGCGATCGCCGGCCTTGCCTTTGACGATGACGACGATCCGCGCTCGTTCAAAGCTGAGCTGGAAGGCCATGTCGTCGACCTGTTCGGCAAGGACATAGGCGGTATCATCCTCAAGGGCGCGCCCGGCAAGCTGGCGGGTATTGATCTGACCAGCCGAGTCGGCATGCCGGACTTCTTCATCCGAGCCCCTGATAGCGGCGCCGAAGGCCGTGCATGGCTGGAAGAGTTCATGGTTGGCGCGCTGGGCGTTTTCCCATCCACGCTGATCAGTGGTTACGATGGCGTCAGCATGGTGCTTGGTGGTGACATCATGCGCGGCGTCGAGGTTATGTCGCCCAAAGTCATCAAGGACGCCATGCAGGCCACCCGCTACATGCGGGAAGGTGTGCTCAGCCGTAAGGGTGATGTCGTGCTCGAGCGCGACCAGCTCAGCCCTCTGGACTATGTCACTGAAGCACTGGGCTTCACTCCAGCACGCGTTGCTGAAACCTACGAGCGCATGGGCACCCTCAAGGACGCCGAGCAGTATGTGCTCGACGAACGCCGGGCGCTTATCAACCGGTTCGCGTTGTCTGTGGTCAATCAGGATGACGAGGCTCGCAAGAAAGCGATCGAGGCCATCAAGGCATGGAACCGCAAGCCCTATGCCCGCACCGTGGCAATCACAGGCGATGGATTGTCCCAGTCTCTCCGGACCCGAGCACGCAACAATGCCAAGCGTGAGGACGGCGTTTTGATCTCGGATCCCGAGCTTGGCCGCATGCTCCGCGATATAATGCCGGATCACATGTTTTAGGGCGGAACCATCCGGGTACTACCGCGTTGGGCGAAATCGAGGTATGACTGCTGAAAGCGCATGGACGTGCTGTTCCCCAAAGGACAGCCGTCATGCCTCAAAGTTCCCCCCTTCTTGATCCGCAGTGGCTGCAAGTCGCCCGCCTGTACGTAGGCTTGGCGGAAGTCCCTGGCGCCGGCAACCATCCCAAAATCTCAGCCTGGCTGCAAAAGCTTAAGGCGCCCTTCCGCGACGATGAAACTCCATGGTGCGGCACCTTTGTCGGCGGCTCGCTCGACGAGGCCGGCTATCCTGGAATTGCCAACCCATGGGGCGCCCGCAACTGGCTCAAGTATGGCGTCGAGATCGACCGCCCGGCCTATGGCTGCATTGTTGTGTTCTGGCGCGGCAGCAAGTCTGGCTGGTCCGGTCATGTGGGCTTTGTCGTTGGCGTCGACGCGCTCGGCAATCTGATGGTGCTGGGTGGGAACCAGGGCAACAAGGTCAGTATCAAGCCCTTCCCCCTCGAACGTGTGCTTGAGCACGGTTATCGCTGGCCGGGCAAGTGGCCCTATCCAGGCCGTTTCGTTCTGCCTGTTCTCGACAGCAACGGCCGGGTATCGACCAATGAACAGTAAGCGCGCTCCCGGCGAGCCCGGCTGGTCTTGGCGCCGGGCGATCATCTTCCCAGTCGTGGCCTTTGCCTGCTGGCGATTGGCCGTGCTCGAGGGTGCTGCTGACACGTCGGTCAACGAAACCATCGCATGGGGCTGGATCATGCTCGTTGCGGCGCTGGTGCTAGGCTACAGCGGCATTGCCGCAGCCCAAGACATTGCCGCGATCATCACCACCAAGAGCGGGCGCCCGTATGCGCCAGATCCTGTGCCTGCACCCTTGGAGAACCCCGAGCTCCCCCCAGAACAGAGGGCGGGCTGATGTTTTCTATGTTCGCCCGCCTCGCGCCCGCGACCCTGTTCGGCATTGGTCTAGCTGTTGGCGCCATTCCTGCTGGTGCCGCTGGCTGGTTAACCCGTGGCGCCATGTTCGACTGGTTTGAGCGCCCGGCCATCATCCGGACGCAAGAAGAGATACTGACCCGCGAAGTCGAAGCCGCGGCTAAGTCTGCCCGTGCCGACGAGCAGATGCGGATCTTTCGCGCCGGCGAATACGCCACTCAACAACATCTGCAATCCAGCGAAGCGGCCGAGGACGATCGGCGCGCGGAGCTCGACATGCTCCAACTGGAGATCGAACGCTATGCGGCCGCACTTACTGAAAGCGATCATGTTTGTATCGTTGATGGCGCTGACCTTGATTTTCTCGGGCTGCAGCACAACCCAGCAGGCGCGCCGCAACGCAGCCGCTGAGCTGGGCCGCACACAGGCGCCGATCGTGCTCCCAGATCAGCCGGCGGAGTGTCGGCGTGACGTTCCCCATGCCGAGGTGGCGCTGGGGGATAATCCCGTGGTCGCATTAAAGCGTGAACGCGCACAGCTCGACTATTCCAACAGTATCAGGGAGCGGTGCGCCACGTTTCACCAGACCCTAAAGAGCGGCCTAGAACGGCCGATAGAAGGGCCGTGATATGTCTCCGCTACACAACTGGGTATTCTGGATCGCTGTCGCAGGCGCCACTCTGTTTCGTGTCCTGTCTCAGCCGGTGCAGCCCATGCGCTTAGCTTTTGCAGGCGCTTTTGGGGGCGTCTTTGCGGCCGTGTTCTTTACCGATCCGATCCTCGCCTACCTCAATGCGAATCCGGACACCTACAAGGCTGCCGCTGCTGCCCTGCTAACACTCACGGGGGAAAGCATAATGCGCCTCCTAATCATCGTCTCGCGCGATCCGGCAAAGGGGATCGAGCTCTGGAAGCAATGGAGAGGTAAATGATGCGCGCAGTTTGGAACGGGTTAGCGTTCACCCTGATCGCATCCTTCGTGTGTTGGCTTAGCTTCGCCACCATCGCGCCGGCATCATGGTGGTACGAGATCCGGTCGGTTCGCGTGGTCGATAGCACGGTGGGTGAAACGCCAATCATGCACATCGACCGCACGATCCACCAAGACTTTCTAGGCACCTACATCGTCGATGTGGAGCAGATGCAAATGGACGGTCGTTTCACGGTAGTCTGCTCTGCATATGCGCGGACCTTTTACCGATCCGATGCGGTGTTGCCAGAGCCCGTAACGCTCGACTGGTGGAGCTGGCCTATAAAGTGTGCCCTGCTGCCGGGCCGGTACCGTGTCGAAACGACGTGGTTGATTGAAACGCCGCTGTTCCCCGACAAGCGCGCCGGCGTGCTATCCAACGAGTTCCTGGTCAAATGACCAATGCGCTTGCGATCGCCACGGAGCTCATGTCTCGCGTCGGTCGGAGTAACCCAAATTTAGTTAACGACCGGCAAGTGATGCTGTTCATTGATCTGGTGATCGAAGAAGGGCGGAAAGCCGATCGACCTCCCGCCCCAGCATCGGCGCCTTTGGCACCCTGCGATTTCGACAAGCATTAGCCATGGACTAGCTCTGCGCGGGGCTGGCTTCGCACCGCCTTTTCGAGCATTTCTGCTGTCTTGATAGTTTCTGGGGAGAGCAGCCCACCGTTCGGACCTTCATCCTGCCGGACCCGGTTGACGAGCTGCTGCGCGAGCCTGAACAATTCTGCTGCGGTCATGATCTGCCTCCGTGTGTGGTGCAACGCTAGTATAGGCGCTGGGTTGCTTAGGTAAAAGGTTAAGTTTGCACCGCTGCAGTAGGCTGTTCTGATGCCGCCATGTAGATCTTCTTGGCTTCACCGCATGCAGGGCACGTCGCGCGCCGTATGACGTTCGCGGCTTTCTCCAGTGGCATTGGCAGGAAGGCGAGCGCCCAGACATGCTCACAAGCGCCGCAGCGGGCATTGCAGGGCTTACGCTCGTTCATGGCTGTGAGACGCCGAGCTGAGCAAAGACAATTGCCCGCATGTCTGCCAAGTGCGACCGGGTGGCGGCCATGGTCTGGGGAACGTCATTGAAACCGGCGGGGCGCAAGCCGTTGGCCCATGCGCAATCAAGCGCTGCCTGCAGAAACTCACGCCCGAGGCTGTCTGCGATCGTCGCCTCATCAACCCGCAAGCCTTGCTCAAGTGGAACAAAGGTTAGTGGCGGCACAACAGAGTCGCCGCTGCGGATTAAAATGCCCATGCCGCGCCCGAAGTCGGTAACGTCTGATAGGAACTCAATAGGTTGACGGGGCTCAGACATTACCAATCTCCTGCCAGAAGCTGCCTACTAAATACTCTGCATAGAGCTTGGTCACTGACTATCCTCGCCGTAGATTTGACGAGCGGCGCGTATGAGCTCCAATTCCTTTGGCGAGAATGGCCCGTGCTTGATGTCAGCGAGATCAGCCCAGGCACGGTATTCTTCCACTTCTTGCGCTAAGGAGCGGACTTCCAGAGATTTGGCGTTGGAGCCGTTAACTGCAAACTGACGCACCTGTCGATTGGTCAGCCGAGGCGGCACGCGTTTAGTGGACGTGCTCACTCCCCATCCCCCATCTGAGACAGCGCCATGCTGATCGAGATTGATGTGCGGCTCATGTGATCGCTCCCGGAGCCGTAGTCAGCCAGTCCTCTAAATCAATCTGGGGTGCCTTGCGGCGGCGTGTCTTAGCTGCGTTCTTCTGCCGATGACGACTATCCCAGCGGTTGTGGCAACGTTGGCAAAGGGCACGGCACCGCTCAGGATCGGCGTGGCTTTCGTCCCAATCCATGTGAGCGATGGTTAGGACCACCTTGCTTCCCGTTTCCGGGTGCGGCTCTCCGTATGCAGCGCGGCACTCAGGATGCTGCGGCGTTCCTTCGCAGCGGTTCTCAGCGCGCAGCAGTATCTTACCGCGAAACTCTTTCCACTCGCGGGAATGAGTGCCGCCGCCGACATAGTTCTTCATTCGCTCGGGACTAATCGGCATTTAAGCCCGCCATCTGAGACAGCGCCAGTATTGCAAGACCATGTGGGGAGGTCATGGCGCCTCCTTCTGGGCGAGGAGCGCTGCCAGAGCAGCATAGTTGCGCCGCTGGTTTTCCTCGTACTTGTCGTAGCGTTCT
>JAESFH010000382.1_pt1 | contig 10263 bp, 5 predicted proteins | sample 9269381 | NCBI WGS metagenome assembly JAESFH01 (sample SAMN14504062, study PRJNA617094) | algae metagenome | isolation source: Aphanothece sp. CMT-3BRIN-NPC111 and co-occurring heterotrophs from well... | place: USA: Clark Mountains Wilderness, California | collected 2010-04-18
TAGAGACCAGCGTTTCGCCTACAATAAGGGCGGCAAGACCGATGATGACGACTCCGGTACCCAGGCCCACATCGGCAAACCCTTGCGACTGCGCAAACAGGCCACCTCCAAGGGCCACGAGCCCGTTCGATAGACCCAGCCCCAGCGGCAGCACATGATCGCGGCTGATTCCCTGCGCCGCCGCCATCCGTTCGTTGGAACCGACGGCCCTGAGCCCGAGGCCGAAGTCAGTCGATAGGAACCAGTCAAGCGCAAGCTTCACGATCACAAGGAGGAGCCCAAGCGCAACGGGAACGCCGACCCATGTCGGCCACCCAAGCGTTTCCAACGGAGTGAACACGGTCTCCGCCGAGAGCAACGGAATATTCGGCCGCCCCATGATCCGCAGGTTGATCGAATACAGCGCCAGCATCACGAGGATGCTGGCGAGTAGGTGAAGTATCTTCAACCTTAGGTGAAGTTGGGCCGTCGCATATCCCGCGATGAATCCGCAAGCTGTACCCAGCAAGGTCGCGATGAATGGATTCAGGCCTGACACGATCGTGATCGCCGTGACGGCAGCCCCCAACGGGAAGCTACCGTCCACCGTCAGGTCAGGGAAGTCCAAGACCCGGAAAGATAGATAGACGCCAAGAGCTACAAGACTGAAGATCAGTCCGCTCTCGATGGCGCCCAGGAGGGCAAACATCGTCATGTTATTCGACCACGACTGCGGCTTGTTCGACGACTTCTTCCGACAGGGTGATGCCCATCTCGGCGGCTGCCTTGGGGTTCACGTAGAGCTCGAACTTGTTCGCGAAGACAACCGGAAGGGTGGCCGGCTCCGCACCGTTGAGAATCACGACCGCGAGCTGACCGGCCAGAAGACCGATGTCGAAGTAGTTCAGGCCCAGTGCCGCAAGTGCGCCACGTTCCACAGAGCCGGTGTCGCCGGCGAAAACCGGCAGATCGGCTTCTTCGCCGACGCGGACGACAGCCTCGATCGCACTGATCACCGTACTATCGGTCGGAGCGAAAATCGCATCGACCTTGCCGACCAGGCTGCGGGCGGCATCCGGCACGGCGGACGACTGCGTCGCGGTCGCCTCCACGATCGCCAGTCCCAGCTTCTGGGCCTCGATCTTGATCTCATCGACTTGCGCCACCGAGTTGGCTTCGCCGCTGTTGTAGATCACGCCCACGGAAGCCGCAGTCGGAACGATCTGCTTGATCAGCTCGAGCTGGCTGTAGATCGGGGTTCTGTCGGAAGAGCCCGTAAGATTGCGGCCCGGAGCCTCGTAACTGTCGACCAGCCCCGCCCCGAGCGGATCGGTGACGGCGGCAAAAACGATCGGGATATCGCTCGTGGCGCTCATTGCGGTCTGTGCCGAAGGCGTCGAGATCGCGATGATGAGATCAGGCGACTTCGCGACGAAACCATCGTTGATCTGGACTTGGGTCGGCATCGAACCCTGAGCATTCTGGACCTCGAGATCCAAGGTCGTACCCTCGGCATAGCCTGCATCGGCCAGGGCCTTTATGATGCCGTCGCGCGTCGCGTTTATCGCGGGGTGGTCCACGATGTAGCTCAGCTTGACCACGGGCACGTCTTGGGACATCACCGGCATTACGGCAGCCATCGACGTGAGTGCCACCAATCCTAGTTTTCTGAAGTTCAGCATGTTTCTCTCCTCCAAGTTAAACTGCGTGTAGTTCGGGTAGTTTAAGCGGCAGACGGAACTTTCCCCTCTTGAACGGGAAGGAAGAACTCGGTTTGCAGCCGGTCGCGTTCGACAGCCGCGCGTTCGGCATTGGCAAGCTTGATGTGGCCAAAGCCGCGAATGCGTTCCGGTATGGCGGCCCACCTCACGAGAACCCCATGATTGCCCGGCGTCAGCGCTGGCAACATCTTGCGTAGTCCGGCCACGTAGTCCTCGATCAAGCCGCGCTCCATGCGGCGCTCGGCATTGTAGCCGAACAGGTCGAAACGGGTGCCGCGCACACGCTTCAGCCAGGTGAGCAATCGGAAGAGGTGCATGGTTCCGGGGCCGAAACGCATCTTGCGCGGATTCTTCTTGGCAGCATGCCCGGCACCGAAAACCGGGGGCGCGAGGTGGAAGTTCGGTTTGACATTCTTGCCGAACGTCCGCTCGAGTTCGGCGCGGAAAGCGCCATCGGTGAAAAGACGGGCAACCTCGTATTCGTCCTTGTACGACATGAGCTTGGCAAGGCCGGTTGCCACAGCATGAGCCAGACTGCCGCTGTGCCCCAACACGGCCGCTTCGGCGATCGCGACCTCGTTGACCAGGTCGGCATAGCGTCGTGCATACGCCGCGTCCTGATATTCCGTAAGAAGGCCGATACGGTGCTCGCGGACCTCTTCCCAGCTCATTTCAGCAGGCACCCGCGCAGCAAGCGATAGCTGAGCGAGGTAGCGCTCCGGGTCCATGGCATATCGACGTCCGAGGTTGAAAGCGGAGACGTTGAGAGCGATCTCGACCCCGTTCATCTCCACGGCCTTCAGTACCGCGTCACGGCTTAGCGGAACTAGCCCGCGTTGCCAGGCGTAGCCAACGAGAAGAAGGTTTGCACCGACCTCGTCGCCGAGAATCTCGAGTGCCAGGCGCCTTGCGGGAATGAATTCGGCTTGTTCGCCGGCCACCCGCTGAACGGCCGATCTGGCCTTGGCTGTGCCGAAGTCGAGCTCCGGATTGAGCACGAAGGCACCGCTGGCCGCCTGGTCGAGCGCGACGACTGCCCTGGAATGAGCCGAGTCGATCAGTTCCAGGTTTTCGAGTTGTGCCGCAACCCCCAGATCCCCGGCAAGCATGAGATCCGCCTGTCCAGGCACTATCCGTATGCCGGTCAGATCTTCTTCCCGACTGGCGATGCGCAGATGGCTGTGTACCGCACCATACTTCTGCGCCATGCCTAGTTTGTCATAGATGGTGAACGGCTTGCGCTCCAGATGCGCGGCCATCCCGAGAATGGCACCGACCGTGATGATCCCGGTCCCGCCAACACCGGCGATCAGCATCTCGAAGCTTTCGCCCTCTCGAACCTGCGGGATGGAAGGATCGCTCAGCCCGACATCGTCCACCGCAGCGGCATCTCTGGCAGCGAGTTCGGACGGGACAGTCACGAAGCTCGGGCAGAACCCCTGAACACAGGAGACATCCTGATTGCAGTTGAACTGATCAATCGCTCGCTTGCGGCCCAGTTCGGTCTCGATCGGGACCACCGACATGCAGTTCGACTTGACGGAGCAATCGCCACAGCCTTCGCAGACACGGCTGTTGATCAGGACCCGTTCCGGCGCTTTCGGCATCTTCGCCCGCTTGCGCCTACGGCGTTTCTCCGTGGCGCAGACCTGATCGAAGACGATCGCCGTCACGCCGGCGACTTCACGTAGCCGACGCTGTACTGTGTCGAGTTCGCTGCGTGGATAGGCGGAGACGCCCTCCGGCAAGGAGAACGTACCGTCTCGGTATGGCGTCACATCTTCCGCTACCACCTCGATATGCTCGACGCCTTCGGCGCGGAGCTGTCGTGTGATGATGGGCACGTTGAGTTCGCCCTCGACCGGCTGTCCTCCGGTCATGGCAATCGCGTCATTGAAGAGAATCTTGTAGGTGGCGTTCACCTTCGCCGCGACCGCAGCCCGTATTGCCAGGACCCCGGAGTGGAAGTATGTCCCCTCCCCCAAATTCACGAAAACATGGCTCGTCCGGGTGAAGGGCGCGGTTCCGATCCAGCTGACGCCTTCTCCGCCCATCTGCGGCAGCGTAGTCGTCTCCCGATCCATGCCGGTGGCCATGAAATGGCAGCCCACCCCCGCAAGCGCGCGGGAACCGTCCGGAAGGATAGTGGAGCTGTTGTGCGGGCATCCCGAACAAAAGTACGGCGTACGTGGTACGCCGCCGGGAGAGGGCGGGACCTGGTTACTGCCCGCGATCCGGTCAAGGCGGGAGCGAACTTCCGACGGAATCAACTGCGACACTTCCCGCGAAAGTGCTTGCAGTATGTCGATGGCACCCAACTCGCCTACGTTTGAGAACTGCGTGCTGCCGTTGCGCGCCAGCCGTCCGAGAATGACCGGCCCGGGCATGCCGTTTGCCGAGTAGAGCGCCGCACGGATCTGGGCCTCGATCAGGTCGCGCTTTTCTTCGACCACGACGATCGTCTCGTGCGGTCCACAGAAATCCTGAAGCGCCCCGGCGTCCACCGGCCAGGGCATTCCGATCTTGTAGACGGAGATCCCCATCTCGGCGGCCTGATCGAGGCTAAGCCCGAGCAACTCGAACGCCTGGCACACGTCGCGATAGGATTTGCCCGTCGTCACGATGCCGAGACGCGGGCGGGTAGCCAAGGAGACCACACGATTGAGCCCGTTCGCCTTCGCATAGGCCAGCGCGGCGGGCAGCTTGATTTCAATCAGCCGTTTTTCGACATGAGGCCAGGGGTCCGGCCAGCGAAGCCAGCGGTCATTCCCGACTGGAAGCGATTCGGGCTGGCGTAGTTGGATACGGCGTAGCCCTACGTCGACGATCGCTGTGGCGTTGATGTGTTCCGCGAGGACTTTCATACCGACGTAGCAGCCCGAATATCGCGACATCTCCCACCCCATTACGGCGTAGTCGATCATTTCCTGCATATCTGCCGGGTACAGCACCGGCATCTGCATATCGATGAAAGTCGGTTCGGAATGATAAGCTTGGCTCGACGATTTCAGAGCATGGTCGTCACCCACGACACACAGGACACCGCCATGGCGCGACGTCCCCGCACCATGCGCCTGGCGCAGCGCGTCGCCGGTACGGTCGAGACCGGCTCCTTTGCCATACCACATGGCAAAGACGCCATCGACCGTGGCTTCCGGGTCCAAGGCAACCTGCTGGGTTCCCGCCACCGCGGTCATCGCCAGGTCTTCGTTGATGCCAGGCACGAACTTTATATCGGCTGCCGAAAGATGTTTGGCAGCGCGCCACGCCTCAGTGTCGACGCTGGACAGGGGCGAGCCCCGATATCCTGAGACGAACCCGGCCGTGTTCATGCCTCTGGCCCGGTCGAAACGCCGCTGCCGGATCAGTGCAAGCAGCAGAGCCTGCGATCCATTGATGACCTGCTGCCCGGCTTCCGAGTTGAACCGATCGTCAAGGGTAACCTCACGCAAGCTCATACAGGCTTCCATTGCCATTTAGTTGCATATTGCTATTATCTTGATCCTCAAAACCCGAACGGTCAATCGGAAATATGGAACCTTACACGGATAGATCGGGCACTGCGGCGCTGACCTGGATTTCGACGTCGAGGCCCTCCAGCGCCAAGGCCGACACCACCGTCGCCCGTACAGGCCGCCCAGCCTCACCCAGCCACTCAAGCCAGAGGATGTTGAACTGCTTGAACGTGCCCGAATTCACCAGCCAGACGGTTGCCGTCAGCATGGCGCCGCGATCGGTGCCCACCGTCGCAAGCAATTCGTCGATACGTGCGAACACGGCCCGAACCTGCGTCTCGAAATCCGCACCCGCGTGGTCAAGCGCCACCTGCCCGGATAGGTACACGACCCCGTTCCACACCGTCAGGTCGGACATGAGTGGGTGGTTCCCCCGGCGTATTATCGTCGTCACTGGTTCCTCCTTGCGTTCCGATCCGGCAAGCCGGATCAGGTCGGGACAACGCTTTGACTATCACGAAATCCAGAACGATAGTGACAAAATAAAACGTACGGTCGGTCTTTTTTATGGTAGAACTGTCCCGAAGGCATGGAAGGCCGTGTCGCGACATCAAGAGGAGTTTGCGGCACGCCCAGGCTTCAACATCGGTATACAGCCATGGCATCATGACCGGTGAAGCCGTGGGCGAAGGGCATGTGCCTATAACAAGCTACTTTCGGGCTGAGGTGCCTGGCACCGCTTCTCACTGCAAGTCCGCTGCAGGGTTGCAGAAGCGCCGTCTGTTCTGTCGTGGGAAGGGCCAACCGGTCAGTGCCGCTCGGAGCCGGCTTTGTCTTGCAAGGACAGGGCAATGCAACTCTCGGGTGGTGGCATCGGCTAGGTCTGGCATGAGTCAGATACCAGGGCCTCGCCCGCACGGTTCCGACCGCACGGTCAAGCTAGGGATCACCCCAGGGTCTCTCCATCATCCGGAAGACACGAGCGGTTTACCATGCCTCGACAAATGATCGCGACCATGTCGCATCGCACACTCTCCACCTTGGATGAAGAAGGACCGACAATGCCGACTGCCAACTCAATCGAGGAATTCCGTCAGATTGCCAAGCACAACTTGCCAAAAATGGTATTCGATTTCTTCGACGGCGGGGCCGGGAGCGAAAGCACGTTACGGGGGAACCGCGACGCTTTCGAACGTATAAGGCTGATCGGATCGGCGCCGGTCGATATTGGCGCGCGGTCGCAGCAGACGGACCTCTTCGGCAAAACCCTGTCGATGCCGGTGATTATCGGACCCACCGGTCTTGCCGGGGCGGCTTGGCCAAAAGGCGATGTCGCCCTCGCACGCGCCGCTGGCCGCGCCGGCATTCCTTTCGTCATGAGCACGGCGGCGACCTGTACGCAAGAGGAAGTGGCAGCGGCGGGAACCGGCTCCAAGTGGATGCAACTCTACCTGTTCCGCGACCGCGACTTCAGCATGCGTATTGTTGACAAGGCGGAAAAGCTCGGCTTCGAGGCCATCGAGGTCACGGTCGACAACGCAGTTGCCGGCAGGCGACTCCGTGATGCTCGCAACGGTTTCACCCTTCCGTTCCGGTGGACACCGGGCAAGGCCATCCAGCTTGCGCGGCATCTGCCGTGGGCCTTGCGAATGGCACGGAACGGGGCACCTACCCTGGCGGTGATGGCCGCTGAATTAGGGTTGGCGAAGACCGACACCATTGCCGAACTAATGCAAAGCCAACTCGACGCTTCGGTCGGTTGGGAGGATATCGCCCGCCTGCGGGACCGCTGGAAGAAGCCTCTTCTCGTCAAAGGCGTGCTGGACCCTGCTCAAGTAGAAAAGGCCGTTTCGGTTGGCGTGGAGGGCCTCGTCATATCAAATCACGGCGGTCGGCAGCTGGACGGCGCGGTCGCCACGATCGACATACTGCCCGAATTCGTCGCTGCGTCGCGAGGGCGCCTGAAGTTGCTGGTAGATAGCGGCTTCCGGACCGGTTCCGACATTGCGCGGGCGCTCGCCTTGGGTGCCGATGCAGTTCAGGTTGGCCGTGCCACTCTCTACGCCTTGGCCGCGGGAGGAGAGGCAGGCGTGTTCGATGCCTTGCACGTGCTGAAGCAAGAGCTGGATATCGTCCAGGCCATGATGGGGGTCGCCAACGTCGGCATGTTCAATCAAGACATGGTCCGCAACGTATTGGCGCCCCGCCAGCGCGCTTGATACGCGGCCGAGAATCGTTCGTTTAGTGGCACCTGTCGGGGCAAAAAAGTTGCGAAATAAATCGATGTTGGAACCTGGAAGCCCGCAAAATGGCGTATCAAGTGAACACCTGAGCTTGGAGTCATGGTTGCCGTATCGGCTGTTCATCATCTCCGCCCGTGCCGCGGAACTCATGCAGGACGTTTACGTGCCGCGATATGGCATATCGCAGGCAGCCTGGCGGGTTGTGGCGGTGCTCGGCCGGCGACCGGGGTTGAGCGCCCGACAGCTCCAGCAAGCTACCGGCCTGGACCAGTTTTCCGTGAGCCGAGCGATACGGCAGTTATCCGAACTGGGGTATGCCGAGCGGTCGACTGCCGAACGGGACAAGCGTCGTGCCGATGTGAGACTATCGGCAGCGGGCATCGCGGTCTTCGAGTACCTTTCCCGTGTTGGGCTGCAGATCGAGGATCGGATCGTATCTGGCATGAGCGAAGAGCGGCGCAAGTTGCTAAATGAGCTGATCTCCGAGATAGATCGTTCGAGCAACCATTTGCTTACAAGCGGAAGAGATCGCCTAGTCTTGTAGCCATCATCGGGATGGTCAAATCGAACTACGGGGACCTTCACGGCTAGCGGTTCTCGGGCCGGTATCGGGATGTAGGAAACCGTCTGTTCGGCCGGCACCGGTGATTTCGGTGTGGTGTCCAACTTTGCATTCGCTATTCGGAAGACACTGTGCTCCGGAATTTAGGTACCGCGAAGGATGCGGCCTTTGTGACATCCAACGGCAGCGCCACCGCCTTGGGTCACCGGCTCGGGATGAGCCGGGCACCTGTCGTGGGCACAGCGGCATGGAACTCGCGCTTCCCGGTAGGCTGCGGGCACTCACAACAACCATGTGCGTCTACGCGAGACGAAGTCGCCATTACGTTAAATGCGCCGAACCCAGACCATGGCCGAAATAGCGATGACCTGGGGTTCTGCAAACCGGCGTGTCAAAACCGAGCCCGGGGCCGGCTCCGGACAGCTAGGATCGACGTGAATAGGCCAACAGGGCCACATTCCCCTTGTCTGCCAGGCGACCCGATGCTCCGGCAAGTCGCTGTTGCAAGGTCCGGGCGTCGGCACCGGAGGTCTTGTTCCGCCGCGGAGTGACGGAATACTCGTCCTGCGCGTCTATACGGAAGATATCCACGATGCCGTCCAGTTCGCGCGCCTGCGCCTCGGTCTGTTCGATGGCGGCATTGGTCTGCTCGACGAGCGCGGCATTGTGCTGCGTCATCTCATCCATGGTGCGCACGGCAACACTGACCTCCTCGATCGCGGAAGCCTGTTCACGGCTGTCCTGGGCGATCTGCTCGAGCAGGCCGTTATTGCCCCGTGCGGCTTCCAACATCGATTTGAGCTTGCCTGCGGCATCACCCACGAGCTTGGAGCCAGTATTGACCTCACCCGCCGACTGTTCGATCAGCACCTTGACCTCGCTGGAAGCCTGGGCGGCCGATTGCGCCAGCCGCCGTACCTCAACGGCAACCACCGCAAACCCCTTGCCGGCATCGCCTGCGCGCGCTGCTTCCACGGAGGCGTTGAGCGCCAGCAGATTGGTCTGGAACGCGATATCGTCGATCATGCCGATGATGTTGGAGATCTTGGCCGAAGATTGCGTGATGCGCTCCATGGCGTGAGTGGCTGCATCCATCACCTGCCCGCCTTCTTCGGCTGTGCGCGTCACCTGGCCGGCATTGACGCTGGCATCCTTGGCCCGCTGGGCATTCTTGGAAACGGTCGCCGCCAATTGCTCCATGGCCGCCGAGGTTTGCTCGATTGTCGCGGCCTGCTTGGTCGTGCGTTCGCTCAGATCATTGGCGCCAGTGAGGATTTCGCCCGTGGCTGTTTTGAGCGAGCCCGAGGTATGGCGCAGTTGGCCAACCACTTCGGTGAGCTTGTCGGCCACCGCGTTGATGTCCGACTTAAGAGTGGCAAAGGCGCCTTCGTAGTCGCCGTCCATGCGCACCGTCAGATCGGTGTTGGCCATGGCGGCCAGCACGTGTCCGATCTCGGTGACCCCGTGATTGAAGTTTGCCACGAGATTGTTGACGCTTGCGGCAAGACCGTTGAGTTCAGGATCTGGGAACTCGACGGTCACTTGCTTGCTGAAATCGCCGGCAACGGCAGCGTCGACCACTTCGCCGAAGGCTGCCTGCAGCTCGCTCATCATGTGCTGGCGATTTTCTGCGTCCGCAATGATGCGTGCAGCTTCCGCCTCGGTCATCTGGCTGACCCGCAATCCGTTCCGGCGGAAGATTTCCACCGAACGCGCCATCCGGCCCACCTCATTGCCCAAGGCGGTGAAGGGAACCTCGGCTTCGTAATTGCCCTCGGCAATGCTTTCCATGGCCCCGGCCAGCTTGGGAACGGGGCGCGTCATGAGACGCGATACCAGGAGGCCCACCAGGCCGAGTACCACGGTGACGATACCGCCCACCAGCAGGATCAGGTTCTGGATGCCATTGGCCTCGGCGTAAACCGCGCTGAGGGGTGTGCCTACGAAGATGGCTCCCATTACCTTGCCGTCCATCTTCTCGACGGGTTGGAGAGCGCCCAGGAATTCGACGCCGTTGATCGGCAGCTCGCCCAGGAAGGGCGCGCCTCCCAACAGCGCCGCGTACGCGGGGCTCGTTGCGTCAAGCTCCAGTCCCGTCAAACGCGTTCCGTCCGCCGCGGCCAAGCTCGTCGTGACGCCGAGCATGGACTCTGTAGCATCGTCCAGAACGTAGATCGTGGCCTCTTGCTTGGTGACGCGTGTGACCGAATCGATGATCTCGGTATCGTAGAACGGCGGGATGGCCCAGCTCTGGAACGCGTCGATGACGCCCTCTGGCGTCCAATTCAGGACGGAGCCGGATA
>JAESFH010000383.1_pt1 | contig 10210 bp, 9 predicted proteins | sample 9269381 | NCBI WGS metagenome assembly JAESFH01 (sample SAMN14504062, study PRJNA617094) | algae metagenome | isolation source: Aphanothece sp. CMT-3BRIN-NPC111 and co-occurring heterotrophs from well... | place: USA: Clark Mountains Wilderness, California | collected 2010-04-18
GCAATCGAGAGCCGGTGCAACGTTCTTTACTCCTTTAAATATCCTCGCCGTGCAGACGTTCCGGCGGAACTACCACCTTAGTGAACTGGACTACTATCCTTAGGAGGATAAAGTCTGCCTGAGGTTGGGCATTTTAACTGTAAGGGAACTTTTTTTAAATTAGACCCGTCACTATTGCATCTAGGACTGCACTCGATGCTTGCACTGGTGCAACACCCAGATAACCTACTGCTTGATTTTTTGGCAAACCAAGAGCCAGCAATTGTAAGACCGCTCGCCCTAATCCTTTAGAGATACGGGTTATGCTTACATTCCCGTAGTATACGATACCCAAGCTAGTTTACAAAGATTTGTGAAATTAGCTGAGTCAAAGAAGGCTAGCAATAGTTTAGAAATGTACTAAATAGAGGATTGTTTCTATGTCCGGACAGATATATAAGTCTGCTTCTAAGGCGAGATCGTTTGTGTTTAATAGTGCGGGTTTATCCGCAGGTGTCGCAATCGTACTCAGTAGCGGTATAGCCACTGCCCTGAACCAGTCTTCTGCCTATAACGGTGACACGGCAGCAAAGGCAAGTTCTACCAATCAACCCCAACAATTGCAGCTTGCACAAATTCAAGATGTTGTAGTAGACACAGAACCAGCAGGTCGGGCTTCAACATCAACAAATCGAGATTCAACCATTCCCAGTGTTCAAGGAAACACACAAACAAGTAGCGGGGTAAGGTTTACCTGCGACTTTATTAACGGTCAGTACACGGTGATGTACCACCCAGAGAGCCAACAGAGCCAATCTTATGCTTGGGCGACACCTAGTAATATGGGGGATGGCTGGACACCACAGCGGCGTTGCCAAGCAATTGCCCAACGCCTAGAATCTTATCGCCCCGAAGGTTTGCAGGAAATGCGGACAGGTGTGAAAAATGGCTACAACATTATCTGTGTGACGACTGGAGTAAGCTCAGATTGTGCGAGCCGGATTGTGCTGACAGTACCTCCCGGTCAAGATCCAATGTTAACCCGCGATCGCGTCTTCCAAAACTTGACTGTTGCCGACACCGGACAGAGAACCGAAGGTGTCAACACTCTTGTCAACGGAAGCAATGTTACTCAGGTACTGAACGATTTGTTCAAGCTAGGCTTGCCTTCAGGGGGCGTGAGCAATAATACTCAGGCGCGTAGTCAAAACATTAACTTGCGACCTTTCTTAGACAGATATGATGGCGGTACAGGTGCTCAGTTGAGAAATGGAGTCAGAACAAACGTGCCCGCGCGCTCCAACAATCGCCTGAATCCTGGCAACTTTCGTTAATATCAAATCCGGGTTTGATACCTTCTTTTTGAACAACCCGCACCATACAGAAAGTAGAGACGTTCCAGCGGAACGTCTCTACTTTCTGTATGTTTGCTAAAAGCTAATTGCTAAAAGCTAATCATCCAGCTGGGAAAGGCGACGTATATTAAGGACATCGCTCATCTGCTTAATTTGAGTGAAGCTGCGCTCAAGTTGTTCGCGATCGCGGATATCAATTCCCAGGTCGATGACAGCTGGCTGACCTGGATGAGTTCTTACCTGAGCGTTGCGGACGTTGATGCTTTGGTCACTCAATCGAGACAAAATGTCTTTGAGGACACCTACCCGGTCAAGGACTTCAATTTGAACGTTAACGGGGTAAGTTTGGGGGCGTCCGCCATTGGGATGTGCGGTATTCCAGCTAACTGGCACTAGGCGATCGCCTGGGATATTCTCCACATTAGGACACCCTTGCCGATGAAGAGAAATCCCGCGATTGTTGTTACGTGTGATCACGCCAATAATTTGTTCTCCCGGTATGGGATTACAACAACCAGCTAGGTGATAAAGTAGCCCTTCAATACCAGCAATGGGAGAGTGCTTCCCGGAGGTTGGAGGTTGGGGACTGGGGATGACAAATTCACTTACTCCTAGCCCATGATTCTTCCCTGTGATCGCGGGTTCCGCTGTCATCGGTTGAGTCGCCTTAACGCTGTCTCGCAGGCGATTCACCACGTGGTTCAGCGTCACTTCCCCATAACCCAAACCAGCGAGTAAATCTTCGACGCTGTGGTAATTGCAACGCTCTGCCACTACCTGCATGGGTGCTGACTTCAGCAATGCTTCAAAACCATTTTTACCCAGTTCCTTCTCTAGCAGTTCCCGACCACGGGCGACGTTTTCTTCGCGGCGCGATCGCTTATACCACTGACGAATCCGGTTGCGCGCCCCAGTCGTCACCACAAAATTCAGCCAGTCCAGGCTGGGATGGCTGTTTTCCCTGGTCATTATTTCCACAATGTCCCCATTTTTGAGGGGCGTCTCCAGCGGCAAAATCCGCCCATTCACCCGTGCCCCAGCACAGTGATTTCCTACTTCTGTATGAATCCGGTAGGCAAAATCTACCGACGTCGCCCCACGACTAAGCGGCACCACATCCCCTTGGGGGGTAAACACATACACGTCGTTATCGTCAAATAAGTTGTCTTTGACGTTTTCCATGTATTCCTGGGCATCCTTGAGGTCACTTTGCCATTCCAGCAACTGCCGCAGCCAAGTGAACTTCTCATCTGCCTCTGTCCGCTTAGTACGGCTAGAGTTTCCCGTTTCCTTATATTTCCAATGCGCTGCTATTCCATATTCCGCCACATGATGCATTGCCTGCGTGCGGATTTGCACCTCTAGAGGACGACCAGTGAAGCCCACAACTGCCGTATGCAGTGATTGGTAGCGGTTCGGCTTGGGTAAACCAATATAGTCTTTAAACCGGCCTGGAATCGGGCGGAAGGCATCGTGGACTATCGCCAAAGCACGGTAGCATTCATCATTTGTCTGGACAACGATCCGAATAGCGGCTAAGTCGTATATTTCGTGAAATTCTTTTTGCTGCCGCTGCATCTTCTGATAGATGCTGAAAAGGTGCTTGGGACGCCCGCTGATGTCCGTATAATTAATTCCAGCTTCAGTGAGACCGTGCCGTAAAATTTCTGCTACATTAGTCAACCTCGCTTCCCTGTCTGTCCGCTTCTCGGCTACTAACGCCTGTATCTCCCGGTAAGCTTCCGGTTCCAGATACTTGAACGATAAATCTTCCAATTCCCACTTAAAGCGTCCGATCCCCAAGCGATTCGCCAGCGGTGCAAATATTTCTCGCGTTTCTAGGGCAATAGTGCGTCGTTTGGCATCTGGTAAATGTTCTAGCGTCCGCATATTGTGCAGTCGATCTGCTAGCTTCACCACAATTACCCGGATATCCTGAGCCATTGCCAGGAACATACGGCGAAAGTTTTCCGCTTGACGTTCTTTCTTACTGGAGAAGTTAAACTTAGATAGTTTGGTTACGCCTTCCACCAGATGCCGCACTTCGGTGCCGAACAGTTTTTCTAGATCTTCTGCGGTGGTATCGGTATCTTCAACGATGTCATGCAGAAACCCAGCGGCAATCATAGCAGCGCTGCCGCCGAGGTCGCGCAATAAACCGGCAACGGCAACGGGATGGCAAATGTAGGGTTCTCCAGATGCCCGACACTGAGTCTCATGCAGTTTGTAAGCAAATTCAAATGCTCGACAAATTAAATCGACTTCTCCTACTGAAGCTTCACCCCTTGGCGCTTCAGAATCAGATTTTCTGGTAATCAAGCATTCTTGTAGCCAGTCCGGAATCGTACAATTAATCGTGGTAGTCGGAGCTTGGGCGTTCATGGTATCCAGCATAAGTTTTAAAAATATTTAATTTGCTAGGATTGCGAGTTGTAGGAGCGGGTTTAACGCCAATTTCAGTGGGTATGCCAGATTTAACCCTGGGGGGGGGATACGTTGAATAAACCTACCCTTCGTCAGAGTCAGGATTTAGCCGTGTACGATCGCTTCTGGCTAGTGGACGGGTGAAGGCTCAACAGTTGGTGTTAAGACTATTTTCAGCAATAAAAGCGATCGCTCTCCAGAATTAAAGCTGGCTTTAAGGTTAAAAGACGTCGGCAAGCAGCTCTTACAGCTGTCGCCTTTATGAATTAAACAAAATTCTTTACATTAATTTTAGTCTAACTATGTCCTGAATGTTACCACCATCACATCGCCACCACTATCAGGAATTTTTAAAAGCACTCTTGCAGCTGCTGCATACGGCTCAGGAGGCGGCTTTGAATGAGGATACATCTCTCAATTCTAGTTTTGGCGAGGTGCAACAAATTTTTCAGCGCCAAATACTGAGTTTGGCTAATGATGACTCTGATTCAGTTCTAAATTCCCAAATACAGCCTTATTTGACGGAAATCCACCGACTAATGCGGTTGTTGCCGATGGATATCACGTTTTTGCACGCTTCCCGCCATTCAGCTACTGCCCTTGCTCGGCAAGTGACTTTGAGCGATCGCATCAAAACCTTGATTGGCTTCTGCGAAGCTCTACTCCAAAACGAATAAATTGAATAAGGAATAAAATTAGGAGAGAAAAGTTTGTGAACTGTCCGAAATGCAAGCATCTATCACTACTAGATAGCTCTTTAGCTGGAAATCTTCCAGTAAAGCAGTGCCCCGATTGCACAGGTATCTGGATTCAGTCTGCTGAATATGAAGCATGGCAGAAGCAGCAGCCTCAAAAGCAGGTAGAACCGGAATTATTCGCGCAATTGCTTAATAATGAAGATTCTATCCAGTCTCCTTTAGATATTAAAGCTGGGCTGTGCCCAGAGTGCAATCGCATCCTGTCCCGTGCTAAAGTCAGCGTCAAAACACCGTTTTATGTGGAGCGCTGCCCTAGCTGTAGCGGAATTTGGTGCGATGAAGGTGAGTGGAACGTGCTGGAAAAACTAGGGATGCACGCTACAATTGAGCAATTGTTTACTAGTGGATGGCAAGCGCGGATGCGAGAACAGCAACAAGCTGAACAAGAGCGCCAAGCCGTCGTGGACAAAGTAGGCTCAGAAATAGCAGTACAGGTATTTGAGCTAGCTTCTGTGCTGGAAAAGCATCCCAACGGAGATTTTGCTGCCGCCTATATGATGCGGCGCTTTGAAAAAGATAGGCTATCCAACTTCAGCGAGCAAAATCCCTGATCACAAATAGCTGTTAGCGGTCAGCCCTTAGTGGCAAGCTAATAGAGTAGCGGCAATTTGATAGAGTATCTTAAATCTAAAAGCTGAATGCTGATAGCTTGAATGAGCAAAGTCCTGTTTAATGTAGAAAATTTGCGGGTGGGCTATCCCAACAGCAGATCTGCCGGTAAGTCCAGCTGGGCGGTGGATGACGTCTCTTTTACCTTACAACCTGGAGAAAGATTAGGTTTAGTCGGGGAATCGGGCTGCGGCAAGTCAACGTTGGGGCGGGCAGGGATGCGGTTGTTGCCAGTATCAACGCGAATTGAGGGGCGGGTGCTGTTTGATGGTCAGTCAGTTTTTGACATGACGCCTTCTCAATTGCGCCGCTTTCGAGGGGAAGCTGTGGCGCTGGTGTTTCAAGACCCAATGACGCGCCTCGATCCGTTGATGACGATTGGGGAACATTGCCTGGAAACGCTCCAAGCCCATCAACCCCAGATGTCCCGGCGGCAGGCGAAGGAAAGAGCGATGGAAACGCTGGCGGCGGTAAAGATACCAGCAAGCAGGTGGTCGCAGTATCCCCATGAGTTTAGTGGTGGTATGCGACAGCGGGTGGCGATCGCTCTAGCTTTACTCCTCAACCCGAAGCTGATTGTGGCAGATGAACCGACAACCAGCCTAGATGTTACTGTAGCGGCACAGATTTTACAGGAACTGACGCGCCTATGTAACGAGCGGGAGATGGCGCTGCTGTTGATTTCCCACGATTTGGCAGTGGTGGGGGAATATTGTGATCGCATTGCTGTTATGTATGGCGGCAAGGTAGTTGAAACTGGCGCCGTGAGGTCGATTTTTCAGCAGCCGCAGCATGAATATACGCGATCGCTCTTGGAAGCAGCCCTGCACATTCAAGCTATTAGCAGTGAGCCGTCAGTCGCAACGGACAACGGACAACTGACAGCCCCAATTTTGCGGGTCACGGATTTGAGGCAGTATTACACCTTAGAACGTAATTTCATTGAGCAGCTGTTTTCTAAAGAAGCCACAGTTATTAAAGCTGTGGATGACGTTAATTTGGAGCTGTATCCCGGTGAAATTCTCGGACTTGTGGGGGAATCTGGCTGTGGAAAAAGTACCTTATCGCGAACTATCTTGCAGCTGATTCGCCCCACCAGTGGCACAGTTGAGGTTCTAGGACAAAAATTAACCCAAATGCATGGGCAGCCTCTCAGAGCGTCCCGGCGTCAGATGCAAATGGTGTTTCAAGACCCCCACGCCTGTCTCAATCCCCTGATGACAGTGGGCGAAAGTATTGCCGATCCCCTGTTTATTCATCAGCTGGCTAGTCCTGCTGAGGCGAAAGTTCAGGTGATGCAAATGCTAGAACGGGTGGGTTTGATACCAGCAGCAGAATATTATGAGCGGTACCCAGCTGATTTATCTGGGGGACAGCAGCAACGGGTGGCGATCGCCCGTGCCTTGATTACTCGCCCAAAATTGCTCATCTGTGACGAACCAGTGAGTATGCTCGACGCTACCGTCCAGACGCAGGTACTGGAGTTAATGTTGGAGCTAAAGCAAGAATTTAATCTCACGTATCTTTTTATCACTCACGATCTGTGGTTGGCGAGGTTTTTGTGCGATCGCATTGCTGTAATGAATGCCGGTCGGATTGTGGAAATTGGCCCCACGAGTGAGATTTTTACCAATCCTCAGCACCCTTATACCCAGACGCTACTACAGGCGGCTCCTTTACTGGCGCAGCAGCATTAGTAATATGTTGAGTGTGGGGACAAATCCAAAATCTAAAATCCAAAATCCAAAATCGAATGACGGATACTGGTTGTTAGTTTAAAGAACACCCGCGTCGCAGTGCTTGACGCAACAAAACTTGATAGTGCGTTTCGTCAACGATATCAGCACCAAAGCGCTCTAGGTGGGGGTTGTTCATCTGGGCATCGAACAGAAGAAAGCCGCGCGATCGCAATCGTTCTACCAACTTCACCATTGCCACCTTTGAACCCTCTGGAATCCGGTAAAACATCGATTCGCCAATGAAGGCTCCCCCGATGACAATACCTAAAATACCCCCGGCTAGTTGCTCTCCCTGCCACGTCTCAAAGCTATAAGCCCAGCCAGCCTCATATAGTGCCCAATAAATGTCTTTTAAGTCTTTGGAAATCCAAGTGGAATCTCTGTCAGCACAGCCTGCAACTACACCCTGGAAGTCTCGATTAACAGCAACGGTAAACCGCTCTTGGTTGAGAACACGCTGCAAAGACTTTGGGTAACGAAAGCGATTGTCAAGGGGAATCAGCGCCCGTTGGCGGCTGGAGTACCACCCCAAGCTATTATCTTCTTCATTCGCCATCAGAAAATAGCCTTGGGCATATCCTTGGATAATAGCGGGAATATCAAATTCCATTACTGATCTGGGCAGAGATTATATTGATTATCCAACTTTTATCTATCCAGATAGATTTGCTTTCCAGGTAGGCAGCTGCCAGTGTTAAAGCAAGGCGCATTAAGATCTAAATAGTATGCTTCACTCTTATCTATGCTTGATCGGCATAGAATAGGCAGATGAAATTTATCAACTACAGATGCGCTAAACGGGTCTGTAAAGCTGAACGCTTATAGCTAAAATGTCTGAACCTATCCCACCGATCGCACTACCACCAGCCCAGAATCCCCAGCAGGAAGGGGAATGGCTACGCCATTCTTTGCACAACTGGCTCGATCAAGAGTTTATCCCGGAGCCAGTTAATCAGCAGATTGCTCAGCGAGCGTCCCAGATTTATGTCCGGCAGCGGATGGAAGGAGAAAACGATCTGGGAGCGCTGGTGATTGCGATCGTGACGGAGATGCAAGCGTTTGACTTCCGCGAGAGTTTTTATAGCGAGTTTGCGATCGCTAATGCTGTCAGTGATTTGCTCTTAGACAGCCTGGGCATTGATCGTTGTTGCGGGCAATAAGCTTTTTTGAGTTATGAGTGTTGAGTTAAAAATTTTTAATTCAACACTTAAAACTCAAAACTCAAAACTTTCTACTTCTACCAGCTAGACTTGACCACACCAGGTAGCAGCCCTTGGTGTGCCCATTCCCGCATCACGTTGCGAGATAGACCGAAATCGCTGTAAACACCTCTTGGGCGTCCTGTTACCCAGCAGCGATTGCGTAGGCGAGTACGGGCACTGTTACGGGGCAGTTGTTGGATTAGACGGTGAACAGCCAGCTTCTGTTGTTGAGTAGTGGCATTTTCAAATTGTTCTTCCAATGCTGCCCGCTTGTCTGCATACTTCTCCACAGTCCTTTGGCGCTTTTTCTCGCGCTCAATCATGCTCTTTTTAGCCATAAATTGCCTTAGTTCCGATCGTTCAAGACACCGCTTTTCATTGTATCTGATATGACTGGCGGGGGATTGGTAGGATCTGGTTTCAAATGCGCCTTTACAGGATCTAGGGCTAGGCTAAGATCGGCACTAGGACATAAATCAGCAAGTATGCAGCGATCGCACTCGGGTTTTCTTGCTTTACAAACGGCACGACCATGATAAATTAGTCGGATTGACCAGTTTTCCCAATCTTCTTGGGGCAACAGTCGAATTAAATCCCGCTCTACGCGGATCGGGTCGGTTTGTTCTGTTAAACCCAGCCTGTAGCTGAGGCGCTTCACATGGGTGTCCACGGTCACCCCCATATTGATGCCGTAGGCATTAGCAAGAACTACATTCGCCGTCTTACGCGCCACCCCTGGCAATTCCAGCAGCAGTTCCATGCGTTTTGGCACTTCAGAGCCAAACTTCTCCACGAGCATACGGCAGGTAGCTTGAATATTCTTAGCTTTGTTGCGATAAAAGCCAGTGGAATGTATTAAGTTTTGTAACTCTTCTCGATCTGCCTCAGCGAAGGCAGCTGCATCAGGAAAGCGCTGGAACAACGCCGGTGTTACCTGATTCACCCGCTCGTCTGTACATTGAGCCGAGAGGATAGTTGCCACTAGCAGCTGCACAGGCGTCTCGTAGTTGAGGGTACAAGACGCCTCTGGATAAAGTCGCTTGAGGCGAATCAGAATTTCTAAAGCACGCTGCTTTTTAGCTGACCACTTACGGGTAATGCTCATAGGCTATCGCTCGCTTGCTCTTTCCGGTCGGGAAGACATAACGGGCTATTTGAAAAACTGCTGTACCCCATCCAGGTTAGCCGTATCCCGGATAATTAAGAAAATTCCCAATCCCAGCAGCAGCATCAAACCTGTTTGCATAATGCCGTCCTGGATCTTGGTTGGTAAAGGTTTACCCCGGACACCTTCAATCACTAGAAAAGCTAGTTGACCGCCATCCAGAGCTGGTAGGGGCAAGATGTTGATAATTGCCAGGTTAATGCTGATCAGCGCCGCAAACTGAAATAGATTCGCTGCGTCTGAACGAGCAATATCAGCCCCAATCGCCACAATCGCAATTGGTCCAGAAACCTGCTCGGCTGTTTCTTGGAAGTTGCTAATCAGCTGCCCAAAGCCTTGAACAGTCAAAACGGCAACCCGTTGATACTCTTCTGCGGCAGTAGTGAATACATCTACAATGTTGCTCACACGCCTTCGCACGACTTTGCCGTTGGGACCTAGCTTCACCCCAACCTGACCTTTTCCATCTTTACCCAATTCTGGGGTGACTTTGAGGTCAAATGTTTTCTCATTCCGTTGAATGGTCAGCCCGATAGCCTGGTTGGGATGAGTCTTAATTTCTTGCATCAGAGACAAAATTGCCTCTTTAGACTCGCCCAAGGGTTTACCATCCACTGCCAAAACTATATCCCCTGGCTTAATTCCGGCTTTGATGGCGGCAGAACTAACATCAGAGGCAACGTCAGGAACCACAACACCCGGCTGGTAATTAATTTCCTGAACGCCCACAAAGCCCACCTGAGTGACTAGGAGGAAGTAAGCAAAGATCAAGTTAGCGATGACACCGGCGCTAATCACGATCGCCCGGTCCAGGATGGGTCGGTTACTTAGTAAATTGGGGTCATTCCGGGGGATTTTGCTGTCAGGATCATCATCGGGAAAACCAACGAATCCACCCAGGGGAAACGCCCGGATAGCATACTCTGTTTCTGGTCCTTGGTATTTCACCAAAACCGGACCAAAGCCAATTGAGAAGCGA
>JAESFH010000384.1_pt1 | contig 10202 bp, 6 predicted proteins | sample 9269381 | NCBI WGS metagenome assembly JAESFH01 (sample SAMN14504062, study PRJNA617094) | algae metagenome | isolation source: Aphanothece sp. CMT-3BRIN-NPC111 and co-occurring heterotrophs from well... | place: USA: Clark Mountains Wilderness, California | collected 2010-04-18
TAGCTTCAGAGGCTCCTGTGAGATCAAAAGATGCCCCTGCTAGATCCAAATCATTAGCTTCAGAGGCTCCTGTGAGATCAAAAGATGCTCCTGCTAGATCCAAATCATTAGCTTCAGAGGCTCCTGGCATATCTAGTTCCAAGTCATAGCTGGCTTCTGATGCCGCTGCTAATTCCAGAGCTTGCTCATAGCTGGCTTCTGATGCCTCTGCTAATTCCAGAGCCTGCTCATAGCTGGCTTCTGATGCCTCTGCCAATTCCAGGGCTTGCTCATAGTTGGCTTCTGATGCTTCTGCCAATTCCAAGGCTTGCTCATAGCTGACTTCTGATGCTTCTGCCAATTCCAAGGCTTGCTCATAGCTGACTTCTGATGCCTCTGGTAGAGTTAAATCCTCATCAGCCGTTACACCTAGTGTCTCTGGTAGAGTTAAATCTTCATCAGCCGTTACACCTAGTGTCTCTGGTAGAGTTAAATCCTCATCAGCCGTTACACCTAGTGTCTCTGGTAGAGTTAAATCCTCATCAGCCGTTGCCACTGATGCTTGTGACAGAGCCGGAGCTTTCTCAGAACTGGTTGCTGATGCCTCTTTCCCAGCGCTATCCGAATTTGAAGGGCAAAATTCCAGGTTAATTCTAACTTTTCCTTTTTCCCAACCCTTAGAGCCGAATCTCAGTACTTCACAATTAATACCACCATTACTAAACCAGCCATCCTTTTCTTGGGTCCATTCACCTAGACCATCTGCTAAGTGGGACTTAATAGCTTCTGCCAGTTCACTAACTCTAAACGTGTGGTGCCCAATTAAAATTTTGACCGAATCATCAATAGATAGAACTTCACCACTCTCCAGCGGCTGGAACTGATTATCCACGCTAATTTCCTCTAACTTAATTTGTTGTTTTCAAAAAGTAAACTTTCAGTTTCAGCTAGATGAGGAGTAAGAAGTGAGAAACCTATATTCCTAAGATCTAACACCCCACATCTAACCCCTCACTTTTTAAGGCTAATCCCTGAGGTACCAAAATCTCAAAAGAACCACCCATAGCTGTGGAGTCCTTTACCCAACAGATTGACCCCAAGATAGCAAATCCAAACCACGCTAAATCCTGTCGCCGCTAAAATTGCCGGTCGCCGTCCCTGCCAACCGCGAGTGATACGGGAATGCAAATAGGCAGCAAAAACCAGCCAAGTAATCATCGCCCAAGTTTCCTTAGGGTCCCAACTCCAGTAGGAACCCCAGGCTTCATTTGCCCAAACTGCACCGGCGATAATACCGATGGTTAACAAGGGAAATCCCAACCCAATAATGCGATAGCTGATATTGTCAAGGGTTTCAGCAAGGCTCAGGCGCTGAGGTGAAAGGGGTTCATGTATGGTGGCACTGGCATTAGACGCGGTTACGGGAGAAGACTGGGTGGTTACTAAATCCAGAACTGCTGTTTTAGCAGTACCATTGCCCTCAACGAAACGTTCTACGGCAGCTGCCTCGTTAATAGATGCCTGTGGCTGGGGTATTAAATCGCTAGTTCGTTGCAGCCTTTGGCGATCGCTGCGAAAGCCACCAGTGCCGACAGAACTGCCCCTGAGTTCCACATTCTGACCGCGAGTCACCACTAAGAAAGCGATCGCCAGCAGCGATCCCACCATTAGTGTTGCGTAGGAGATCATCATGACGCTGACGTGCATCATCAGCCAATTCGATTTAAGAGCAGGCACCAAAGGAGCAGAGTTTTGCATCTCTGATGGTAATGTCAGTGCGGCAAAGGCTGTGATACCCATTGCTACTGGTGCTGTGACAACACCCACCAAGCGGCTACGGCTCATATTTTCGGCAATCAAATGGATCGCCGTTATCCCCCAAGCCAGGAAAAAGAGGGATTCATAGAGATTGCTCAAAGGGAAGTAGCCTGCTTCTAACCATCGCGCTCCTAGTAAAGCGGCAATGCAGAGGTTCGCGATCGCCATCCCAGCTGTCGATAACGCTGGTAGATAAGGAATACGCTCGAAAGCAGCCCCTACCCAGTACATCAGCATCGTCAGGAAAAGGACAGCAAATGAAATATTATCCAACCAGTTCTGGAGTGCAACCAGATCCATACATTGTTCTCCCCAGCAGTTTTTCTTTTAATTGCTTACCGAAGCGCCAATTTTATCCTATCTATAAAACTCTCGCGTTTCATCCCCAGTCAGTCTGAAAAGGTCGGGGATCAGACGCAGCCGCAGCTTAATCGCGTCAAGACTGGATTACTTGTCGTAAGTGTCCAGTTAATGCTTGCTCCATAACCTTTGAATTGGGGTAGATGGAATATGTCAAGCCTTGGGAAATCCCTGATGGCTTTATGGCTTTAGACTGGGAGAGCCACTGGCTGTTGAAGAGGGGCTACTTTTTGGACTAAGAGAAGGACTGGGAATTAAGGCTGGTTTGCCAACTTTCTTCAGTAGAACAAAGATGTCGAAGCGGCTACTGCGTTCGTTACGAATCGCAGCACTGACTTTAATGGCTCTAATTCCTGCTAGCAGAGTTTTCTGCTGCGGGGCGAATTGTGGCAAGGCCAAATTCCCATCGTTGATGGTGCGGTCAACGTCGATAAAAAAGTGACCATTCTTAGGAGACAAATCTGCGAATACAGCGTTTTTGAATAACTCATTGTCTTCTAGTGTCGCTTTTGGTTTAGGCACGACTACCTGCGCCAAGGGTGCCCCCAGTGTCATAAAAGCAACATTCCCGTCTAACCAACCGTGGGTGGCGGTTAATCCACCAAGCTGAGATGTCCAGTTAACGATTGGTTGACCGCCCAGTTCCGTCTGCTGCACTTGGAACTGATATTTTTTCGACATCACCTCATCAAGCTGGTTGAAAGTTTTTTCAGCGCGATCGCGATCGCTTGCCTGCACCATCAACACTACGCCTGCCCCTAACTCAGAGGGAATTTCTGGAGGTTTGGGTATCAGAGCAAGGGAAAACTCACCTTTCATCCAAGGCAGCAAATCCTGCTCTAAATCTAGACCAGTGGTAGACTTCAAACCAGCCCGCACGTTTTCTGGTTTGATCGGTGTCAAGGGATTGGACTGGGCACCTTCGGCATAATCTTGCCACAACTGCTGCAAATTGCCGCCAGACATCATCAGGAGCGTGTCCGCAGGCAGACGGCTGGGCATATTCTTGGCATTGTTTTCTACGATAAGTTTCTTCTGGCTATTCGGCTTGAACCAGGAAATCCCCTTAAAGCTCATTCCCTCTGGCTCCAGGGTTGCCGTTGCTGCGATTCCTTGTTTCTGTTGCGCCTGTGCTAGATTCTCTGAAGATAGCGCTCTTGCTGAAGATGCTGCTGCTGTAGCTGCTGCTACTGGCACATTTAAATACAACTGCCCGAAAGGCTGAGCGCTCTGGATTTGGCCCAAAGCTTGGGGATATCCAGGCGTTGCCGCAAGAGAGGGTTCGCCTTTATAGGTATCAATAGCCCGCTCAGTGGCTTTGGGATCTGTCGTTACTACCAAGGAACGCCCCAGCACTGTAGTTGATAAGTTTTGAGACTTGGCTGTGCGCGTTTCTCTAATCTGGATACCCTTGTAAGTTCGTTCTACAAACTTGGGTGAAGAGGGGGATTTTGGTTTGCTTAATAGTTGCTGTGCTTTAAGTGGATCTTCAATTGGCAGCACCATGATTGTGGGGTGTTGAGCTAAAGGCACAGCCCCCCCTGGTGCTGATTTAGTAGGGTTAGAAGTGGCTGTGGATGTCCTAGATGCCAAAGTGGCGATCGTTACTTCTTTGCCTAGCCAAGGTTGGATGTCTTGCTGGTAGTTGTAGCCGTTGGCGGTGAGGAATGTGTCGCGCAGAGTCGCCAGTTGCTTGTCCAGAATTGCTTGGGTTTCAGGGGTGCCATATTCCCGCAGTTGTTGCCATTGCTCTGGCTCAGTAGACATTGACACCGCAAGCAGGGCGTCTTGAGGAATTAGTTGGGCACCAATGGGAACTTCCCCCACCACTTCTTGGCGTTGCACGAACAACCAGTAAGCAACTGCTCCCCCAGCAATAAGTAAGACAGCAGCTCCTAAAATTAATGGCAGGGAAGTTTTCTTTTTCTTAAACATGGACTTAGACGGGCTTTGCAGTGTAATTGCCAATTTAGCAGCGCATGGGACTCAATGCCTGCTAAAGTTGCCCACCTCACGCGGCAGGAGCAATTTGAGTAGAAGAGCGATCGCCCGTTTCTGTTATTGCTTAGGAGTTTACATCTCAAGTCGGCTATGTATCGGTTCTACTCTTAAACAAACATGGAGCATTCAAGAATTACGGTTTAGAGCGCAGACTGGAAGCACTATTAAACTAGCAACTCCTCGCTTGTACTCTCAAACCTAGCTTTCCATTCTCGGATCGCTTTGGCTGTGCGGACATGAGGAGGTAAATATACCTCAGAAAAATTATCTTCTATAGGTGGTGGAGGTTGAACACTCATACAGGGTGAGAGACTTTTGAACCCAGGTTCATTATCTAAATCTATAAGAACTTCTTCAGCAACTTGATAGCGTTCTTCTAGAGAAACTTTGAGCATTTTGTTCAGCACCTGAGCAAAGTAGTCACTTACCTGCACAGAGCTTTGCCAACAAAGTTCGCCTGTAGTGCGATCGCAATCGAGTTCCGAAGGCTGCTTACCTGTCAATAAATACACACACGTTACGCCCAATCCATAGATATCACTGGCATAAACAGGTCGCTTTAACATTTGCTCAGGTGCGGCAAAACCAGCTGTACCAATAAAATGAGTTGAAGGCGCATTCTCACCTATTGAATATATCGGCTCTATCTGTTCTTTTACTCCCCCAAAGTCAATTAAAGTCCACCTGCTATTGTCTTGAGAGTGGATCAAATTCAGAGGCTTAATATCTCGATGAATTACACGGTGCTTATGAATATACCGTAATACTGGCAGGACTTCTCGCAGAAATTGTTTTACTGCTGCTTCCGACTTTGGACCATTCCGCCAAACCTCTATAGCCAAAGTTCGGCCCCTAATATACTCTTGAACTATATAAAACTCACCTTGGCTTTCAAAGTAGTTAAGTAACCCAGGAATTTGAGGATGTTTGCCTAGCTGTCTCAAAATAGTTGCTTCCAGATCGAAGCGCTGACGTGCTTTTTTCAAAGCTTCAGGATTGTTAACAGTGGGACACAGTTGCTTAATTACACACAAAGGATGCTCAGGCTGGGATATATCCTTAGCTAAAAAAGTAATGCCAAAGCTCCCTTTTCCTAGCACTCGCTCCACTTGGTAACGATCATGAAATAGCCCGTTTTCACCACGCAATCGATTCATCTGAGTTGCGTACAGCTTATTGAAAATAGAACTAGACGGGTTTTCTTTTGAGCAATTCATCTGTTTTTCCCACTGTAGATACCCACTACACCGCTTGGTTGATGGGGGAGGAAAGCGGAGGGGTGTATCGCTTCCCGTGGACAAATGTTGTCCTAGTTTTTTCTATGAAGAACCAGTAAACCTATAAAGTCATTCGATGTAAGGACTTTAAACTTTGGATTGACATTCGCGTATTAATTTGGGGGTTTGAATAATGATGCTATGCTTTTTTCTTTTCTCTAGATAAATCCTTGGGCTTTAATCCGGTTATTTTTGGTCAAGAGCTTTTTTGATGCCAGCATTATACGTCCATACTAGATAATAAATAAATCTTACTTTTTATATATACCTTTAGATAGTCAACGCCAGCTTCATATGCTTATAGAGCGCCTCAAAACCTTATTCCTTAAGATAGATATTCTGGTGCCCCGACCTTCTAATAAAGAACGTGCTTTCAGGACGTTCCAAGTTTGACGGGTCATTTCAAACTGGGATTTGCCACCAGTCTGGCAAACAGAAGTCGAGCCGTCAAGTCCAAGACACTGCATGAGGTAAGTTTAGGCGATCGCTTAAATGCTAGTTACCTCGGATCTTGCAGTGTTGCCTGTCGGCAACATGAACTCGCGTTTGCGAGACAAGGACGCCTAAAAATAAAGTTGTTTTAGCCTGGGGAGACAGGATGAGTCTGTATAGCCCCAAAGCTCCAGTCTGTAGGCATCGGAGGTGCAATATCTAAGTTACTCAACTGTGGTATTTTGTATCCTGTATTATCCTTATCGATGCCAACTATATTGAAGGTTAACGATTCTTGAAACTCACTCTCACTCAAAAGATTTCAGTTCCCCAGGATGTTCTTGTTCAAGACCTAGGAGGCGAGTCTGTTCTGCTTAACATCCAGAGCGAACAGTATTTCGGCTTGGATGATGTAGGGACGCAGATGTGGCAAGTTTTAACAGAGGCAGAGTCAATTCAGGCAGCCTACGACTTGTTGCTAGCTGAGTACCAGGTGGAACCAGAGCAGTTACACCAGGATTTGCAGAATTTGATTGAACAATTGGTGAATCATGGACTGGTTGAAGTTACTGGTTCGTAAAGGGTATACCTTTTGGCAGCTTGGCTGGGCGGAACGCTGGTTATTACTGCAAGCTTTGGCATTGCTGCCTCTAGTTGCTATATCCCTGAAAATTTGGGGTCTTCGGCGTACCCAAAGCGCCCTAGCGAGGTTTATAACCGCTCCGGTGATGCCTTCTCAAGGGAGGAATCTACTCCTTCCAGCTAGGACTACAGCCCGAATGGTTAAAGTTGCTACCCGCTATAACCTTCCTTGGGCTAACTGTCTCAAAAAGTCCCTAGTGCTATGGTGGCTGCTGCGCCGCCAGGGTATTGAGGGGGATTTGCAGATTGGAGTACGACATGAGCAAGATAAATTTGAGGCTCATGCTTGGGTGGAATATGAGGGGGTTGTGCTGAATGATACTCAGGATGTGCGATCGCGCTTTGCCATGTTTGAGCGCCCAATTGAGGTAACACTGTGAGCGGTATCGTTGCTCTTGTTAATTTAGGAGCAAATTTTTACCGCAAAAATTAAATTCAGATCGCATTAGCAAGATCCGCTTCTACCATTTGAGTTAACGCGGGAAGTTCAAGGAGCGATCGCGGTCTGATTAAACGGCAGATAGGTAGACAATTAGCAAGTTTAATGCACTGGCGAAAGTGTGAAGATGTAGTGCCTGTAGCTTTTAATAAGCCAACCGCATAAGAGTGACCTACCAGTTCTTTAAAAGCTTCTTGAGGTTTAAGAACCTCAATTGCCTGAGACTCGCCCTCAGCAAGCACGTAGATACGTTTAAGGGGTATGAAATCTTGTGAAAACCCCTCAGTCGTGCTGCGGTTCCGCTTTTCTAGATCAGGGTGAAGCTGAGGTAGAGTTTCTAGATCATCACCCAGGTAAACAGCTGCTTCTGGCCAAAGTTTGAGCCGAGGAAAACCAGGAAAAAGCATTGGGTAGCCAGCATCCATTTGCACCGCTACCACATCATCCGCCATTACAGCATATCCTCGGCGGTGAAAAGCCCCTGCTGTAGTAGACTTACCCCATCCTGACCCTCCTAAAAAAGCTACAGCCGTATCATTGACGGCAATTGCACTGGAATGTAGAACCAGTAGCCCTCGCTGATGCAGCAGCACACCCAACGCTGAACCCAGGATAAACAGGCGCAGCACCCGCTCCTCCACGCCTAGAACTGGGTCTATAATGATTTCCCGCCCTCCCCGTACTAGGAAGGTTCCGACATTCTTGTAAAAGAGCTTTGCTTCTGCGGCTGTTACTTGAGTGTGGCTTTCTCTTCTTGTCAAGTCTGATTGACAAAAAGTTACTTTCCCTAACTGGATAACGACATCAGTAGTTGCTTCCCCAGACACAAGCTCTGGGAGAGGAAGCTGAGAGTGAATACCTAAACCGTAGGCTAAGTAAGAGAACATTATACCTGACTCTGAAGACTTTTGTTAAAAAAAATAACAAATGTAAACTTTGTCAACCTAATTTGGTGAGCTTGTTAGTATTCCTGTAGGAAGATTTATTAAAATGCCTAGCTGTTAGCTAGGCGGCGACTAGGCAAAGGCTCTCATCCCACAGCGTAAATATTATCGGAATTTTACCCCCATCATGAATAAAGTTTATTCCCAAGTTTCGGCTCTGAACAAACCGCTGCAATTAACAGCCAGCTTATTGATGGGAGTGATGGGGTCAACATTCATGGGGGCTGGCGTTGTCCTCGCCCTGCCTACGGGTTCAGCTGTCACATCGGGTACAGCCACGATACAACAAACTGGCTCCCAGATGACCATCAACCAAGCAAGTGACCGTGCCATCATCAACTGGGGTGACTTTAGCATCGGGGCGACAGAACAAGTCACCTTTAAGCAACCCGGCATCACTTCAGCCACCCTCAACCGCGTCACTGGCAACACCGCTTCCAATATTTTTGGTGTGCTTAAAGCTAATGGTCAAATCTTTTTAATCAATCCCAACGGCATACTATTTGGTACTAGCGCCAAAATCGATGTTTCCGGATTAGCCGCCAGCACCCTAAATGTTTCAGACAATGACTTTCTGGACTTTTCTACTAACAAACCCTACACCTTAACATCTGTTAGTGGAAAAAACCCCGCCAGTGTAGAAAACCAAGGAACTATTACCGTTAGAAACAGTGGTTTTGCCGCCTTAGTCGCCCCCCAAGTTCGTAACTCTGGCATTATCAACGCTAGTTTAGGCAAAGTTGTTCTCGCCGGTGGCACCGCCGCCACCGTAGATTTTACTGGCGATGGGTTAATTTCTTTAACTGTAGACCCGAATGTAGTGAAACAAGTTACTCATACAGGTAACATCACTGCTAATGGAGGAGTCATCGCCTTAGCCGCCGGCACTGGGGGCAGTGTATTAGATAACGTTATTAACACCACTGGAGTAATTCAAGCTAACTCAGTTAATGCCCAAGCTGGCAAGATTATCCTCTCCGGAGGAGATAGTGGCCCAGTTGCCGTTGGTGGCACTATCCGCACCACGGGTAGCTTAACGGCGACGGGCAACGCGATTAACGTGAATACTGCCAACATTACAGCCCCAAGTGCTAACTTCAATGCCACTGGGGATATTAACTTCACCCAACCTTATAGCAGTCGCGGCAGTAACCTCACTTTAGCCAGCACGACTGGTAATATTTCCACGCGCGCGATTAACACTTTTGGTGGCAATATTAGCATGAGCAGTGCTGGTGGGATTACTACGAACTCTCAACGCCTCAATACTAGCAATGGGGCATTAAATGGGGGAAATATTTCCCTGACCGCAGGTAGTGGCAATATTACTACAGGTCAACTGCTTTCTTATAGTGGCGGCACTGCTCATGGCAATGTGGGCAATGGTGGGAATATTAACCTCACTGCTAGCAACGGTAGCATTAGCACCAGTGGGATTTACTCTTACTCGGATTCCGGGACGGGGAACAGCCAAAAGGGGGGTAGTGTTAGCCTGAATGCGAATAACGGCAATGTGACAACAGGTGGATTATATTCTTACTCTGCTTCGGCTTCTGGGGTGGCAGGTAATGGTGGGGCGATAAATATTAGCGCTAGCGGTACGAATGCCGGAAATATTAGTGTCAGTGTAATTCAGTCCGGTTCTTATGCGGGAACTACGGCGGGGTTAGGGGGAGATGTGAGGTTGATTGCTGGGGGCAATCTCACGTTGGGTAGTGCTAATGATTTTGTGAAAAATAGTAATAATTACGGGAATATTCTGCTGAGTGGGGGGAATATTTCTCTGACTCCGGGGGCGACTACAATTCGGGGTGAGACGATTACGGCAACGGGTAATATTACGGCGGCTAATGCTGTTAATAGTTCCATCGCGCTGTTGGCGACAGGGAATATTAGCACTCAAGGTATTAAGACTTATGGCAATGCGATTAATCTCAGTAGTTCTAATGGGGGAATTACTACTAATAATCAGCTTCTAGATACAAGAAATGGTGCTAATAATGGAGGAGCGATTACCCTCAATGCCGGAAATGGTGGCATTACTACTGGAACTCTCAACTCCTACTCTTACTCTAATTCAGGCAACTCTGGCAATGGGGGGGCGATTACTCTCAATGCCACTAATGGCAGTATCAATAATGGGGATCTCAAATCCTTATCCCGCTCTAACTCTAATTCAGGCAGCTCTGGCAATGGGGGGGCGATTACTCTCAATGCTAGTAATGACATCAATACTGGCGTTCTCGACTCCCACTCTGAAGCTTCAGGTACCTCTGGCACTGGGGGGACGATTACTCTCAATGCCACTAA
>JAESFH010000385.1_pt1 | contig 10064 bp, 12 predicted proteins | sample 9269381 | NCBI WGS metagenome assembly JAESFH01 (sample SAMN14504062, study PRJNA617094) | algae metagenome | isolation source: Aphanothece sp. CMT-3BRIN-NPC111 and co-occurring heterotrophs from well... | place: USA: Clark Mountains Wilderness, California | collected 2010-04-18
AGTTCAACATCGAGGTCGGCGTGTCGTACCAAGAGACGACGTATCGCGGCCGACCGAGCTTTCGTTAGGCGCCGCGACGGATTTACCGCGACCCACCGCGGCGATTCAGCGGCACCGGAAATTTTTTACGCGATCATTTGACGCCCGCAAAAGGCGTGCAAATATATCGCTCCGCTGGCGGGACCAGCGAATCGCCCGAAGCGAAAAATCTTCAAAAAAGTTGAAGATTTAGTGTTGACGGTGATTCAGAGCACACTATGTTGCTTGTCCCGCGACACTGCGGCTTCGGAGTTCCCGAAGTGTTCTTCTCCTCTGGCTCACCTTTCGAGCCGATCGTTCGTTTAAATCGACGGTTGGTTCTGTGGGCGCCGGGTGACGCGAGAACGTTGATCTTTGACAGTGCAATTCTGGATTTCGTCAGCACGACGTAACGACGGTATGACACCGGCGCTACAGACGAAGTCAGAAGGTGGAAGTAGATAGTCAGCGAAAATTGAATTGTGCGTTATACGTCGAGTTTCTTTGATTAAAAATTTTCCCACACCGGTTCTTCGGAACTGCGAGGGAATCTTAATTTGAAGTAAGATCGGACGAACACCGGCCTCCACTCACGAGTGGTTGCCGGTTTAGAATGGTCAGATTTCAGCTCCTTCTTCGTTAGCGAAGAAGGGCGCAAACTTTGTCCGGATCGTCAGCAATGACACCGGCTCCAAATTTTTACGGAGAGTTTGATTCTGGCTCAGAACGAACGCTGGCGGCGTGGATAAGACATGCAAGTCGAACGGGATAACATCTGTAGCAATACAGGTGTTATTTAGTGGCGAACGGGTGCGTAACACGTGGGCAATCTGCCGAGAAGTGGGGGATAGCTCGCCGAAAGGCGAATTAATACCGCATATGGTCAGGAAAGACATCTTTCCAACACCAAAGCCGGGGCAACCTGGCGCTTCTTGATGAGCCCGCGGCCTATCAGCTAGTTGGTGAGGTAACGGCTCACCAAGGCTATGACGGGTAGCTGGTCTGAGAGGACGACCAGTCACACTGGAACTGAGACACGGTCCAGACACCTACGGGTGGCAGCAGTCGAGAATTTTTCACAATGGGGGCAACCCTGATGGAGCGACGCCGCGTGGAGGATGAAGGCTTTCGGGTTGTAAACTCCTGTCATTTGAGAACAAGGTGCATCGATTAACTGTCGATGCATTGATAGTATCAGAAGAGGAAGAGACGGCTAACTCTGTGCCAGCAGCCGCGGTAATACAGAGGTCTCAAGCGTTGTTCGGATTCATTGGGCGTAAAGGGTGCGTAGGTGGCGGGGTAAGTCAGGTGTGAAATTTCGGAGCTCAACTCCGAAACTGCATTTGATACTGCCTTGCTTGAGGACTGGAGAGGAGACTGGAATTCACGGTGTAGCAGTGAAATGCGTAGATATCGTGAGGAAGACCAGTGGCGAAGGCGGGTCTCTGGACAGATCCTGACACTGAGGCACGAAGGCCAGGGGAGCAAACGGGATTAGATACCCCGGTAGTCCTGGCAGTAAACGGTGCACGTTTGGTGTGGGGGGATTCGACCCCTTCCGCGCCGGAGCTAACGCGTTAAACGTGCCGCCTGGGGAGTACGGTCGCAAGATTAAAACTCAAAGAAATTGACGGGGGCCCGCACAAGCGGTGGAGTATGTGGCTTAATTCGATGCAACGCGAAGAACCTTACCTGGCCTTGACATGCATCTCTAAGTTGGTGAAAGCCAGCGAGTCCCGAAAGGGACAATTTGCACAGGTGCTGCATGGCTGTCGTCAGCTCGTGTCGTGAGATGTTGGGTTAAGTCCCGCAACGAGCGCAACCCCTGTGAACTGTTGCCACCCTCTTTATTGAGGAGCACTCTGTTCAGACTGCCCTGTGAAACGGGGAGGAAGGTGGGGACGACGTCAAGTCAGTATGGCCCTTACGGCCAGGGCTGCACACGTACTACAATGCTCAGCACAGAACGATCCGAGACCGCGAGGTGGAGGAAATCTAGTAAAACTGAGCTCAGTTCGGATTGGAGGCTGCAACTCGCCTCCATGAAGCTGGAATCGCTAGTAATGCCGTATCAGCTACGACGGCGTGAATACGTTCCCGGGCCTTGTACACACCGCCCGTCACATCATGGAAGTCACTTGTAGCCGAAGCCGGCGCGCTAACCCAGCAATGGGAGGCAGCCGTCTACGCTATGAGCGGTAACTGGGATGAAGTCGTAACAAGGTAGCCGTAGGGGAACCTGCGGCTGGATCACCTCCTTTCTAAGGAGAAATTCATCACCTGCGAGAGAGCTTGCTCTTTCAAAAGCGTGATTGAATAGGTCGACGGCTAACCCTTCAATCCTTCGGGATTGGAGACATGCCGTTAAGCCCTCAACAAGGAAACACGTTGAGGCTCAGAGAGACACGAAACGGTAGCGCACAATTCAGTTTTTGTTTGATTGCTCGACTATAAAGAAAATGCCGGACGGCTGATGCTGTCCGGCACTTTTGTTGTACCGCATTCACGCGGCAGCGAACCAGCGGCGGCCATCGCATCCGTCCTTCCGTCCTTCCGTCCTTCCGTCCTTCCGTCCTTCCGTCCTTCCGTCCTTCCGTCCTGTCATTCCGACCGAAGTGGAGGAATCGCTCTAATCACCTTCTTCTTCTGAAGCATTGCAGTCGCGTTCGCGTCTGTGACCACGAGACCGCTGCGCTCAGCGAAATCAGCCTGAACTTTCGGATTGCGCGGCGCGCATTCCGGCGCAAATTCGCGCCGCAGAGATTTGCGGGGGTATAGCTCAGTTGGTAGAGCGCCAGCTTTGCAAGCTGGATGTCTGGGGTTCGAATCCCCATGCCTCCACTTCCTCTTTCCTGTGGAATTCCGGCGGACGTCGTTCACTTTCTCTGCTGCATAGCAGCGGGCGCAGAAATCTGGAAAAGCACCTTGCGCCTCCCCCACTCCCAACCCAAAATCCCCTCTGCGCATCGCTGCGCAAAACACGGGCCTGTAGCTCAGTTGGTTAGAGCATGCGCTTGATAAGCGCAGGGTCACTGGTTCGAGCCCAGTCAGGCCCACTTTTCAGTTTCTGGTTGGCGACTCGAGGCTGGACAGAATCCCCTCCACCCGCGCCTGGAGTTTGCTGAAATGCGAACCCGACCAGTAGACGTGCCGGCACTCTCCGCATCGTCGGAATTCCTCGTAGTAGACCTTCGTCAGCGCTTCCAAATCATCGAACACTGCCGTCTTGTCGACCCGCTCGAGCAGACCATTGCACCTCAAACAGCGCGTGTACGTCCGCACCGCGGCGCGAAGATCAAACCGGCGCATCACCTCGAGGATCTGCTCGTCCGCAACGTCCGACCGTGGACAGTAACCATCGCGGACAGCCGCGCGCATTAGCAGCCGTCGGTCCCGGGTGAGCAGCGCCCGCTCCTGCTCCAGCGCGATATTCATCAGCCAGACATCATCCGCATCGCTGCGGTAGACCGTATCCAATCCGAGAAGACGCAGATCTCGCGCAAGCTTTCCGAGGTGTCCGTCAATAACGAAACGTGTCACATGGCGGCGTTGCAGACGATGTTCCGGAGGAAGATTGCCGGTCATTGTGATGGGATACACGTCCACCGTCTTTGCGGCGGCGAGATGAAATTCGAACCCGCGCGGCACTTGGTCGCACAAGATCAGATCGACCTCGGGATGCGGCACTCCGCACGATTCGATCACATCTTTGATGGACGTTTTCTCGCGCAGCATCCGCACGACTGTCCCCTCAAACTCGTGCCGCTTCAGGAAAAATCGCAGACCGTTGTGAAACCGGAGCGTGACAGCGAACGTCGCCGACGCGTCGCTGTCGCTCACCCTCTCAACATTCCGCGGTAGAACCCGGGAGCCGAGCCCGGGATCTCGATCACCGGCAGGTCGCGTCGGTAAAAGTCTTCGGAAGCCGCTGCGCCGATGATCGCATAGCCGTACCCCTGCGCCTTCATATCGGAGAGTGCAGCAAAAAGAAGCGCTCGGCCAAAGCCGCGGCGCCTGTCGGCTTCGGCGACGCCAAAAGGTCCAAAGAATCCCCGCGCCGTCGCATCATAACAAGCGAACCCGGCGATCGCGTCTTCCGCGACCGCGAGAAAACAGGCAATGGGCGAGCGCGCGAACGCCGCCTCTGATTCGCTCGCCCAACCCGGCCCGAACTGCTGCGCGATCCATTGCACCACGAGTGCTTTCTCCGCGGCGAAGGCCCGGCGAACTTCAAAGTCCTGCGGAGCAGCAGGAGCGGTTCTCTCCGGCAAGTCGTAGAGCTTAACGAGCAGATCCATATCAACGCTTGGCCGTCACTTCGACTTCAAATGCGTACTCGAGCGAAGTGCCCGCTGGTCGCGCACGCTGCCGGCCGATCGGCCCACGAGGTTCGTCTTCTCCCCAGTAAAGATCGATCTGCAACGGATGCAGTCCCCCACCCGTGTCGCAGATAAACCAATCGTCGCTGCCGATTTCGCCATTCACCAACGGTGACTTGATCGCAATCGTGTCATGTTGACGAAGAAATTTGTTCCGTCGAGAGATCGCGGCCGAGCGGCGCGGCTCCAGCACTTCGCCGCGACGACCGAGCGGCGCCTTTGCGTATGCATAGCTGCCGTTGCCCACCCACTGCAGGTAGTTGCGTCCTTTCACCGGCGTCACGATGCGGCCGAAACCCTCTTTTTTCACCGCCGCAAGAAAATCGCGCGGATACTTTGCGCCTTTCAGACCAGGAGCAGTCGTCGGCGTAGCATCAAAGCCGCGCTCTGCCGTGAATCCGGATTCCTTCGGCGTGTAGTAAATCGTGCAGAAGAAAACGCCGGCGTACAGCGTCCCGTCGCTTGTCTGCTCCGGCTTTAGCTTCGCTGCGCGACTACTGAGTTCCGTGAGCCGCAATTTTCGATAAGCGCGCAGCTGATCATCGGACATGTCCTCCGTCGAGCCATCTGCTAGCTGCGCGTGCGCAACGGTGCTGACGAACAGCGCAGCGGCGACTTTGATTATTCGGGAAAGAACTCCGCTACCGGCCCGCCCACGAGCACCTCGATCGGCAGGCGTCGATACTCGTATTCGTACGGCGGCTGCTTCCATTGAAAGTAGTTCGGATAGCGCCTGCGGATGTGCCGTAAAATCGTCAGCCCAGTTTCAAACGGACGAAACGACGCGCGATCGATCACGTGCAGCTGCGCCCCTCCACAAAGCTCGCCGGCGAACTTGTGAAACGTCGGCTGAAAATAGTTCTCGCGGAAGTAAACGCCCGGCAATCCTGACGCATTCAGGTCTCGGGCAAGACTCTCACCGTCGATGAACGGCGCTCCGAAGATCTCGAACGGCCGCGTCGTCCCGCGTCCTTCGGAAATGTTCGTTCCCTCGAACAGACACATGCCCGCATACACCGCCGCCGTCTCCAAGGTCGGCATATTTGGCGAAGGCATCACCCAGGGTAGACCGGTCTCGTCGAACCACATCTCCCGCTCCCAGCCGCGCATCGGCAAAACGCTCAGCTCACAATTTTGGAACGCTTCCGCACGAAACTGCTGCGCCAGTTCACCGATTGTCCGCGCATGCCGCACCGGCAGCGGATGTAAGCCGACGAACGAGCGATACTCCGGGTTCAGCAGCGGGCCTTCGGTCGTCACGCCGTTGATCGGATTCGGCCGCTCGCATACGACCACGTGCACACCCGCCGCCGCGCACGCTTTCATCACCAAATAGAGCGTCCAGATGAAGGTATAGTAACGCGTGCCGATGTCCTGCAGATCGACGAGCAAAACGTCGAGCCCGCTCAGCATCGCCGGCGTCGGCTCGCGATGTTCGCCGTAGAGGCTGTAGACCGGAACCCCGAGCCGCGGGTGGCGATAATCCTGCCACTCGATCATGTTATCCTGCGTCTGTCCGAGGAAGCCGTGCTGCGGTCCGAAGAACGCCGCGAGATCGAACAACGTGCCGTTATGCTGCTCCAGCACCCGCGAGCTATGGACGAGCGTCGACGAGACCGACGCCGGATGAAGCAGCGCCCCGACTCGCTTGCCGCGCAAGCTGGCGGGCCACAGCTCAGCCAGATGATCGATCGGCAGACGGACGCTCATACCGCCTGGACCGGTGCAGCTTTGCTGCTCATCCGCCAATTGATGATCGCCCAGCATATGGCAGCGCCGAGGATTGCACCGGAAATATCAATCATCACATCACCGACCGCTCCGGTTCGTGAAGCGACGAACGATTGATGAAACTCGTCGATTGCCGCGCAGGTGCCGGCGATGAGCACCGCCAGGCAGGCGTCGCGCCCGCGCAACCGCCGTTCCCCCGTCGAGAACGCGCGCAGCAGCAGCGCCGCGAGGATCGCATACTCCGTGACGTGCGCCGCTTTCCGGACAAAGAACTGCACCGCCTGAATCGTCTCCGCCGAAACATTCGGCACGATCCAGCCTAGCAACGGCCCGATGAAACGCGACGTGTGTTGCGCCGACGCGAGATCGGTCGACGCGAGAAAGATCAAACTCATCCAGACAATCACCGGCATCCAATACCAGACGAGTCTGCGCGCGTTCATCTTCACCAACGTCGCACCTTTTCCGCAATCACGTGCGACTCGAGAGCGGCGCCGCCACACTTTCGAGCGATTGCCGTTCCGCTTTCACGCCGATCGACGCTTCCACGCCCGCTGCGATTAACATCAACGCCGCGCCAAAGAGATAGCCGCCGAAGACAGCATCGCGCGACCCGGTGCCGATCAATTCGCCGAACACGACGGGCGCGAACACGCCACCAGCGAAGGTGCCGATCGAGTAAAAGATCGCGATCGCCAGTGCGCGAATCTCCAGCGGAAAGATCTCGCTCACCGTCAGGTAAGCGGAGCTCGCCGCGGCTGACGCGACAAAAAGATAACCGCCCAGGCAATCGTCTGCGTCTGTGCGGTCAACATCCCTTCCCGAAACATCCACCCGCTGAGCGCGAGCAAAACACCGGACACCGCATACGTGATCACAATCATCGGCTTCCGCCCGACGGTGTCGAACAGATGCCCGATCACGAATGGCCCGAGAACATTACCGATCGCGAACGGCAACAGATACGTCCCCGTTCGTTCCGCCGGCACACCGTAGAACCGCATCAGCACCAGCCCGTAGGTGAAGAAGATGGCGTTGTAGAAAAACGCCTGCGCCACCATCAGCACAAAGCCGAGCACCGAGCGCCGCCGATGATCGTGCACGATCGCCTGCCAAATCTGGCGCCACGGAGTGTGCGTGCGCATGCGAATCCGCGTGATCGGCGTGTCATGCGGCACCGCGAGCGCAGCATGACCGCTGAGTCCCCGCTCCACCTCGTCGACGATCGCTTCCGCTTCCTCTGGCCGACCATGAATCATCAGCCAGCGCGGGCTCTCTGGAATCCAGCGGCGAAAAAACACCACCACGAGCCCGAGCACCGCGCCGATCGCAAAAGCAAAACGCCAGCCAAGCCACAGCGGTAGAAATTGCGGATCGAGCAACACCGCCGTCGCTGCCGAACCCATTGCCGCGCCGATCCAGTAGCTGCCGTTGATGAACAGCGCGACACGCCCACGCACCCGCGCCGGTATCAGCTCATCGATCGCGGAATTGATCGCCGCGTACTCGCCTCCGATACCCGCGCCAGTGAGCGCGCGAAAGAACGCATAGCTGGCAAAGTTCCACGAGAACGCGGAGAGCCCGGTCGCCACGAGATACACCGCCACAGTGATGAAGAAGAGCTTCTTACGTCCGAGCCGATCGGTGCCGTAGCCGAAGCCGAGTGCGCCTAGCACCGCGCCGGCCAGATAAAACGTTGCGCTCGCGCCGACCTGCGCATCGGTGAGGCCGAGCGTCTCCGGCTTGGTGAGAATCCCACTCAGCGCGCCCGCGAGCGTCACTTCGAGGCCATCGAGAATCCAGGTCGCGCCGAGCGCGGTGACGATCAGCCAGTGCCAGCGATTCCACGGCAGCCGGTCGAGCCGCGCCGGCACGTGCGTTTCGATCCATTCCCCCGCCCGCATCTCCGCGCAACCAAGCGGCGCTCGATGCGAGCCGCAACTGCTCTGCACCAGCACGTCGGATTGAAAATCGATACCGCGCCTCTACGTTCCGCCGCATGCCGGAAATGCAACTGACGGAGCCGCTCGTCTTCGCGCCGATCTTCAAGGAGCGGATCTGGGGCGGGCGGCGGCTTCAGTCCCTTTATGGCAAACGCCTGCCGAGTGGCACCGCGATCGGCGAGTCATGGGAGATCGTCGATCGCGCCGAAGCGCAGAGCGTTGTCGAGCGCGGGCCGTGGAGCGGGCGCACCTTACACGAGCTATGGGAGAACAACCGTCCCGAAGTCTTCGGCGACGTCGGCGATGCGGAGCGCTTCCCGCTGCTGATCAAGCTCCTCGACGCGGAGCAAAAGCTATCGTTGCAAGTTCACCCGCCGCCACATGCCGCGGCGGCGATGGGTGGCGAACCGAAGACGGAATTCTGGTTTATCGCCGATGCGCAACCGGGCGCTGATCTTTACGTCGGCATGAAACGGGAAAGTTCCCGCGCGTCCTTCGAGGAGGCAATCGCGAGCGGCACCGCCGAAGAGCACGTGCATCGTCTGCCGGTGAAAACCGGCGACGCAATGTTCCTGCCGAGTGGCCGCGTTCACGCAATTGGCGCCGGGAATGTCATCGTTGAGATCCAGCAGAACAGCGACACGACCTACCGTGTTTTCGATTGGAACCGCACCGACGACAAAGGCGAGCCGCGCGAGCTGCACGTCGAGCAATCGCTCTCGTCGATCGCGTTTGACGATCACGAGCCGGACCTCGTCGAGCCCGCCGGTGAATCACTCGTCCGGGATGTCCTCTTTCATGTCGACCGCTGGGAACTCTCCGACCCGCGCGACGCGAACGATCACGGAAACTTCGCGATCGTCTGTTGTCTCACCGGCGCAGTTCGCAACAACACCACGTCGATTAAGCCTGGCGAGTTCTTCCTTCTGCCCGCCAGGTTGCGCGATTGTACCCTGCATCCCGACGCGCCGGAAACAACGCTCCTGCGGATCACCATTCCCCGCGCCGAAGCGGCGACGACTCGTTAGACGTGCAGACCAGCGAGCGGCGCTCTCGTTGAATGCACCGAGAGCTCCTGCACGCCGCTGATCTTCCAGAGCTTGTTCTCAGCGGCGAGACTGTAGAGGAACGATCGCACCGAGCCGTCCGGCGAGATAAAGAAGACCTGCACGGACGCCGCGTTCCCATCGACCTTCGCGGAGCCAAACTCGAACCGATGCCGATCGATCGCGCCGTAGCTGTGGCGTGCCATTCGCTCAAATTGCGGCAGCGTGAACTTCTGCTGCACGCCGGTAGCCGCATGTCGATACGCGCCCACGTAATCCGCGGCTCGCAACGCGGTGAGCTGATCGTTCACGACTGCGAAAAGCTCGCGCGGCAGCGGTGTCGCGACGCGCTCACGGACTTGATGCGCCACGAAAAATGCCGCACCGCACAACGAGAAGAAGAACAGCAGCAGCGCAGCTTTGATGATCCGGGTCATGCGAGCGACCCAACCAGAGTAGCAGCGGCGTCAACCCGCCGCCGCCAGCCGGCGCAAATACGGATACGAATAGATGCCCGTGCGATGCCCGTCGCCCCAGCGGAGCTGCACCGCGTAGCCGCCCACCCAGTCCCAGCCGAGCAGCTCGAAACTCGCCGGCGTGTAGCTGACTTCCGGGCGCACGAGATTGCCCATCACATCCGGTTCGCCGCCGCAACTGGCGCACGGACACGCCCGCCGCAGCAGCTCCGGCGCGAGATACGATTCGGTGCCGTCATTCCAGGCGATCGCCAACTCGTTGCCGATCAGTTGCAACGTCGTTGGTTCAAGACGCCCCGCCATCACCGTTCCCCGAAGATCGCCGTCCCGACTCGCACGAGAGTTGCGCCTTCTTCAACTGCGACCGCGTAATCGTTGCTCATCCCCATCGAGAGATGCGGCAGGCCGACGGTGAACTCCCGCTGCAACTCGTCCCGCAGCTCCCGCAACATCACAAAGTAACGCCGCGAA
>JAESFH010000386.1_pt1 | contig 10019 bp, 5 predicted proteins | sample 9269381 | NCBI WGS metagenome assembly JAESFH01 (sample SAMN14504062, study PRJNA617094) | algae metagenome | isolation source: Aphanothece sp. CMT-3BRIN-NPC111 and co-occurring heterotrophs from well... | place: USA: Clark Mountains Wilderness, California | collected 2010-04-18
TGGGAATGCAGGTGCTAACATCCTCGACGGTGGTACAGGTAGTGACAGCTTAATTGGGGGCTTAGGCAACGACACTTATATCGTTAATGTCGCCACTGATGTAATTACCGAAGCCGCAGGAGCTGGCACTGATAGCGTGCAATCGGCAGTAAGTTGGACCTTAGGTGCCAACTTAGAGAACCTTACTTTAACTGGCGCAGCAGCCATTAACGGTACCGGCAATACCCTCAATAACACCCTCACTGGGAATGCCGCGGCTAACACCCTAACTGGGGCAGAAGGAATTGACACCCTAACTGGTTTGGGCGGCAATGATATCCTGGTTGGAGGTTTTGGCAATGATACCCTCACCGGCGGTACTGGCGCTGATAGCTTCCGTTTCAACGCCCCTACTGAAGGTATTGACAAGATTGCTGACTTTAAACTCCTGGATAATGACATTCTGCAAATCTCAGCGGCTGGTTTCGGAGGTGGGTTAGCTATCGGTACCCTGACATCTGAGATGTATCTCTCTGGTTCTGGGGCAACGACAGCGACAAATGCTACTCAGCGGTTTATCTACAACAGTACCAATGGGGGTTTATTCTTTGATGCAGATGGTAACGGCGCTGGGTCTGCAACAATCCAGATAGCGACTTTAAGTGGCCTGCCCGCACTCAACAATAGCAACATTGCGATTATTGCTTAGAGCTAATATCTGTTGACATCTTCCCAGACTTCGTGCCAGCAGTTGGGGATTTCTTTTATTGTTGAGTTTTAAGTTATGAAGAAATATTTTTAACTCAAAACTCAACATTCAGCACTCAAAACTATTTCAGTGAGCTTATTGAGCCAGCTTGTCTTATCGTACAGACTTCAAGCTCTCAAAATTTTTCGTAAACAAATCCGTAAATATGCTCATAACAGTGCGCGATCGCACCTTGATATTGGCATTCAGTGACATCCCTGATTGCAAGGGAACTTGTTTGCCATTAATCACCAAAAACTGTTGAGCTAGCTTAATTTTTACCGGGAATCTATAAAACTGATGAACTTGATCCGGCGGTAAAGCATCTGAACCAATCGAAACTAAACTCCCCTTAATATCACCAAACTCGCTAAAAGGAAACGAATCAATTCTCACATCTACATTCATCCCCTTTTTCACAAAACCAATATCTTTATTAGTTATATAAACTTGAGCAACCAGGCTGTTATCTGGAACAATTTTCAGGATAGGTTCACTGGCGTTAGCTACAAAGCCCGCTCCCTTAGCCTTGATATCGAATACGGTTCCATTAGCTGGCGCTCTCAGCTCTTGATACTGTAACGTCAAGTTAGCTTGGCTGATTTGACCGTCAATTTCCGAAATGCGTTTTTCATTTTCTACTAAGGCTTTGCTGATTTGACTATCAATTTCGGCAATGGCTTTTTCATTAGCCGCAATTTTATCAAACAACTCTTTTCTCGAAAGAGAGCCACTATTTGTTAACTTTTCTTTGGCTCCAGCAATTGCTAGTTGTAGACGACCGTATTCTTGCTCTAGTTGGTCGATTTCGGTGCGACGCGAACTCACTTCCTTTTGCTGCTTGCTTAATTCCGTTTGGGCGTCGGACAAGGTTTGGAGTTTTTCTAACTGTAGGCGAGCTTGCTCTTGGGCAAGTTGGTCTACGTCACTTTGGCGTGTGGTCACTTCTTGTTGCTGCCGAAGTAATTGAACTCGTGAAATAGCTCCAGCGTCAGCTACAGGCTTAATATCTTTATAAATACCCTGGTTAACATTCAATAAATCTTTAGCACTAGCTAGTTTGACCCGATTTTGATTTTCCTGCTTTCCTAATTGACCAACTTTTGACTCCGAGCCAGACTGAATATTTTTCAGAATACTTTGGTTAACAATTAAGAGATTTTGAGCACCAGCGCGCTGTACTCTATTTTGGTTTAACTGCTTTTCTAGTTGGGCGACTTCCAACTCAGCGGCAGCGATGCGAGAGTTGAATTCCGCTTGGCTTGATTGCAAACGTTGCTTTTGGTCGTTACTTAAGTTAGCTCCTGTTACGTTACCATTCAATTCAGCCCGATAAAGTTGATTTTCTGCGGCTAAAGTACTTCGGCTTTTAGTTAGAGATACTAACTCGGGCTTTAGCTTGAGCGAAACCATATCTGAGACCGTCACTTGAGCGGCGTTAGCTTTGGTCATTTGCGCCCGATAAAACTGATTTTCTTGGGCTAGCGATGAACGAATACTTTTTTTAGAATTAAGTTCAGCTTGCGTCGCCGTAGGCACCATGCTAATCAGCAAATCTCCTTGATTCACCCTCTGCCCATCCTCGATGTGGATAGTTTTAACTACACCCCCAACCGGGGCTTGAACTTCCTTCACATCACCTTGAGGTTCAAGTTGACCAACAGCTGGAATGGCTTCATCAATCTTGGCGACACTTGCCCAAATTAAAACACCAGTGGTGATGCCCATAATCCCCCAAATAATCGCTCGCGACCAAAGCGTCGATTGTTGCAACAGTACAGGTTGGTCGAAGCTGCTCAGGGAATCAAAGGAATCAAAGCTGGGCTGAATATCATCCGGAACTGGTGCCGGTGTCATATCTCGGGGCGGCTTGGTTATTTTACTATTGTTCATAGCTACCTTTTAAATGAGGATTGTTCAGTTGTTCAATTTGACTCTTATAATTGAGATTCTTGTTGTTGATATAGACAGTAGTAGCGACCTCTCATAGCCATCAATTCTGGATGAGTTCCATGTTCTACAACCATCCCTTGCTCCATCATCAAAATTACATCAGCCTGCCTAATTGTGCTTAAGCGGTGGGTAATGAAGAAGACAGTCTGCTGTTGGAAAGCTTCAGCCAGATTCAAGCATACTTGCCGCTCCGAATCATAGTCCAAGGCACTTGTCGCTTCGTCTAAAATCAGTAAACGAGGTTTTTGTAACACTGTACGGGCAATAGCAATGCGTTGCCGTTGACCCCCAGATAATGATGAACCCCGTTCTCCAACTGGCGTGTTGTAGCCTTGAGGCAAAGTCATAATAAAATCGTGGGCAGCGGCAATTTTCGCAGCTTGAATAATTTCTTCAGAAGTGGCATCGGGATTAGTAAGAGCAATATTCTCCTGTACTGTGCCCTGGAACAAGAGCGTATCTTGCAGCACCATGCCTAGCTGCCGGCGTAGGGAATGAAGTTCTACTTTACTGATGTCATAATCATCAATAAGAATGCGACCTGCTTCCGGTTCGTAAAGACGGGGTAGCAACTTCATCAAAGTACTTTTCCCAGAACCACTTTGACCAACAATCCCTACAAAAAGTCCCGCCGGGAACTCTATGTTAATGTTACGTAGTTGAGGGGCATTACTCTTAGGAAAACGAAAAGTAAGGTTCTCATACTTGACAGCCCCTTGAATTACCGGCATGGGGATGTTGAAACGGTTTGATTCATCAGTTTCCTGAGGAGCATCCACGATATCGGCTAGACGCTCAAGGGATAAGGCTGTTTCTTGAAAGTTTTGCCAGAGCTGTACTAACCTTAATAAAGGACTCGTCGTATAGCCAGCAATAATCCGGAAGGCAATTAATTGACCTAAAGTTAATTCTTGTTTCAGTACTAAATATGCTCCCACCCACAGTAGAAGCAAACCAGATAGTTTATTAAGAAAATTGCTAATTGAGCCAGCGGTAGTCGAAGTCAGGGCGGTTTTAAAGCCAGCACTAACGTAACGAGCATACCGCTCTTGCCATTGCCATCTAGAGCGTAGCTCAATGTTTTGAGCTTTAACAGTTTGAATACCTCCCAAAACTTCTACAAGATAGGATTGGGTTTCAGCGTTTCGCTCTGCTTTGGTGCGTAATTGTCGCCGCACCAGCGGAGACACCACCATTGTTAATAACCCAAATAAAGGCAAGGTGGCTAAGGCAACTATTGTGAGTAGCCAACTGTAGAACAACATCACAATGATGTAGATGATGGAAAAGACTGCATCTAACACCACTGTCAAGGCTGTTCCGGTTAAAAATTGGCGAATATTCTCCAGTTCATTAATCCGAGTCGCTAACTCTCCTACAGGTCGTCGTTCAAAATAGGGTAACGGTAAGCGAAATAAGTGGTCAATAATTTCTGAACCTAAAGTCAGGTCGATGCGATTGGTTGTATCTATAAATAAGTTAGTACGCAGGCTAGTCAGGACTGCCTCAAAAATAGCTATTAATATTAAAAAAGTACCCAATACATTCAGGGTGTCAATGCTGTTCTGCACCAGAACTTTATCAATAATGATCTGCGTCATTAATGGATTAGCTAGACCAAATATTTGTACAAAAAATGAAGCAATTAAAACTTCAATCAACACGCGCCTATGACGGCGCAAAGCTGGCAAAAACCAGTTCAATCCAAACTTCTGCTTAGGAGTATCCTTGGTCGGTTTAAGCAGCAGCACCTGTCCTTCTTTACCCCAGATTTCGATGAAAGCAGCTGGTTTTTGACGACGGATGCCAGTTTCTGGCACAGCCATAACCAATTCGCGATCGCTAATTTCATAGAGAATCGCAAAACTATCTTGCCATGCAATCATGACTGGGGCTGGCAGACGGCTAATCGCTGCTGAAGGCACCTTAACCAGTTGGGCATTCAATCCCATTAACTCAGTTACGGCACCGCAAAGTTGCAAAGACAAATTTCCAGTGCTATTAAGCTGGTTCGCCAGAATTCGGGAAATCACATCTCGGCGGAAGGGAGTTCCGAAATACTTACTAAGCATACGGAAGCAGGCTAAGCTGGCTTCTATTGAACCCTTGCCTTTGAAGTAAGGATATTTTTTGAGATTATGACGGTCTTTGCCCTGTGGTGCTGACTTTACCTGAGGAGGATGCTCAGGTGCATAGGGAATATCCTCGGCTGAGATGCCCCGTCCAATTTTTGGGGTGATGGCAGTGCTTTGCTGTAGCAAATTTAGTTCTTGGAAGCCTACTAAGCGACCCCCCAAAGGACCTTTTACTTCTATGTAACGCTGGGCAACTTTTGCGTCTACACGACTTCCTATGGTCAAGTTGGTTATACTACCTCCACTAACTAACCACAGGCGATTCTCCTCTAGCTGGTCTGTGGAATTTTTGCCTGGAGGCAGGTGACAGACAACAGCTTGTGACCAAGCTTTCAAAGCTAGTTCCTTGAGAGAAGTTACACCCAGCTGTTTCAGCATTGCGGTGCTATTAGCTTGTTGCTCTAGTTCCGCCCCCAGTAAGTCAAAGGCTTCAATGAGGGCACACTGTTCTGTTAAGGCAGCAGCAAATTTGGGTTCTTGTTTTAATAGAGCCATGAAATCTGCTGCTGCTAGGGTGAGACAAACTGCTTCAGAAGATGCAATCACTGTTTCACAGGCAACTCCCCTGACTAGCCCCACCCAACCGCAAATGTCTCCTGCATTTAACAACTTCAGTGATACAGGCTGCTGTTTACCTGGCTCATAACCCACTAAGCGAGCTTGCCCTTCATAGAGGACGACAACTTGAGTAGGCAGTTGTTCCCGCACTAGAATCGGCTGTCCTATGCGATAGCGCAGCAATTGAAATTGTTCTGACAATTTGGCACTAGCTGCTGATGACAGTTGATTGAAAGCAGTTAAGCCAGTGATAAATTCCTGAATATCATTTTTGGTATAAGTCAAGTCGCTTCGCTCCAATTCGTAATTCGTAGTTCCTAATTCGTAATTATTAACCCAGGCATGAATGCAGGGGCTTGTAGTAAGGATGCAACGCCAGTATCAAAGTTTTTCATAATTAAAATTAGGGGCTTGTACCCGGAATGAATTAATTATTAATTAGTTCATAATTCAGGAACTTTTAATTACGAATTACGAATTAGGAATTATTTTGGTCATCAAGCCATAGCGATTGTAGCGGCATTTAATAAATGTGCAGAACTTACTTTTGCTAGTTGCTCTTGCAACCATGCTGCAAAGAGTTCATTCAGCAGTCGCTGGCGCATGGCTTCATCAAACTGTGTTGGTATGAACTTTTCTAGGCGCATAATTACCAGCCATTCTCCTATGACTATCGGAGGATGAACTTGAGTCGGTTGACTTACGCAGAGCAACTGCGCCATAGTTGGATGAATACTGTTGAGTTCAACTGGACCGATTAATCCATTGGTTTGAGCTTCTGGTCCTTGAGAATAAGCTCTAGCCACATCCGCAAAGGATTGCTCTCCTTCTTGAATACGGAAATACAGTTCTTGGGCAAGACCCATATCTTTGAGACGAATTAAGGAATAGATAACTTTATCTAATTGTGATTTTCGACTTAGGTAGTAGGATTCTAGTTTATGTCCCCACGTGGCTTGTTTGAATGTTTCAATCCTTAATCCTCGCGTCGCTAAGGCTTTTAATTGCTCTAAGGTCATGCCATGACGTGCCAGCCAAACTTGTCGCTCTGTTTCAGTGGTGAGCTGATTTTGAGTGCAAAAGTGCTGGTAGGCTTTGGCTGACTCTTCTGGCGTGCAAGTAAAGGGGGCGATAGCTTGCTCGGTAATGATTTCACGCCAAAGGTAGGGTAACAGCTGGTAGCCTGCTAAGAGGGAGATAATTTCTTGGTCTGTGATAGTTTGCCCATTAATTTGTAGAAGCTCGGTCATACTATAGGCAGCCGTGAATAGATTAATGTAGAATTAGCGGTATTCGATAAAGTTAAGTTACATAATATGTAGAAACAAACTGAATAACAATAACAATCACTTCTTAATTGATTACACTTGATATCTAGATCAAGCAGCTAATAACCGAGTTGCCGGAATAACGGAGTGAAAATACTCTCACACTTTTATCCTAGCGGAAGATTTATATATTTAGACTACTGCTCTAAAAATATTTTTTCTAACTTTTCAGTCCGCATATGCAGGGGCGACGTCTGCGCCGCCCCTAAAAATAGGGCACACAACAGCCAGTTGTGTAAGTCTTGTTTTGTTCCAGCTGTGAGATATCCTACAGAAACAGTGAAGGCTGATTAAAGCTTATTGCAAGATTCACTTATTTACGCTAAACGCTACTTCCTCCAGCAAAGGATTGAAAATCAGTAGCCCCAAGATTCACTGCTTTAGCAAAGTTGATCGTGACATCCGTCACGCCGTCATTGTTCAGATCGAAAAAAGCAGCGGTATTAGAGCTATTGTAGGAAAGCCCACTCTGACCAAAGGTAAAACCTTGAATAGATAGTAAATCCTCACCTTGTGTAAAGTCAGTGATGGTATCAATCCCTGTGAAGTCGGTGTTTGCATATTTGAAGATATCACTTCCACGGCTACCTGTTAGGGTATCAGCCCCGGAGCCTCCGATGAGGATGTCATTACCCAGATCTCCTACTATGATGTCGTTACCACTGCTACCCAACAGGATGTCATGGCCTTCGCCACCGTTGATGCTATCGTTACCAGCGCCACCGCTGATGCTATCGTTACCACCCCCACCACTGATGATATCGTCGTTGTGGTCGCCGTAAATGGAATCGTTGCCACTGCCACCGCTGATGGTATCCTTGCCTTCACCACCGCTAATGAAATCGTCGCCACTGCCACCGCTAATGGAATCGTTGCCACTGCCACCGCTAATGGAATCGTTGCCAGTGCCACCATCAATGGAATCATTGCCACTGCCACCGCTAATGGAATCGTTGCCACTACCACCATCAATGGAATCGTTGCCAGCGCCACCATCAATGGAATCGTTGCCACTGCCACCGCTAATAGAATCGTTGCCAGCGCCACCGCTAATAGAATCGTTGCCACTGCCACCGCTAATGGAATCGTTGCCAGCGCCACCGCTAATAGAATCGTTGCCACTGCCACCGCTAATAGAATCGTTGTCAGCGCCACCAGTGAGGGTGTCGTTACCGCTAGTCCCCGTATATGTACTCATGATAAATTCGCCACTGAGTTATAAAGCTTGAGTCATACTTATAAAGGATAGAGAAGCTTTATGAAGAAGTAGTGAAGGCAATCCTATTAGCATCTTTTTATTGATAACTATTACAAAAGTTTATGTAGATAATTTTAAAAACTGTTTTTACCTCTGAGCTTTGGCTTTGCTCTAAGCTTCTATATTTAAATTCCTATAAGTACCTACGATTGTTGCTTGGTAAAATAGCCTTTCTAAGTAAGCCAACTTAATTAAACTAAAGACCGATGTCAATTAAGGTAAGGCACGTAGGCGCAGTCTGAGCGCAGAGTAACTCAACATATGCAAAGCCTTGACTGGTGAGGCTTGCACCCTAACTATCCTACAAATAATTAACTGGCTCTAATTAGCCAATTTGTAATATTATAGCAATTAGCTTTTAGCGATTCTTCAGTTATAGCACCACTTCTGGGCGCATGAGACCTCGTGTCGATTGTCAAACATAATTATGGCAACTGCTATAATTATGTCAGCATAATTAATAGTAAAACAGCTGTAATCATCCAAATTAAAGAGTTGCACTGTATCAGAAAGCCAGATGTAATGTTTTTAGATTTATCTACTTAATTTACATAATTATTTCCCTAATAGGTTGCAGCCTACAGTCAACAGACCGTCAAGTCCAGGTAATTATCTAAGGCTTCAGCTACGCGCCTAAATACACCAGCCCAATCCCCAGGAGATTCCTGGCGAAACAGTCGCATCGTCGGATACCAAATGCTGTCTTGATGCCCAAGCATCCACCGCCAGTCGGGGATAAAGGGCAGTAGTACCCACACTTTTTTGCCTAATGCCCCAGCTAAATGGGCAATAGCAGTATCTACAGTAATCACTAAATCTAGCTGCGATATGACTGAGGCAGTATCAGTGAAGTCATGCAACTGGTCGCTTAAATCTTGCACTTTTGGTGTTTTCCTCAACTGCTCGATATCTGCTAAAGGTGGATCTTTTTGCAGACTATAAAGGGCAATTCCTGGGATATTTTGCAGTTTTAGTAAGTAACTGGGTGGATAAGATCGCCTGCCAGCGGTCGGATGCGTGGGTTTAGTTGACCATACAATTCCTACCTTTAATTGAACTTGGGGAAAAACCTCAAGTTCAATTAAAGGTATGGGAGGGGACAAATAAGGAATATGAGCAGGTACAGTCTCTAAAGTTGTACCTAAAATATAGGGCAAACTCATCAGAGGTGCATGAACGTCAAACTCAGGCAATGTTTCGCCTATTACTAGCAGTTGCTCAATGCCAGGAATAGATTTAAATAGTTGAATTAGTGGCGCATAGCACTCCACCAACACACGGCCTCCATATCCTGCAACTATTGGGGCATAGCGGATGAATTGAATTGTGTCTCCAAGCCCTTGTTCAGCATGAAGTAAGATAGTTCGACCTTCAAGGTTGGAGCCATCCCATAGAGGTTGAGTAAATGGGCGCGGCTGAATGTCATTCATTTGCCAGCGCCACTCGTGTTCAGCAAAACCACGGCGGAAGTCTCCAAACAGCAGTAACATCAGTGCCCAGTTCAAGTGAGCCTCAGCATAATTGGAATTAATCGCCAAAGCTTTTTGAAAACAAGTAATTGCCCCAACTAACTGACCCCGATCTCTAAGAGCTAAGCCAAGATTGTTGTGAGCCTCAAAATATTCAGGCTGAATTGCTACAGCTTCTTGGTAGCAGACGGTTGCTTCTTCTAGCTGCTCCCGCTGCCTGAAAAGATTGCCGAGATTATAGTGGCAGCTAGCATCCTTTGGGTTAAGTTCTAAAGCCTTTTGGTAACAGACAATAGCCTCTTCAACCGTGCCTACCTTTTTAAAAACAACGCCTAAGTTGTTGTGAAAAGCTGAATTAGAGGGATTAGCCTCAATAGCTTTACTGATGTATTCAATTGCTATTTCGTACTTTCCCACCTGTAAGCCAAGCAAACCTAGTAAATGCAGAGCCTGTGCATGATGAGGTTGCTGCTGAAGGACTTGACGATAAATCTGCTCAGCCTGACTGAGATGACCTTGTTGCTGAAGTTGAATGGCAGTTTTTAGAGCTTCTGGGATGGTTGCCATGAGCAGATTGTCAAGTATTTATTG
>JAESFH010000387.1_pt1 | contig 9876 bp, 16 predicted proteins | sample 9269381 | NCBI WGS metagenome assembly JAESFH01 (sample SAMN14504062, study PRJNA617094) | algae metagenome | isolation source: Aphanothece sp. CMT-3BRIN-NPC111 and co-occurring heterotrophs from well... | place: USA: Clark Mountains Wilderness, California | collected 2010-04-18
CGGGAGCGAGGTCATCACGAGCCCAGCAAACCGCGCCGCCTGACCGCCTCCGTCACCTAAAATTCCGCATAGCTCCATCAATTCCTCATTCTCCCTTAATCCCAGTCTTCTGGGCCACGAACATCTCCTGCATCTGCTCAAAGCCTTTCAAGGTGGCCGGCAGCCAGGTCCTCAGCATCGCCTCGGGCTCCATTACTCTGATGTTCGCTGCCATGTGCTCCTGCACCTCGCGCGTGAGGTGTTCTTGCATAGCTTCACGTCGGGAAGACCGAGAAAGGCGCAAGCCTCTTCAGGTGTGCGATCAACATTCATCGTGATCTTCATCAGACATCTTGCTCCATCACAGATTGCAGGACTGGCGGATCCCGTTTGCATATCGACCCTCGATATACAAACGCCCCCGGCTATGAACCGGAGGCGCATCGTTGACGATGATCAAGCGTGGGCTACGCAGCGCGGATCGTGTTCCGCTCAGCATGAGCCGTGACAGTCCGTGTGGCACTACCAACAATGTGGGTTGAGATTTCTGCTAGACGGCGACTGTTGGTCAAGGTCAGCTCCATGTTGCTGCGGAAGAGCGAGCCTTGAGCCGCCAGCAGTTCAGGCAGGGTTCGACAGCGGAAGAGCTCATCCAACCCTTCGAGGTTTTTCTGCACCCGCTGTTGAACCATCTCCAGGCACTCAGCTGAAACCTCTTGGACGCCTTGGGCGAGGGCGGCGCTCGACTGTGTTACAGCCTGCAGGTTCTGCGAAGCCCGTTCTGTCAGATCCTGCGTGCGCTGGCGGGTTGCTCCAAGCACCTGCGTGACCCGTTCCGTCGCGCGCTGTGCCGCCTCAGACGCGGTGCTCACTGTGGTCTGCACCACCTCCTGGGTCGTCCGCACCGCCTGCTGGGCAGCCTGGGGAGCCGCCCAGGCGGTGGTTACCACGGCCTCTGCAGCCTGCTGTAAGCGCTCGGCTTCTTCGCGCTCCTGGCGAGCCGCTTCCTGGCGCTCGGCCGCCTCGGCGCGCTGAGCTGCATCAATCCTCGCCTGAGCCGCTTCAGCCTTCTCACGCTCGCGCCTCGCTTCCGCGCGACGTTCCTCAGCCTCAGCTCGCCTGGCCTCCTCCACCTCGGCCTTACCAGCCTCAAAGCCTTCGACGACAGCCTGGGCCTCCTCGTCGCTAAGAGCCTTCAGAACCGCTGGGAGAAGCTCCTTCTTCTCATCGCGCACATGTTGCTGGAACACGCGGCGGAGCTCAGTCACTCGTGTGGCAAACTCCTCACTGTCCTTCGGCGTGTGGTCGAGCTCCGTCAGAAGCCTGCGGGTGGCCTTGTTGTCATTGAGTGCCTCGCGAACGAGCTCCTTCAGATCCTTGTGCTTGCGCAGCACAGGAAAGAGATGCTCCTCCTCAAGGCTTGCCAGCAGCTCGAGCTCCTCCTTGAGCTCACCAAACAACTTCTCCCGCGTCTTCACCGCGGTCTCTGAGGTGTCGACGAGCTTGGCAAACAGCTCATTAGCCTTTGCCGGGCTGGTCTGGATCAGTTGGCGAATGCTGGTCATAATCCCTCACATGATTAGTCGGTAGGAGTCGCTCGCAGACAAGACAGCGCTGGGCTGGTGCTCGCACCTGCAAATATTTTGAAATAGGCCCGCGATGCACGCTCGGGCTCAAGCTCGGTGCTCGCGGATCAAATCATCTAGCTGAAAAGACGAAATCTATGCTGCAGCGCAGCATAGATCAACGGGCATCCAAGCGAAGAGTTCCCACGGCTGTTCAACGAGAATGTCGGCACGCGAGAAGGCGTTCAGGCAATCAGAACCTCCGCCCAGTTGGTGCTGGATCGGGCTGGCGACCCGCTATGCTACGTGGCCTGCAAAGATCGTTCGATTCACCTTAGGAGAGCGGCGTGCCACACGGCATCCGGGTGGGCGAGATACCGCTGACCGCCGCAAACGGCACCACACTCCTGCTCGCCCGCACCATTCAATTCGCTGATCTCCAGCGGGATGTGACCTCCGGCCACGCATCGGCGCGTTCGTCACGACCGAGTAGGATTTTGGATGGGCGCAGAAGGCTTGCTGCCTCAGCGCGGCGCCCTGGCGGCCATTTCCGCCGTCCCGCAGCAGAGTTCTCCTCCAGAATGGTCCTGGCCCAGGCGATATTCGCCCCAACCTTGGCCGTCGGAAAGCCGCCACCGGAGCAGAGCGAGCACCGCATGCTCACCCGGCCCCCATGATCATTGTACCGGGCATTGCTCTCCCTCAGATCAGCCAATGTACCGTCGCTTGGCGCGATTGAGGCCTCGCATGCAGTGCCTGAACCTGAGCAACGCGGGCCGGGGTTCATCAGCCAGCGAGACTTCTTCGGTCGGCGCAGCAGCCGAGAATTCGGCTTCCGCCGCCTCTACGAACGGGAGCGTCAGCACGGTCGTGCCGCTCTCACCCGCGACTTCAAAGACCCATTCGCGCCGGTCTACCCCCTGGAGATCGCCATCAGCCAGGAGATCTCGCGCTGCCTCAGCGGCTTCTTCCTCCAGGCTATCCCTCGTTGAGACTTCGATGCTCTCAAGGTTCTGCACAAGAACGTCACCCTTTCGGATGTGGAAGAAGTAACGCGGCATAGACAACCTCTTTATGGTTGGGCGGCTAAACAACCCGAGAAGGTCACAGGCGGGACCAAGCCCAACGGTACAAGCCCAGAGAGTGCGCCTCACGGCCTTGGTGGCGGGATATCGTCGTTCCCATAGCCGTTGCGTCCGGCCAGCTTCACCCTCACGGGAGCAGGACCGGCTGTCCGAGAATTCGTCGCAGAGCCGAAGAGTGCAGTTTTGATGCGATGGATGATAGCCGTGAGCGTGTTCATGCCAGTGTCCTTAGCTCGGGAGCTGTGCCAGCGGGCGCAGCTTGGAGGATGATCTCGTCGGCCACACGGGTGAAGGTCTCCCGGCTGCCCTGCACCTCGTAGCGGGGACGCTCGTCCCCGATGGGCAGGAGCCTGACGATCACGAACTCGCTTGCTAGCCCAGGAGCATGGATCCGCCGATCTGTAAACCGGACCTGCTGGCCACAGATATACTTGTGCGCTGACATCTGGGCTCCTCTAAATATGAGCAATGAAGTACAGGAGGAAGCCAAAGACGAGAACACTGCCGCCGTAGGACAGCCAAGTCCGCTGGCTGGATGCCAGGGCCAGAAAATCTCCGCGCAACATCAGAGGCATCCTTCTATTCTGACCACCGCGGAGGCATGTTGAGGCACCCGCATATTAACGACGCGCACTGGTCCACAATCTAATCTCGCGCACTGAGTTCATGCTCATGGGCCGTGCGCGTATGAGCGCGGTTTGTGGACATGATCTGGTATCTCTGTCCGAGATCGTCCGGCTCCATCTGTGCGACGATGGTGTACTCCGCCTTCCAACTCACATCGTCGCGGCGTTCAGTAAAGAGAACCGTCTCTCCGACCTCGAAGCGATAAATTTGCGCCATAAACGACCTCAAAAGCATAGAACTTCAGAGCCGGCGGGAATGTACAATCCCCTCGATTTAGAGATAGACCGTTTATCTACATAGTGATGACAGGCAGGAAATACACCTCTTTTCGATCGGAAATTTGAATTTTATTTAAAATGGCCGACAATAAGGAACGGGCACAGAACTTGTCCGTTGCTTTCAGGGTGCTTTTCGCATCGGAGTGACGCCATCATGGACAAAGATCGGGTCAAGGGTTCCGCCACCAACATGGGCGGCAAAGCCAAGGAAGCCGCCGGTGACCTGACGGGCGACTCCAAGCTCCAGGGCGAGGGCAAGATGGACCAGGTCAAAGGCAAGGTTCAGAACGCCATCGGCGGCATCAAGGATGCGATCGAAGGTAAATCCTAGAGCGTTTTCGAGTGAGGTGGATCCGGCTCACGTGAAGAAAACGCGCCGACAACAGGAGGAGAGCTGATTCGACGCAAGTCGAAACGGCTCTAGAGCAATCGCCCCTCTGCAAGGAGTCACGGGCGCGGAACCAGCCCGCGCCTGTCCCGAAGAGTTTCAGGTTCCGGCCTGCGGGCTCTGAAAGAACATTGCTGCTGCCACCATCTCAGGAGACCTTGATGATTCATCTCGCGCCCCTCATCGCCTTCGCGGTCCTAAGCATCACGTCAGCTACGGCGGGCACTGCAGCCCGTGTTCCGTCGACCACTGAAGGCTCAGCGTCCATGACCCCTCTCATGATGGAGGACGGAGGCTTGGCACAATATTGGTGGCTTGTCCTTGTCGTGCTGCTGGCTGCAGCGGCACTCTGGTACTTCCTGCGCCGGAGCAGCCGAACGGCCCGACAATAAGCAATCGCAGTAGGTGCCGATGCCCCTGGCACGCTCCTGCCTCCTGCGGCATCGGTGGACATCAACCTGCAAGCCGACGCCAATCATCCTTTGCGTCGGTCCGAGGCGGCCATGAGCGAAAAGATTGACCGGCTGTGCGACCAACTTCGCCTCAAGCTTCACGGGATCGACAGGCGCTTGGAAGCTCTGAAGGGAAATAACTCGGCCACATCAGAGAAATCCCGCGATCTGGTGGAGAGCCAAATGGACAGCGTGCAGCAGCGCATCTTTGAGCGCCGCCATCGCGTTGAGGCGGCAAACGCCAGCGTGGCAGAGTGGATCGCGAAGCGCGCTGTCTTCGATGATCAAGACTCATCCTGGAAGGAGAGCGCTGATCTCTCGCGCCTGGAAGTCCGAGCCAATGATGTCGAGGGCTACGCCGTGGCCGTCTTCGAACTTGCCGTTGCGGCCGCCGACGAGGCATCCCAAGCAGCCCTGGAGGCTCTGCTGGCACGCAACGATGCCGATATGGCTCGTCTGCGACAGGACAGACTTGAAGTTCGAGACTGATGGGCTCGCCTCCTTGGTTTAGGGGCGATCGTGTGGAACGAGCGGATCGCCGCTATGACGGCTCCTCAGTCGTGACCGGATTTCTGCTCTCTTGTCTTTCTTAGATTATTCTGAATTAGATGTATCTTCTACGAAAACTTAAGCGTATAATCAATTCATGCGAGGAAATTCGGATGTTTGATAAATTTTTATTTCGCATGTCACAGCAGGGGCAAGCACTTTCGATTGCTCTTCTCGCGTTTCTCTTCGGCGGAGCCATGCTGCTGGGCTATCTCTGACGCTTCCTCGGGTGGTGGCCGCGGTGCGGCTGGCTGGTGGTGGGCATCCTCCGCGGCCCCTGGTGATTGTCAGGCAAAGCTGAGTGCCCCTTGTCCCGGCTCCGACCAGAAGCGCGCTCCCCCTCTCGCCTTCCTGATCCCGGACGCAAAGCTCCCATGAGCAGCGCGGCCGTTCCCCGTTGTGGGGAGGACCGCCACACCCTGGAGGGCTCCCTCTGCTCGACCCGTATGGGCCCCCAGCCTGGAGCGTCGGCGAAGGAGCGTCCGGTTTCCAAGTTATTCGGCTCTCCTCCTCGCTCCCACAGATCGGATTATCCGTGAAATTGGCCACACTTCTCCTGTCCGCCGCGCTCCTGGGCGTCGGCGGCGTCACTACGGCCCTGGCGGATTGTCAGATCGCTGACGCCAAGCTCGAAGAAGCCATTCTGCAAAAGCCCGAGCTTAGGGGGCGGGCCAATCGCCAGACAGTGCGGGACCTGCGCACCCTACGCGACGCGGCCTTCACCCTGTGGTCCTACGGGCGTCATGATGACTGCGAGCGCCTTCTGGGCAACATTCGCGAACTCATTTCAGGCCCCGGCATGGGCTCGCTCGGCGGCAATGACGAGGACGAGGCTAACAAGCAGTTCGCGGCACGAGAGCCGATGGTGCAGCGCGGGGCCGCGGTCGGTCACCGGGCTGACATCGGGGCTAAGCCTCTGATCAGCATCAACGAGCTTGCTCCGGGGCTGAGAGCGGACGAAATCATCGGCGCAGAGGTCCGAAGCTCGGACGACAAGATCGTGGGTGAGGTCAGGAACATCGTCTTCGGCACGAAGGATCGCCGCGACTACGCAATCGTCGCCTCGGGCGGGTTCTTCACGCCTGGGAAGGACAGCATTGTCGTCCCGATCAGGTCTCTCAAAGTCTCCCAGGAGCGTGACAGCTTCTTCCTGCCTCTTGCCGAGGCCAAGGTGAGGACTGTCCCCCTTATGCCGGATCAGGACTACAGGTGGCTTTCCGACGAGACGTGGCGCACCCGCAACGACGCACTCTTCGGGCGGCCATAACCTGATCGTCAGCCAGCGGGGGTGACTGGGGTCGAGGGCCTCTGCCGCTGGCGCATGCTTTTGAGCCTCAATCGTGAGCTAAGGTCCGGTATGAACAATTTCCAGATCAACATGCCGGACACGGCTGAGCGGGACTTGGCAGAACGCCACATTGAGGACGTTCGGCAGCAGGGTGGTATGTTCGTCGAGGCCGTCCGCGTTACCCGCATGCCGATGATCGTCACTGACGCAACGCTGCCCGGCAATCCGATCACCTTCGCTAACAGGGCGTTCATCGACCTGTCCGGTTATACCATCGAGGAGTTGCTCGGCCAGGATCCGCACTTCATGAACGGCCGGGGCACCGACCCGGAGGCGATCCGCCGATACGAGGCAGCCATCTCAGAGGGTCGGGACGAGACCTTGGAAATCCTGCAATACCGCAAGGATGGCCAGCCGTTTCGGGCCATGCTGTTCGCCAGCCCATTGAACGATGGGCAGGGCACCGTCACGAACCACTTTCTCTCCTATCTCGACATTACCCGCCGCTATGACGCCGAGGAGAAGCTTCAGGCGCTCGCAGCAGAGTTGGAGGCGCGCGTAGCGGCCAGGACCAGGGACTTAGAGGCAGCGAACCAAAAGCTCGCCAGCCTCGTTGCCGACCGGGAGCGGCTGATGGTGGAGGTGAACCATCGTGCCAAGAACAGTCTTGCGATTGCGGCGTCCCTCCTCGGGATACAAGGAAGGCGGCAATCGGATCGGGCGGTGAGGGTCCTGTTCGAGGAAGCTCATGACCGCCTCAACTCCATGGCTCGGGTGCACGACCTGCTCAGCAGGTCGGAGAGTTCGCAGCGCGTGGATGTTGCGATCTATGTAAAAGACCTCTGCGAGGCGCTGAGGCCGATCACGGAGAACGGCAACCGGATTCGACTTGAGGCGCAGGTCGAGGGAGGCATCCTCATCGAGGCCGATGTAGCGGTTCCGCTTGGGATCATCTTGACAGAACTGATCACCAACGCGGTCAAGTATGCGTTCCCCGCACCCAATTCCGGAACGATCCTTGTCGAGTTGTGCAGCAACTCGGCCGGTACGGCAGAATTGCTGGTGCGGGATGATGGGATCGGCATGTTGAACGTACGAGAGGGCTCACTCGGCTATGGGCTTGTGCGCTCTCTCGTTCAGCAGATCGGGGGGAGGATCGACACTCGGAGCGAGAGCGGGCTGAGCGCCACGATCTCTTTCCCAGCCTCGCGTCAGAGCGCGGCCGATGATCCGCATGTCTGAACCAGTCAGTCTGATGAAAAGTGATGTCCGCCAAGCTCTGAGACTGGCGATCCCGACCATGAATAAGCTTCCGTCGTGGCCTATGATCCGCTCCATCAACCACAAGGGATCGAGATGCAACAAACGAACATGCCTACCGACGAGCAGATCAAGCAGCGCGCCTTGCAGCTTTGGGAGCAGCGGGGCCGTCCGGAAGGTCACGATGCGGAGTTCTGGACCCAAGCCGAACGTGAGTTGACCCTCGGCGAGAACCGGAGTGGTGCGACGGCAAATGCCACTTCGGGGAGAAGCGGGTCCGGATCAGACGGTCCGCGCGAGGGGTAAAGCTCGCATTGGGGCTGCTGATCCAGGCCCCTGGAGACCCAGCGCACGCGGCGCTGTGTAGTATCGTATCGGGTAGTCCAACGGGAGCGTCAGCACGGCTTCGCCGGTCTCATCTTCAATTTCGTACACCCACTCCCGTCGATCCGGTCCTTGTGGAGGTCACCATCAGCCAAGAGATTGCTTGCAGCCTCAATCAAAAGGCCCCGGAGCGATCCGGGGCCTTTTTTCAGGTCATCGCTGGTGCCTGGCTTAGAAGTCCATCCCGCCCATACCACCCATTCCGCCGCCACCCGGCATCGCCGAGGCTGACTCCTTCTTGGGAGCATCGGCAATCATGGCTTCCGTCGTAACGAGAAGACCCGCCACCGAAGCCGCATTCTGGAGCGCCGTGCGGACGACCTTGGCAGGATCGACGATGCCGGCCTGAAGCATGTCGACATACTGCTCAGCCTGCGCATCGAAGCCGAAGGTGTCCGAGGAGTTGTCCGTGATCTTGCCGACCACGATCGAGCCTTCAACACCCGAGTTCTCGGCAATCTGACGGATCGGAGCCTCGAGCGCCCTCAGGACGATATTGATGCCGGCCTGAACATCGGAGTTCTCCGCGTTCAACTTCCGAACGGCAGCCTTGGCGCGCAGCAGCGCCGTGCCGCCACCGGGAACGATGCCCTCTTCCACGGCCGCCTTGGTGGCGTGCATGGCATCGTCGACGCGGTCCTTCTTCTCCTTCACCTCGACCTCGGTCGCGCCGCCGACGCGGATGACCGCGACGCCGCCCGCGAGCTTCGCGAGACGCTCCTGCAGCTTCTCGCGGTCGTAGTCCGAGGTGGTCTCCTCGATCTGTGCCTTGATCTGGCTCACCCGAGCCTCGATGTCCGACTTGGAGCCGGAACCGTCGATGATCGTGGTGTTCTCCTTCTCGATGCGGACGCGCTTGGCACGACCCAGCATGTCGAGAGTGACATTCTCGAGCTTGATGCCGAGATCCTCTGACACAGCGGTGCCGTTCGTCAGGACTGCAATGTCTTCGAGCATGGCCTTGCGACGGTCGCCGAAGCCGGGCGCCTTCACGGCCGCGATCTTGAGGCCGCCACGGAGCTTGTTGACCACGAGGGTGGCGAGCGCCTCGCCCTCGACGTCCTCGGCGATGATGAGCAGCGGCTTACCGCTTTGAGCAACAGCCTCCAGGATTGGCAGGAGCGCCTGCAGGGACGACAGCTTCTTCTCGTGGATGAGGATGTAGGGGTCCTCGAGCTCGGCGACCATCTTCTCCGCATTCGTGATGAAGTACGGGGACAGGTAGCCACGGTCGAACTGCATGCCCTCGACCACGTCGAGCTCGGTCTCGGCGGTCTTGGCCTCCTCGACGGTGATGACACCCTCGTTGCCGACGCGCTGCATGGCCTGAGCAATCATCTGACCGATGGAAGCATCGCCGTTGGCCGAGATGGTGCCAACCTGAGCGATCTCGTCATTGGTCGAGACTTTCTTGGCGCGCGCCTTGATATCCTCGATGGCAGCCGTCACGGCGAGGTCGATGCCGCGCTTCAGGTCCATCGGGTTCATGCCGGCGGCCACCGCCTTGGCGCCCTCACGCACGATTGCCTGAGCCAGAACGGTCGCGGTCGTGGTACCGTCGCCGGCCACGTCGCTGGCCTTGGATGCAACCTCGCGCACCATCTGGGCGCCCATGTTCTCGAACTTGTCGGAAAGCTCGATCTCCTTGGCGACGGTGACACCGTCCTTGGTGATGCGCGGCGCGCCGTAGCTCTTTTCGAGCACCACATTGCGACCCTTGGGGCCGAGCGTCACCTTCACGGCATTGGCGAGAATGTCGACGCCGCGCAGCATCTTATCGCGTGCATCCGACGAAAATCTGACGTCTTTGGCAGCCATGTTGGCTCTCCTGTTGTTTTTGTTTTGATAAGAGGCTTACGCCGCCTTCTTGGCTTCGGCGGTCTGTTCGATGACGCCCATGATGTCGGACTCCTTCATGATGAGGAGATCCTGGCCGTCGATGCGGACTTCCGTGCCGGACCACTTGCCGAACAGCACGCGATCGCCAGCCTTCACGTCGAGGGCGACGACCTTGCCGCTCT